>WNFQ01000098.1_pt1 | contig 65457 bp, 68 predicted proteins | sample 5400171 | NCBI WGS metagenome assembly WNFQ01 (sample SAMN13153356, study PRJNA577476) | soil metagenome | isolation source: 20 cm soil under Madrone tree | place: USA:California | collected 2016-06-14
TGCTTCACTCCCTGGGCATGCTGCTCAGCTTTCTCACCGCGGTGGTGCTCGGAGCCCTGCTGCTGCCGCCATACCCGGCGATTCTCGCGGGCCTGGCGATCGCGTTCGTCGCCCTGGCGGCGCTCATCCTCCTGCTCTTGACCGGCCACCGGCGGGGGGGACTCACGCGCCTGCTGGACCTGCTGCATCGCCTGCCGTTGCTCGATCGGCTGGCGCGAAGCCTCGAGCCGAAACGGGCCACCCTCACCCAAATGGACGAGCAGATCACCGATTTCTATCACCGCCGCCCCCGTCGCTTCGTGCAGGCGGTGGCGCTGGAATACCTCAGCCGCTCGATCTTCATGCTCGAGTACGTGCTGATCGCAATGGGTGTGGGCGTGAGCATCACGTTCGCGCAGGCGTACGTCATCGGCGGCCTCACCTCGCTCGTGCAGAACGTCATCTTCGTGGTGCCCTTCGAGGTCGGCACCAAGGAAGGCTCGCTCTACCTCGTGTTCCAGCTGCTGGGGCTCGACCCGGCCCTCGGCGTATACACGGCCATCGTGAGCCGGCTGCGCGATCTCGCCTGGATCGGAGGCGGACTGGCCCTCGTCTGGTTCTCGGGACGGCGCGCGCAAGAACGCGCTGCGGCGCCGTGACCATCGTCACGCACTTCCTCGCCACGACGCTGGGCGTTCAGGCGCTGGGTCTCGAGGGGCGGGACAAGGTGTTGGCGTACGCGTTCGGCATGGGCGTCGACATCGACCACACGGTCAAATTGCCGTTTTACCTGAGAGCGGTCGGCCTCCGAGACAAGCGGGGCTACTACTGGCGATCGTCGCTGCAGGAGCCCGTGGCGCTGCTGTGGATCGTGCCGCTGTGCGTGTTTCTCGGGACGCTGCTGCCGATCATCTTCTTTTCCATTCACGTGGCGATGGACTACAGTGTCCGCTTCGAGAAGATGCCGTTGTATCCATACTCCCCTTGGGTCACGCGCGGGTGGCTGACGGGCATTCCCGACAAGCTGAAAGAGGGGATCCTCTTCGCGCTGCTGCTCGCGGGCAACCTCGGTCTCTACTGGCTGCAGCATCGTGTTTGACTTCGCCCCGGCGGTCGGGCGCTCGCTGGACCGCGTGATCCGGCCCGTGCTGCGGCTGTGCCACGTGACGCTGGGCCTGTCGCCGGCCCAGGTGACGTGGGCCGCGTTCGCCGCGAGTGTGGCCGCGGGCATCGCGATCGCGGCGGGCCGACCGGGCTGGGCCGGAGGGCTTGGGCTGATGGCGCTCGGCCAGGTGCTGGACGGGATCGACGGCGGCATTGCGCGCGAGTACGGCCTCGCGTCCGAGGCGGGGCGGCGGCTCGACACGCTGGTGGATCGGCTGTCCGAAGCGGCGATCTTCGCGGGGTTCGCCTGGGGCGGCTTCGTACCGTGGAAGTTGGTGCTGATTGGGTTGGCGGCGATCCTCTTGATGACGAGCATCGCCGACCGCTCGAAGCTCGACCCCGGCGTCAAGCGGTTCGCGCTCTACTTCGGGATGTGGCTCCCGTATCCGCTGATCTTCAGCGTGATCTTCCTGGTGAATCTCGCGGGCTATGTGATCGGGCTGCTCATCATCGACTGCCGCTTTCAGGTCAAGATGGACGCGTTGGCGGGAGACCTGGATACGGTGGCCTCGCGAGCGGCCGGTCTCGCTCCCTAGGCGGGGCCGGTCTCGAGCTCGCGCCCCGGGAGTGGCGTTGCGACGGCGGCCGGGTGCGACGCGTAGATGTATTGCGAGGCGAGCACCGCGCACGCGACGATCAGACCCGCCACGGCGTCCACCGCATAGTGGAACTGCCCATACACCACCGACAGCACCAGGCCGACCGTCAACGGCGTGAGCAGTAGTCCGAGGGGCCGCCAGTAGCGCAGCGCGCACAGCGCCGCGACGACGGCCGCGGCCACGTGCGAGGACGGAAAGGCGGCGCCCCAGGAATCCCCGAGGTCGAGCAGCCACTGGGTGGCGCGTGCCGGCCAGACGGACGTGGCCGCATTGTGGGCGAGATCGAACGTGTAGCGGGGGCCCGCCACTGGGAAGAAGAGGAACACCACGTAGCAGATGTAGAAGGTCACCATCACGGCGAAGATGGTGCGGCGCGCCGCGTCCCGCCGTCCGCTGAACCATAAGCCGAGCGGCGACGCGTACAGAATGGCGTAGTACGCGAGGTAGCAGCTGTGCAGGAACCAGGAGAGCAGCGGGTTCGGCATCTCGCGGATCCAGCGGTAGGAAAGCTGTGAGCCGAACACCCACAGCTCGAGCCGCTGGATGACGTGGTCGTGCTGGTATCCCAGATCGACGTTGAGCACGCCGACCTCTGCATACAGCGCCCCCAGCAGCAGCATCGGGTACCAGTCACCCAGGAATCGACCCAAGGGGCCGGCCTGGCGGGCGAGGGGCGCGAGGAGCACCAGCGTCACGAGCAGCACGTGCGCCGTGAGCAACAGGTCCCAGCTGGCGTGGTCGTAGCCGGAGAACGCCAGGACGGCGGCGGTCGCGACGGCGACGTAGAGCAGTGTGACGACGTCGACGGCGGTGAGCCGTTGTGCGACGCCACGACGCCACGTCATAACTGACGACCGAAGGCGTAGCGTGATAGCGTCGTACCACGGTGCCCTCACAGCCACCCCTCTTTCCGATACCAGGCTGCCGTTCGCCGCAATCCCGTCTCCAGATCGGTTTCCGCCCGCCACCCCGCGTCGCGGGCCAGCGCATCGGGGCGGCACGTCCATGCCGGGGCCAGGAACTCCGCCGCTTTGTCGCCTGATAAGAGTGTCGCCCGGCCCGCGAGGTGCGCAATCGAGCCGATCGTCCAGAGGAGGGCCCGGGCGAGGGGCCCCGGCAGCGGCACGATGCGGGGCTGCCGTCCCACCGCCCGCCCGATCGCCCGGACGAGCTCGCGGCTGGTGGTCACGTCGGGATGGGCGGCATAGTACACTCGGCGGGCTGTGGCGGGCGCGGTGGCCGCCGCGACCAGCGCGGCTGCGAGATCCCCTGCGTAGATGACCGACAGTTCCTGCGATCCGTCACCGAACACCGGCGCCAGTCCCGCACGGGCCAGCTTGAACACCTTGAGGACCTCGCGATCCCACTCACCGTACACGGTCGGCGGGCGCACGATGGTCCACGAGCCGGCCATCGCCCGTACGAGGAGCTCGGCCGCGAGCTTGCTCTGGCCGTACGGAGTGACGGGGGACGGCGGACGCGTCTCATCGATCGGCTGCCCCGGAACCGTCGGTCCGGCGGCGGCGAGCGAGGAGACGAGCACGAAGCGTCGCGGCGGCCGCGGTGCCGCAGCCTCGAGCACGTTCGCCGTCCCGTCGCGGTTGGCGCGCATGAACTCGTCTAGATCGCGGGCGCTGATGCGCCCCGCCACGTGATAGATCACTTCCGCGCCGGCGCACCCGTCGCGCAGCGCGGCGGCATCGTCCAGATCGCCCCGGACCAGCCGCACGTCGGTCCAGCCGAGCGCCTGCGCCTTCGCGGCGTTCCGCACGAGGCAGGTCACCTGGTCGCCGCGTGCGCGCAATGCCTGCACCAGATGCGCACCGACGAATCCGGTACCGCCGGTGACGAACGCCTTCACAAGGGCTTGTCGTAGACTCGGTAGGTCTTGTAGGGGCGGAAGCCGAGCTGCAGAGCGCCGTTGACCATCGGGGCGTTGTCCTCGAGGATCCACCCACCCTCGCCCCAGTAGTAGCCGTGGATCGCGCCCTTGGTCCAGATCCAGTGGTACATCATCGCATCCACGCCGGCCCCACGGTATTCCTTCAACGTGCCCAACAACGGTATGCGGCAGCGATGAATGTGCCGGGCGTACCATAGAATCTTGGGGATGCCCCAGATCCGACCGGAGGGATTGTGCTTCAGGGCAACGTTGAAGTCCGGCAGGGCGACCGCGAACCCGATCACCTGGCCCTTGCGCTCGGCGAAGCAGACCAGGTCGGGGACCACGATGGGCTTGAGCTGCTTCGCCAGGTGGTCGATTTCCGCATTGGTCAGCGGAACGAACCCCCAGTTTCGCTCCCACGCCTGGTTATACAGCGCCTTGACCAGCTCCACTTCTTCCTTGAAGCGCTTCATGTTGAGCGGGCGCAGGGTGATTCCCTTGCGCTGCGCGATGACGTTCACGGCCCGCGTGATGCGCTCGGGGGGGGGGCCGTCCGGGCTCGCGAACGCGATCAGATCCTTGGCTTTGGTGAAGCCGTAGGCGTCATGCAGGGCCACGAAGTATGGGGGGTTGTGCGGCATCATGATGGTGGGAGGTGTGTCGAACCCCTTGACCAGCAGCCCACAATCGTCGTTGACCGACGGGTTCATCGGTCCGCGCATCACCCGGAAGTCCTTGGCCGAGAGCCAACGGGCGGCCGCGTCGAACAGCGCGTTCGCCACCACCTGCTCGTTCACGCTCTCGAAGAAGCCGTAGAACCCCACGCGGTCCCGGTGCTCGCGGGTGTGGGCGTCGTTCTTGACGGCCGCGATGCGGCCGACCGTGCGGCCGTCCCGCTCAGCGGTGAAGTACTGCGCTTCGGCATGCTCGAAGAAGGGATTCTTGCCCGGCGTGAGGAGGGTCCGGACGTCCATCCGCAGCTGCGGCACCCAGAGCGGGTCGCCGCGGTGCAGGTCATACGGAAAGCCGATGAACCGCTCCAGACCGCGCCCGTTGGTGACGGGCACGATCTGCGGAGCGCTCAGATGACCCCCAGCTCTTTTCCGAGCCTGCCGAAGGTCTCCAGGGCGTAGTCGATTTGATCGGCCGTGTGCGTCGCCATGACACTGGTGCGCAGCCGGCAGCGCGACGGCGGCAGCGCCGGCGGCACGACCGGGTTGGTGAACACGCCCGCGTCGAACAGCTTGCGCCAGAAGAGCAGCGTCTTCTCGAATTCCCCGATCAGGAACGGGACGATGGGCGTCTCGGTCGTCCCGATGTCGAACCCCATCGAGCGCAGACCCTCCTGGAGCCGTCGAGCGTTGACCCAGAGACACTCCCGGCGCTCCGGCTCACGTTGCATCACGTGCAGGGCGGCGAGCACTCCGGCGGTGTTGGAGGGCGGCAGCGCGGCCGTGAAGACGAGGGGCCGCGCATTGTAACGGAGAAACTCGATTACGCCGTCGGGGCCCGCCACGAAGCCGCCGATCGACGCGAGCGACTTCGAGAAGGTACCCACGATCAGATCCACGTCGTCGCTCAGCCCGAAGTGCGCGGCGGTGCCGTCGCCCCGGGGGCCCAGCACCCCCACGGCGTGCGCGTCGTCGATGGCGAGGGCGGCGCCGTGCTTCTGCGCGATCTTGAGCAGGCCCGGCACGTCGGCGATGTCTCCCTCCATCGAGTAGACCCCGTCGACGATGATCATGACGCCGGTGCCCGGCGGTACCTGCTGTAGCTTGTGCTCGAGGTTGCCGAGATCGCCGTGGTTGAAGCGCACCGTCTCGCCGTAGGACATCTTGGCGCCGTCCACGATCGAGGCGTGGTCCAGCTTGTCCAGGAAGACGAAGTCCCCGCGGCCTACCAGTCCGGACACGACGCCCAGGTTCGCCTGGTAGCCAGTCGAAAATACCAGGCAAGCTTCCTTACCGAAGAACTGGGCCAGTTCGGCTTCCAGTTGCTGGTGCAGATCCAGGGTACCGTTCAAGAGCCGGCTGCCGGTGCAGCCCGAGCCGTAGCGATCGAGCGCCGCTTTGGCGGCACCGAGTACCTCCGGATGATGCGTGAGCCCCAGGTAGTTGTTGGAGCCCATCATGATCCGCTCTTTACCCTCGATGACGACCACCGTGTCTTCGGAGTGCGAGATCGGCTTGTACCACGCGTGGAGCCCAGAAGCCTGGACCTCGCGCGCTTTAGGAAGGAAATTCCGGCACTTCTCGAACAACGCGATGTTCTGAAGGGTCTCGGTGTTCACGGGCCCCCGGGGCGAGGAATGGGAAAACTCAGCCCCAAGCGTAATGGTGAGGGGCTAAAACCGCAAGGCCACGAGAGATGCGACCCGTCAGCGCGTCTGCCTGAGCACGCGTAAGTTCCAACACCCCCCTCTGATCGGAGACCCGAATGCGTCGCTTGGCCGTTGCCCTCGTTCTCCTCGCCGTCACCGGCCCGTCGGCGCGGGGGCAGGCGTCGTATCGCGTCACGTGGCGGGACGCGGCGTCGGTCGGCGTCGCAGTCGGCGTGGCCCTCATCCCGCATGCCGCAGGCCTGCCCAGCGGGCCGCCGCCGTGTGCCCCGTGCGATCCCGCGACGCTCTCCCGCCTCGATCGAGTGGCGCTCCATACGTTTTCCACCGAGGCGGCAACAGCGAGCAACTTCCTGCTGCTCGGGGTGACTGCAGGTTCGGCGGCGGTTTTGCTGGAGGGTGCCGACGCGGCGAGAGCCCGCGCTGATATCGCCGTGTTTGGGAACGCACTGGTTTGGACGCTCGCGGCGACCGAATGGCTCAAGGCGGCGGCGCATCGCAGTCGCCCCGTTCTGTACACGGCGGCTGCGTCCGCGGCGGCGTCCGACCGGGAGAACCGACGCTCGTTTCCTTCCGGCCATGCGTCGTGGGCGTTCGCCGCGGCGACATCTTACGTTGTTATCTCAGGGCGGGACCACTTGCGACACCGTGCCCGGAACGCCGTGCTGCTCTACGCCGGCGCGCTCGGGGTGAGTGTCCTCCGGGTAGCGGCGGGCAAGCACTTTCCCACGGACGTCCTGGGTGGGGCGGCGCTCGGTACCGGCATCGGCTGGCTCGCGGCAAAGGTGCATCCGACGCAGCCGTGACCGGGCCGAACCACCTCCCGCGGGTCATGCGGTTGCGCGACGTGGTGCTGTTCAACATCAGCGCCATCGTCGGGCTGCGCTGGCTCACGACCGCCGCGAGCCAGTTCGGGGTCGCGAGCCTGGGACTGTGGCTGCTCGCCATGGTGGTCTTCTTTCTACCGTCGGCGATCGCCGTGCGCGAGCTCGCCGATATCGACCCCGGGGCGGGCGGGATCTATCGATGGGTGCGGCGCGCCTTCGGGCCACTGCACGGCTTCGTGGCAGGGTGGGGGTACTGGGTCAACAACCTGTTTTACTTCCCGTCGCTCCTCGTCACGACGGCGGCCATCGCGGCGTACGCCGCCGGCCCGCGCTTTGTGCACCTGGGCGAGGACAACGCGTTCATCGCGCTGGTGTCGCTCGCGGGACTGTGGCTCGCGGTGGGCATGAACGTCGTGGGCCTGCGCGTGGGAAAGCGGCTGCAGAATCTGGGCGGCCACGGTACCTGGCTGCCGGGGCTCGTTTTCGTGGTGCTCGCCATCTGGTCGCTCACGACGCACGGCAGCGCGACGCCATTCACTGCACGCGGCCTCTTGCCCGCGTCTCTCGATCTGCAGTCGATCAACCTGTTCGCCACTATGACATTCGCCTTCGCCGGGCTCGAGCTGGCGCCCACGCTGGGCGACGAGATCCACGACCCCGCGCGCACCCTGCGCCGCGGCATCGCCGTCTCGGGGCTCGCGATTGTGGTGATGTACGTTCTCGGGACGGCCGCCGTGCTCGTCGCGCTGCCGCACGAGACCGTGAGCATCACGAACGGTGTGCCGCAAGCGACCGCCGCCCTGGTCGAGCGGCTCGGTGCGGGCTGGCTCGCGCCGGTGGCGGCGATCGTCGCCATCCTCCTGGTGCTGGGAAACCTGGGGGGCGTCGGCGCGTGGCTCGCGGGCTCCGCCCGCTTGCCGTACGTCGCCGGCGTGGATGGTGCGCTACCGGCGGCGTTCGGGCGGATTCATCCGCGGTGGCACACGCCGTACGTCGGATTGCTCGTGCAGGGTGCGATCGCGACGGTGTTCGTGATCGCGAGTCTCGTCGGTACGACGGTGAAGAACGCGTACCTGGTGCTCACGCAGACGACGCTGGTCTTGTTCTTCATCCCCTATCTGTATCTGTTTCTGGCGTACTTGCGGCTGCGTCGCGAGCGCACCTTCGCCACCGCCCTCGCCGGGCTGGTCGGGACCGCCGCCGTCCTCTTCTCCATCGTGCTCGGCTTCGTCCCGCCGGCCGATGAAGCACGGCCGTGGCTCTACGAAGCGAAAGTCGCCGGCGGCGTGATCGGTTTCATGCTCTTTGGTGTACTACTCGCTGGTCGGCGTGTGAGACTTGACACAGCTCCCCCGGCGTCCGCGGCTTAGGCTAAGTTGCCGTACCGTCGTTCCGCTCACGATCCGAGGGTTCCCGTGACGCCCCGTTCGTTGGTCTTGGTGGCGGTCGTCTCCGTGCTGACCGTACCCGCGGTGATTGGTGCCCAGCAGGCACCTCCTCCTCGCGTGCGCCGCGAGATTCCTGGATTCGACTTCCGTAAGGACGGCGTGTGGCGGCGCCAGGCGCGCGCCGTGCGCGCCCTGCGGGCGCGGCTCCTCGCGCGCCGGAACGTGGGGGCTTTGAACGCCCCCATGGCGGCCGCCGGTGCGCCGCTCGCCTCCGGCGCGGCCGTGTCAGGCGTGCTCCGGGTCCCGGCGGTCCTCTTCAAGTTCAAGAACACGCCCGCAGGTGAGCTGCGCAACACAACTCAGTACGACCAGGTGCTGTTCGCCCCCTCGCCCACCGGTGCCTCCGCGGGACGTCCGTACACGTACCGCACCTTTTATGAACAGATGTCGAACGGCCTCCTGAGCGTGCAGGGTCAAACGTACGGATACGCCGCGCTCGATTCGAACGAAGTGACCTATACCGGTGTCGCGGGCACCTGCACCGGCAACCCGTACGGCAACACGAACTGCAACGGGCTGTTCAGCCCGCAGGCCGTGGCGCGGATGCAAGGCGGGCTGCGGGAAGCGCTGCGCAAGCTCGACAACCAGGTCGACTGGACGCAGTACGACTCCGACGGCGACGGCTACGTCGACCTCGTGGCCTTCATTCATCCGCCCCTCGACGGCGCCTGCGGCGGCGCAACCAACAACCACCTCTGGTCGCACCGCTTCTTCCTCACCGGCATCCCGTACGTCACGCATTCCATGAATGCGCAGAGCGTCCCCATTAAGGTGTCCGACTACATCCTCGAGAGCGGAGTGGGTGGACTGGAAGGCTGCGACACCACCCAGATCATGCCGGTGGGAACGGTGGCGCACGAGACGGGTCACGGGTTCGCGCTGCCCGACTTGTACGACACCGACAACACGAGTGAAGGCGTCGGGGAGTGGAGCCTCATGGGCAGCGGCAACTATACGTCGCCGTTCAGCCCGTCGCGCATGGATGGGTGGTCGCTGAGCCAGCTGGGGTGGGTGACCGTGGTGCCGCTCCCGACCGGCGGCACGTTCAGTTTCGGAGCGGCCCCGACGTCCGACACCGCGTTCTATCTGCCGGTCGGAGGCGCGAACCCGCGCGGCGAGTACTTCCTGCTGGAAAACCGCCAGCAGGTGCAGGCCGACAGCGCGATGGTTCACTACCACTGCCAGGTGTGGTTCAGCACCGGCTCGCCGCCCCCCTGCGGCGGTGGGTTGCTGATCTATCACGTGGACTCGGCCCAGCTGGCGCAGCACGGCTTCGACCAGGATAACCGTGTCAACACGGGCCCGATCCACGGCCTCGAAATCGTACAGGCCGACGCCCGCGGCAACCTCGATGCCGACCCGAACAGCGCATGCTCCGGCGCCGGACTGACATGCTCCGATCGCGGCGACGCGGGCGATCTCTACCCCGGACCCACCGGCAACCTAGCGTTCACTCCCACCAGCGTTCCGGCCGCTGTACGGAACGTGGATGGGTTGTCCGCGGGGGTGGTGCTCGATCAGATCACCCAGCTCGTGCCGAACGGAACGATACAGTTCCGCCTGAGCTATCCCGTCTGGGTGGTGCGCGCGACTGACACGGCGGCGGTGATCCAGTTCGACACGTCGACGTTTCACACGACGTTCCACGTCTTCCGGGACATCCTTACGCCGAACTCCGTACATAGCGTGGGCGTGGCAGATACCCAGTTCACCGCCGGCGGTCGGACGCGTCAGGTCTTCGCCTCCTGGTCCGGCGGGCAGCCGCGCAGCTTCAGCTACACGGCTGGTGCCACGCCGGAAACCCTCACCGTGACGCTGGCACGGTCGCAGCAGGTCCACTACACCGCCACCAGCGGCGGCACGGTCTCGGGCACGGTGCCGAGCGACACGTTCGTGACCGATGACACGCCAGTGACCCTGACGGCCGCGGACACCAGCGCCGTGCGCACGTTCCAAGGCTGGGCGGGTGACACCGTTACGAAGCACCTGAGCATCACGCTGCCGATGACTCGGCCGTACTCGGTGCGGGCGGTGTTTCTCGAGACCTTCAGCACCGCTCAGGTCGTAGCCCAATTGCTCAACGGATCGAGCACGCTCACTCTCGCCCAGCTCGGAGATCTCGACCAGTTGGGGAACAACAACAACGCATTCGATCTCGGCGATTTTCTCGCCTGGGTGCAGGCGACTGGGGCGCCGCTCACAGCCGAGCAGCGGGCGCTCGTGAGCGCGGCCAAGCGGAAAGGAGCAAGTCGATGACGCGGCGCGGCGGATGGCTGCTGGTCGCGCTGGCCCTCGCGGGGGGCGCAGGCAGCTGCAGCGGCGACGGCGGCACTGGCCCGGTCGCGGGCGTGCTCACCGTATCGCTGGCGACTCCCAATGCCGGCGCGGACGGCGCGATTCTGTTCAGCGTGTCGGGACCGCAGCCGCTCACGAGCGTCACGGCCGGGCCGGGGTTTCGGATCTTCGCCCAACCCTTGTCCACGTTCACCCGCTTCGCCGTCACGGGGACGCTGGCGAACGGCGCCGTCGTCACGATCGGCGTCGCGGACACGCGGAAGGCGGCCCAGTACGTCGCCACCGTTCGGGCCGTGGCGGCGTCGGACTTTCAGCTGCGACTGCTCACCGGGTACTCCCTCACGGTCTCGCCGTAGCGCCGCAGTCGCCTGGCTGCAGCACGAACGCCGGCGTCCCGTCGGGGAGCCGGAGGGCGAGCACCGCATCGCGCCCGGCGTGCGTCGCCCATGTCGCGAAGTCTCGAGCAGCGGGATGCAGCGCCGGCCGGTGCACGAGGTACAGCGTGTAGGGGTTCGTGAGCGCCGTGTCGGCGGCGAACAGGATGCGGGACGCGAGCCCCTTGAGCTTCGCGTACGTGGGGAGGTCGGCGAGGGCGTAGGCCCGGCGCTCGTCGGCGAGGTGGAGCGTCGCGGCCTGGTCGGCACCCGACTCGAGGTACCAGCGCGGCGCAGGCGTCACGCCCGCGGCGTGCCACAGGGCCAGCTCCTTCACGTGCGTGCCGGACGAATCGCCCCGCGAGACAAACGGCCCGCCCGCATCCGCGATGCGGCGGAACGCCGCCGCCGCGGTAGGGGCGGTCGCGACGTGTGCGGGGTCGGCCGCCGGTCCCACGACCGCGAACCGGCTGGCGGCGAGCGGACAGCGGAGCAGAGCGTGCCCGGGCGCGACGAGCAACCGCTGTTCAAGGGCCGGCGCGTGGGTGATCACGACGTCCAGGTCGCCGCTGGCGGCGGCCCGCAGGATCTGCCCCGAAGGGGCGACCACGGTCGTGAAGGGGGCGCCGGTCCAGAGCGACTCGAGTACGGCGAGGGCTCCCGACTGCTGCACGGTGTACGTGGTGCCGAGCCGCAAGGGAGCAGGACCGGCGCGGCATGCGGTCACGAGGAGAAGCGCAGCGACGTGTCTCATGGAGGGAATCTCGCTGCTGATCGACAGGAAAGGCAAAAAGCTAGACGCACAGACGCATCGGGGAGAACAGGTGGAGGGAACACGTAGACCTGTCTCCTCGGCCCTGTTGACCGCTGTTGCGTCTGTGCGTCTAGTCGTTGCCCGTTCTGTCCCTCTGTACCCTACCCGCTATCTTACTGTCTCATCATGGGGCGGTAGCTCAGTTGGGAGAGCACCTGGTTTGCAACCAGGGGGTCGTGGGTTCGAATCCCATCCGCTCCATCTAATCTCCGACTCCATGTCCCCCGCCGACTGGCTTCCGTTTCTCACGGAGCTCGCTGTTCGCGCCGACGAGCTCGCGCTGCGATGGTTTCGCGCCGCCGGACTCCGCGTCGTGGAGAAGGCGGATCTGAGTCCCGTCACCGAAGCGGACCAGGCGATCGAGGCGATGGCCCGGGCGCTGTTACGGGAGCGTCACCCTGGCCTGGGCGTCCTCGGCGAAGAGGAAGGCGAAGCGGTGGGAACGGCCGCCGCGCGGCTCATCATCGATCCGATCGATGGCACGCGAAATTTCGTGCGGGGCATTCCGGTGTTTGCGACCCTGCTGGGGATCGAGACGGGCGGCGAGGTGGTGGCAGGCGTCGTGAGCGCGCCGGCCTTAGGGGCGCGGTGGCACGCCGCGCGAGGTGGCGGCGCGTTCCGCGACGGGCGGCGCATCAGGGTGTCACGGATCGAGTCGCTCGAGCGCGCCCTGCTGTTCCATGGAAACCTCGGGCCGGGCGAGGCGGCGCCGCCGTCCGGGATTGCCGGGCTCATCGCCCGGGTCGAGCGTACCCGCGGTTTCGGAGACTTCTATCAGCACATGCTGGTGGCGGAAGGGGCAGGGGAGATCGCGCTCGATCCCGTGATGCACCCGTGGGACATCGCGGCTCTCCAAGTCATCGTGGAGGAGGCAGGGGGCCGGGCGACCAGCCTGAGTGGCGAGCGCTCCATTTACGCCTCGAGCCTCATGACTTCGAACGGGCCGCTCCACGACCGAGCATTGACGCTCCTTGGACCACCCACGCGGGATTAACTTGACGTCATGATCGCCGATCCATCTGACCTGGACCCGCTGGAGGACGAGGACTTTCCTCTCGGCGACGGAACCACCGAGACCGAAGTGGTCGTCGTGTGTCCCCATTGCGGCGAGACGAACGAGCTCGGCCTCGACCCGGGGGGCGGCCCGTTGCAGGAATACGTGGAAGACTGCCAGGTCTGCTGCCGGCCCTGGCGGGTGACGGTCCGCTATGGGCCGGACGGCAGCGCCGAGGTGTTCACGGAGCCGCTCGACGGCTGAATCTATTTTCTCGCTGCCTCATACCGCTTCGCTACTTCGGCCCAGTTGACCACGTTCCACCACGCGGCTACGTAGTCCGCCCGACGGTTCTGATACTTGAGGTAGTAGGCGTGCTCCCACACGTCGAGCCCGAGCACGGGAAGCTTTGCGTCCATGAGCGGGCTGTCTTGGTTCGCGGTGCTGAACACCTCGAGCCTGCCGCTCGCGACGGCGAGCCATGCCCAGCCGCTCCCGAACCGCGTCGTGCCGGCCGCGGACAGCTGCTCCTTGAACGGTGCGACGCCGCCGAACGCTTGCTTGATCGCGTCGGCCAGCGCCCCGCTCGGCTCGCCGCCCCCGCCTTTGCCGGCTGGCGCCATGATCGTCCAGAACAGCGAGTGATTGTGGTGGCCGCCACCGTTGTTGCGGACCGCGGTGCGGATGTCCTCCGGCACGCTCTTGATGCCGCGGAGCAGCTCTTCCACGTTCTTCTCGTACAGCTCGGGATGCTTGTCCAACGCCGCGTTCAGGTTGGTTACGTAGGCCTGATGGTGCTTGCCGTGGTGGATCTGCATCGTCTGGGCGTCGATGTGCGGCTCGAGTGCGGCGTCGTCGTAGGGCAGAGCAGGCAGGGTGTGTCTTTGCGTCATCGTCGGTCCCTCGGTCGGGTGCGTTGTGTCGAAAGCAACCCGCGATCGTCGACCAAGGTTCCCGCTTGATTCCGGTTGGAGCGCCGATATCTTCCCGAACCGGCAGCTCACGTCTCCGTCGCGGTCCCCTCACCTGCGAGGCGCACGATGGCGCTGTTCTCCGACGCGGGAATCCAGTTTCTGTTCCGCTGGATTCATTTTCTCTCCGGCATCACCTGGATCGGTCTGCTGTATTACTTCAACTTCGTGCAGGGTCCGTTCATGGCCGAGGCGGACGCCCCGGCGAAAAGTGGCGTGACACAAAAGTTGGTGCCGCGTGCGCTGTGGTGGTTCCGTTGGAGCGCGGCCGCCACGTTCCTGTCCGGTGTCATCATCCTGGGTCTCCGGCGTGCCAGCTGGAGCGATCCCTGGGGCCTCACGATTCTCACCGGCGCCGCCTTCGGTACCGTGATGCTCGCCAACGTTTGGCGCGTGATCTGGCCCAATCAGCAGATCGTGATCGCCAACGCGGTGGCGACCGCCGGTGGCGGCCAGGCGAACCCCGCGGCGGCCGGAGCTGCCCGCCGGGCATTCCTCGCCTCCCGCACGAACGTGGTATTCTCGTTCCCGATGCTGTTCTTCATGGGCGCGGCGTCGCATTTCACGCTTCCGGCGGGCGGGAACCGCGGCCTCTGGGCCGTGGTGCTGCTCGTGATTATCGCGCTGCTCGAGATCAACGCGTTGGTGGGAACGACGGGGCCGACCAAGAAGCCGATCGAGACGGTCCGCGGGGTCATCCTGACCGGAGTGGTGACGGCCGCCCTCGTCTACTACATCGCCCTTGCCGTGCTGCAGGGGGCCTGACGTTGACGGCTGCGGCCTCGACGACCCTGCCCGTCGGGGCCGTGGCGCCCGATTTCGCGCTACCGTCCACCGCGGGGACCGACGTCACGCTGTCCTCGTTCCGGGGGCGAAAGCACGTGCTGCTCGCATTCTTTCCGCTCGCGTTCACGAGCACGTGTACCGCCGAAAACTGCGCCTTCAGTGAAGACTATGACGCGTTCGAGCGCGCCGGCACGACCGTGCTGCCGATCAGCGTGGACTCGGTGCCGACACTCAAGGAGTACAAGGCGAAGCACGCGATGCGGCAAGATTTGCTGAGCGACTTCAAGCGCGAGGTGAGCCGCACGTACGGGGTCTTGCTCGAGGATCGGTTCTTCTCGAAGCGCGCGTATTTCCTCATCGACCAACAGGGCATCCTACGCTGGCGCCACATCGAGGCGGAGCTCGGGGCCCGGCGTGACGACGTCGAGCTGCTGCGGCAGATCGCGACGCTCTGATCGGAGTGTCCCCATGAGGCGCGCGGTGGTCATCGGCGTGGTGGTCGCAGCGGCGTGCGGGCCGACGGCGTTCGTTCCGCCACCGCCCTCGCCGCAGCGGGTCTACGGCGTTAGCGAGGTGGACGAGCGGCCCGAGATCGTGCTGACGCCCCCGCTGGACTATCCCACCGCAGGCAGCGACGGCGTGGCCGTGGTACGGGTGGTGATCGACAGCGCCGGGAACCCCGAGGCGGCGACGGCCCTCGTCGTGCAGGGGTCCGACTTGGTGCTCGTCGCAGCCGCCCGGACGGCGCGGTTTACCCCGGGGCGCATCGCGGGCCGCGCGGTGCGCGTGCGGTTCGAGATGCCGGTCGAGTTCAAGCTGCCCACTCGGAACTAGGCCTGCGTGGCGTCGGTCACCCTCCGCCGCCTCGCCAAGCGGTACGATCCCGAGGGCCGACCGGCGCTCGAGGACCTGTCGCTCGAGGTGCGCGACGGCGAGTTCTTCGTACTGCTCGGACCGTCGGGCTGCGGGAAGACCACCGCGCTCCGCTGCATCGCCGGGCTCGAGGAGCCCAGCGCCGGGGAAATCCTGCTCGGCGAGCGCGACGTCACGCGTCTCGACCCCGGAGCGCGCGACGTCGCGATGGTGTTCCAGACACAGGCCCTGTACCCTCACCTCACCGTGCGGCGCAACATCGCCTTCGGGCTCGAAGTGCGGCGCGTGCCGGCCGCCGAGATCGCCCGTCGTGTGCAGCAGGCCGCGGAGCGGCTGGGGCTCGGCACCGTGCTCGACCGCCGCCCGGGAGAGCTCTCGGGTGGCGAGCGGCAGCGTGTGGCGCTCGGTCGCGCCTTGGTGCGCGACCCGCAAGTCTTCCTGTTCGACGAGCCGCTCTCGAGCCTCGAACCCGCGCTGCGCGCCGCGCTGCGCGGCGAGCTGCTCGAGCTGCACCGCGCCCTCGGCGCGACCGTCGTGTATGTGACCCACGATCAGATCGAGGCCATGGCTATGGGCCAGCGAATCGCGGTCCTCGACCGAGGGCGCCTCCGCCAGGTGGGCACACCCGCCGAGCTGTACGGGCAGCCGGCTGACGTGTTCGTCGCCCGCTTCATCGGGAGCCCGGGGATGAACATCCTCACCGGCCGGGGACGGGGGACGGGGGATCAGGGTGGGGTGGTGGACTGCGGCACGTGGTCCGTTCCCGTGCCGCTCGAGCGCTACGAAGGCGAGATCTACCTCGGCGTGCGGCCCGAGCATGTGAGCCTCGTCGCCCCCGATCAAGGCATCGGCGCAGGCGATGTGCGGGGCGTCGAGCCGCTCGGTCCAGACACGCTCGTCCGACTGGACGCGGGTGGCCAGCCGCTCGTCGCGCGCGTGCACGGCATCCCGGACCTCCGTCCCGGCGACCGCGTGGGTGTCAAACTCGACCGCCGGCAGCTGCACCTGTTCGACGCAGCCGGAGCGCGGCTCCGGTGAGCCGCGTGCTGGCGTGCCGTCTGCCCTGCTGGCTCGCGTGCTGGTTCGCGTGCTGGGGATGCGGCGCCGCGTCCCCCCCGGGCGTCGAGCTCCTCCACCGGGCCGACAACGGCGCGGCGCAGCTCGAGGACCAGCTGCTCATACCGTACCGCGCCCGGCACCCCGGACTGGAAGTCGTGCAGCATAACGCCGCCCTCTCCCAGGATGAGTACCGCCGGCTTTTGCTCACGGCGACTGCAGGTGATGCCCTCCCCGATGCGTTCCAGCTCGACGACGTCGACGTTCCCGCGCTCGCGGACCGGGGAGAAGCTCTCGATCTCGCGCCCTACCTGTCCCGCGTCGGCGTCGACCTCGCCCGCTACAACCCTGAGGTCCTCGCGATTTTCCGACGCGGAGCGGCGTTGCACGGCCTCCCGCGCGGCTATACGCCGCTGATGGTCGTGTACAATCGGGATTTGCTGGACCGCGCGGCGATCGCCTATCCGACTGACGACTGGACGTGGGACGAGTTCCTGCGGGCGGCACGGCTGCTCACGCGCGACCGCGACGGCGACGGGCGGATCGACCAGTGGGGGGCCGCCTTCGACCGGCGGCCTTCGTTCTGGCTGCCGTGGATCTGGGCGGGTGGCGGCGACGTGTTGTGTCCCGGGGGCCGCCGGGCCTCCGCGTGCCTCGACGCGCCCGCCACCGTGGCGGCAATCCGCTGGTACGGGGGCTGGGTGACGCGCTGGGGCATCGCGCCGCGCCCTCATGACCCGAGCAACGCGGGGGTCGAGAACGCCCGGCTGTTCGCGGCTGGCCGCGTGGCGTTCATGACGGTAGGACACGACGTGGTCCGCGGTCTCCGGGCCTCGGTCGCGGCGGGTCGGCTGCGGGTGGGATTCGCGCCCATCCCGCATCGCATCGGCGTGCCGCCCGCCACGGTGCTCTACTCCACGGGATATGCGGTTCCGGCGCGCGCGCTGCGGCGCAAGGCCGGGGTCGAGCTCGCCGCCGATCTGACGGACTCGCTGCCCGATGCGGCGCGCGGCGAAGCGGGGATCGAGCTGCCGGCCGTGACCGGGGCCGCGCAGGAGGTGGCGGCGGCCGACACGCTCGGCTGGGAGGCGGCGTTCCTGCGCGCCGCCGCGCACGGCCGGCCGGGGTGGGGAGCGCGCGTGGCCCAGTGGCGTGAGGTGGAGGGCGAGCTCGCCGACCTGATGGACCGGGTCACCGTGGGCGGCGCCGATCCTGCGCGGGCAGCCCGCGCAACCGCACGCGACCTGGACCGGCTGCTGGGAGCCACCCGATGACCGCGCTCGCGCGGTGGCGCACCGGAGCGTTCGTCGCGATGGCCGCGGGCGCCCTCCTGCCGCTCACGCTGGCGCAGTGGGCGCGGGGCCGCTACGAGCGCGCTCTCGCGGCGCGTGACGCGACGGCCGCGGCCGCGTACCTCACGATCGTGACACCCCCTCCGCCGGCCGGGCGCGGCGCCGGGTACGACCTGCCGCAGCTCCTCATCCGGGCCCGGGCGCTCGAGGAGCTGCCGGGGTTCGCCGGACGGTTCGAGATCTACCACGCCACCGCGCCGCTGGTGCACGCGACCGCCCCTCCCTTGGCCGCGGCAACGCTGCAGCGCGTACGTCGGGAAGGCGCCGTCCGCTGGACCGGCGACGCGGCACTCGCGCCTCTGCTCGATCGCGACGGTTGGGACGTGGTCGGTGCGGTGGCCGCCCGGCCCGCCCCGCGCACGTGGCCGATCTCCCCATGGTCGCTCGGCGCGCTGCTGCTCTTCCTGGTCGCGGGGGGGCAAAGTGTGGGGGTGGCCGCGTTGTTCGGGGTGGCGGTGTTCGCCGAGGTGCGCGGCGCCGCGGGCGACGCGACCGATCGTTGGTTGTTCGACACGCGGCTCCTGATGCAGGAAGCCGCGGCGCGAATCCCGGAGATCCGCAGTGCGCCCGCGGGCCTCACGATCCTCACCCGCGGAGGAGGAGCCGAGATCGTCCCGGGGGATTCTGGGCCTGCCGCGGCGTGGCGACACGCCGCCGGCGGTGTTCCGACGGCGGCCGTGGCCGTGCGCCTTGCGCCGGGGCGCTGGGTCGAGCTGCGAGCGCGCCCTGGCGAGGTCGGCACGGCCGGCTGGCTGCCGGTCATGCTCGGTTTGGCGGCCCTCGGCCCGCTCGGCGCACTGATCGCCGCCTGGACCACTGCGAGCGCTCCCCGGCCGCGACGCGAAACGGTGGCCGCCTGGGGATTCCTGGCGCCTTCGGCGCTTCACCTTGCCGCGTTCTCCTTCGTCCCGCTGCTGCTCGTGCTGTATGTCTCGGTGCACCGCTGGAGCCCGATCGAGCCGACCAGGGCCTTCGTCGCCCTGGCGAACTACGGCCACGTCGTCCGCGACCCTCTGGTCTGGTCGGCGATGGGCCGCACGCTGCTGTACGCCCTGTACGTGCCGGTGTCGATGGCGCTCGCGCTAGGTCTCGCGGTCTTGATCGGAGGGCGACGCAGGTCCGGTGCGGCGACGCCCGTGCTGCGCGCGCTGTTCTTGCTGCCGTACGCCTCCTCGGTGGTCGCGGTCGCACTCGTGTGGCAGTGGATGTACCACCCCGATTTCGGATTGATCAATCAGCTGTTGACACGCGCCGGTCTCGGGCCGGTGAACTGGCTCGGGGATCCCAAGACGGCGCTCCTCGCCGTGATGCTCGTCTCCGTCTGGATGCAGCTGGGCTACCAGCTCGCGGTCTTCCTCGCGGGGCTGCGGGCGATCCCGCAGGCATACCTGGACGCCGCCCGCGTGGACGGCGCGAATGCCTGGCAGCGCTTCTGGCGGGTGACATTCCCGCTGCTCTCGCCCGTGATGCTGTTCCTGCTGGTGACAGGGATCATCGGCGCATTTCAGGTGTTCGCGCTCGTCATGGTGTTGACGGGCGGCGGGCCGCTCGGCGCCACCGATGTGATCGTGTATCGCATCTACCGGACAGCCTGGGAGCTGCTGCAATTCGGCGATGCGAGCGCACTGGCCCTGCTCCTCTGCGCGGTGCTCTTCGGGGTGACGTGGGCCCAGCTCAAGCTGCTGGACCGGCGGGTGGAGTATGCGTAAGTCGGAAGCTAAAGGACGCCCGGACCGTCGCGGGAGACGGGGGACGCGGGACGGGTGGGTCGCGTACGCCCTGGCGTTGCCGCTCGCGGTCGTCATGATCGCCCCCTTCCTCTATATGGTCGCCACGGCCCTGATGAGCGAGCCGGACTCGCTGCGCCATCCGGTCCCCGAAAACTTCGCGGCGGCGCTCGGAGCCCTGCCGTTCGAGCGCTTCCTCTTGAACAGCGTGATCTTCTCGCTCGCGGTGGTCGCGGGGCAGGTGCTGACGAGCGCTACCGCGGCGTACGCCTTCGCGCGGCTACGCTTCCCCGGCCGCGACCGCGTGTTTCTCGCCTACCTGTGTGCGCTGATGGCGCCGGCGATTGTGCTCGTGATCCCGCGGTTTCTCCTCATCGACGCGCTCGGTTGGGTGGACAGCTACCGGGGGCTGATCTCGACCGAGCTGGTGTCGGTCACCGGCATATTTCTGCTGCGCCAGTTCTTCCGCACGATCCCGCGCGACCTCGAGGACGCCGCGCGACTCGAAGGTGCGGGAGAGTGGACGATCTTCTGGCGGGTGATCGTGCCACCGTCGCGGCCCGCGCTGGCCACGCTTGCCGTGCTCGGGTTCGCCGATCAGTGGAGAAGCTTTGTGTGGCCGCTCGTGGCCACGCGCTCGAGCGGGATGCAGCCGCTGGAAGTGGGCATCGCGAACCTGCAGGGCGCGTACGACCTGAGCTGGTCGTACCAGATGGCGACCGCGGTGGCGGCCGTGATACCGCTGATGGTCCTCTACTTCGTGGCGCAGAGATACTTCATACGGGGCATTGAGCAGACTGCGTCTAGCTTTTGCCTTTCCTCGCAGCGGTCGTTGATTTGAACGTCAGCTCCCACCGGATATCCCGTCCATCGCCACCCGCCGGCCACTCCAGCACCGCATGCCCGGACTGCAGTCTCCGGACGGTGCACGGGACGTCGGCCTTGCACGCTCCTGGTCGTAGTCCCTTCGGGACCGCAATCGTGACCGCGTAGGCGCCGCCATCGAGGTTCGTGGATGTCGCCTTCAGCGTGCGAGTGGCCGCGTCCCAGGCCTCGTCGGTGAGGTCCACGGCTCCTTGCACGACATGACGCGTCGTACCGACCACCTGCGGCCGGGCGACGGTGGGACGGAGCGCAATGGTGCGTGCGCTGCGCGGTTCGAGGGTGAGCGTCAGGCTGTCCTTCAGATCGGTGACGGGGGCGTCGCGCCACACGTCGTAGGCGTCGAACCTGGCTCCCGTGACGCCGAGCGCGGCGAGCGGCAGGGACACGTCCAGGGGCTCGTCCTCCCAGTTCACGACCGCGACCGTCCACCACCGGGGTACGCCCTCGGCCACCCAGGCACGGGGCGGGCGGTTGCGGCGCACGCTCCAGATGCCGCCGCTTCCCAGCACGCGCACGGCGAGCACGTTTTCTCCCCCCCAGTTCAGCGTCTCGGGTGGCACGCGATAGCGGCGGTACGCCTGTGCCTCACCCCGACCGCCCTGAGACAGTTCGCCCGTCTGGCCGACCTTCGCGCCATTCACGAACGTCTCATCCGCCTCCGCGATCTTGCCAAGCTCGACGTACACGTTCCGACGCTCCGCCTTTCCCGTGCCTGGATTGGGGAGCCGGAACCTCGTGCGATACCAGGCAAACCCGGCGTACTGCGGATGTGCCCCGCTCGCCTCGTCCCAACGCTGCGGCACACGGATCGTCTCCCACGCTTCCTCGTCGAACCCGCGGGAGCCGTAGCTGGGATCGTCGCCCGTGCGGAAGCGCCAGGGCCCGCTGATCGGGTAAACGTCGTCGCCGGCCACGATCGCCGGTGCCGTGTCGTGCTCGGCGGCACCCGTTTCGATGGCGCGGCCCTTCACGGGAGCGACCGGGAGCGTGCGCCGCAGCAGAGTGAGGCGGTCGGGTGGGAGCTTCGGCAGGTTGTCGCCAAACAGGGTAATTCCCCCGGTGACCGCGACGACGGACGCCCACACCTCGGCGGCGGCGCTCGAGAGCGGAGGGCGCACCACGAGGCAGTCGGGATCATTCAACCAGGTCGATCGGTGATAGAAGCTCCGCAGGCCCGCGGCGCGCGCCGGTGGTTGGACGCCCGGCCAGCTGGCGTCGACGTCCGGTCCGATGCGCATGCCGTTGACGAGGCCAACGGCGTGCTGCAACGGCGCGCCGCTCGCGAGCAGGAGCGCCTCGGTGCCCAGGCCATCGCGGATCGCGCCCAGCCCGGCGCGGTACGCTTCCGCGTGGGTCAGGCCGCCATAGTGCGCCGTGCCGACCGTCGCCCAACGCAACCGGTCGACGCGTAGGTAGTCGTAGCCCCATTCTCGGACGGCGCGGCGGGCCAGATCGAACAGCCACTGTTGCGCTTTGGGGTGCGCGCCGTCGAGCGCGTAGATCTTGCCGCCCCAGGCCTCGCGCGTTTCGCATACCACGGGCCCGCTCGCATCACGCAGCAGCCAGTCGGGCTGCGCCGTGGGAACGCCGGAGGCCCCGGCCGCGCCGAACGGCGCCACCCACAGGCCCGCCTTGAAGCCGCGGGCGTGGATCTGGTCGGTGAGCCAGGCGTGGCCGTGCGGGAACCGCTCGTTTGCATCCCACGCTCCCACGGCTCGCTGGTAGCCGTCATCGAGCTCGATGTGCCGGAAGAACCGCCGGTCGAAATTCGCGGCGCTGAAGTCCAGATTGGCGATCACGTCGGCTTCGGCGACGGTGCCCGACCACTCGGCCCGCGTACACCACCCCGCGGGCGCCACCGCCTCTGCGAGGCGCTCCTGATCGACGGGCGAGGAGGGCACGAACAGCGCGCGCAGCGCCTCCAGGCCGTCGCCCTCCGGATGGAAGCACAGGCGCATGCGCGAGGCGTCGCCTTCGGGGCGGAGCGGCCGTGCCGGGAGCCAGTCGCTCACGGCCTCGAGCTCGTCCCGCGACAGTTGCACGCGGGCCTCCCCCGGCTCGCCGGCGTCGAACGCAATCGCGAGCCCGCGCTTTCCTCGGGTGAGCCCCGTGGCGGCATGGCTCGCGAGCCCTTCCGCCTCGGGTGCCCCCACTGTGACCACGCGGCTCGGGTCGGCCGATTGCGCGCCGTTCACGAGCGCCACGAGCGGTCCGTCCCCCACGAGTACTTCGGCATGGGGCAGCTGGAGGAAGCGCACGCCCCTCACCGTGGGCAGATAGCGATCCGGAAAGAGGGTGACCGTGACGGACGCCTGGGGCGTGCTGGCGCCGCCGGCGGTGAGGAGCTCCGCTTCGACCCACACCCCCGCGGCCCGGCCGCGCACGACGACGGCGTCGCCGCCCGGAGGGCGGCGGTTTCCCACCGTGCTATCTTCCAGCTCCGCGAGGGTGAGCGGCTGGTCCCCCACCCACGTCACGATCTCGGCGCCGCGGACAAGCGGAACGGGTGAGCCTTCGCCGTAGTACCACAGCGACCAGCGGTGATGGTCGTCGAGCTCGAACCGGAGCCTCCCTGTCCCCGCCACACCGACCGGTCGAGGGCGGTGGAGGGCGGTCGAGGGCGGTCGGATGAGGCCGCTGGACACCCCTCCAGTCAGGAGCACAAACGTGCGTCGGTCCATGCTCACAATGTTGACGGCCCTGGTGGGTTTGTCCACGCCGGTCGCGGGGCAGGGCAACGCGCTCACCGCGGGGCTCGCGTATACGGTCGGGAGCGGGTGGCAGGTCGAGGGACTGGACTTTGGGATCGCGCGCGCCGTTCACGCGGGCCCGATCGCCGCGCTCTCGCTCACCGCCCGAGTCGGCTCGTTTATCGACGAAGGCGCGATCGTCGGCGGCGCGCGTGGGTTCGTGTTCGGCGCGAGTCTCGCTGCCCGTACTCCGACGGCGAGCATCGCCCAGCTCGGCGCGGACACGAGTGCCGGCCAGATAGGGCTCGACTTCACGCTCGAGACGACCGGCTACGTCGGCTCGCACTCACCCCTTGCCGTGGGTTCCCCGTGGGGCGGCGTCACGGGGCTCCTCGGGCTGCGGTTCGGGGATCCCCACGGCTCGCGCCTCGGGCTGCTGATCGGTCCCACGGTATTCTTGGGCACGGTCACGGACGTCCGAGCGTTCCTCGGTGTGCGGTTCGAGGCGCCGCTGGCGCGGCGGGAGCGCCATCCCTAGCTTGCCACCGATGGCGGTCCCCTCCCTCGATACCGAGCATCCGGGTATCCGGGTCATTGCCGAAGTGGCGTCGGTGCTGCAGGCGGGCCTCGCCTCCGGGGAGGCCCTGCACGGGGTGGTGAACGCGCTGCGGCGCGGCCTCAACCTCCGCCGCTGCCGCATCTGGCTCCGCACACCCGACGGCACTCGGTTCACGCCGGTCACCACGCCCGGTGACGAAGCGGAGCAGCCGGGCTATGCCCCGCCGGTGGCCGAGTGGATGCGGCGTGGGCCCCAGCGGGAGGGCGTGCCCGGAGGCTCGATCGTGCGGCTGCCGCTGGTCCACGAGGACGAGCCGCTCGGCGTGCTGGAGGTCGTCATTCCCACGGGGCGTTACGAAGCGATCGCCCACGACGTCGTGGTGGTCGTAGCCCGTATCCTCGCTCCCATGATCGCCGCCACCGAGCTGTCGCAGGACCTCGCCTCCGAGGTCGCGCTGCGCACGCACGAGATGGAAGCGCAGCGCAGCTTCGCCGCCCAGATCATCGACTCCCTCCCGGTCGGGCTGTACGTGATCGACCGTGGCTACCGGATCCGCGCCTGGAACCGCAAGCGCGAGACCGGGACCCAGGGCGTGTCGCGCGAGGACGCCGTGGGGCGCGAGATCTTCGAGGTCCTCGACCGCCAGCCGCGTGATCTCCTGAAACGCGAGTTCGATCGCGTGTTCGACACCGGCGAGCTGCAGCAGGTGGAAATGGAATCCCAGGCAAGCGGTGAAGCGCGCCACTACCGGATCACCAAGATCCCGATGCGGCAGGATGGGCACGACATTTCGCACGTCATCACGATCGGCGAAGACATCACCGAGTGGCGCCAAGCGCAGCAGCGCCTCACCGAGACGGAGAAGCTCGCCGCCGTGGGCCAGCTCGCGGCGGGCGTCATGCACGAGATCAACAACCCGCTCGCCACGATCCTGGCCTGTTGCGAGGCCCTCGCACTCCGCACCGAGGAGCTGCCCCCCGGTGACCGCCACGGCTACGACGAGTACCTGAAGATCGTCGACGCCGAAGTGCAGCGCTGCCGCCGGATCGTCGAGAGCCTGCTCGACTTTTCCCGGCCGAAGGGCGGGGACAAGAAGCCGACGGACGTGAACGGCGTGGTGGAGCGTACGCTGTTTCTCCTCAAGCACCATGCGCGGTTCAAGCGTCTGAGCGTAGTGCGTGAGCTGGCCTCCGGCCTGCCGACGGTGCTCGGGGACCACGAGCGGCTGATCCAGAGCTTCATGGCGCTGATGCTCAACGCGATGGATGCAATGGACTCGCGGGGTACGCTGACGGTCCGCAGCTGCATTAACCCCGATCGGACGGATGAGATCCTGCTCGAGTTCATCGACACGGGCACCGGCATCAAGCGCGAGGATCTGCCCAAGATCTTCGAGCCGTTCTTCACGACGAAGCCGCAGGGGCGCGGCACCGGTCTCGGTCTCTCGATCTGTTACGGCATCATCGCCGAGCACCGCGGGCGGATCGACGTCGAGTCGCACGTCGGCGTGGGATCGAATTTCAAGGTGTACCTCCCCACCGGATGAAGATTCTCGTCGTCGAAGATGACAAGACAGTCGGCCAGTACGTGAAGCGGGGTCTGACCGAGGCCGGCTTCCACGCGGACCTAGTCGGGGACGGCGCCGAAGGGCTGCGTCTCTCGACCGGCGGCCACTACGACATGCTCGTGCTCGACCTGCGCCTGCCCGCCTTGTCGGGCCTCGAGGTGCTGCGCACGCTGCGCGATCGGGGTGAGGGGATGCCGGTGCTGGTGCTCACGGCGCAGGACGCCGTGGATTTCAAGGTACAGGCGCTCAAGATGGGCGCCGACGACTACGTCACGAAGCCGTTCTCCCTGGAGGAGCTGCTCGCCCGCGTGGAGGCGCTCGGGCGGCGCCCCAAGGCGATCGTGCCGCCGGTGCTCAAGGTGGCGGATCTGACGCTGGACACCGGGAGCCGCGAGGTGCGGCGCGGCGGGAAGGTCATCGAGCTCACCCCCAAGGAATACGCGGTGCTCGAGTACCTCATGCGCCACCAGGGTCGCGTCATGTCGCGGACCCTGATCACGGAGTACGCCTGGGACTACCACTTCGACCCCGGCACGAACATCGTGGATGTCGTGATCACGCGGCTGCGCAAGAAGATCGACCAGGGGCGCGAACCCAAGTTGATTCACACGGTGCGCGGGGTCGGCTACGTCGTGAAGGCGTGACATGCAGACGCTGCGCGGGCGGCTCACCGCCTGGTACTCGGGCGCGCTCGCCCTCACCCTCGCCGTGTTCGGCGGGGTGCTGTACCTCGACCGTCGCAGCGCCTCCTACCAGGATCTCGACCAGCGGATTCAATCTGAGGCAGCGCTGACGGCGGGCATTCTCGCCGAGAGCTATCGGGCGCGCGGGACGCTGGTGCGGGCCGACTCGGCGCAGCACCCGGTGCTCATCCCCGATCTGGCCGCGCTGCTCGAAGCGGTGCCCGACTTCCTCGTCATCACCGCACGCGACGGCAGCCTGCTGTTCGCGTCGTCCGACGCGCGCGCCCTGACGTTCCAGCAGGTGGAGCAGCTGCGGAGCCTGGCGAGCGCCCCGCTCTCCGGACGGTCCAGCGGCACGCTCCGACTCGAGCCCAACGGCCCGAAGGTCCACTATGCGGTCCATTACGTCACCGGGGCCGGACCGCAGTTCGGGGCGATTCTCGCCGGGGCGGACGTCCGCACGGCCGAGCTCGGGCCCGACGAGCTGCTTTCCACGTTCGCCCTGGTGCTGCCGCTCGGGGTCGCCCTCGCCCTGCTGATGGGATCGTGGATTTCCCGGCGCGCGCTCGCTGCCGTGGATCAGATCATTACCGAGGTCCGCGAGATCACCGACGGCCGGAGCCTGCACCGTCGCCTCGCCGAGCCGTTGGTGAAGGACGAGCTCGGTCGGCTCGCCGAAACGCTGAACCAGATGATGACGCGGCTCGAGCGCAGCTTCGCCGCCCTACGGCGCTTCACGGCCGACGCGAGCCACGAGCTGAAAACGCCACTCACCGTGCTCCGCGCCGGGGTGGAGCGTGCGATCACGACTCCCAACCTGCCTCAGGATACGCTCGCGACGCTGGAAGAGACGCTCCAGGAGATCAAACGCATGACGGAGCTGGTGGACGCGCTGCTCACGCTGGCGCGCGCCGACGAAGGCATCGCGCCGCTGCACCGCGAGCCCGTGGACCTGCGGGCGATCGTCGAAGAGGTACGCGAGACCGGCGAGCTGCTCGCCGAGGAGTCTGGGGTGCGGGTCGACGTCGCGACGCCGCCCGAGCCGATGGTCGTCTCGGTCGACGCGACGCGTATTCGCCAGCTGATCCTGAACCTGCTCACCAACGCCGTGAAGTACACCCCCCCGGGCGGGACGGTGCGCATGCAGCTCGGCGGCGCCGACGGCCGCGTCATTCTCAGCGTGGCCGACACGGGCATCGGCATCGCTCCGGGGGATCTCCCGCACATCTTCGATCGCTTCTGGCGCGCCGACTCGGCGCGCACACGCACCGGCGAGCGTCCCGGCGCGGGGTTGGGACTCGCCATCTCCAAATGGATCGCCGAGGCGCACGGCGGGCGCATCGATGTCGTGAGCCGCCCGGGACGGGGAACCACGTTCACGGTCACGCTGCCCCGGGAGCCAGCGGCGACGAAGTCCTAATACCGCTGTCATCGATTCTTCACGCTCGAGCCATCCCACCGCAAGCGACGGATGTCATTCTCATGGAGATCGCCCTCTTGGGAGACCTCCATGTTCGACCGTCTGATCGCATCGGGGAATCATTTCGCGGATCGACCGCTGGTGCTCGGCCGCGCGGGCGTACGTGCTGGGGGCAGTGTTCCGGCCGGGGCGCACGCACGGGCAGGCGGTGCGGGTGTTGGTGCGCCTGCCGGTTGACTTCAGGCTGAAGCCTGTGCAATAACAGGCCGGGACGTCACCCTGGAGGCTCCGTGCTCCGCTTCGTTGTGCCCGCGGCCGCGATCGCCCTCGCGCTTACAGCTCGGATGGCGGCGAGTCAGACCGCTGCCGACCGGATCGCCGCCGCTCGGGCCGAGATCCGGTCGCGGAACCTGGACAGTGCGAGGGCGTTGCTCAGGCAACTTGTGGACTCGCCCTCCGCGGCCGACCGGTCGGATCGCGCGGTAGCATTCCTGTGGCTGGGGATCATCAGCTTCTACGAGGGAGACGATTCCGCCACCGCGCGCAGCTTTCGGGCCTCTCTGGCGCTCAATGCCTTGCTCAGCGGTGACGACCTTGTCCGGGTCGACTCGACCCTCGCCTCAGTCTGGAAGCGGGAGCAGGCGGATGCGTGGCGCCGCACCTCCGTGGATCAGTCCGCGGCGGAGCGCGGCCCGGTCGCGGTGCGAAGCACTGCCGGGGCGCCCATTGCCGCGCCGGGCAGGGGCGCCGTGCACGATTGTGTGCGCGCGTGTAAGGCGGGCGAGCAGCCACCCCGGCTCATCGAGCTTCCCCAGATGCGGATCGACGCGGACCGGGGTCAGCTCGGGCCGTCCGGGGTCCATGGCCGCGTGGTCGTGCGGGCGGTGATCGACGAAAGCGGGCGGCTCGAGCCAGCGAGCATCTCCCGGGTCACGAGCTCCTCGTCCGCGTTCGAGCGGGCGGTCCGGGAGGTCTTGCCCCAGCTGCGCTTTCGTCCGGCGCAAGCGGGCAACCAGCCGGTTCCCGCGCTGATCGAGTTGCGGTTCGACATCCGACCAGAGGGATTGGACTGGGTCCGGTACGAGGTCTCGACGCCGTGACCATCTGCTGGCGGGCGGCGGCGATACTCGTGGCGCTCTCGGTCCAGACCACGCGCGGCGTCGGAGCCCAGGCTCGGGCCGCCGAGCTGGTCACGGCCGCGCGCGCTCAGCTCGGCGCCGGGAACGTGGACTCGGGGCTCGTGCTGGTCGGGCTCGCGCTCGATTCGAGCACCCTCGCGACCGGCCGCGACCGCGTGAACGCGTTCGTGTGGCGGGGGGTCCTTCAATTCTACAAAGGCAGAGACAGCCTGGCGCGCGAGTCGTTTCGCGACGCGCTGACAATCGATCCGCGGCTCGAGGTCGCCGGACTGGCCCAGATCGACTCGCTCCTCGCCGTCGAGTTCGAAGCCGTGCGCCGCTCCGTCCAGCCGCCGCCGACGGCCGCTCGCCCCTCGGCCGCGCTCGCTCGCCTCGCCTCCGGACCCCCACTCGACACGCTGTACAGCTGCGTCCCGGAATGTCGCGGGCTCGACCAGCCGCCGCGCCCGCTTCCCGCGGAGTCCGAGATCGTCACCGTTCGCAGTGGGGGCGCGACCCCCATCATGGGTGGGGTGGCGGTCGTACGCTTCGTGGTGGACAGCACGGGCGGAGTCGAGCCGACCTCCATCGCGGTGGTGTCGTCGCCCAGCCCGGCGCTGGGGGAGGCCCTGGCGGACCACGTCCGCCCGGTGCGGTTCTCGCCGGGGCGGGTGCAGGGCCGCGCGGTGCGGGTCCTGGTGCAATGGCGCCTCACCCTGAGGAGCCGGTGAAGGCGACCCCTCACCCGGCTGTCATTGTTTTGTAATGGGGGCTCCACTAGCGGGCGGAGGCCAATCGGCGGTATTTCATACGCAGTAACCTGATCGTCCACTGGAGGACGAAAACCCGTGTTTGACAATCTGATCGAGTCCAAGCCCAAGAAGGACGCCAGGCGTCTCTTCGGCGTGGGTGCGGTGTCGCTCGTGGTTCACACTGTCGTGATCGCGGGGGCCGTATACGCGACGTTAAGCGCCGGCGAGACGGACAACAGCGTCAAGGTGGACACCGCGATGGTGTTCGTCGACCAGCCGAAGCAGGACAAGCCGCCGGAGCAGCAGCCCGTGCAGCTGGACGTACCGCTCAAGGGATTCCAGACGGTGGTCGCGCCGGACGTGATCCCGACGAACATCCCCCCGGTGAACCTCCAGGAGCACTTCGATCCGAAAGACTACTCGGGCACGGGCGTCGAGGGCGGCCTCGCGACCGGCATGGTGCCGACCGGGAACGAAGTGTTCATGGAAGCGATCGTCGAGGAGAAACCCGCGGTGCTGTCCGGCCCAACGCTGCAGTTTCCGGAGCTGTTGCGACAGGCCCAGATCCAGGGCCGCGTGCTGGTGCAGGCGATCATCGATACGCTCGGGCGGGCCGAGCCGCCGTCCGTCAAAGTCTTGCAGAGCCCCAACCCCGGCTTCGATCAGTCGGCCAAGAGCTACGTTCTCAAAGCGCTGTTCCGGCCCGCGCGGGTGCACGGCCGGGCGGTACGCGTGCTGATTCAGATTCCGATCGACTTCCGGCTCAAACAGTAGGGACCCCAAAGGAGCCTTCGCCCCATGAGCCTCTCGCTTTACGACCTCTTCGTGTCGATGGGCTTGTTCGCGAAGTCCATCGTCATCATCCTGGCGGCGATGTCCATCTACTCGTGGACGAGTGCCTTCCAGAAGCTGTACCAGATCCTCCGGTCGCAGGGGGAGACGCGGCGGTTCGCGCCCGAGTTCTCACGCTTCCTGAAGGAGGAGCAGCTCGACGGCGCGATCAAGCTCGCCGAGAAGCAGAAAAAGAGCCACGTGGCACGCGTGGTCGGTGAGGCGCTCTCGGAGGTCAAGCCGCTGCTGCGCGACCGGGCCACGATCACCGCGGCCGACATCAACTCGGTGGAGCGCGCGGTAGAGCGCGAGATCCTCATCGTATCGGCCGAGCTCAAGCGCGGCCTCGGCATCCTGGCGACGACGGGCTCCACGGCTCCCTTCGTCGGCCTGCTGGGCACGGTGATGGGTATCGTGAACGCGTTCACCGGCATGGCGGCATCGGGCGGTGGCGGCTCACTCGGCGCCGTGTCCGCCGGTATCGCGGAAGCGTTGATCACGACGGCATTCGGGCTCATCGTCGCCATTCCGGCGGTGTGGCTGTACAACTACTTCACGACCAAGATCGATTTTCTCTCCGTCGAGATGACATACACGTCGAAGGAGCTGATCGACTATCTGATCAAGAGCGTCGGGTCGGAGTTCGGCCGCTCGATCTTCACGAAGGAATTCCAGACGCAGAAGGCGTCGCAGACCAGTGGCCCTGTCAGCCACTAGCGCCCGGGCGGCCGTCAAGGCCGACATCAACGTCACGCCGCTGATCGACGTGATGCTGGTGCTGCTGATCATCTTCATGATCGTCACGCCCCTCATCGCCGCGGGCTTCCAGGCCACGATCCCGCGCTCGGCAAACCCCGAGAACCGTCCGGAAGGGTCGGACGAGGTCAAGCTCGGGATCGACAAGGACGGCAAGTTCTGGCTCGACCTGGGGTCGGGACCGAGGCAGATCCCGGACGATCAGTTGCCCGACCGGCTCCGAGCAATTTACGAGACTCGCACGCAGGACAAGATCCTGTTTCTCAAGGCCGACCAGAACATCGAGTTCGGCCGCGTGCAGCAGGCGATCGAGATCGCCCGCCAGGCCGGCGTGCGGGTGGTTGGAGCCATCACCGAGCAGAAGCAGACGCTGACGAAAAAGAAGGGAGAGGGCTGACCGATGGCCATGGGTTCCACCGGCGGCGGCGAGGGGCTCAGCTCCGAGATCAACGTCACGCCGCTGATCGACGTCCTGCTGGTGCTGCTGATCATCTTCATGATCACGCAGCCGATGTCGCGCAAGGCGTTCGACGTGCAGGTGCCGCCGAAGCAGCAGACCAAGAGCAAGACGCCTCAACAGGCCCAAATCGTGCTCGAGCTGCGACCCGACGGCTCGTACGCGATCAACGGACAACCGTACGCGCTGAGCCAGCTGGAGCAGGCGTTTCACCAGATCTATGACCCGCGCCCGGCCAAGCTGCTGTTCATCAAGGCGGCGCCCAACCGCAAGTACATCGACGTGATGCAGGCGATGGACATCGCGCACGGCGCGGGTGTCCAGGTCATCGGCTTCACGCCTCCGGAGCAGGCCAAGAAATAGCCCGCGGCGCGGCGGTCGCGCCGTGGTGTAGGGGCGCAGCGCGCTGCGCCCCTACATTCGTTGTCGGGGTATACCACAGGCACCGTGAACCCACCCTCCCCCGACCGCTCACCGCTCCCCGGGCTCCGCTTGCCGCTTGGCCGGCGTCGGCTCGGGCCCGGGGCCGCGTTGGCGGTGTCTTTGCACGTCGTGATCGTCGGCGCGTTCGTCATCCGCGGGCGTGAGATCCTGGGGCGAGGACAAGGCGGGTCGCGAGCGTCGGGGGAGGCACGGGTGAACTTCTTCGCCATCCCCGCGAGGGCCCCCGCCGCTGTCGAGATGGCCCTGTCGCCGCGCCTCACCCTCTCCGATCTGTCCGCGTTGCGCCGCATCCACGTCGAGCTGCCGCCACTCGAGCTGCCGCAGGCCACCCTGCCCGCGCCGACAGTCACGCCGAGTGGCGGGGGTGGCACTGCGGGCGGGGGGGCCGGAGGGCGGGGGACGGGTCCCGGGGCGGCGGCCGGGGCCGGCGTGGGGTCTGGAACGGGCGACGAAGCGAGTTACATTTTCCCCGCCTCGCCGCGGACGGCGATTCTGCCGCCGCTGGCCAGGGTTCCCGGCTCCGTGGTCGGTCGCACGTACCACGTGAAGTTCTGGGTGTCGGTCGAGGGCCGCGTCACGCGGGTGGACGTGGTCCCGCCCATCGCCGACGCGGCGTACGGCCGGGAGTTCCAGCAGCGCATGATGGCGTACCAGTTCTACCCGGCCCACACCCGGGACGGGCGGAACGTGACCTATGTCGTAACGGTCCCCCTTCGAATCGGTAACTAGCCCGCCGCTCTCGCGGGCGCCAAGGAGCCACAACCTACTATGCTGATGGTTCTCGTCCTCGGGCTCTCTGTCCTCGCCCTGGCCGTCGCCTGGGGCCTGCGGGGCTACGTGCTCCGGCAAGACAACGGCACCGCCGACATGCGGAAAATCTCCGACGCGATCCAGGAAGGGGCGGAAGCCTTCCTGCGACGCCAGTATCGCACCATCGGCACGCTGAGCATTGCGCTCGGCGTCGTGATCTACGTGTTGTATGCGTTCTTCCGCAAGCCACACGCCGACGAGCCGGCCGCCGCGACGCTCGCGCTCACAACCACCCTGTCCTTTGTGTTCGGCGCCCTGTGCTCGGGCGTCGCCGGCATCGTCGGGATGTACGTCGCCGTGCGCTCGAACATCCGGACCGCGAGCGCCGCGCGCTCGAGCCTCAACAAGGCGCTCCAGATCGCGCTGCGGGGCGGGGCGGTGAGCGGGCTGTTCGTGGTCGCGATGAGCCTGTTCGGCGTCGGGTTGCTCTACACGATCCTCGAAGCGCTGCACTTCGAGCCGACCAAGATCCCGCTGATGATCGTGGGCTACGGCTTCGGCGCGTCGTTCGTGGCGCTGTTCGCGCAGCTGGGCGGCGGGATTTACACCAAGGCCGCCGACGTCGGCGCCGATCTCGTGGGTAAGGTGGAAGCGGGGATCCCCGAAGACGATCCGCGCAACCCCGCCGTGATCGCGGACCTGGTGGGCGACAACGTGGGCGACTGCGCCGGGCGCGGCGCCGATCTGTTCGAGTCCACGGCCGCCGAAAACATCGGCGCGATGATTCTGGGATCGGGACTGGCCCTCGCGAACCCGGGCGTCTTCAGCCCAACGCAGGTGGTGGGGTTGATGCTGTTCCCGCTCGTCGCGCGCGCCTTCGGACTCGTGGCCTCGATCATCGGTGTGCTGCTGGTGAAAGCCCGGGAAGACGAGGACCCCATGCACGCGCTCAACCGCGGGTACATGTGGACCGCGCTGCTCGCCGCCGCCGGCTTCGTGGGCGGGACGTACTGGCTGCTCAACCCGCCCGGCTTCGCGGCCGCGTGGTGGCACTTCGCGCTGTGCGGGGTCATCGGGATCGCCACGTCCATCGCCTTCGTCTACATCACGCAGTACTACACCGAGTACCGGTACCGCCCCGTCAAATCGATCGCCGCCGCCTCCGTCACCGGCCCGGCGACGAATATCATCGCGGGGTTTGCCGTCGCGCTCGAGTGCACCGCGCTCCCGACGGTCACGATCTCGGCCGCGATCATCGCCTCCTACAAGCTGGGCGCGTCGAGCGGGCTGGCCCACGCGGGGCTCTTCGGGACGGCAGTGGCCACCATGGGGATGCTGGGCACGGCGGCGTACATCCTCGCGATGGACACCTTCGGCCCGATCACCGACAATGCCGGCGGCATCATCGAGATGTCCCATCAGCCCGAGGATATCCGCAAGCGGACCGACCGCCTCGACGCCGTGGGCAACACCACCAAGGCGCTCACCAAGGGCTACGCGATCGGCTCGGCGGCGCTCGCCGCGTTCCTGCTGTTTTCGGCGTACCTGGACGAGGTGGCCGCCCTCGGCTCGCCGCTCGCCTCCGTGGACATCTCGAAGCCCGAGGTGTTCGTGGGCGGTCTGCTGGGCGCCATGCTGGTGTTCTGGTTCTCGGCACTGGCGATCAGTGCCGTGACCAAGGCCGCCGTCAGCGTGATTCAGGAAGTGCGCCGGCAGTTCCAGGCCGACCCCGGGATCCTCAAGGGCACGTCGCGCCCCGACTACGGCCGGGCGGTGGATATCGTGACGGTCGGGGCGCTCAAGGCGATGGTGGCCCCCGGGCTGCTCGCCGTAGGGATGCCGATCGCCGTGGGTCTGGTCTTCAAGGTGTTCTTTCATGTCGGCGCCGAGACGGTAGCCTCGTTCCTCATGGTCGGCACGATCGCCGGGATTCTCATGGCGACGCTGCTCAACAACGGCGGCGGCGCCTGGGACAACGCCAAGAAGTTCATCGAAACCGGTGAGTACGGTGGGAAGGGGAGTCCGACCCACAAGGCGGCGGTGGTCGGCGACACCGTGGGCGACCCGTTCAAGGACACGGCGGGTCCGTCGCTGCACGTGCTGATCAAGCTCCTGAGCACGGTCACGCTCGTGCTGGCGCCGCTCTTTGTCTAGCGCACAGCTCTTCCGTCGCAAGACTGTCGATCAATGCATCGCCGACAGCGAGGTCGGCGGCGGGCTCAGGCGCTCGCTCGGTCCGCTTCAGCTCACCGCGCTGGGCATCGGCGCGGTCATCGGGGCGGGGATCTTCGCCGCGATCGGCACCGCGATCTCGGGGGACTCCGGCCACGTCGGCGCCGGCCCGGCGATCGTGGTGTCGATTCTCCTCGCCGGCGTGACCAGCGCGTTCGCCGCGATCACCTACTCCGAATTCGCGGCGATGATTCCCATCTCGGGAAGCGCGTACACCTACGCCTATGCCACGCTCGGCGAGCTGGTCGCGTGGATCATCGGGTGGGACCTGATCCTCGAGTACGCCGTCGGCAACATCGCGGTGGCCATCGGATGGGCCGGATACTTCGACTCGCTGCTGCGGGGCCTGGGGGTCGACCTGCCGCGCTGGCTCGTGACCGACCTGCGCACCGCCCTGGGGGACCCTGCATTGCTCGCCGCCGCGCCGCACCTGGGCCCCATCCCGATCGTTTTCAACCTTCCCGCACTGGCCATCGTGGGCCTCATCACCTGGCTCCTCATCATCGGGACCAAAGAGTCGGCCCGGGTGAACACGGTGATGGTGGCGATCAAGGTGGGGATCATCGGGCTGTTCCTGTTCGTCGGCCTCAAGTACATCCAGCCCGGGCTGTGGACCACGCCCAGCTTCGCGCCGAACGGCCTGAAGGGGATCAGCGTCGGCGCCGCCATCATTTTCTTCTCGTACATCGGGTTTGACGCGGTCAGCACCGCCTCCGAGGAGGCGAAGAATCCGCAGCGGGATATTCCGCGCGGCATCATCGCTTCGCTGATCGTCTGCACGGCACTCTACGTCGCCATCGGGCTCGTCCTGACGGGATTGATTCCGTGGGACAAGCTGAATGTGCCCGATCCGTTGGCGGTCGCCCTGCAGTACATCCACGCCGATTGGGCCGCCGGCATCCTCGCGCTCGGAGCGGTGGCCGCGATGACGTCGGTCTTGCTCGTGTTCCAGCTCGGCCAGGCGCGCATCTTCATGTCGATGGCGCGCGACGGCTTGCTGCCCCCCTGGGCGGCGCGCGTGCATCCGAAGTACAAGACGCCGCACATCACCACGATCATCACCGGAGTGTTCGTCGCACTTTCCGCCGCGTTCGCTCCGATCGGCTGGGTGCTGGAGCTCACCAACATCGGGACGTTGTTCGCGTTCGTGCTGGTGGCGCTCGGCATCATCGTGCTGCGGCGCCGCGAGCCGGACCGGCCCCGCCCGTTCCGGACGCCGTGGGTGCCCGTCCTCCCGCTCGTGTCCGCGGCGTTCTGCGTCTACCTCATGGTCAACCTGCCCCTGCTCACGTGGGTGCGGTTCGGTCTGTGGATGGCGATCGGCGTGACGATCTACTTCCTGTACGGGGTACACCACAGCCGGGTGCGCCGCCTCGGCCTCGACCAGCGGTGAAGCTCCACACTAAGATCATCATCGGGCTGCTGTTGGGCGCCGGCGTCGGCATCGTGGCGAACGCCTTCGCGACCGGGGCGGACTGGGTCGCGTGGATCGGGATCCCCGCCGAGTGGGCCGCGCATAAGGTGCAATGGGTGGGCGACAACGTCGCCGGTCCGGTGGGCCAGATCTTCCTACGGATGCTCCTGATGACGATCGTGCCTCTGGTATTCGCTTCGCTGACGCTCGGCGTCGCAGGGCTCGGTGACATCCGCAAGATCGGCCGTGTTGGCGGGCGGACGATCGCCTACTTCCTGGTTTCGACCGCCATCTCGGCGACGATCGGACTGATCCTCGTCAACGTGGTCCGCCCTGGGGTCGGGCTTGATCCGGCCCTCGTCAAGGAGCTATTGGCGACCTACCGCGCCCCCGCGCAGGGGTTACAGGCGGGCGGGGGGGGCAAGTTCGGCGTCGATATGTTCGTGAACATCGTGCCCAGCAACCCGATCAAGGCCGCGGCCTCGCTCGACATGCTGGGCATCATCTTCTTTTCCCTGGTGTTTGGCGCCGCGTTGACGCTGCTCCCCGAAGAGAAAACCAGGCCGATGGTGCGGGTGCTCGACGCCCTGGGCGAAGCGATCGTCAAGATCATCGACTTCGCTATGCGGCTCGCTCCCTACGGCGTGTTCGGGCTCATCTTCGTCGTGACGTCCCGGTTCGGTTTCGCGCTGCTGCAAAAACTGGGGCTGTACGTCGCCGTCGTGCTCGTGGGACTCTTCCTGCATGGCGCCATCTCGATCTCCGCGCTGGTCCGCGTATTCGGCGGTCTCTCGCCACGCGTGTTCTACAGCCGGATCCGGGCCAGTATCATCACGGCGTTCTCCACCAGCTCCAGCAATGCCACGCTTCCGACCAACATCGCCGTCGCGGAAGAGGAGCTGAAAATCCCCCCCAAGATCGCCGGCTTCGTGCTCCCCCTCGGGTCGACGATGTGCATGAACGGCACGGCGCTGTTCGAGGGCGTCACCGTGCTCTTTCTCGCGCAGGTGTTCGGCGTTCCCCTCACGTTATCCCAGCAGGTCGTCGTCATGTTGCTCAGCGTGATTACGGCCGTCGGCGCCGCGGGTGTCCCCGGGGGATCCCTGCCATTATTGATGGGCGTGCTGGCCGCCGTGAACGTGGAACCACTGACGATTGCGATGATCATCGGTGTGGACCGAATCCTGGACATGGCTCGGACCACGATCAACGTTGTGGGGGACATGAGCGCGGCGGTGTACGTAGCCCGAACGGAAAGCGAGTGGGATCCGCGCTCCGTGACCGCGGACGCTAAGCTAGCCGCCTAATTCCGCCGCCAGTTTCAGCGCCCCCAGCGCCGAATCGATCCGGTCGGGCACGAGGCGCGCCCGCTTGAGCGCGTTGCCGAGCCGCTCACGGAACGCGGCGGTGAGCGGCGACTGCGGCAGCAGCAAGCCTCCCGCGATGGCGACCGGCACCGGTCCCGTGCCCGGAAAATGCCGTGCCAATATCGCGGCCAGATCCACGAGCTCGCGCGCCGCGTCGTCCACCGCCTGACGTGCCACGCCTTCACCTTCCCGCGCGGCGTTGAGGACGTGGGGCGCGAGCGCCGCCATCTGGGCCGGCGTGGCGGTGGCGGTCCAACGCACCAGGTCATCGAAGTGCTGGAGGCCGAGCGCGCTCAGCAACCGCGCCAGCAGGGTGGAGCCTTCGCCCCGGCCGTCCTGCGAGCGAGCCGCGACGTCGAGCGCGCGGCGGCCCAGCCAATAACCGCCGCCCTCATCGCCCAGCTGCCAACCGTACCCGCCGGCCCGGTGCAGCTCGCCCGCGGGGTCACGCGCGTAGGCGATCGAGCCGGTGCCCGCGTTGACGAGGATGCCAGCCCCGGTGCCGAACGCCGTGGCGAGGGCGACCTCGCCGTCCGCGAGCACCCGCACCCGCCGCGCCACACCGGCCTCGACGAGCGCCGCCTCGAGCTCCGCCTGCTCCGGGGCGCGCCCCGCTCCGGCGGCGCCCACCACCGCCCGCTCGACCGGCAGCTCCAGTGCCGCCTGCGCGGCGGCGCGCCGCGCCGTTTCGGCGAGCACGGCCGCGGACTTGGCCGCGCCGCCGGGCCGCATGGCGGCGCCCGGCCCGTCGGCCCGGCCGAGAATTTTCTTGGGTGAGCCGATCACCACCGTGGAGTGAGAGCCTCCGGCGTCGGCACCGAGCAACAGGGCGGACGGGTGGTCAGGCGGACGGGCGGAAGGTGGCGTCATGCGGAGAGCGTCTGCTGTCCGCCCGTCCGCCCGTCCACCCGTCCTATCAGTGACGACAGCATCCCCACGGACACCGTCACCGCCGTCCCCAGCGGCACGTACCACGGCCAGGCGAGTCCGGGAAGCCAATGCCAGCGCTCTGGAAAGTTGGGGATCACCGCCGGAAGCACGATCGGCGTCATAATCAGCACGCCCGCCACCATGGCGACGATCACGTCACGCTGACGGGCGCGCCGCCACAGACCGCCCAGCACGTAGGTCCCGAGCATACTTCCCCAGGTCAGGGAGGTGATGCTGAGCGCGAGTTGCACGACGGGCGTGTTCTGGTCACGGAAGGCCATCGCTCCCGCGACCAACACCGCGGTCCAGAACAACGTGAGCCAGCGCCCTACCCACAAAAGGTGCGTCGGGTCGTGGCGCCCGGTGAGCGGCGCGTAGAAGTCATGGGTGGACGCCGAGGCCAGCGAATTGACCGCGGATGCGTGACTGCTCATGGCGGCCGCCAGAATCCCGGCGACCACGAGACCCGCGAGTCCCGGAGGGAGTTGGTTGATCACGAACGTGGGATAGATCGCGTCGCCGCGCATCTTGAGGTCGTCCGCCCCTGCAAGCCACAGGCTCGTGCCCACCAGCAGGAACAAGCCGATTTGGAAGATGATGAATATTCCAGACCCAATGAGCGCCCGCTGCGCGTCCTCCAGACGGCGCGCGGCAAGCAACCGTTGAACGATCAGGTGATCCGTGCCATGCGATGCGCCCGCGATCAGCGCGCCGCCTACGAGGCCCCCCCAGAAGGTGTAGAGGATCTTGAACGAGGGGCGGAAGTCGAGCACCACGAGCTTCCCCTGGTCCCAGGCGCGGGCGAAGGCGCTCACGCCCCCCGCGAGGTGCATTGCGACCACGAGCGTCGCGATCCCGCCCAGGAGATACACCCCGAGCTGGATCACGTCCACCCACACGACCGCGCGCAACCCGCCTACCCACGTATAAATCACCGTCACGATCCCGATTGCGAGGATGCCGACGGCGAGGCTGCTGCGATTGGGGACTCCATAGAGAATGATGGCGAGCGGAATTGCGGTCGCGAAGATGCGCACGCAGTCGGCGAGGGCGCGGGTGAGGAGGAACAGCCCGGAGGCCGCGCGGCGCGCCTGAGGGCCGAAGCGGCGCTCCAGCCGCTGGTACGCCGTGTCTTGAGTGCCTTCGAAATAGCCCGGTAGCAAGTACGCGGCGACGCCGATCCGCCCGACCAGATAGCCAAACGTCACCTGCAGCCACACCAAGCTGGTGCGGGCCGCGATGCCGGGAAACGAGATCACCGTCAGGGCGGACGTTTCGGTCGCGACGATTGACAACATGATCGCCCACCAGGGTAGCCCGCGGTGGCCCAGGAAATAGTCTCTGGCATCGCGCTGGCGGCCCGACAGGACGAGGCCGAACACGATCACGGCGGCGCAGTAGGCCGCGATGACGGCGTTGTCGAGGGTGCTCACCGGGACGGGTCAACAAAAAGCCCGCGACGTGCGCGGGCTTGGAATGCCGACCAGCAGGGGGCCAACAGCGTCACACCGTGAAGGATGATCCGCAGCCGCACCCGCCCGTGGCGTTCGGGTTCTCGAAGGTGAACCCCGATTCCTGGAAGTTGCTCTTGTAGTTCAGGGTGACACCGTTCAAGTATTGGGCGCTGAATGCGTCGACAAAGCACCGCACGCCGGTGGTTTCGATGACGAGGTCGTCCTCGGCCGGCTTGTCTTCGATGTTCAAGCTGTACTTGAATCCCGAGCAGCCGCCCGGAAGCACCGCGATGCGGAGCCCGGCCGTCTCGGGCGAAACGTTCTCTTCCGCCATGAACTTCCTCACTTCGACCGCCGCCGGCTCGGTCACCGTGAGGGTAATGGGACTCGTGTGTTGCGTCGTGGCCATTGCGATCCTCCAGTCACGTGCGAACTTAGACGGTTCCTGCGGGCAAGTCAACTCTCTGCCGCGAGGTTGCCGCCACTATGCGCCTAACGCTCGCCGACTGGGTGGTCGTCGCCCTGTACTTCCTGTTCAACGTCGCCGTCGGTCTGTACTACAAGAGCCGCGCCAGCCAAAGCACTACCGAGTTCTTTCTGTCCGGGAGAAACGTGCCCTGGTGGCTGGCGGGCACGTCGATGGTGGCGACCACGTTCGCCGCGGACACCCCGCTCGTGGTCACCGGTCTCGTGGCGCGCAACGGCATCGCGGGGAACTGGCTGTGGTGGAACCTGCTCATGAGCGGGATGCTGACCGTGTTTTTCTACGCCCGCCTGTGGCGGCGCGCCGGCGTGATGACCGACATCGAGTTCTCGGAGATCCGCTACGCCGGCCCACCGGCGGCGTTCCTGCGGGGCTTCCGGGCTGTCTACTTGGGCCTGCTCATCAACTGCATCATCCTCGGCTGGGTCAACCTCGCGATGGCGAAGATCCTCCAGCTGGTGTTCGGCGTCTCGAAGGGCGAAGCGCTGTGGATCGTGGTCGGGCTGATCGTGCTGACGTCCGCGATCTCTACGCTCTCGGGGCTGTGGGGCGTGCTGGTGACCGACCTGTTCCAGTTCGTGATCAAGATGGGCATGGTGATCGTGCTGGCCGTCGTCGCGGTGCAGGCCGTTGGCGGAATCGAGGCCATGAAGGTCAAGCTGGCGGCCATCGATCAGGTGCGCGGGGCCACGACCGGCGGTCAGGGATCCGTGCTCAGCTTCGTGCCCGACATCGGCTCGGCGTGGATGCCGATGATCACATTCTTCGTGTACATCGCGGTGAATTGGTGGGCCACGTGGTATCCTGGCGCCGAGCCCGGCGGCGGCGGCTATGTGGCGCAGCGGATGCTGAGTGCAAAGGACGAGAAGCACTCGTTGCTCGCCACGTTGTGGTTCAACATCGCGCACTATGCCGTGCGGCCCTGGCCCTGGATCCTGGTGGCGCTCGCCTCGCTGATCCTGTTCCCCAATCTCCAGGACCCGGAGACCGGCTACATCCGGGTGATGATCGACTATCTCCCGTCCTCGCTCCGCGGCCTCATGGTCGCCGCGTTCGCGGCGGCCTTCATGTCCACGATCGCCACGCAGCTCAACTGGGGGGCGAGCTATCTCGTGAACGACTTCTATCGCCGCTTCATGCGCCGCGATGCGAGCGAGCCGCACTACGTCATGGCGTCGCGGGTCGCCACGGCCCTGCTCACGGTGATCTCCGCCGCCGTGGCGTTCCGGATCGAGTCGATCGGGGGCGCATGGAAACTGCTGATCATCACCGGCGCCGGGACCGGCGCGGTGCTGCTGCTGCGCTGGTACTGGTGGCGCATCAATGCCTGGAGCGAGGTCGCGGCGATGATCACTGCGTTCGTGGTCTCGGTGGGGTTGCAAACGATCGGAGGCCTCGACAACGACCGGCCGATCGACTTCGCGCACATCGTGCTCATTACGGTCGCGGCCACGACCGTGGTGTGGATTGCCGTCACGTTCCTCACGCGCCCCGAGTCGGATGCGACGCTGGTGGCGTTCTACCGCCGCACCCGGCCCTCGCGGGCCGGCTGGGGACCGGTGGCCGCCCTCGCCCCCGACGTGCGCCCGTCCGCCGACGGCCTCGCCAACCTGATCGACTGGATAGCGGGTTGCGTGCTGGTGTACGGAGCGTTGTTCGGCGTCGGGAAGCTCCTGCTGCACGAGACGCTCCCCGGCCTGGTGCTGCTCGTGGTCGCCGCGGTCGCGGGCTGGATCATCTACCGCGACTTGTCGCGGCGCGGCTGGCAGACGGTGGTGGAGTAGCGATCGCCGCTAAAGCTCCGGATGGGTGAGGGCGTCGACCACGAGGTCGGCGACGTGCGCCCGCACGCGGAAGATCGCCGTGTTGCCGCGGGTGGGGTGCACGTGGTTCGAGAGCAGGACAACGAATAGGTCGCGGTCGGGGTCCATCCACATCGACGTGCCGGTGAAACCGGTGTGGCCGAAGGAGCGCCGTGACAGCTGCGCGCCCGCGCTCGAGTACCCTGAGTCCGATGGCGTGTCCCAGCCGAGTGCCCGAGTGGAGCCCGCCGGAAGGTTCTGCCGGGTGGTGAACTCGGCGACGGTCTCGGCCCGAATCAGCTGGAGCGTATCCCACGCGCCTCCGTTCAAGAGCATCGCGGCGAAACGGGAGAGGTCGAGCACGTTGGAGAAGAGCCCGGCATTCCCCGACACGCCGCCCAGCCGCGCCGCACTCTCGTCGTGCACTTCGCCCCGGAGCCAACGGTGCCGGAACACGCTATCGTGCTCGGTGGGCGCGATCCGGTCGCGCGACGACGCGGGCGGCAGGAACCGCGTCGCGGTCATGCCGAGCGGTCCGAACACCCGCCTGGCGAGAAAGCGGTCGAACGGCTCACCCGTCACGCGCTCCACGGCCTGCATGAGCACGATGGCGCTCAAGTCGGAGTAGCGGTAGCTCGTTCCCGGCGGCGCGACAAGCGTCGTCGTGTCCACGGCGGCGAGCGCCGCGGCGCGGGTCGCGGTGGAGTCGTACAGCGGGAGGTCCGCCACGAGGCCCGCCGAGTGGGTCAGGAGCTCGCGCACCGTCACGCGATCCTTCAAGGCTCCGCCCCGGAACGCGGGCACGTAGCGGGCGATCGGTGCATCGAGCTCGAGCTGCCCCGCGTCCACCAGCAGCATGCAGGCGGTCGTGAGGCCTACCACCTTCGTGAGCGAGGCGATGTCGTACAGTGTGCCGGCGTCCACCGGGCGGGGATCATCGACGCCGTAGTGGCCGACCGGCGCGAACAGCGCGAGCCGGCCGTGTCGTCCCACGGCGACCACGGCGCCCGGGAACGCACCGCTGTCCACTTCGGCCCGGAGATACGCGACCACGCCCGCGAGGCGCGTGCTGTCGAAGCCCAGGGCGAACGGCGCGGCCCGTGGGATGCCCGCGCTCGCCGGGACCGGCGTATTCTCCCTGGCCCCCGTCCCGCCACACGCGATGATGAGTGCGACGAGCATGAGCGTGATGCGGCGCCTCACGGCCGTGCCGCGGGGACGGTCACGCCCCAGCCGAGGGGGTAGTCCGGCGGGATGCGAGTCGGGAGGTGGCCGCCGATCGGCACGCGGCCGAGCAGCGCGAGCGCCACGGCCCGCTCCGAGGCCCGCACGCCGCTCCAGGCGATAAGGTAGGACCGCACCGTCGGAGTCTGGTTGAGGAGGTAGGGGCTGCCGAGCGACACCAGCACGGTGGGGCGGGCGGCGTCCGTCACCGTGATGAGCTGCGCGAGCGAGTCTGGAAGGGCGATGTTCCCCTTCCACGAGATGGGCCGCACGTTGGCGACGAACACGGTGGCGGGCGCCCGGGCGATGACCGTCCGCGCGGAATCGTACGACAGGGTCCCCGACATGGGCCACAGCCGGAAGAAGTCCACCGTGTCGCCGCCCTGTCGCAACAGATCGGTGAGGAGGAGGCCGACGCTCGAGTTCGCCTCGTCGGCGTACGCGATCAGGGCCAGCCGGCCGGGACGGGCCCGCAAGGCGTGCAGCCGTCCGCCCACGTCGCGCACCAGCGTGAGGGAGCGCACCGCGAGGTCATTGGCGGCGTCCTGGAACCGCTTGCTGCCGACCACGTGCGGGATGGAGTCGAGCGGGACGGTGCGCTGCTCGAGCAGGCCGAGCCGACGCTTGATCTCGAGCACGCGGCGCACCGACTGCGCGAGCCGCTGCGGCGTGACCCGACCCGCCGCCACGGCCGCGGTCATCGCGGCTACCGCGGAATCGGCATCGGCCGGTATGAGCAGTAGGTCCGAGCCTGCGAGGAACGCTCGCACCGTCGCTTCGCCGGCACCGTACTTCGCCACGATCGCGCCCATCATGAGGGCGTCGGTCACGACCAGGCCGGGGAAGCGCAGCGAGTCCCGCAGCAGCCCGGTGAGGACCGCCGCGGACACCGTCGCCGGATCGTTGGACCCCGTGAGCGAGGGGAACGCGATGTGCGCGCTCATCACCACGTCCGCCCCGGCGGCGATGCCGGCGCGGAACGGGACAAGCTCGAGCGAGTCGAGGCGGGCATATCCGGCCGTGATGACGGGCAGGCCGATGTGCGAATCCGTCTCCGTATCGCCGTGGCCAGGGAAGTGCTTGAGCGTGGCGAGCATACCGTGGTCGTGCAGGCCCCGCACGTACTCCGCGACCAGGCGGCCCACCGTGCGCGGGTCCTCGCCGAACGAGCGGATATTGATGATCGGGTTCGCGGGGTTGTTGTTGACGTCCGCATCTGGGGCGAAATTCACGTGGATGCCCACGGCCCGGCCCTCGGCGCCCGCGGCCGCCCCGATCACGTAGGCATCATGGGGATCGCCGGTGGCGCCGACCGCCATGATCTGCGGGAATGCGGTCGCCCCCACCACGCGCATGCCGGCGCCCCACTCGAGGTCGGCCGATACGAGCAGGGGCAAGCGGGATCGTTGCTGCAGCGCGTTGAGCTTGGTGGCGATGTCGAGGGGGGAGCCGACCGAGATGATCAGCCCGCCGATTTCGAGCGAGTCCACCCACCGGGCCGCCACCTGAAAGAGCGAATCGTCCAGTGCGGTGTAGCTTCCCGAGAGCCACGGGATGACGAGCTGCCCGACCTGTTGGCGGACCGTGAGGCTGGCGAGCAGCGAGTCGACGGAAACCACGGGGACGGAAGGCGAGGGATGGGGGACGGGTTTGGCCGTCCGTCCGACTGTTGGACCGCCGGCACATCCCAGCACGGCGGTAACGATCAGGAGCCTATGCGCTCGCATTCTGTCTCGCTGTTGATGGTGATCGCCTGCGCCATCGCGCCGCCGACGCGGGTGGCGGCGCAGGTGCGGCCGGGGATCGAGGTGCTGTTGACGGACTCGATCAGTGTCGTGGCCGGCAAGCGCGTCGCGCTGCTCACGAACCAGACCGGCGTGGACCGTCTGGGGCGGCGCGATATCGACCTGTTGCGCGGCACGCCGGGCGTCCGCCTGGCGGTGATCCTGAGCCCGGAGCATGGGCTCCGCGGCATGGAGGATCGCTCCGGGCTCCCCGATGCCGTCGACTCCGCCACCGGTCTACCAATCTATAGCCTCTACGGTGGGACGCCGCTGTCGGCGATCGCGGCGCTCGATTCGGTGGACGTCGTGCTCGTGGATTTGCAGGACGTCGGCGCCCGCTATTACAGCTACCCTACGACGGCAGTCCTGGTGATGCAGGAGGCGGTGCGCCGCGGCAAGCCAGTGGTCGTGCTGGACCGTCCGAACCCGATCGGCGGCGTCGCGTCCCAAGGGAACGTGCCCGCCGGCCCCCGGCCGCTGGAGCGCGTCTTCGACTTCCTCGGCGTGCCGATGCGCCACGGCATGACGATGGGCGAGCTGGCGCGGTTCGCCAACGACGTACTCGGGATCCACGCCCGTCTCACCGTCGTCCCGGCGCTGGGGTGGCGACGCGCGATGTTCTACGACGACACGGGCCTGCCCTGGGTTCGACCCTCGCCCAACATGCCGGACTTGGAGAGCGCGCTCCATTATCCGGGGACGTGCCTGTTCGAGGGCACGAATCTGTCGGTGGGGCGCGGCACCGCGTTCGCGTTTCAGGTGATCGGTGCGCCGTGGCTCGACACCGGCGCCGTGTTGCCGCGGCTGCGGGGTGGGGGACGGTGGGCGCAGGAGGGGTTGAACGGGGTAGAGCTCTCGGGCGTGGCGTTCACTCCGCATGGACCGACCGACGGAAAGTTCGACGGCGTCGAGGTCCGCGCCATCCGGCTGCGCGTGACCGATCGGCGGCGGTACGACCCGACACGCGCCGCCGCCCTCGTGCTGGCGGCCATCCGGGCAGTGCAGCCCGATTCGCTGCGTTTCGATGCGGCACGCTTCGACCGTCTGGCGCAGGGCGCGGAGCTGCGGCGCGCGATTCTCGCCGACCGCACGGCCGACGCGATCTGGCGGGCGTGGGATGGGCCGCTCACGCGATTTCGGCGCCTGCGCGCCAAGTACTTGCTCTATTGAGACTTTTGTCGCGCCCGGCTACCTTCCCCCGGCCATGAACGTAATCCCCCAGAATGTGCGAGAGGGCTTCGGGAAACTGATCGACCCGCTCGCCCTCCTGCTCATCCGCCTGCACGTTCGGCCCAATCTCATTACCACCGTCGGTACCCTGGTGGTCGTCGCCTCGGCGACGGCGTTCGGCCTGGGGTGGGTTCGCTTGGGTGGTTTGGTGCTGCTGGTGTCCGGCGTGTTTGACCTGTTGGACGGCCGCGTGGCGCGCCGGGCGGACATGATCACGACGTTCGGGGCGTTTTACGACTCGACGCTCGACCGGGTGGGGGAATCGGCGCTGTTCTCAGGCATCGCGGTGTTCTTCCTGCGAGGTGGGGTGCCCCCCGAGCGCCTGACGCTCGCGGTGGTCGCGTGCCTCGTCGCCCTCGCGGCGTCGCTCATCGTGTCGTACACGCGGGCGCGTGCCGAAGGGCTGGGCCTCACGGCCAAGGTGGGGATTGCGCAGCGCGCCGAGCGGGTGCTGCTGCTGGGCGCCCCGACGCTGTTTTTCGGCGCTGGGAACCACGGAATGTTGTTGTTCTGGATCGTCGTTGTGCTGGCGCTCGCCACCTCGGTCACGGTGGTGCAGCGCGTGGTCTACGTCGCGCGTGCGGCTGGGGAACCCTCCGCGAGGCGCCCCTCTCGCCAGCGCGATACGCTCCCGGGCCATGCGGCTGCGCTACAATCTCGGAAAGGACCGTAATAGTGGCAGTCGAAGCCGGTCGGGACATCGCGCCCGCCACGGGAAAGCTGGGCGTGATGCTCGTAGGACTGGGTGCGGTATCCACGACGTTCATCGCGGGTGTCGAGACGGTGCGGCGGGGCAGGGGCTTGGCGATCGGGTCGCTGTCGCAGATGGGGACCATCCGTCTCGGGAAGCGCACCGAGAAGCGGAGTCCCAAGATCAGGGAGTTCGTACCCCTCGCCGACCTGAAGGACTTGGTGTTCACCGCCTGGGACCCGATTCCCGATGACGCCTACACCGCCGCGGTGAAGGCCGGCGTGCTGGACCGGCACGAGCACCTGGAGCCGATCAAGGACTTCCTCCAGGGCATCAAGCCGCTCCCCGCCGCGTTCGACCAGTACTACGTCAAGCGCCTGCAGGGCACGAACGTGAAGCGCGGCAAGACCAAACGCGAGCTTGCGGAGCAGCTGCGGGAGGACATCCGCAGCTTCAGGAAGACCGCGGGGGTGAGCCGGGTGGTGATCGTGTGGTGCGCGTCGACCGAAGTGTTCATCACGCCGGGCCCGGCGCACCAGTCGCTCGCCGTGTTCGAGAAGGCGATGGAGCAGAACGATCCCGCCATCGCGCCGTCGATGCTGTACGCCTACGCCGCGCTCATGGAAAACGTGCCATTCGCGAACGGCGCTCCCAACCTCACCGTCGACGTTCCCGCGCTCGAGCGCCTGGCCGAGGAGCGCCGGCTCCCGATCGGCGGCAAGGACTTCAAGACCGGCCAGACGATGATGAAGACCGTGCTCGCGCCCGCGTTCAAGGCACGGATGCTCGGACTCGCGGGCTGGTACTCGACCAATATTCTGGGCAACCGGGACGGCGAAGTCCTCGACGACCCCGAATCGTTCAAGACGAAGGAGGAGTCCAAGCTCGGTGTGCTCGAGTACATCCTGCAGCCGGACCAGTATCCCGAGCTGTACGGCAACGTGTTCCACAAGGTGCGGATCAACTACTACCCGCCCCGCGGCGACAACAAGGAAGGGTGGGACAACATCGACATCTTCGGATGGCTCGGCTATCCGATGCAGATCAAGGTCGACTTCCTGTGCCGCGATTCCATCCTCGCCGCGCCGATCGTCCTCGACCTGGCGCTGTTCTTCGACCTGGCGCAGCGGGCACGGCTCTCAGGGATCCAGGAGTGGCTGTCGTTCTACTTCAAGAGCCCGCAGACGGCCCCGGGGCTGTATCCTGAGCACGATCTGTTCATCCAGCAGACCAAGCTCAAGAACACGCTGCGGTGGTTGATGGGCGAGGATCAAATCACCCACCTCGGCATCGAGTATTACGAGAAGGCGTGAGCGTCTCGCAGTACGTCGTCACGGCCGTCGGGCTTGCCGCCATCGTCTGGGTGCTGTGGTATTTCCTGCTTGCGAAGGGGTCGGCAACGGGGGCGCCCACCGTCGCCGGCGTGCAGGAGGTGCGGGTGGTCGTGAAGGGCGGCTACACTCCCGATACCATCGTGGTGCGGGCCGGCGAGCCGGTGCGGCTCCAGTTCTACCGCGACGAGACCGCGGATTGCTCGGAGCGCGTCGTGTTCGAGCACTTCGGCATCGATGCCGCGCTCCCGCCGTTTCAGACCACGGCCGTCGAGTTCACGCCAGAGGAGGCGGGCGAATTCCGCTTCCGCTGCGGCATGAATATGCTGAAAGGACTCCTCGTGGTGGAGCCCGCCACCGCCGACCGGCGGCCGTCGTCCTCCCCGCACAAGTTCCATGAGTAAGGCCCGCATCGTCCTACCCATCGAGGGGATGAGCTGCGCCTCGTGCGCCGCCACGGTCCAGGAGGCGCTGGGGAGCGCCGGCGGCGTCGTCACCGCCGCGGTCAATTACGCCACCGGGAAGGGCGCCGTGGACTATGACGACGCTCAGACGAATGTCGCCGAGCTGATCAAGACGGTCCGGGCGGCGGGCTACGACTGCGGCCAAGCCGGGGTGACCTTCACCGTCGAGCAGCTGCACTACGCGTCGAGCGTCGCGCCGCTCGAGCAGGCATTGCGAGGCGTGCCGGGCGTGATCCGCGCCGCCGCCAACCAGGCGACGGAGACCGTGACCGTGGACTACATCCCCGGTGCCACGACCGCGGAGGCTCTGGAGCAAGCCGTCGAACGCGCGGGCTTGCGGGTCGCGGAGCCGATAGCCGCCGAGGATCCGCTCGAGCGGGAGCGTCTCGCGCGCGAGCGCGAGGTCCGGGCGCTCACGTGGAAGTTCGCGCTCGCGGCCGCCGTCACGGTCGTGAGCATGCTCGGCTCGATGCTCCTGATGGCGCACGATGCCGATGCCACCCTCAAGCAGGTCGATCTGCTCGGGCGGCTGCTGATGCCGGTCGCCGTGCGACTGCAGCAGGCGCTCGCCGGGCGTGGCGCGCTCGACCCGCAGGGGATCAAGGTCGGACTCGCCGTCCTCACGCTCCCGGTGATGATCTGGTCGGGCGGCCAATTCTACCGGGGGGCCTGGAGCGGCTTGAAGCACCGCACCGCCGATATGAACACACTCATCGCCGTGGGCACGGGCGCGGCCTACCTGTATTCGCTCGTCGCCACGTTCGCCCCCGGCGTGTTCGCCGGCGCCGGACACCCGGCGGACGTCTACTACGAATCGGTGTCTGCCATCATCGCCCTGATCCTCCTCGGGCGGCTGCTCGAGGCCCGCGCCAAGGGCCGTACCTCGGAAGCGATCCGGCGCCTCGCCGGCCTCCGCCCCCGCGCGGCGCACGTGGTGCGCGAGGGCAAGGAGACGGATATCGCGGTCGAGGCGGTGGTCCCGGGCGATCTCGTGATCGTGAAGCCCGGCGAAAAGATCCCCGTGGACGGCATCGTCACCGATGGCGCCTCGGCGGTGAATGAATCGATGCTGACTGGAGAGCCCATGCCCGTCGCCAAGAAGATCGGCGACGAGGTGATCGGCGCAACGCTGAATACGACGGGCAGTGTGACGTTCCGCGCCACCCGGGTCGGCAAGGACTCGGCGCTGGGCCAGATAGTCCAGCTGGTCGAGGACGCGCAGGCGACCAAGGCGCCAATCCAGCAGCTCGCCGATCGCGTGGCGGGCGTGTTCGTACCGATCGTCATCGCCCTGGCGATCGCGGCATTCGTGATCTGGTACGATGTGGGGCCCGCGCCGGCCCTTGTGTTCGCGACCGTGGCGCTCGTGACCGTGCTCATCATCGCCTGCCCCTGCGCGCTCGGGCTCGCCACGCCCACGGCGCTGCTCGTGGGAACGGGCAAGGCCGCCGAGTACGGCATCCTGATACGGAGCGGCGAAGCGCTCGATCGACTCGCCAAGGTGCGCACCGTGCTGCTCGACAAGACCGGCACCATCACTGAAGGTCGTCCCAGTGTGACGCACATCGTCACGGCCAAACGACCGGACGGCACGCCGCTCGCGCCGAGCGAAGTGCTCAAATGGGCCGCTTCCGTGGAGCAGCGCTCGGAGCACCCGCTCGCGCTGGCCGTCACCAAGGCGGCCAAAGACCGGCAGGTCGACGTCTTGCCGGTCGAGAAGTTCGCGGTCATGGAAGGACGGGGAGTGCGCGGCACCGTGGACCGGCGCATCATCGAGGTGATCTCCTTGCGCCACGCGCGCGAGCGCAGTCTCGAGCTCGGGACGCTCGGTCCGGACGCCGACCGCCTCGCAGCTGAGGGACGCACCCCGGTGATCGTGGTGGTGAACAACACGGTGCACGCGGTGATCGCCATCGCCGACCCCATCAAGCCCACCGCGCCGGCGGCCGTCGCGTCCCTGAAGCGCATGGGGCTCGCCGTGATGATGGTGTCGGGGGACTCGAAGCGTGGCGCGCAAGCGGTGGCGAAGGAGGTCGGGATCGTCGAGATCCTGGCCGAAGTGCTGCCGTCGCAGAAGGCCGACATCGTGAAGAAGCTGCAGCGGCAGGGCACGCGGGTGGTGATGGTGGGCGATGGGATCAACGACGCGCCCGCCCTCGCGCAGGCCGACGTGGGAATCGCCATCGGGACGGGGACCGACATCGCCATGGAGGCGTCCGACGTGACGCTGATCCGCGACGATTTGCGCGGAGTGGTGGCTGCGATTCAATTGTCCCGGCGCACCATGGGGACGATCAAGCTGAACCTCTTCTGGGCCTTCGTCTACAACGTGATCGGCATCCCCGTCGCGGCCGGGGCGCTGTACCCATGGCTCCACGTGCTGCTCTCACCGGTGCTCGCGAGCGCGGCGATGGCGTGGTCGAGCCTGAGTGTGGTGCTGAACAGCCTGACGCTGCGGCGCTTCAAACCGGCCTGGAAGGGGAACCTGTGAGGTATTTTCATCGGACCACCCTGAGCCCCGACGACGTGCTCGCACAGGCGAAGGCGTTTTTCGGTGCGCGCCTCGCGCCGGCGGACGAGGCGCCGCGGCGCCGCACTTACGCGGGCGCCCTCGGCAAGGTGACCATCACCGCCCGCGCCGAGGGCGGGCACTACACGTTGGTGGAGGTCAGCACCGACCAGGTCGGCGAGTCGGAGCTCGATCGCCTCGCCAAGCGCTTCCTCGCGGAGGTGCACAAACAGGTGGAGCCGGGCCACGAGCTCCGGGGCGCGTACTAGCCCGCGACCTTCGCGCCGTACCCCGCCTTCGCGACCGCCGCGATGATCTGGTCCGTCGTCGCGGCGTCGTCGTTGAAATCCACTTCCGCTTCGCCGGCCGAGAGGTCGACGACCGCGGAATAGACACCGCCCGCGCCCAGCAGCGCCTGCTCGACTTTCATCTGGCAGTGCCCGCACGTCATCCCCGTCACCCGCAGCTTCAACGTCGCCATACGGCCTCCTCACGTCGGAGCTTGATTTGCCCGCCCCGTCCAGCCAAGTTTCACGCCCACTACAATTTACGTCATGCCATCGCGCGCCGCATCGATCACGCAGTCGCCGCCCATCCCGGCGGGCCTCACCCGCGACCAACTGCTCGAAATCTATCGCTATCTGCGGCTCACCCGGACCCTGGAGGAGCGGCTCACCGCCCTCTACCGCCAGAGCAAGGTAATCGGCGGCTTGTTTCGCTCCCTCGGTCAGGAGGGGGAGTCGGTCGGGTCGGCATACGCCCTCGCCCGAGGGCCGAACCCCGACATCCTCTCACCGCTGATCCGCAACCTGGGCTCGATGCTCGTCATGGGGGCCGAACCGATCGCGATCCTGCGCCAGTACATGGCCAAGGCCGACGGTCCGACCCGGGGGCGCGAGCTGAACGTCCATTTCAACGATCTCGAGAAGGGGTACCTCGGCCAGATCTCGCATCTCGGCGACATGGTTCCGGTGATGGCCGGGATCGCGCTGACCTTCAAGCTGCGGGGCGAGCCGCGGGTGGGCCTGGTCTATGTCGGCGACGGCGCGACCTCGACCGGTACGTTCCACGAGGGCCTCAACTTCGCCGCGGTGCAGAAGGTCCCGCTCGTCGTGATCGCGGAGTACAACCGCTGGGCCTATTCGACGCCTCCGGAGAAGCAGTTCGCGGTGAAGGACCTCGCGGAGAAGGCGAAGGGCTACGGCATCCCGGCCGTCACAGTGGACGGGAACGACGTGCTCGCGGTATACGAGGCCACCAAGTTCGCGGTGGAGCGGGCCCGGCGCGGTCACGGCGTGCAGTTCGTCGAGGTCAAGACGTACCGTCGCAAGGGCCACGCCGAGCACGACGACCAGCACTACGTGCCCAAGGACGAGCTCGACTGGTGGGCCAAGGAGAACGACCCGGTCGACCGCTACGTGAAGCAGCTGGTGCAGTATGAGTGGGCCGAGGAGCGCGAGCTGAAGGCGATCGACGACGGCGTGAAAGTGGAAATCGATCAGGCGACCGATGCTTGCATCGACGAGCCGCTGCCACCGGGGGAGTCGGCGCTGGGGCGTGTGTACGCCGACCCACCGGCGGCACCGCGACACTGGTACCGGACCCTCTGATGGCTGAGATCACGTACCTCGAAGCCCTGCGCCAGGGGTTATGGGAGGAGATGGAGCGCGATCCCAGCGTCTTCATCCTGGGGGAGGACGTGGGGGCGTACGGCGGCGCGTTCAAGGTGACCGAAGGCTTCGCCCAGAAGTTCGGCGAGGCGCGTGTGATCGACACGCCGATCTCGGAGGCGGCGATCGTCGGCGCGGCGGCCGGCGCGGCCCACATGGGCATGCGCCCGGTGGCCGAGATGCAATTCATCGACTTCATCTCCTGCGCGTACGACATGCTCACGAACTACGTCGCCACCGCGCGCTATCGCGCCGGTCTCGCGACCCCGATCGTGGTGCGAGGCCCCTGCGGCGGGTACGTGCGGGGTGGCCCGTTCCATTCGCAGAACCCCGAGGCGGCCTTCTTTCACACGCCGGGCCTGAAGATCGTGTATCCCGCCACCGCGCGGGACGCGAAAGGCCTGATCAAGGCCTCGATCCGGGACGAGGACCCGGTGATCTACCTCGAGCATAAATGGCTGTATCGCCGGATCAAGGAGGCGCTGCCGGAGCAGGAGGAGATCCTCACCCCGATCGGCGAGGCGCGGCTCGCTCGCGAGGGGAAGGACCTGTCCATCGTCACCTACGGAGCCACGGTGTGGAAGTCGCTCGAGGCGGCCGACCAGCTGGCGAAGGACGACGGCCTCTCGGTCGAGGTGCTCGACCTGCGGACGCTGTTGCCGATGGACGACGCCGCGATCATGCGGACGGTGCAGAAGACCAACAAGGTGCTGATCGTGCACGAGGACACGCGAACCGGGGGCCTCGCCGGCGAGATCGCCGCGCGCATCAACGAGCAGGCGTTCGCTTGGCTCGACGGCCCCATTATGCGGGTGACCGCGCACGACGTGCCGCTCCCATATGCACCGACATTGGAAGACTTCGTGCTACCCCAGACGGAAGACATTGTACAGGCTGCAAGATGGCTTGCGGCGTATTGATGGAGACTCTATGGCGCGGGTAGACGTCCTCATGCCCCAAATGGGCGAGTCGATCGCCGAAGGGACGCTCTCCAAGTGGCTCAAGAAGCTGGGCGACGAGGTGAAGCGAGACGAGCCGCTGTTCGAGATCTCGACCGACAAGGTGGACGCCGAGATCCCGGCGCCTAACGCCGGCGTGCTGGTCGAGATCAAGGTGCAGGAAGGTCAGACAGTTCCCGTGCAGACGCTCGTGGCGGTGATCGAAACGGACAAGGCCGCGGCGACGGCGGCACCCGCCGCGGCGGCTTCGCCCGCGGCGCCCCCGGCCGCAGCCGTCACGGCGCCTCCCGTCGCAGCAGCCCAGCGGGCGCCCGCTGCTCCGGGAGGCGCCGTTCCTGCTGCGGCCCCGGCACCCGTCCCTCGTTCCTCGTCCCCCGTCCCTCCCAAAGGCGACGGGGCTGAGACGGCCGAGGAGCGCCTCCGCCGCAAGTCCACTCCCCTGGTCCGCAAGATCGCCGCCGAGCATCAGGTCGACATCTCGACCATCCCGGGTAGCGGGTTCGCCGGCCGGGTGACGAAGCAAGACATTCTCGGCTTCATCGAGCGCGGTGTGCCGGCACCGACCGCTCCCGGCCCCCGGCTCCCCGCTGCCGCGCCGTCCGGCCCCGTCGAGCACCCGGTGGTCGAGCCGTGGCCCGGTGACCGGGTCGAGCCGTTCTCGAAGATCCGCAAGATCACCGCGGATCACATGATCATGTCGCGCCGCACCTCGGCGCATGTGACGAGCTTCTTCGAGGTCGACTACAGCCGTGTGGCCGAGCTCCGCCGCAAGCGCAAGGCGGCGTACACCGAGCGCGGTGTGAATCTCACCTACCTCGCGTTCATCGCGAAGGTCTGCGCCGAGAATCTGCGGAAGCACCCCGTCGTGAACGCCGCCGTCTCCGGCGACAACATCATCTACCGTGGCGATGTGAACATCGGGATCGCGGTGGCGCTCGACTGGGGGCTCATTGTGCCGGTCGTAAAGCGCGCTGACGAGCTGTCGCTCGGCGGCCTGGCCCGCGCGATCAACGACCTGGGCGAGCGGGCGCGGACCAAGAAGCTGTTGCCCGACGAGATCCAGCGCGGCACCTTCACCATCACGAACCCGGGCGTGTTCGGGTCGTACGCGGGGGCGCCGATCATCAACCAGCCGCAAGTGGCGATCCTCGGCGTGGGGACGATCGAGAAGCGTCCCAAGGTGGTGACGCTGCCGGACGGCACCGACACGATCGCGATCCGCACCATGGGCATGGTGTCGATGTCCTACGATCACCGCGTCGTGGACGGCGCCGACGCGGACCGATTCCTCGCCGACGTGAAGCGCGCGCTCGAGGACTTTCCCGAGGGAGCGATCTAGCCATGCCCAAGGTGCTCACCGCGGCGCGGGTACGTGTCCCCCCGACTAACGAGGCCGACTACCTCGCCACCCTGCGGGAACTGTGTCAGTTCGCCGACGCCCGCGGCCAGCGGATCTGGGTGTTCCGCAACGCCAAGGACCCGCAGCTCTTCACGGAGTTTTCCGAAAGCCAGACCGAAATGTCGCACCGGGCCCAGGCGTCGCGGCTGCCCGAGGAGATCAAGCTCGAGAAGCGGCTGCAGAGCCTCGGGACCTACGCGCCGGATGCATGGGAGCTGTGGACCGAGGTCTCCCTCGCCGCTGCGACCGAGGCGTAAGGGAGCGGCGATGGCGGGGCGAACGATCGTCGTGGACGGGGAGACGTGGGAGGTGGCCCCGGCCGGGCGCGTGACGGTGTACGACCGGGACCAGTTCGGCGTGGTGTTCGAGCAGGGAACCGGCCCCGAGCGCCGCCGTCGCTACACCCGCTACGCGCCCGTGGGCAGCCGCAGTCCCGACGCCGCGCTGGCCGAGCTGTCCGAGCGGGAGCTGGTGGAGCTGTTCCGGCAGTCGCAGCCTGCCTGGACCGCGCCGGAGGGTGCCTACGGTGCGCGTTGACCTGCATTGCCATTCGACGGCGTCGGACGGGGAGTATCCTCCGGCCGAAGTCGCGCGGCGGGCGCACGCGGCAGGTCTGGCCGCGATCGCCCTGACCGACCACGACACGACCGGCGGCGTTCCCGAAGCGACCCGCGCGGGTGAGGCGCTCGGCGTGCGCATCGTGTCCGGCTGCGAGTTCAGCGTGAAGGCGCCATGGGGCGAGCTCCACCTGCTCGGCTACTTTCTGCCGCCGGGTCATGCCCGGCTCGAGGAATTCCTCGCCGGCACGCGGGCGGCGCGGCAGCGTCGCGCCGAGCAGATCGTGACGCACCTGCGGCGGCTCGGCGTCGTCATCGAGCTCGGGGACGTCGTGCGAGCGGCGGACGGCGGGGCGCTGGGACGCCCCCACGTGGCTCGGGTTCTGGTGCAGCGCGGCGTGTGCGTCGACATGAACGACGCGTTCGCGCGCTTTCTGGGCCGAGGCCGGCCGGCCTACGTCGAGAAGCCTCTCCCAACGCTGCAGCAGGTCGCGGAGCTGGTGCACGCCGTCGGCGGGATTGCCGTCGCCGCCCACCTTGGCGATCACGGCACCGAAGGCCAGCTCCGGCAGTTCCAGGAGCAGGGTCTGGACGGCCTCGAGGTGCGGCACCCGAGCCATTCTCCCGGCATCGAGCGGCGGCTCACCGGGATCGCGCAGCGCCTCGGACTGGCCATCAGCGGCGGCTCGGACTGGCACGGCGACATGGAGCTCGGGGATTCTCACGCGCAGCTTGGAGGGCTGGACATACCGATGGACTGGCTCGAAAAGCTTGAGGAGCGTCGAGCAACGACGTCACGCGAAACCGTCCCGCAAGACCGTAGGACAATCACATGACCGAGCTCCTGGCCGTCGGCAGCAAGGCGCCCCTGTTCACCGCCGCCGCGTCGGATGGCAAGACCTACAGCCTGGCCGACGTGCTGAAGACCAAACAGGTCGCGCTGGTGTTCTATCCCGGAAACAACACCCCCGGCTGAAACCGCCAACTCTCCGCCGTGCGCGACGAGATGGCCAAGTTCCAAGAAGCGGGCATCCAACCGTTCGGCGTCAACGCGGCAGGCGTGGAAGCCCACGCGAGCTACGTGAACAAGCTCCGTTTCAATTTCCCGCTGCTCTCGGACCCCGACCGCGCCATCGCCCGGGCCTACCACGCTCTGAAAGACGACGGGAAGGGCATCCAGCGCTCGGTGTACGTCGTGCAGCGGGACGGCACGGTCGCCTTCGCGCGGCGCGGCGCTCCTCCCGTCGACGAGATCGTCGCGCATGCCTCCTGACCTTCGGGGCAAGGTCGCGCTCGTCACGGGTGTCGGTCGCGTGGGTCAGATCGGGCATGCGGTCGCTCGAGGGTTCGGTCGAGCGGGCGCGCAGCTGGTCATCGCGGACGTCAACGCGGCCGCGCTGGCCGACCGGGCGAAGGAATTCACCACTGAAGGCTTCGCCGTCCACGCCGTGGCGGGTGATCTCACCACGCCGGACGCGGCCCGCCGGGCGGTCGCCGGGGCACGCGAGCGCTTCGGGGGTCTCGACGTCGTCGTGAACGTCGCCGGCGGGCTCGTGAGCTATGGCCCGGTGCTGGATCTCAAGCCCGAGCGCCTGGAGCTCGAGCTCGCGATCAACGTCAAGACCGCGTTTTATGTGTCGCAGGCCGCGATCCCGGCCCTGCGCGAGCGCGGGGGCGGGGCCATCGTGAACTTCGCCTCCGCGGCGGTCCTGAAGCCGCAGAGTCAGCTGGCCGCCTACACGGCCGCCAAGTCTGCGGTCGCCGGGCTCACGCGCGCGTTGGCGAAAGAGCTCCGCGACGACCGCATCCGCGTGAACGCCGTCGCGCCCGGCACCATGAAAACGGCCGACAATCTCGCGCAGATGCAGGGCGACAAGGTCCGCTGGGTGGAGCTCGATGAGCTCGTGGCCGCGGTGTTGTACCTCGCGAGCGATGAGGCGCACGGCGTGACCGGCGAAATCCTCGCGGTGACGGGCGGAGACGTCTAGGCGTGACCGAGGCGGTCGTCATGCGCGACGTGGCGGTCGTGGGTGGCGGCTGCTACGGGACGTTCTATGCCGGGCAGCTGGCCAAGGCCAAGGAGCGGGGCAAGGCGCGCTTCCGGCGCGTTGTCGTCGTCGATCGTGATCCCGCCTGTCGGGCACGGGTTGAGCTGGGCGAGGCCGCGGACCGCGTCTTCGTGGCGCGGGAGTGGGACGACTATTTCCGGGAGCTTCTGGGCGGAGCCGCACCGGCTGCGGCCGGCGAGCCGCAGGATTACATCGTGCCATCGCCGCTCATGCCGCACCTCATGTTCCAGTGGTTGCTGGCCCGCGCGCGCGAGCGGTGGCCGGGGCGCGGCGTCGAGGTCGCCCCCGTGCCGGGTGACCCGGGGACGCCATACGACCGCATCGGAGCCGACCGGACGCGGTACGTCTCGTTCGCGGACTGGATCTGTCCAACGCACTGCATCGAGCCCGCCGTCTGCCCGGCCATCGGGAGCGCGCGGACGTGGGAGATGGGGGACGCCGTTACAGGCCTGGCGGAGCGGTTGCGGGCGGCGGGGGAGCCGGTGCATGGGCCGGCCTTGTTCGTGTGCCGCCATCATGTGTTCGGCGTCGGTACCTTCGCCGTGGACGCGGTGCTCGAAGGCGACGCGCTGGTGCGGGCCGCTGGCGAGACAGGCTCGGCGGCGGCGGTGTTGGTGGGGACGATTAGTTCGTGTCACGGTGCCCTGAACTTGCTGCGGATCGGGGCGGCAACGGGCGGCAAGGGGCGGCAGTAGGCGTTCCTGTGCCGCCTCTGTCGCCGTCTGCCGCCTTCTGCCGCCCATGACACCAGAAGATCGTCGAGCGATCCTCATCCGCGCTCGCGATCTGTTCAACGCCGGGGAATACTGGCTCGCCCACGAGGCCCTGGAAACCGTTTGGCGTTCTATTATTAGTGATGGCGACGAAGCGGCGGCACCCGTTTGGCAGGGATTGATACAGGCGGCGGCCGCGTTGCTGCATCAGCAGCGGGGGAACAGGCACGGCGTGACGGTGGTGGGCCAGTCGGCGCTCGACAAGCTGGCGGGCCCGCAGCGGCCCGATGTCGAAGTCGAAACGGTTCGGTTTCGCGAGCAGCTGGCGCGAGCGCTGGCCGGCCAGGCCGAGCCTCCACGACTGGAGCTGCGTGGTGCGGACGGAGAGCTGAGGACGGATGACGGACAACGCTAAGCACGGATACGACGTGATCATCGTCGGCGCGGGGCCCGCCGGGCTGTGCGCCGCGATGTACGCCGGCCGCGGCATGCTCAAGGCCCTGACCATCGAGCGGGGGGCCCCGGGGGGCGAGCTCCTGAACACCGACCTCATCGAGGACTACATCGGGTTCGAGAGCATCAAGGGGTGGGAGCTGGCGCAGAAGATGGCGGAGCACGCGAAGAAATTCGGCGCGGAGATCGTTACCGATACGGTGGAAAAGGTCCGCAAGGCGGAGGACGGCTGGTTCGACGTCGCCACGGCGCGGGGTAAGACCTATCGGGCACCGGCCGTGATCCTCACCGCCGGCGGGACGCCGGTCAAGCTCGGCGTGCCCGGAGAGAAGGAGTACGCTGGAAAGGGCGTGTCGTACTGCGCGGTGTGCGACGGGGCGTTCTTCAAGGGCGAAGTGCTTGCCGTGGTGGGGGGTGGAGATGCCGCGGTCGAAGAGGCCGACTACCTCACCCGATACGCGTCCAAGGTCTACATCGTGCACCGGCGCGACCGGTTGCGCGCGTCCAAGATCCTCCAGGAGCGCGCGTTTGCGAACCCCAAGATCGAAATGATCTGGAACAAGCAGGTCGTCGAGATCAAGGGCACCGAGCGCGGTATCCATCACGTCGAGCTCGCGGACACGGGGACGGGAGAGCGCTCCAACCTCGTGGTGGGCGGCGTGTTCATTTTCGTCGGGTTCAAGCCCAACACCGGTCTGGTCGAGGGGCACTTCAAACACGACGCGAGCGGCTACTTTCTCACCGATGACCGGATGATGACCTCGATCCCGGGGCTGTTCGTGGCGGGCGACGTGCGCAGCCAGCTGACACGCCAGATCACGACCGCCGTCGGCGATGCGACCACGGCGGCGATCGCGGTCGAGAAGTATCTCGCGACGCTCCCCGATTAGCCGTGCGCATCGTTCAGATTCCCAACGGCCAGTTCGTCGAGAACTGCTACTTCGTGATCGACGCTGCGACGGCCGAGTGCGCGATCATCGATCCCGGGGAAGAAGCGGGCCTGATCGCTCACAAGCTCCAGGCAGCAGGCGTCACGCCGGTCGGGATCTGGCTCACCCACGCACACATCGACCACGTGCTCGGCGTCCCGCGACTCAAGACCGATACAGGGGCCCCGATCTACCTGCATCCGGCGGACCGCATGCTGTACGACCACGTCCCGGAGCAGGCCTTCGTCTTCGGCCTGCGCGCCGAGCCGCTGCCCGCGCCCGACCGCGAGCTCGCCGCCGGCGACGCGCTGCGGGTCGGGGGACTCGAGTTCCGCGTCCGTCATGCCCCCGGGCACTCGCCGGGGAGTGTCGTGTTCGAAGGTCAGGGCGTCGCCTTTTGCGGCGATGTGCTGTTTCAGGGATCGATCGGGCGGACCGACCTACCGGGGGGCGACTTCGACACGCTGTTGAAGAGCATCGAGCGCGAGTTGCTTACGCTGCCCGATTCGACCATCGTGTACAGCGGGCATGGACCGGAAACCACCGTCGGACGCGAACGCCGCGCCAATCCCTTCCTCACCGGCGCCTACCGCCTCGGCTAGGCCGCGGCCCACCTGCCTGCGCTGCGGCGCCGAGGTGCGACCCAAGCCGTGGGGGTGCAAGAACCCCTGTTCGAATTGCGGCTTCATCTATCCCCTGGGCGACTGCTCCGACTGAACCGATGAATCACCTGCTCGCCCTCGCGCTTCTAGGTGTGGACGCCCTCGTCCGTGCCTGGCGGATCCAGCTCGCCGTCTGGACGGCAGGAGGACGGCTTTCGTTCACCGACGCCTTCCGGCTGAACCTGTACGGCGAAGCGGCGTCTCAGTTGACGCCCAACCGCTTGGGGGGAGAGCCGGCGCGCTTTCTCGGTCTCGCCGAGGCACGCCTCCGACCGGTCACCGCGCTGGTGGCGATCGGCGTCGAGGTCGCTTGTGAATGGCCCGTGTTCGTCATCGCAGCGGCCGCGCTGATCGCCTACTACGTACCCGATTGGAAGCACGCCGCACACCGCTGGCTCCAGCACCACCGGGCGGCCGAGCTCGTGACCATCGAGATTACCGTACTGTTGGTCTTGGTGGCGGTGTACCTGCTGCAGCGCCTCGCGCGCTCTGGGTTCGTGCGCCACCGCGTGCGCCGCCAGTGGCGGGTGGCGTGGGCGCACGTGCGCCGCGCCCCCCGGTGGGCGCTCGGCGCGGGGGCGCTCCTGACGGTGGTCAGCCTGGCCGCCCGCGCGCTCATCCTGCCGGCGCTCGCCTGGGGCCTGAAGGAACAGCCGCCGTTCCACGAGATGTTCTTCGGCGCGCTCGCGCTGCTGCATGCGCCTCTGGTCGTGCCGCTGCCCTCGGGGGGCGGCGGCCTCGAGGTGGCCTTCCTGAACGGCTTCGCCGGAGACTTCGGCGCCCGCCAGGTGACCATGCTGCTGTGGTGGCGTTTCTACACAGCGATCCTGCTCACCGTGCTCGGAGTGTTCGCCCTGGTGCGATCCGTGGGCTACCACGCCGCCGTGCAGCTGTTCAAGATCGGCTGGGGAAAGCGATCGGGAGTAGGGAAATGACGACGCCAAGGATCAGTCCGCTGACGCCGGACCAGGCCGCTCCCGAGGTGCGGCCCATTCTCGAGACGTACCTGAAGGAGCGGGGCAACATCCCCAACATGTTCCGCACGGTGGCGCTCCGGCCCAACCACCTGCGGACCATGATCGCGCACTTCCGCACCGTGATGAGCGAGGGCACGGTGCCCTCGCTTCTGAAAGAGCTCCTGTGGGTGCGCATCTCGCACTTGAACGGCTGTCGCTACTGACTCAATTCCCACACTGTCTTGGCAAGACAGAAGGGCGCGAGTGCGGAGCTGGTCGAGGCCATCCAGGACCGGGGAGGAAGAACGCCGCTCGAGCAGCTCGAGCCCGCGTGGCAGGCCGCTCTCGAGTACGCGAACGTGGTGCACCGATCGGGGCACGACGTAACCGACGAGCTCTACGGGAAGCTGCGCGCGTCCTGGGACGAGGGGCAGATCGTGGAGATCACCCTGGTGATCGGGATGAGCGAGTACTTCAATCGCTTCAACGACAGCTTGAGGGTCGAGCCTACGAAGTGATGAGAGTTACCCCCGCGGTGCCGGCGCGATCGCTACGAGCATGACGGTCCGCTCCAGCGCCGTCTCGACTCCGTGAGGGACACCCTCTGGCGCGAGGATCAGGTCCCCCGGCGCCGCGTCCCGGATACTGTCACCCAGGATGAACCTCGCCTTTCCCGACACAACCAAATAGAATTTGTCGGCTCCCGCGTGCGTGTGCACCTGCTGCGCCTGTCCCGGCTCGAAGCAATTGAGGCCGACCAGCAGCCGGTCCGAGCGGAAGCAGTCCACCTTGGTCATCTTGGTGCCCGAGAATCGGGCCTGGTCGGGCAGGTGCTGCAGCAGATCCTGGATATCCATGGGCGATTCCTGGTTCGAGACCGACGGCACCGTGACCGAACGGACGGAGGCGATGAGCGCGACCCGCATCGAGCGTGATTCCCTGGGCGAGCTGCCCGTTCCCGCCGACGCGCTCTACGGGATCCAGACCGAGCGGGCCCGCCAGAATTTCCCCATCTCCCAGCTCCTCCCGCTCGCGCCGTTCGTGAACGCCGTGGTCTGGATCAAGCAGGCCGCCGCCCTCACCCACAAGCAGACCGGGCGTCTCGACCCGAAGCTCGCCGACGCGATCGTGCGGGCGGCGGACGAGATCCTGGCCGGCGAGCACCGCCATCATTTCGTCGTGGATCCCTACCAGGCGGGCGCGGGAACGTCGCACAACATGAACTGTAACGAGGTCCTCGCCAACCGCGCGAACGAGATCCTGGGCGGCAAGCGTGGTGAGTACCAGCCGGTGCACCCGAACGATCACGTCAACATGGCGCAGTCCACCAACGACGTGATCCCCACCGCCATCCGGCTGGCGGCCCTGTCGGAACTGCCCGCGCTACTCGAAGCCATGGGCCGGTTGGCGCGGGCGTTCCTCACGAAGGGCAGGGCGTTCGACCAGATCCTCAAGTCGGGGCGCACTCACCTGCAGGACGCCACGCCGATTCGGCTCGGCCAGGAGTTCGCCGCCTACGGCCATACGATCGAACGGAGCGCGGACCGGGTCGCCCAGGCAGCCGACGCGCTGCGCGACCTCGGCATCGGGGGCACCGCGGTCGGCACCGGCCTCAACGCCGAGCCCGCGTACCCGGCCCTGATGGTCAAACAGCTGCGGACCATCACCGGCATCGAGCTGCGGGAGGGGAAGGACCGCGTCCAGCTCATGCAGTCCATGGGGGACCCGGCGGCGTTCTCGGGGGCGTTGCGCACCTACGCGATAGACCTCGGCAAGATCGCCAGCGATCTTCGGCTGCTCGCCTCGGGCCCGCGGACCGGGCTCGCGGAAATCGTGCTACCGCCGGTCCAGCCGGGCTCGAGCATCATGCCGGGGAAGGTGAACCCGTCGATCGCCGAGATGGTGAACATGGTGTGCTACCAGGCGCTGGGGAACGACGTCACGGTCGCGGCGGCGGCGGAGGCGGGACAGCTCGAGCTCAATGTCATGATGCCCGTGATCGCTCACAATCTGTTGTTCACCATGCGGATTCTCACGAACGCCTCCCGCGTGTTCGCGGAGCGGTGCGTCGAGGGCATCGAAGCCGACCGCGCACAGTGCGAGCACTGGCTCGAGCGCAGCCCCGCGCTGGTCACCGCGCTCGCCCCCAGGATCGGATACGACGAGGCGGCGAAACTCGCCAAAGAAGCGGTGGCGAAGAACGTCACGGTACGCCAGCTCGTGATGGAGAAGGGCGTGCTCAAAGGGAAGGATCTCGAAGCCGTGCTCGATTTACTGGCGATGACCGAGTTGGGCGTGCCCGGAGAGCGCAAATAGCGGACTCTTTCACGGAGGCGCACGTATGAGCTGGATCGTCGCGGGGCTGATCGCAGGCGTGGGAGCCTACCTGACCGACTGGCTGATGTGGGGCAAAGTCTTCACCAGGGGCATGGACGAGTTGAGGACACCGATGTCGCCGGAACAGCTGAAGACGTTCATGGGCCCTGCGATGATCAAGGCAGGGGCGTTGGCGCTGGTCTTCGGTTTGCTGCTCGCGTGCTCCTATCAACGGCTCAAGGGCGGGCTGTGGGTGCAGGGCGGCGGGCCCCTGGCGGGGATGGAGTTCGCGACACTCCTCTGGTTGTCCACCATCGCGTTGTCCACCGTCGGCAGCGGCGTGTGGTATGACAGAGTGCGCCCGTTGCTCAAGGCGACGTTCTGGGCGTGGCTCGTCCGGATGAACGTCGCGGGCTTGATCGTCGGATTGCTCATCAAGTAACAGCCGTCACACGGGGGGTCGTGATTCGAGTCACGGAATCCGACCCCCCGCGGTCGTTATCCGTTTCACATGCGCACGACCTGGTTGTTCATCGCCGCGGCGCTGTGGCTCGCCGGTGTCTCATCCGCCCACGCGCAGCGACGCATTCGCCTCGGGCCGACCTACTCGTCGCTGGGCCTGGAGGATCTCTCCGGATCGAGCCACTCCTTCCCGTCGTTCGGCGGCTCGGCCTCGCTCATCACGGGAGACGACGCCGAGAGCGGGATCACGATCGCGCGCTACAATGACCTTTCGACCGACGGCCGAGTGCGGCGCCTCACGCTGTTCGGGCTCGACTCCTACTATTACCCCGTCGGCGCGCGCGGCGTCGTGGCTCCTTTTGCAGGAACCACGCTCGGCCTGGCGCGGGTGACCGAGGCACGCCCGGGGTGTCTGCTCTTGTGCGGCGACACCGTCTCTACCAGCAGCCAACTCGCGCTCGCATTTGGCCTCGGGGTGCGGCTCAACGTCGGCAGCGCGGCGGTCGCCACGCTGGAGGGTCGGTTCCTCCAGGTCCCCGGCAGCGATATCCAGGCTCTCGAGGCCGTCGCCAACGCATCCGTCGCGCTGGGGAGTCCTCACAAAGGAGCGCTGCTCGCGGGCACGCTGGGCCCGGTCGTGAGCGCGTTCATTCCGATTTCCGGGCCGTTGCGCGGCCGCAGCCCGTTCGCCGGTGTCCGGTTCCGTCGCGAGACGAAGAAGGCTGGGAGCCTGGGTCTTCAAATTGACTATGCGCCGCTGGAGGTCACCGCCGGCAGCTGCGCGCCGGGCTGCCGGCCGAACGCCATCCTGTTCGCCCCCGGCTATGAAGCATCGGTCCGGCCAGCGTGGGGCCGGGTGTACGGTGAGATCGGCCTGCTGCTGGCGGGGTTCTACGCGCAGGGGCCCGACCGCGGCATGGCCCAGGGGGCTCACGGCGGCATCGGTGCCGACTTCTACAGCGGCCAGGTCATGTGGAACCTCAACGGGCGCCTGCTGTGGCT
>WNFQ01000164.1_pt1 | contig 63646 bp, 51 predicted proteins | sample 5400171 | NCBI WGS metagenome assembly WNFQ01 (sample SAMN13153356, study PRJNA577476) | soil metagenome | isolation source: 20 cm soil under Madrone tree | place: USA:California | collected 2016-06-14
GCCGCGTAATCAGTCCAGGCAGGGCGGGTCACGAATAATCGCCCTTTTCGTGCAGATATTCTTCGGGTGGGTTTGGGGTAGAGGGGCTATCCTGTTACCGTGGAAAGTGCCAGGGAGGCGCCAATGGCGGATGAGAACAGCAGACGCGCCGAGGACTTGCACGCGGCAGGGATGAAGCTATACGACGCGGGCGATCAGGACGCGGCCGTCGAGCAGTACCTGAAGGCATTGGCACTCGATTCCGACCGGCCGAGCACGCTCTATAACCTGGGGCTCATTTACAAATACCGGCGGGAGTGGCACGCGTCGTTCGGGTACAACCGGCGGGCGCGGGCATTGCGGCCGGATGATGAGGCGACACTCTGGAACCTCGCGATCGCGGCGACGGCGTTGCAGGACTGGCGGACGGCGCGGGACGTGTGGCACACGCTCAAGATCCTTCCGGAGCCCGGCGAGGGGCCCATCAACGAGAACTTCGGCGATACGCCGGTGCGCTTAAATGCGGACGGGACAACGGAGGCACCGACTGAGGTGGTATGGGCGCGGCGACTGTGTCTGGTGCGGGCGCGCATCCTCAACATTCCGACCGGCGCCACGGGATTTCGCCATGGGGACGTGGTGCTCCATGACGGAGCGGCTGTTGGCTATCGGCTAAATGCTGCGGGCCAGGAAGTGCCAGTCTTCAATGTGCTGGAGTTGTTTGAGCCATCGCGGTTCAGCACGTTCGAGGCGATCGTGGAGGTCGATGGGCCGGAGGATATCGAGGCATTGGATCAGGCCTGCGATCGGCCGGGCATCGTGTTCGAGCACTGGACGGCGTCGATCAGGAATCTGTGTAAGGCGTGCAGTGAGGGCCGGCCGCATGAGGGACACGATCACGAGCTGAATGTATCGGACTCCTGGGAGAGGATGCGTCGGGTGGGGTTTGCTGCGCAGGGTGAGGGTTCACTCATGGTCGTGCTCAGAGATTGGGCGGATCGGCGGCGGCGGGTGGCGGATTTTCGGTGTACGTTGGATGCGAGGCTGTCGTAGGAATGGCGGAGTTGCCGCGCTCCCGGGTGTACCAATCGCGTGAACGCGTGGAGGGTTTAATGGGCCCTTCGGGGCGGATATCGTGCTAGCGCGGTCACACTGGCGCACGAGTAGGTGTCCGCATAAACGAGCCCAGTATGAAAGCCACTGCAACATACCAACTCGCATGCAAGGCGACCACTTGAGCCCTCGCAGCAATGAAGGCGTAGACAGAATGTCGTGGCTGACCAAATCGGGAGTGTTGTCGGGGCGGGGAGTGGAGGGAGGCCGCACATATGGTCATAAGGCACGATATGGCTATACCATGTCGGCAGCGGATGCCGGCGGTGGAAGCTTGAAAAGGGCGATCGGACATTCAAAGCCCGCTAAGCCGCCAATTCAGCTCATGGCGCAGCCCGGCGAGAGAATCACCTGCAAATGACCATTTCGTTCTCTTCAATTCTGGCAACGGTGACCGACCCGCTTTTTTTGGCGGGAGTGGTGATCGTCACCGGTTTCTTCGGCGCCCACTATGTGCAGGGACGCAGTTCCCTGGCGCGATTTCTCATCCAGATTCTGTTCTTTGTGATCCTCACCGCGCTGCTGCTGGGGGGCGGCGTTGTTCCCTATCGCCCCGGCGTAGCGACCGGTTCCGAATCCAGGCGCTTCTTCGTGGGCGCCCTCGAAGTCATCTGGTGGCTGGGCGCGGCGTGGCTCACCGTCGGTTTCTTGCGCGCGTTCGTCGTGCTGGGGCGACAGCCGCGCGAATCAAAACTGGTTCAGGACTTGTTGGCCGCCCTCGTCTACATCGGGGCAACCATCGCCATCGTCGCCGATGTTTTCGATCTGCCGGTGAAAGGTCTGCTGGCGACCTCCGGCGCGTTGGCGATCATCATCGGTCTGGCGCTGCAAAGCTCGCTTGGAGACGTTTTCTCCGGCATCGTTCTGAACATCGAGCGCCCTTACCGCGTGGGCGACTGGATCATTCTGGACGACAGCGTCCAAGGCAAGGTGATCGAAACCAATTGGCGCGCGACCCATATCCTGACGGGAAACCGGGATGTGGCGATCATCCCGAACAGCGTCATAGCGAAATCAAAGCTGGTGAACTGCAGCACGCCCACCAAGATTCACGGCGCCAGCATCCACGTCAAATTGGAGCCCTCGCTGACGCCTGCGGCGGGCTGCAATTTGCTGAAGGAAGTGCTCCTCGGCAGCACGCATATCCTGCGGTCGCCCGAGCCGAGCGTCACCGTCAAGGATCTCAGCGCGGAGATGATTGACTTTGAACTCTCCTTTTCAGTTGCGGATATCGGTGCGGTCGACCAGGCCCAAAATGAGCTGTTCGACCGGGTCCATCGTGCGGCGGGCGCGGCAGGAGTGAAATTCTCGCCACGCCTGTCCGGCTCATCGATAAAAACCGTTGCGGAGGATAGAGCCGAGTCCGGGACCCCTGAGCGGCTGCTTGCGGGAATCTCACTTTTCTCGACCTTGACTGCGCAGGAAAATGCCGCGCTGGCGTCGCAGATGCACCGAAAGGATTACAAGCCGGGCGAGGTGATCGTGAAACCGGGTACGGTCTTGCAAGCCTTATGCATCGTCAGTTACGGCGTTCTCGTCGGGTCGGTCGAGGAAAATGGCCGCAAGATGGAGGTCATCCGATTGGCGCCGGGAGATTATTTCGGCGAACTCGGGCTGCTCACCGGTGAGTCGCTGAATGGCGAGCTCGCCGCGCTCACCCGGGCCGTGATCTATGAGATATCCAAGGATGCCATCTCCCCGCTGCTCAAGGCCCGTCCAAGCATTGCCGAGGAACTGAGCGAAAGCCTGGCGAGCCGGCAGCTGGCGCATCGCACCGTGCTTCATCGCCTTGACCAAAAGGACCAGCACCAAGAGGGACTGGCGGACCGGGTCGCGGCCAATATCCGGCACCTGTTCTCACTGCGCTGACGGCAGCCCAGGCATGACTATCGCGGTGGGCCCGATGGCGCGAAACGCAGTGTTGCTCCTGGCCATTGTCGCTTTCCTGTACGCGGCGGTGTGCATGGTGTTATTTGCGATGCAACGTTCGATGATTTACTACCCCCAGCCGGGCGCCGCCGAAAGCCCTGGCAGTACGCTGACAATCCCGGTTCAGGGTGCAACGCTGCACGTTTCCGTTCGAGGGCACGCTGGGCCGAAGGCCCTCATCTACTTTGGAGGCAATGCGGAGGATGTGTCGCTCAGTCTTCCGGTCTTTTCTTCGGCATTTCCCGACCGCGCGCTGTTTCTACTTCACTACCGAGGCTACGGAGGAAGCTCCGGAAAACCGTCGGAGGGAGCGATCCAAAGTGACGCTCTGGCGCTGTTCGACCGGGTGCACCTGGAGTATTCGGATATTGCGGTCGTCGGACGCAGCCTGGGCAGCGGCGTCGCGATTCGCCTGGCCGGCAATCGGCCGGTGTCCTCGCTCGTTCTGGTGACACCCTACGACAGCATCCAAGAGCTCGCGGCGCGACAGTTCCCTTATTTTCCGGTCCGCTGGCTGCTGACCGACAAGTTCGAGTCCTGGCGGTACGCGCCGGCAATCCGCGTTCCCACCCTTCTGCTTGCCGCAGCGAACGACGAAGTCATTCCCCGCTCGAGCACGGAGAAACTGTATGGGGCCTTTTCGCATGGCGTGGCTTCGCTGAAGTTCATACCCGAAGCGGGTCACAACACCATTTCGAATAGCGCACTGTATTTGAAGGAGATCAGTGCCGCCTTGGCTGCCCGGTAGCCGTTTTTGCGAATTGGCACGCAGGATCAAGAGGCATTGAAAGAAAGGACCGCGCCAACCCTCCGCTAGTGCGGTAAAGAAAACGTAGAGCTCGCACCCTAATCCTTGGCGCTCTATCCGTGGTCCCGCAATGTAAGAGTGTGCGGCACGAAATTCCGCTACCACTATTTTTTCCATCGTGTTTCCATCGTGGCGTTCGGGGTTTATTGTTGCGTCGCAGCAACATCCGCGGACCACCCTGAAAAATCACCGGATCACGCCACTCCTCTATATATGCTCCAATTACCGGTAACCGAATCCCCGTCCCGGCACTCTATATAGGTACTTAACATAGGTACCAAGCCCCGAGGCCATCCAGGCAAATCCTGACCCGTCATGCCGGAAACGAAAAAAACCTTCGTCGAGCGGTTGTTCGCGGAACATCGGAATGCGCTGCAGGCGTTCTTCTATCGGCGCATCAAGACCAAGCATGACGCCGCAGATTTGGTCCAGGAGGTGTATCTGCGGATACTGCGAGTCAAGGACGCGGACGCCATTCTCAATCCCGAGGGATACCTCTATACGGTCGCCAGCAATCTCGTGCACGAACACTATGTCCTCAGTGAACGTCAGCCGGTGCCCTTCGATCTCGATCACCCGCTCATCGAGAGCGAACTGGGCAGGCCGGCCGGGTTCGAGGAATGGTTCGACATGGAAACACGGGTCGCGCGCCTACGCGACGTGTTGGCGCAGCTGCCGCCGAAGTGCCGCGCCACGGTACACCTGAAATATCAACACGGACTGAGCTACCAGGAGATCGCCGAGCACCTGGGCGTATCGCCGCACATGGTGCAGAAATACCTGGGAATGGCCTTGGCGCATTGCCGCCGACGCATGGAACGCATGAGGTAATGATGAACGCATCCGACGCACAAATTCGCTCCGCGATCACCCAGGTTGCGGCGGAGTGGTACGCAGCGCATCGATCGGGTCCGCTGGCGGAAGCCGATCGGGCCGCATTTCTCGCCTGGCTCAAAGCATCGCCCATCCACATCGAAGAGTACCTCGGCGTCGCTGCGCTGGAGCGCACGCTCGGGGCGGCGAGCGATGATCCGACGCTGTCGGTGGACGCGTTGGTGGAGATGGCGCGCGGCGACCCGACCGGCGGCGTCGTGGACCTGGCGGGGCCTTCGGTACGCTACCCGGCGCCGGTGCACCGCGCTCGGCGCTACTGGGGCAGTATCGCCGCCGCGTGCGTGAGCGTGGCGGGCATTCTCATTGTCTGGCCAATGCGAGACGGTCACGGAGTCGGTGGGGTCAAGGCCTATCGAACCACCCATGGCGAGCAGGGAGTCTGGCCGTTGGCCGACGGTTCGACGCTGCATGTGAACACCGACACCGCGGTGACGGTGCGATTCTCAGCGACCGAGCGATTGGTGGAGGTCGATCATGGGCAGGTAGCGCTCGCGGTCGCGCACGATGATGGCAGACCCTTTCGAGTCCATGCCGGATCGACCGATACGGTGGCGGTCGGCACCGAGTTCGATGTCTATCGCCGGCCCGACGCGACTCTAATCACCGTCGTGACCGGTCAGGTCGCGGTGTCCGTCGGCCCGTTCGCGCCGCCGCAAACCGCACATGGCGGGCACCCTGTCGGACTGCACGTCGGCGCCGGCCGGCAGGTCAGGGTCATTGCCGGAATGCTGCCGTCGGCATCGGAGCCAACCGACCTCCGGGAGACGACGGCCTGGCTCGAGCGAAAAATCGTTTTCGAGCAGCGTCCGCTGGGTGCGGTGGCCGATGAGTTCAATCGCTACAACGACAAGCCGTTCACGATCGACGACCCCGCGCTGCGTCGCTTGCCGATCAGCGGCACCTTCAATGCGGCCGATACCGATTCTTTCGCGGCATTCCTCGAATCCCTGGACGGCGTCCGGGTCGAGAGGCTGCCGACACGCTTCAACGTACTGAATTCTCACGGAAAAACCGGACCCACCCGCAACACGTGAGTGCACCGCCCTGACCGCGGAGCCGCCCGCGACGGCGTGGGCCTCTGGCGAAGTACCGGCCCTTCGGTTTAGAGTCCAACCGTAGGGAGCATTCATCAAATCCAACGGGAGAACGCATGGTCTGGTTAGGCCGGCTAACCGGGCTGTGCGCGCTATGCCTGTTGTTGTTGAACCGGACCGGCGCAGCAACGGCGGCCGATGCGCCGCCCGAACGTATCGTCCTCGAGGCGATTGCGGCCCAGCCCCTGACACAGGCGTTGGCGGCATTTACTTCATCCACGCATCTTCAACTCGTGTATGTCTCGCAACTGGCACTCGGCAGAAACTCCAAGGCCGTTCCCGCCGGGCTGACGGCGACGACGGGCCTTACGCATCTGCTGGAAGGCACGGGCCTCGATTTCAAGTTTCTCAACGACCGCACCATCAAGTTGTTCGAGCGGCCGAGAGCTGCGCGCGCTCCCGCAGCCACGCCTCGCCCCGAATCGAGCGGCAGCAACGCGTCCGTCGCGGACTCGCTCGAGGAGGTCGTGGTATCGGCGACGAAACGCGACGAATTTTTGAGCACGGTACCCATGAGCATCAGCGTGCTATCCCCGCAGGACATCGAAGCGTCCGGAATTCAGGGCATCGCAGGCATTGCCGCCTTGACCACGGGGATCGAATACGATTTCAGCTCGCAATATGGCCCGGGAATCCTCAGCAATATCGCCATTCGGGGAATCAGCGCCGATAAAGGCGATGCGACCACGGGCATCTATGTCGACGATACGCCCATTCAGACTCCACACACCACGTTCGGCAACGCCTACCCGGTAACCTTCGATCTGGCACAGGTTGAGGTGCTGCGTGGCCCGCAGGGAGTGCTCTTCGGCCGCGGCGCAGAAGGCGGGGCTATCCGCTTCATCACCAATGAACCGAGCACCACCACCGTGAGCCAGCTGTATCGCTCCGAGGTCTCAGCGACGGACCACGGCGGCACCAATTTCGAAGCCGGCGCCGCCGCGGGCGGCCCGCTGATCTCCGGCGTGTTGGGCGCCCGGGTGAGCGCCTGGTATCGCAACGACGGCGGCTACGTGAATCGCATCGATCCGTTCACCGGAGCGGTCGTCGACGCCGACGCCAATCGCTCCGCGAGCAGAGCGGTGCGCATCAGCATGGCCTTCGAACCCAACGATGCACTGCGCATCATGCCTTCGTTCAGTTATCAATCGATGAATCTGCATGACACGCCCGTGTTTTACGCCGAACCGCCGCCGCAACCGCCCAACACTCTCCAGAACGGCAAACTGTTGCGCCAGCCGGCCGTGGACGACTTGATGATCGGGTCGCTCAGCCTGGTGGATCGACTGGGCGCCGCGACTCTGACGGCCATCTCCTCCTATGTCGATCGGACGGCGAGCGCCACGGTCGACACGACCAACGTCGCCGGAGTCGTGTTTTTCGGCGGCTTCGGCAACCCATTGGGTCCGGCGTTTCCGACGTCCTATGCGCAGGCCGTTCCGACCCTGCTCTCGCTGCACCAAATTCAACTCACGCAGGAGCTACGGCTGGCGTCGGCGGATCTGGCGGCACCGATAAAGTGGCTGGGCGGACTCTTTTATTCGAGATTGCGCCAGGACTCGACCCAGGACACCTACCTCCTGTCGGACCCGGCAAATCCCGGAATACTGGATGACGACTACAACACCCTCACTGAAGCGTCGGCCTTCGGCCAGGTCCGATGGCAGATGAACTCGTATTGGAACCTGGGTACCGGAATGCGCGTGGGCAGGCTCTACAGCCACGGTGTCTCGCACGCCGCGGGCTTCGCCAACGGGGGAGCCCTGCCATTCAATCAATCTCGCTTCCGCGAAACGCTGCCGCCCACGCCGCGCTTCGATCTGACCTATCAACCCGACGGGCGCAACTTATTTTACACCGCCATCGCCAAGGGATTTCGGGCCGGCGGGGACACGGGGCCCGCGACGCGCTGCGGCAGCAACGTGAATCCTTCCTCCCTCGGACCGGACTCGGTCTGGAGCTTCGAAGTGGGGGCGAAGAACGAATTGTTCGACCGTCGCCTGCACCTCGATACCAGCGTCTTCGACATCCGCTGGAACGGGATTCAGGAGCGCTTTATGGACGCCTGCGGCAATAGCTTCACCACCAACGCCGGTGTGGTGAGGAGCACCGGCTTCGATCTCGACGCCGATGCCCAGATCACCGAGCGATTCCAAATGGCGGCCGCCTTGGGCTATCTCGATGTCCGCTACACCCGAACCTTGAGAATCGCGAGCGGACAAATCATCGTCGATCGCGGCACCGTCGTGGGGGGCGTTCCATCCGTGCCGGCACCCTGGAGCGGAACCGTGAGCGCCCGCTACGACTGGCCCTTCGCCGGCGCCACGACCGCGTACGTGCGCGCCGAGGAAATCGTCCACAGTCACAATCCGGGACCGTTCACCGAGCATGAGCCGAACAGTCTCTCCTACGATCCGAGGCTGAGTGCTGACCCGGCGTCCTACCTGCTGAATCTGCAGTTGGGTGTGACTCGGCCGGGCGTCAATCTCCGCCTCTTCGCGAACAATGTCACGAATGCGCGGCCCATGCTGCAACGCTACGCGGACGCTCCGGGGTCCGCGCTGGTGTACGCCTACACCCTGCGGCCGCGCACGGTGGGGCTGACCGGCAATTGGACCTTCTAAGATCAGGCATTCGCCGGGGCGCCGGGCCCGGGGCGCGTAGCCGGGGGCGCCGAGCCCCGGGCGCCGCGCTCCGGGCCCGCAAACCACTCGTCATTTGTGAATCGGCGGCAGGCTCAGACTGATGGCCGACACTCCGTCGACCCCCGCGATCTTGCAGATCGGGTGCGAGAAGTCGTTCGCCAGACTGGGCACGGGAACCAACCCTTGGTAGTTGATGTTGTCGTCGCCCTTCGCGCTGACCCCGCCCGGCACCCAGTCGAGCGCCAGATTGTTGCGGGTCCGCCAGGCGATGTTGTGATCGGCGCAGGAAGTGTCTCCGCTGACGCCGACTGCCCCGACCAACTGCTTCTTCGCATTGTAAAGCGCCAGCCCGCCGCCGAATACGTTCACGCCGCCGATGCGCCGGCCAACCATCGGGTCGTCGTTCTCACCGAAATTCGCCGCCGGTCCACGGTAAGCGGTGTCGGTATCCACGGGATTGCTTTCCTGCAAGCCGAACAGGCTGCCGCCCGGTTGAACCGCTGCATACAGATTGGCGGTCGACAGCGCGAGACCCGCCAGGCTGAATGCGTTGGCGGTGTTGGCCTTCTGTGCCGAGATCACGCGACTGCCGGGCCATTGCGAGCCGCGATCCGTACCGGTGAAGGCAACCGCACAGACGATGCCGTCCCGGTTGACCACGGTCCCCCACATGTCGAGGTTGAATCCTCCGTTCGACTGACTCCGGGCGCTTTCCAGTGCGACCTTGAGTTGATGGTGCGTGGGTAAACCGGCACAGGCATGGTCTGAATCACCCGTGCTGGAATCGCCCGCCCACGCAGCGACGGCGCCGCACGTCGAAGCCGTTGCCAACAGCCCGGCAAAAAAAATCTTCGTGGAATGATTCATTGAACAAACTCCCCTGCTCTTTGGTGTTAGTCTGTCTTACAATCGTGCGCGCAGCCACTGGTGCCCAGCCACGCGAACTCGGTATTTCAGGCTTATACCGCGGAATTATTGCCGCTGCTACTCGGGCGCATTCGTTGCGCGCGCCATCACTGCAGCGCAGCGCAGCGTCCACCGGCCATTGACGCGGTTGGCCGACACTGGCGCCGCGCCCTTACGTAGCCACCGGCCGATACGTAAGGGATTCGCAGCCGTTTTTTTGCCTGAGAGCCAGTACCATGACGTTGCATACAGGCGATGAGAATCGCGACGCTGCACCACTGCCGACCAATGGAATACGAGATGCACCACCTTCGAGGTTTCACGCTTGCCATCGCCTTTGCGGTTATTAGCCTCGCGAGCTGCGGTGGGGGCGACGGCGGCGTTGCCCCGCCACCTCCCCTCCTTACGACGCAAATACTGAGCGACCCGGGCTTCGACGGGGACATTGAACAAACGTCGCCGCTTTCATTCACGATAACGCAGGGAATGTCTCCGACTGTGCAAACTGTGTTTGCCGGTATCAATCCTGCAACGCTCACGGAGTTCCGGGCGTTCCTGGACTTCCCCCTGACGGGTGCGGGTGGTGTTCCGGGCAACGCAATCATCGATTCGGCGTTCCTCGACATCCATATCGACAGCCTCCAACCGGGTGTCGGCACGATTCCCATTCTGATCGAGCTCGTATCCTTCCAGCCGCCGACACTGCTCGAGACGGATTTCGACCGTACACTCCAGCCGCCGCTGGCATCGGTCGTAGTCTCCCCGCCCATTTCTCAGGCAGATGTCGGAACCAACGTCTCGATTGACGTCACTCCATTGATGGTCGAAGCGCAGAATTTGGGGCTCGTCGACTTTCAAGTGCGCATCATGGAGGACCTGGGCCCCGCCATTCCCGTCTTGATGGAAATTGACGACACCACGGGAGCGAGTCGGGACACGTTCGCGCCTTTGCTCACGGTTACCTACTTCTGAGAGTTTCGCTGGTCGCGGCGTGGCAACGCCGGGCTACCATCACCTGAGTGCAGTGCAGCATAAGGCAATAAGTAACGCCGTCCGTGTCGCTCGCCGCCCCTTTTTTACGTTACAACAGATGACGATCCGAATTCGCTTCGAGAAACCACCATATCTCGCGGGCGTTCGGTTTGTTGATTGACTGACCGGTTTGTATTCCGTAACCTACAGAAACCACTCATACGCATAAATGCGCGGCAATCTTCCCGTCACGGCAACGGACGCTTACGTGGACGAGGATATTTCATGTTCAGTTGCATGATTGCGCAGAGCCTTCTCGGGTGCACGCGACTTGCCGGTTCACCGCCGGCGGGATTTGCCGCATCGAACACCCATTGCACAAAACGCAGATGAATTACAGGATTCCGCCGCAGTCGGTGCAGGCCTTTTCGGCGATAAAAATGCTCGAAACCTAGCGGACGACGTTCATGGATCCACCCCAGGGCAAGTCGAACGGCATCACGGAGCAAGCCGCGCCCGAACGGCTCGGAAAGTACCCTCTGTTGAGCGTGATCGGCAAAGGCTCGATGGGCATCATCTATAAGTCGATCGATCCGCACATCAAGCGCCCGGTGGCGCTCAAAACCATCCGTCGCGACCTGCTGGTCGATGACAGCAACGAAAATTTCTCGGCGCGATTCCGCATCGAAGCACAGGCGGCAGGCGGTCTGACCCACCCAGGCATCGTCGCCGTGTACGAGTACGGCGAAGAAGGAGCCTTTGCCTATATCGCGATGGAGTACATCGAGGGTCGCAGCCTGCGAGAATGCTTCGAGCAAAAGGCTGCTTTCAGCGTTGCACAGGTGGTCAACATCCTGTCGCAGCTTCTCGATGCCTTGCAATACGCGCACGAGCGCGGCGTGTGGCACCGCGACATCAAACCGGCCAACATCCTCATGATGAGCAATGGCCAGGTCAAGGTGACGGACTTCGGCATTGCGCGAATCGAATCATCCATGCTGACGCAGGTGGGCGCGATCATGGGCACTCCGGGCTTCATAGCGCCGGAGATGTACTTGTGCGACGCGTTTGACAGCCGCATCGATGTGTTTGCCGCCGGGGTCGTCCTCTATCAATTGCTCGCAGGCGCGCCGCCCTTCGTCGGTACGGCGGAAAAGGTCATGTTCAAGGTCTGTTACGAGACTCCGTTGCCTCCGTCTGTGGCCGGGCGCCTGCCCTCCCTGCAGCCGTTCGACGCAGTTGTCCTGAAGGCTTTGGCCAAGCGGCCGGATGATCGCTTCGCCAGCGCAGCGCAGTTTCTGGCGGCATTGCGGCAGGCCCAGGAGCATGTGGGCGGTCCCGGCTCGGATGAAACCATCATCCAGCCGCGCCCGTCCATCCCTGGCGCCTCGAGCATCCCTGGCGCCTCGAGCATCCCTGGCGCCTCGAGCATGCCTGGCGCTTCGAGCATGCCTGGCACCCCGCGAGAGTCGAGCAGCCAGCCCCCCTCCACCAACACGCTGATCGGCGCCGGCTGGAACATGGATGTGTTGGCCCAGATCGAAAAAAAGCTGACACGGTTCGTGGGTCCGATCGCCAAAGTGATGGTGCGCCGGGCCGCGAAGAAGACCAGAGACGTCGCGTCGTTGACGCAGTGGCTGGCGGAGAGAATCAGCAGCCCCGCGGACCGCGTACAGTTCCTGAAGGAAGCGGGAGTACCCCCGGCGCCGGCAACGCTGCCTCCGCGCTCAGCACCTGACGCAGCATCGATGGGCGAGCGGCGCACTGGTGCCCCGGCACAGAAACCGAATCCCCTGACCCCTGAAGACGTCACTCGCGCCTCACAAGTACTGACCGTCTTCATGGGGCCGATCGCACCGGTCGTGGCCAAGCGCGCCGCAAAGCCCGGTTCCAGCCGGGATGAGTTCATTGCCGTGCTCGCTGCCCAGCTCAGCGATGCGGACCGGGCACGCTTTCTCGACTCACTCCGTTAGGAGCCTGTCTGAGTATTCTAGGTGGCCGCGACCGCGGCAGATGTCCCCTCAGGCAAGGCGGAGCCGACGCAGTTGGGTCGATACCCAATAAGGAGGCGACTAAGTCGGCAGGAAGCCGACTTGAACGCCGCGAACGCGGCGGCCCCACAGGGCGAGGCGCAGGAGCGCCGAGTACAACGCCGCATGAGGGGAAATCTGCCCGGTCCCGAAGGGTTGGCAGCGAGAGGGGCGTCTGCGGCGTTGCACGGCTTGTCCATAGTATCCACTATGGACTGCACCGCGCGCCTTGCATCCGCTCCCTCTCGCTGCCAACGCGGCTCACGCGAAATACTCAGACAGGCTCCTAGCCAAGCGCGGCGGCCAACTCAGGAAGTTGAACTCCCGGAGCCAGCCCATGTCGGGCCGCGATCCCTCCACGCAATTCAAGGACCCCTCGGGCGCGGGGCGCGAAACGCATCCGCCCGGCCCGCACCTCCGCGCAGACGCGGAGCACGCGCGCCTCCCGGTCGACAAATACGACGTCGATCGGGTAGCGCATGCCTATCGTGTGGATGCTCGTGCACGGCGCGATCAGCAAGCCCTCGTCGGGGCCTAAGGGCGCGCCCACGAGCAAACCCAATGCCCGGGCAACGAAGCGGTCGGCAATCCGGACTCGCAGCTCCCCTGCAGGCGTCTTGCAATGCCGAAAGCTCGCCATCACAGCCCCGACTTCATCAACTGGGTGACGATCGGAAAACCGATCACGATGAAGGTGCACGGAAAAATGCATATGATGAGCGGCCCGAGCATCTTTACCGGGGCCTCCAGCGCCAGTTTCTCGGCGCGCTGAAAGCGCTCACTGCGGCGTTGCTCCGACTGGGCTCGCAAGATGGGACCAATGCTGCTGCCCATGAGTTCGCCTTGCACCAGAGCGCTCACCAAACTATTGATCGCCGGAAAATCGAGCCGCGCGGCCATGTCGCGCATCGCATCCGTACGCGGTTTGCCGGCGCGAACCTCACGCAGCAGCCGGTTGATCTCCACGAGCAAGGGACCCGAGGGCATTTTCTCCACCGACTTGGCCAATGCGGTAGACAGGTTCATGCCGGCCTCGACCGCCATGGTCACGATGTCGAGGAACGCAGGCAGGCGCTTGAGGATTTTGAGATTGCGCTGCTTGGTCATGTCCGACAGCCACAACTCCGGCATGAAGAACCCGAACACGGCACCAACCGTGGCTCCCGCCAGCAAGCCTTGGCCCACCTTTCCGGTGATCCACGCGAGTCCTGCGCCGAACATGGCCGCAGCAACCAGCTTGCCGGCAAAGAACTGGACTGGCGTCAAGGTGTAGTCCTGGCCGGCGCGCCGCAATGCCTCCTGGATACGGGACCTCGTCGCATCCGTGACCGCCCAGTCGCAATAGTGGGAAACCAAGCGCACCAGCGGCCATGTCAGTCGGTAGAAGCGCGGCGCCGGGTCCATGTACTGACGGTCATCACTCGGTACTTCCGTCACGATCTGGCGCATAGAAATCACCATCAGGGTGACTGCGGTGGCGACGAGAGCAGCAATCATTAGTTCGGTCATATGAACTCCTACCTATGAATTCTGGGTCAAATGAAATTCCGGGTCGACGTTATACCGGTGCCGCCGATCGATCAGACATCGATCCTGACGATCTTGCGGATCATCAGAAACCCGATGGTCTCGAGGATGCCAATCACGGCGAGCACCCCATAACCGATCCAGGTGTTGAACAGCGGCGCCATGGCATCGTGTTGCATGCGTGAGAGCACCGCCATCAAAAAGAGCGGCAAACTGCCCACGATCAGCCCTTGCAGTTTGCCTTGCGAGGTCAGCGAGCGAATCTTGCCTTCCATGGTCGCCTTCGCGCGCAACGTGTGGGCCAGCCGATCGAGGGTCTCGGCCAGGTTGCCTCCCACATCACGGGCGATGTTCATGGCGGTCACCACGAGTTCGATTTCTTCCAGTTTGAGACGCGTGGCCATCGTTTCCAGCGCATCTTCCAGGGCGACGCCGAGTCGCTGCTCTTGCACGACCACTCCGAGCTCCTGTGACAGCGGCGCCGGCGTCTCGCGGATGGCGAGGTCCAATGCAATCTGCAGGCTGGTGCCGGCCCGCAGGGAACTACCGAGCATGAGCAATACGTCCGGCAGTTGCTTGACGATCTTCATGCGCCGCCGGCTGTTGATGACCCTAAAACTGATGCGCGGCCCCGCGATGGCGAGAACGACGACCAAGCCGGCGAGGCCGGCGCTTCCCGTCAGAAACCATAGCGCCGGCGGAACCACCACCGTGCCCACGATGGTCACCAGAAACAGCTTGTTGGGATCAATGAAAACGAACGCCTCCTCCAGCCGATTGCGCGCGTGGGTGGTGAAGCGCCGTTGGTAGGAGCTGAAGCCGGCCATCGCGGCGTGCAACATGAGAATGGCGCCGCCGAAAGCCGCTGCTCCGATGACCCAGATCATGAGATTCGGGTTCATGATGCACCTCCGGGCAGTTCGTGGCGCTCGAAAATTCCGATGTCCAGCGGCACGCCGATCCGCCGCAGCGACTCGTAGAACTCGGGTACGAAACCGCAACCGGTGAAATAGCCCTGCGTCTTGCCCGCGGCATCCACTCCAGTCTGCTTGAATTCGAAGATATCCTGCAGCTGAATGCGGCCGCTCTCCACGCCCGTCACTTCGGTGATGTGGGTGATTTTGCGAGTGCCGCAGGCAAATCGTGTCTGCTGAACGACGATATCGATAGCCGACGCGATCTGTTCGCGAATGGCGCTCACCGGAAGATCGAGGCCCGCCATGAGCACCATGGTCTCGAGACGCGCCAGCATGTCGCGCGGATTGTTGGCGTGCGCCGTGGTGAGCGACCCGTCATGTCCGGTGTTCATGGCCTGCAGCATGTCGAGCGCCTCACCGCCGCGGCATTCACCGACGACGATCCGATCGGGGCGCATCCGCAGCGAATTGCGCACCAGGTCGCGGATCGCGATTTGACCCTTGCCTTCGATATTGGCCGGGCGCGACTCGAGCGACACGAGATTGGGATGATGCAGCTGCAATTCGGCCGCGTCCTCGATCGTGACGATGCGCTCGCCCTTCGGGATGAAGTTCGACAGGATATTGAGGAGGGTTGTCTTGCCCGAGCCCGTGCCGCCGGAAATCACGACGTTTTTGCGGTGCTCAACCATCACCTTCATGAACTCGATCATCTCGCGGCTTGCCGAACCGAACTTGAGCAGGTCCTGCGCTTCGAGCTTGCGCTTGGAGAATTTGCGGATGGTGATGCTCGGCCCTTTCAGGGACAACGGCGGGATGACCGCATTCACGCGCGAACCGTCCTTGAGCCGCGCATCGACCATGGGCGAGCTCTCGTCGATGCGCCGGCCGATCGGCGCGACGATGCGCTCGATGATCCCGGTGACCGCCCGATCGCTGGTAAACGCAATGGGATAGCGCTCCAGGACGCCGGCGCGTTCCACGAAAACCTCATCGGCGCGGTTGACCATGATCTCGGTCACGGCGGCATCGGCGAGCAACGGTTCCAGCAACCCCAAGCCGATGGCTTCGTCGCGCACGGCGGCGAGCAGCGCCGCCCGGTCGATGCTCGTCGGGATATCCGGCATATGCTCGATCAGCTCCGCGATCAACTGTTCCGTGCGGCTGCGCAGCTCGCTATCCACCATCCGATGCACGTCGACGCGGCGCACGTCGAACGCCTCCAGGAGCCGGTCATGGAGCACGCGACGCCAGGCGAATGACTCGTCCTGTGCCGCCGAGCGCACCGACAAATCGGGCGCCGTTGGCCGCTGGGCCGCGGCGCGCACTGCCGCGCCGCCCACGGGGGCCTGATTGACACCCCCGGCGGCAACCGGGGGCGGAGATTCGGCCTGCTCGGGAGTCCACGTCGCCATGAACGCATGGGGACCGACCTGGATCTTGTCCGTGGGTTTCAGCGGACCGTGGGTCGTGACCGCTTTGCCGTTCACGAGGGTTCCCGCCGAGGTTGTCCCGAGGTCGCGCAGGAATCCCTGGTCGTTGGAGACAAAGAGTTCGGCGTGCTTGTTGCCGACCCGCCATCCGGAGAGCTTGAGTTCGCAGTCAGCGTCACGGCCGATTTTCACTTTGCCCGCCGTGAAGGACGGGGCGGGTTTGCCGTTGGCTTCTTGGAGTTGAATGGTCCACATGGTCCTTACTCCGCAAGCTTGCCGTTGATGATGTTGATCGCCGGAGTGACGCGCGCCTGCATTTGCTCGGCCTCGCGGACCGACGCGGCGTTCGCGTCTCGTCCGGCCTCGACCGAACGCGGTGTGACCATCACGACGAGTTCCGTACGATCGTTCTGGAATTGCTTGGATTTGAAGAGATTACCCAGTACCGGGATGTCCTTTGCGCCCGGGATTCCGTTGGCTGCCTTGTTACCGGCGTTCTTCAGCAATCCAGAAATCACCAACGTTTCGTTTTCCCGTAATGTGACGTCGGTTTCGGTGCGGGTTTTCTGGAAGGCCACCAAACCGTTGTTGCCCACGTTCGAGAACGCCGTGTCGGGTTGGCTGACCTCGGCCACGATGGAGGAGCTGATGTTGCCCTGATCGTCGGCGATCGGCTTGAACTCGAGGATCACACCATAATCCTTGTAGATCACCGTGGAGGTGCCCAACCCGGCGGCCACCGGCACCGGAATTTCACCTCCCACCGTGAATTTGGCGGAACCGCCGCTCTTGCAGCTCACCGTGGGCTCGGCGAGTGTCCAGCTCTCGCCGGATTGCTCGAGGACGTCCAGCATGGATGTCAGGTTCGAGGCGATCCCGAAAAAACCCCCGTTGATCGGCAGTGACACGTTCTTGGACACTCTCAGGTTCACACCCACCTGCGGACCGTTTGCCTGGGCCGCCCAGTTGACACCGAGCCGCCGGAGCGTGCTCTTCTGAATTTCCACAACTCGCACGTCCATGTACACCATACGCTCCACGTGCACCGGCAAAGCTTTCTCGTTGATGGGCACGGTGCTGACGATCTGCGGGTAGATCTTGAGGAGCGCCGCGATCTTGGGGGCGCTCTTGGCGGCCGTGTAATCGCCTTCGATCAGCACGTGTCCGTCGACCTGCCGCGCCGAGATGCCGGGTTCGCCCGCCAGCAGGTCCTGAACGTCGCGCAAGATCTGGGCGGTGTCGAAGCTGCGAACCTTGACCTGGTAGGTGAACTGCGCCCCACTGCGAGTCCAGACGCGCAGCGAAGTGGTGCCGGCCTGCTGCCCGATGAGGACCACCTGGTTGGAGGCGACCACGCTCGCTTTCAGCACGTCGCCGGCGCCCACTGCAATGCGCACCACGTTGGCAATGTCCAGCACTTGGACCTCGCCGTGAATCAGGTCGATCCTGCGGTCGCCGACGTTCGAGTCGGGCGCGCCGCTGTCATCGACCATGCTGGAGTTCGCCTCGGAGGAGTTGCCGGTGACATCGGATGCCGGCGCTTGCCCGGCGCCGGCGGAAGGGGCGAAAGCGACCCCCGCCGCGAGGCTCAGGGCGAACATTGCATACTGAAGGTGGACTTTCATGGGGCGGCTCCTGTCTTTTCGGTTGTCGTGCGGTGCGTGTTCGATGGAGCGATCGTGCGCGAAGCAACGATCACAGAATAGTGACCAACGGCATGTCGGCGAAGGATTGGTGAGCCGACGTGACCAAAGGCATATGGCAGACGTGCTCACAGGACACCGCGGGTTGCCGAGGGCACCGCCGGGCGAATTTCCGCGCTACGCGCCAGGTCTTTCTTGGCGGCCACCAGCGAGACCAATCGGTAAGCGGCACGGACCTGGGCGGCGAGCTGCGTCTGGTGCTCGTGCGGCAGCTTGGGGTTAAGGCCTGTCGCAACGATGCCGAGGGCGATGGCGCAACCGAGTGTCAGCCAGCTGCGATTCTTTTGTGAGCAATTCAGTGCGAGTTTCATGGACCTCTCCCGTTTCCCGTGCTTTAGCACTTGAGGGAAACTGTGCTCTACAAAGCACTCCCGCCCCAGTGCCCTAGGTCATCAGGGTGTCCTTGGTCATATGGGTCCCTGGTCGCCAATCTTTGTTGAACAGCGGCGCAGTCAACGAAGCACAAGCGGGGACGCCGGCTGCCTTTGGAGGCAACCGGCGTCTTTGGTGGGAGGGCAGGTTGAGGGCGTGTGGGCCGAAGTACGCGCGCGGGCGCTCACACGCAATCGCGCGCTACGAACTCATCCGATGATGTACTGCACTGCGAGTTCGCTCTTTGCCGATTTTGGCTTCTTGGGCACCACATCGTCGATGTTCATGGCACGGGTCGGATTGGCTTTCTCATCGTCCGGATTGCGCAGCACGGCGGTCAGCCTGCCGGAGTTCTTGGCCACGACGATGCGTTCCGCGTCCTCTGGGCTCACCGAGAGCGTGATGGTGGTATACATGCGCGCCTGGTTGGTGCCTTCGGCTTTACGCGTCAGCTGGCCCGTCGCCAGCACCTCGACGTTCGAGAGCAGCGTGAAGGTGGTCTCGGCCGAGTTGGCGGATTTGCCGGTGCCATGGGCCGTGGCCATGAGGTCGATGTGATCGCTCGGCCGGAGCAGACCCGAAATCGAGTTGACCTCGTCGACCTCGGTGGTCAGCGCCCGATTGCCATTCTCCAAGGTCGAGGAGAACACCTGGGTGTTCGACTCCAGATGAATCTGAAGCAGCGCCTCGCCCTTCTTGAGCGGCGCGCCCAGCCGTTGGCCGACGAAATGATCGAATTGCTCGGGACCGATGTAGGAAGCGTGAACATACTTGGCGGGTATGTCGCGCGTCGCGAACATGGCCAGCTGCAGCTGGGCACCGCGCGGCAGGTCTTGTTTGGGGACCACGACCGTGACCGCCTTGTTGGCGGCACGAGCCTTCGCATCGAGTTGGGCCATATGATCCTGCAGCATTTTGTGGCTCAAGAAGGTCGCGATGACGCCGAGTGCGATCGCGCCTCCGAGCGTTAGCCAGTTGCGATTCAGCCGCGGGCGATTTAGCGCGAATTTCATGGGTATCTCCTCAGGGTAGCGAAATGAAGAACGTCAGGTAGTAATAAAAATCGTGAAGTGCTTTGGTCAGCTGCTGACCCACCGGGGTCGCGAACAAGCAAATCGCCAGCACGCTGCAGATGATCACGTACTCAATCATCGACTGGCCGCGCTGCCGCCGGCGTCGGACTCGATTGTTCAGGGTGCGGCTCATGGGGATCTCCGGTTCCATTGTGTGCTGACTGTGCCCTTCAATTCGGGCTCGGCCCAGTGTCCTTGGTCACCAGATTGGCTACCAAGGTGGAGCCCCTGCGATTGCGAGTCTCGACGATGCTGAGCTGCATCTCGCTACCCCCTCGCGCAAAGACCACGAAGGCGCCGGCGGATCCACCGGGTGTTCGGGGAATGTCATTGCCCTGGATTTGCAGCCAGCCCGCGTTGACGAGCGATGCCTGATAGAACTGTGTCACCGAACTCGGGGGTTGAGGATTTGCAATCACCATCTCCCGGCTGTATTTGCCCGGGTCATCCGATTCCACCACCGAAACCACATGTGCGCCGTTCATCAGCGGAAGCTCACCGGGACTGCGGTCCTCTTTTGATCCGAGCACCTGGGCAACGGAGATGAGCCCCTGGCTGGTTCCTCCCGCCCCATCCTCGACCTTGACCGTCATCAGATAGGGGCCATGCATCTGGCCGACGACCGTGGCCTCGCCGAGGGGGCGGACCGAGGCCTTGTGCTCGTAGCCACCCGACCAGTAGGCGCTGTAATACTCGATGATCTCCCCTCGGCTGGCCCGCGACTGGAATTGCATGACCCGCGTGGGCACGCCGTTCACCCGCATGCTTTGCGCGACCCATTGCACATCGGCCTTGGGCGGCAGCGGAACCTCCGGCCAGGGCTCGACGGCCCACGAGCGGCCGGCGGCCCCGAACACCGCGAGGACCACGGCCACAACCTCCACGGCATATTTGGCGAATCGGACCAGCGCGAGCGTATGCAACCTGGCGCGCGCGGTCGAAGGATGACTGGGTTTCGTGTTCATGGCTGGCGTCCTCGCTTTAGTAACACTTGTCGTTCGGGTTGCTGGGGCTGCTCGGGTCGTCCTGAGAGTTGTAGGTCGCCCCTGGCGCTACCGTGTCCGGTACCACATCCGGCTTCACGCAGCCGAATTGCGGGGCCGGGGTACCGGCCAGCCACTGAAACAGCAAGTTGCTGCCGGGGATCTGATTCACCAGACCGAGGATCTTCCCGGGTATCGACCCCGCGCCCAAATGAGCGGCAACGTCGGCCGCGCCGCCTACGTTCCAGGGGTCGCCCGCGATCACCGTGGTCGCGCCGATCCTGAGGTTGTTGCTGAGCCACGGCAGGCCCGCGACGTTGGCCACCGGCACTTCGACGTCGGCCTCGGTGCCGAAGCCCTTGTTGAGGCCGTGAAAAGGTTTGACCAGATCCGGTACGGGGGCGTCTGCCACCAAATCGACTGGTAGGAGCAGGACACTGTAGAGGGACTTTGCCGAAAGCGCCACGGTGATCTGGCTGTAGTCCTTGCCCAGCATCGAATCGCCGTTGAGTTGTCCCCAATTCGGATTGTCATCGCCGTTGGTCGATGCCGGCGGCTTGTCGTTCGCGACGATGGGATGCGGACCACCGTCGCGAAAGAAGCGCGCGACGGTTTCATCCCGGATCGCCGTGTCGCTCTCCTGAAGGTGTGGGTCGAGCGCACGCTCCATGGCGGCATACCGGCTGGCCTGGATCGCCTGATGCTTGATGTCGCCGTATTTGAACACGTAGATCACGCCCAAGATGAGCGGAATGAACATCGCCATCGCCGCCACGAATTCGGTCATGGCCTGCCCGCGCTGGGATTTCATCTGTGAGGTGCGCATGTGGAAACTCCTGGTGTGTTGGTGAGGTTGCCGGTGCGCCGGTCACGGCGTCGCCGCGTTCAAGCCGGGATGGCCGATCAGCAAATACAGCATCGTCGTCCATTTTGAATCCGGTGTGGTGAGACGCGCTTGCCAGTAGGGGTTGTAGAGGCTGGCGTACTCATGCACGCCGTCGGCTCGGGCCAACCCGCCCCCCGTCAGGTCGGCCTTGTTGTTCATGTCTTTCGAGTCCGGTCTCAGAAAGAATGTGCAGGCGGCCGAGATCGCGGTCAGCTGGTCCCCGTTTTGCACGTTGTCTTCCATGAGCGGCGAGCCCTGCGGTCCGGGTACATCCACATCCATGCCCATGCTCGGACGATGTGTGGTGAGCGTCGCATCGGCTTTCTTTTCCACGGCAGCCACATAGGCGAGAGACGGGTTGTAGTTGCCATTATCCATGTAGCTGCCATTATTCTTGGAGCAGAGGCTATCCTTTGCCAAGTCCTTGGCGAGATCGCGAATGTTGGGCATTCCGTTGCTGATGGGATTGCTCCAATAGATGTTCTGGGAGTTCTGCACCGCGAGGTCGCAGTTCACCGTGCTCGGTGATACGTCGCACAGATTGTCGCCGGTGGTGCCGCTGGAATTGGCGTCCGCGCGACCGTAGCCGATCGGCCCGGGGAGAAAGAACGTGTAACTGCAATCGAAAATAACGCATGGATTTATCGTGAGCGTCGCGTCGAGCGAGTCCTGCGCGGCCCAGTTGTCGTAGTTCTGGAGCGTGGTCCTGCCCGAGGTCTTTTGAAAATTGGTGTAACCAATGTTAGCGCCCGCAATTCTTTGCGCGATATTCAGCAGACGAATCAATTCGCCCTCGCCACGATAGGTCGAGAATGGGTCACGCGAATTGAGGATGACGCTCTTGGCGGCAGCACGATCGTCGCCCGTGTATCCATCCGTGAACTTTGCCCAACCGGCACTATCGAATTCATTGAAAAACGAGACCGCTGCAGCCATGGTGACGTCCAGCTTCGGCTTCTCGTCATAGCGCGGAGTGGCGCCGAAGACGGTCTCGTTGGCGGCCGCGATTTGGTACGCGATGTCGTTCGCGGCAAACGCGCCCGCGTAGTTCGCGGCCTCTCGAGCGCCCATCAGGGCCACATTGACATACTCGACGGGCTGAACGGCATTGGCAAGAATCGGGTTCATGACATCGGTCGCGGTTTGAGATGCTTGAGCGATCGACTGTGTGACGTCATCCAAGTAGGGTATCGGTGAAGTGTACAAGGCGATGTATTGCAGCAGCTCGTTGTTGTAGTTGAGCCAGGAATCCAGGCTCACGATCTGCGCGATGGTTACTTCATTGGCGACTATCGCTCGGTTCGTATACGCCTCGAAGTTGAGCATGCGGGCTTCGACGAGCGAGCCGCTCAGCGCAGCGGCATCGGCAGCATTGATGGTTGCCTCCTTGTGATTGGTCACTTGGCCCACGTTGTACACGAGAGCAAACACGCAGCAGCAGGCAGCAATCGTTGCCAGGAACCACAACACCGTCTGGCCGCGCTGCCGGCGCCGATCCGGGAACCGATGTTTCGATTTCACTTTCATACTCCTATGCTCGAATTGCACTTGGTGGGAAAGATCGTGCGTGAACGGGCCGCGCTTGCCTATTGACTAAAGTCCTGTCGCAGCGCACACGTCCTGATCGAAGCGGCTTGCGTGCCCGCGACGCCGGGCGCACCAAAAAAGCGGCGGCCAATTGGCCGCCGCTCTGATCGCTGGTTGAAGGACCTGGCTTACTGGTCCGTGACATTCTGCCCGTAGGTATCCATGCCCACTTTCTTGCCCGCGTCGGTGGTCGCCGTAGCGGCTTCCGCCGTGGCGAGACCCTTGGCGGTGTTGACCCCGCCGGTGTTGCCCGCCACACCGTTGGTGATCTGGGCCACCTGCTGTTGCAGGGTGCGCCCGAACGCGCTGTAGACACCGATGGCCGCAATCGCTACCAAGGCGACGATGATGATGTATTCCGTCATGCCCTGGCCGAGTTGCTTCTTGCCGCCGAAACGCTTGTTGAATTTGATGCTGTTCATTGTCATATCCTCCAGTTAAAAAGTTTAAGTTACGTTCACTCGTTCAATGTCGTCTTCAATTGCGTCGCTGTTTCAACCGTCGTGGTACATCGTCTTTCACTTGGCCCCGCTTTTCTATTGACTAAAGTCCCATCGCGTTGGTGACCAAAGTCACTCGATCCTGGCATGGGCGAAAGGTTCGCGGACTATTTGTCGCCGCGAGCCGGTGTGACTAAAGTCCTATCGAATTCCATCCACCGCACGCCCATCTCGCGGTACGCTCTGTGCGAGTCAATGCTTATTGAACGGCGTGATGGTTGAGCGCCGGCGGTATCAAAGGAGCAAGCAGATGAACGTCCACTCGCAGATCAAGTTCACGCGTACGGGTTGCGCACGATGCTGGATGGTTGCCGTAGCGGTTGCGCTGCTGGTGGCCGGAGCGTTCGTCGGCGACCGGCCGGCATTCGCGGCAACATCCGCGCCCGCCCAGCCGCGCGATTCCGATCAACGCAATCGGCAATACCAACATGCCGAAGCCTTGTACCTAAGTGGTCGCCTCAAAGAAGCAGCGGTGGCATTTGAAGAATTGTCGCGCGCTTATCCCAACGATGCCCGCATCTGGCTCAAGTACGGAAACACACTGACCAAGCAGGGCAGCTATGACAACGCCGCCGCGGCATTTCAAAACGCGGCGGCGCTCGATGCGACCCAGGGCAATGCCGTACTGAACCTGGCCTTGGTTCGCCTGGCGCAAGCGCAAGCGGCTCTCGACATGGCACTGGCTCGTCTGGCCGCGAATTCGCCGGAACACATGCAGGCCGAAGCGCTGCAGCGCGAGATCAAGGTTTTAGTAGGTGCGCCGCAACCCGGCACATCGCCCCACTGATATTCACCTCACCCCGCCTATGCGAAAGGAGCGATCATGAAGAAGTCCACCCGATTTACGGTTCAGCGTCTCCAGGGGCGCCGCGAACCATTCCGGCAAGACGGCGCAACCATCGTCGAGTTCACCATCCTTTGCCCTTTTGCGCTTTTGCTGGTGCTCGGCATCATCCAACTCGGTCTGATGTTGAGTGCCAAAGAGGTCGTCAATGAAGCCGCATTCCTGGCAGCCCGCGCCGGTGCGGTAACAAATGCAAATCGAGACACACGAACGCCGGGGAACGTCATGAGGAACGTCGCGACAAAGGCCCTCATTCCCTTTTACCAGGACACCACCGATACGAATGATTACACCCGTCTAGCTACCGCACTGGGGAAGGCAACCGGCGATACGTTCTGCGTTCCGTTGGTTAGGTGCTATCTCGATATCGAGATACTCAATCCAACCCCGGAGGCCTTCCAAGATTTCGGCCTTGTCAGCAACGGGTCGCAAAATCACACCTACATACCCAACGACAACCTCGAGTACCGGTCGCGCACCCCCGGGAGTAACTCGAAACTCACCATTCAAGACGCAAATGCGCTGAAGATCAAGATGACCTATGGGTATGAAATCAAGGTGCCGCTGATGCAAACGGTGATCAAGTCCGTCATGTGCGCGTTCGACAGCGGCGTCGAGGGCTTTGGCCGCGGCGATAACGTGCCCACCGGTGGCTCAGACTGCCTGCAGTTTTACAACCAGGGCCGTATCCCCATTGTCGCCTATGCGACCGTGCAGATGCAGACGCCCGCCTGGCAATGACCGGCGCAAGGGCGACGTCCTCGACAATCGAGGCGGCGGCTACGGCGAATGGGCGTGTCGGCACTGGACACGATCGGCATTGCGGGGCTAGGCTCATCGCGGCGCTAGGCTCGGATCAGGGCAAGGGAAGACGCAATGGTTGCCAACAAGAAGATCCTGCTGGTCGATGACCACGATCTAGTTCGCTATGGGACCAGCATGTTGCTGGAGTCGCTGGGTGAGGCGACCTGTGCGATCACGCCGTGTCGATCGCTGGACGAGGCGCGCACGGCCTGCCGCGAGCACGGCCCGTTCGACCTCGTCCTGTTGGATCTGAACCTTCCCGACGCCAAGGGCCTGCAGGGCCTCCGCACCATGCTCGATGAGTTTCCCAAGCAAGCGTTTGCGATGCTCACAGGTACCCAAGATGAGTTTGTCATACGGCAGGCGCAGGCCATGGGTGCAGTGGGCTACCTGCTCAAATCCTGGACCCCGGAACGCCTCAAACAGGCCTTGAAGTCGCTGTTGGGGACGACTGTTGGAACGGCGCCCGCGACCGCGGCCGCAATGATTACCGAGCGTTTCCCCCGCCTTGCCGGCAGTTCGCACTACGATCGTGTCGCGGAGCTCGGAACGCGGCACCTGCAGATCCTGGAGTTGATACTCGAGGGGTGCAGCAATCAGGAGATCAGCAAGGCGACCGAACTCTCTCTGGGCACTGTCAAGAACTATGTGTCCGCCATTTTGCTGGCGCTCGACGTCCAATCGCGGTCGCACCTCATCAGCCTGTTCCATTGAGCGATCCATTGGCGAGCGCAGATGCAGCCATACCCGACAGTGATGTCCCGGATGCGCGCCGGGCTCGTGCGGACCCCCGGGTCGCCGCGGTGCTCTACCGGACGGCGCTCGACGGCGACCGGCGGGTCGTGGTGATGACGGTGCTGTGCGCCCTGTTTGTGGCCTCGCTGGTGGCACGGCAAAGCCCATCCCGGACCGCCTGGCTTTGGTGCGGAACGTGCGTCGTCCTGGCCGGTGTGCGCCTGCTGCTCAACGGGCCCCCCGGGTTCGGCAAACCGCCGGCGCCTACAATGGTCCATCGCGGCCGCTGGCTGGCCCTGCTTTTCGTGGCGTCCGCCGTCTGGGGAGCGGGTCCACCCCTGTTCCTGCTCGACAATCCATCGGCGGACACGCTGCTGACCGGAATCTTCCTGGCGGCGGCCGGCCTTTCGGCGCCATTGCTGGCTGCCTGGCGACGCGCCGTCTATCTTTCGCTGTTGCCCGCGCTGCTGCCACTGCTCGCGACGCTGGTACTGCGGCCGTTGACCGGCGCGCTGCCGGTTTCGGCCAACTCCTTCCTGCTGGCCTCGCTCGCCGCGGCCTTCCTGCTGGTGCTCGAGCGCCTGACGATGGCCCAGAACGATTCCCTCGCACTGCTGCTGGCGGTGCGCTTTCACAATGAGGACCTGGTGCAGCGACTGCGTTTGCAGATCGAAGTGGCGGCTCACGCAAACCAGGAGAAGACCCGCTTCCTGGCCTCGGCGGCGCATGATCTGCGCCAACCGCTGCATGCCCTGGGCATGTTCTGCGCCGCGCTCCAGCAGCGCATGCACGATACGCCGGAAAGACCTCTGGTCCGCAACATGATGAACGCGATCGAGTCGCTCGAGGAGTCGTTCGGTGCGATGCTGGACATCTCGCGGCTGGATGCCGGCGTGGTGCAGACGGCGCCTCAGACATTTCCGATCCGCGATCTGTTTCGCCGGCTGTACCAGCAGTTCGGCGGCGACGCCGAGGCGCGCAATCTTTCCCTCCGGTTCCGGGCGACACGCCGCGTCGTGCGAAGCGACCCGCTCCTCCTCGAGCGGGTACTCGCGAACCTGGTACAGAATGCGCTGCGCTATACGCGGCAGGGCGGGATCCTGGTGGCCGCGCGGCGCCACCCCCAGGGCATCGTATTGGAGGTCTGGGACACCGGTTTTGGGATTCCGGAAGACCAGATGGAAATGATTTTTCGCGAGTTCTACCAGATCGACAACCCCGAGCGGGATCGCGGCCGCGGACTCGGAATGGGGCTGGCCATCGTCCGCCGGCTCTGCAATTTGCTCGAACATCCATTGGACGTGCGCTCGACGGTGGGCCGGGGCAGCGTATTTCGCGTCGTGGTACCGGCAGGTGACGCCAACGCGATCGATACGCCGACGACCGAGGCCGACACCCTGCCGCCGCGCAAGGAGGGCACCGTCACGGTCCTGCTGATCGATGATGAACGCGCAATCCGGGAAGCCACGCGCGAGCTGCTGCGCCCGCTGCACGTCGAAGTCATCGTGGCGGCCACCATCGCCGAAGCGGTGACCTTGGCCAAGAACTCCCGCGAGCAGATCGACCTGATTCTTTCCGATTGGCGGCTGCGCGGACAGGAAAACGGCGTGGACGCCGTACGCGCCGTACGCGCCGTGGCCGGGGATGCGACCCCTGCGGTCCTCATCACCGGTGAGACCTCGCCCGACCTCATCAAGCTCGCGCACGAGAGCGGTCTGGTCGTTCTGCACAAACCATTGCAGCCGCGCCAACTGGTGCGGCTGGTCAAGCATCTGAGACGGTGAAGCATGGTGGTTTGCCGACGCCGGCCATGCCATGCGTGCCTTCAGACAGGCTCCAAGTCAATATGACTTTAGTGATTTGCGCCGCGTACCGCCGCATGGTGAGATTGGGCTGCGCAGCCTGTCGTCGTCGCCCATGACGACCGAACCGAAACGAGAATGTGAATAATCCATGACCCTGGTCTTGCAAGGCACTGCGCTGAACGATGAGCCGATGAGCCGGCCACTGATCGGCCGATTCGACCAGCGTGGCGGCACGCTGGGGCGTTCGGACAGTTCGACTTTCACCCTCCCGGATCCGGAGCGGTTGATTTCGCGCATCCAGGCGCAGGTTCTGCACCGCGACGACGGCTATTGGATCGAGAACATCAGCGCCGCAAGCCCAATCCTGCACAATGGACGGTCGCTGAGTGCCGGCATGAGGGTCATGTTGCGTGAGGGCGACGAACTCAGAATCGGTGGTTACACGCTCCTGGCGGCCTTCGAACACAACGAAGCCAGCGAAACGATTCTGCGCGGACGAACGGTAACCACCCACCGGGAAGGTCTCCATCCTCCCGCCCCAAAGGCTGCGCCGGCGCCGGCGCCTGCATCTGCACCGGCACCGGCACCTGCAGCGGCACCGGCACAGGGCCCCGCCGCTCCTGCGGGAACACCGATCGGCGCGCAGCCCGCCCGTCCGGCTGAGGTGCAGACCGCCATTCCCGGCGATCCCTTGTGGCGCGCCCTGCTGGAGGGCGCCGGCATCGGATTCTCCCCGACCAACGGTCCGTCGCCGGAACTGCTGCGTGCCGTTGGCGCGATGATGAGGATTGCGGTCGAGGGTATCCATCGCCTGGTTGCGATGCGCGCCATGGCCAAGGGTGAAATGCACGCCGAGATGACGATGATCCAGGTGCGCGACAACAATCCGCTGAAATTCGCGCCGGACGCCGAGATCGCCCTGCAATTGCTGTTGCAGCCCCCCGCGCGCGGATTTCTGGACGGCCCGTCGGCGCTGCGCGCCGCAATCATCGACTTGCAATCGCACCAGGTCGGGATGATGGCCGGAATGCGCGCGGCCCTGGAGGCGGTGCTCGACCGCTTCGATCCCGCGAAACTCGAGACGCAGCTCACCACTGGTTCGGTGTTCGATTCGCTGCGTCCGACGCATCGCAGGGCGCGCCTGTGGGCAACGTATCAGGACCACTACAATTCCCTGCGCGGTGAGGCACAGGAGGATTTCCAGCGGTTCTTTGACGAGGCGTTCCGCGAAGCCTATGAAGCCCAGGTGCGCAGTCTCGATGCAGCGCACGACGCTGCGGCGGAGTCGTCGCCCCGTGCCGGCGGGCGGGCAAGATGAAGCCGTTCGCGGTGCAAGTCGCGCAGCGAACATGCATCGGCTCGCGCTCCCGGAACGAGGATTTCCTTGCGATCGAGCATCTTCGGAGCTCGTGGTGTCTCGTACTGTCGGACGGCGCCGGCGGCCACGATGATGGCGCGCGGGCTGCGCAACTTGCCGTCGAGCGCATTCTCACCGGCTTTCGGAGCCGTCCTCCGGCCGATGCCGGAGATCTTTCAGAGCTGGTGTTGGACGCGCATGACGCGGTGGTCGCGGGCCAGCGGCAGATGTCGGCGACCCCCGCGCGGTCGGCCATGCACACCACGGTCGTGGTGCTGTCGATAGACACGTCGGCGGGCGTCGCGCTTTGGGGCCATGTTGGCGATTCACGACTGTATCAGTGGCGGGAGGGCCGGCTGAATGCCGTGACGCGCGACGACAGCCTTTTGCAGAGCGTGCTCGATACCGGATTGGTTGACGCCGCTCGTATGCACCAGATCCCGAACCGCGGAGTGCTTTTGGCGGCGCTCGGATCCGCCGAGGAAGCCGTGCCGCATGTCTCGGAGCCGTTCGAACTACAGCATTCGGACGCCTTCCTGCTATGCAGCGATGGCTGGTGGAACGGGCTCGAGCCGCAGATCATTTCAAACTTGCTGAGCGGGGCATCCACGCCCGAAGACTGGCTGGATGCGATGATCGCTTGGAAGCTCGAACACGCAGACCCGCGGCAGGACAACTACTCGGCGATCGCGTGCTGGATCGTCGAGCCCCTCCGGCAGGCGCATCCTTAGCCGATGATTCGGTCCGCGCCACTCGACTGGGGACGTGGGAGCGCGGGATCGCTGGCAGTTCTTCTCGGGGTACTGTGGGCCTCAGGAGGGTTCACCTCGGCCGAGCCGGTTCCTGCCGAGGGGCCGACGCCGGTGGAATTGACCGTTGTCGGCGGACCGGAGCTCAATCCCAATGCGCAGGGACGCGCTTCGCCCGTGCTCGTACGGATTTTCGATTTGGCCGCGGCAAGGACTTTTGAGTCGGCTGACTTCGAGGTCCTTTTCGAGCGCCCGGGCGACGTGCTGAAGCACGATCTTGTCGCACAGGAGGAGTTCGTGCTTCGACCCGGCGACATCCAACAGCGCGACCGCAGCCTCCAACCTCCGGTGCAGATGCTGGGGGTGGCGGCCGGCTTCCGCGACCTCGAGCATGCGGTCTGGCGTCTGACCGTGCCGATAAAGCGCGGTCACCGCAATTTCCTGTTGATCGACCTGGATCGTGATCGGATCCGCCTCGTGACAGTCGATCCGGGGCAGCCGTAGTGAGTGTTCGTCTTCTTTGGGAGGCAGACGCAGTACTGGCGTTGGTCCCGCAGCTGCGCGCCACCGGTTTCGTCACGGATCTCGCACGGCTGCGCGAACGGATGGCCGCAATGCTGCTCGATTTCCAAGCGCGTGCGCGCAGCGGCGGAATCGAGGTCTCGCGCGTCACCCGGGCGACGGAGGTGCTTGCGGCGCTGATCGATCAAGTCGTGACTTCGATGCCCTGGGGCGCCGACGCGGGCTGGCAGTCCCTCGGCACACCCTCGGCGCTCCCGGGCGGACGACGCCCGGCGCAGCGTCTGCTCGAGCTCGCCCGCGCCTCCCCGTCCGATGCGGGAATCAGCGAGCTGATCGGCGTCGCGCTCGCACTGGGCTTCGACGGGCGCAGCCGCGGCATGGATGGCCCGCTGATCGATCAAGTGCGTGCACAAGTGGCGACGCCGGGTCCGGCACACGGGGAGGAGAGCATTGAACGAGGCCTCTCGCCGGACTGGCAGTCGTTTGTGGAGCGCGGCAACGCCCTGACAAGCTGGTTGCCGCTGTGGGTCTCGAGCCTCGTCATCGCGTCGTTGCTCGCCGTGCTTTTCTTCGTGCTGGAGTTGTCGCTGGGAGCCAAGTCGGATCGGCTGTACGCGCGCATGGCCGCATTGAATGGCCCTCCGGCGGTAACGACACGGCCTCTGCCGGCACCGCAATCCCGGCTGGCAGGCGCCCTGTCCGGGCAGGCCGCGTCATCGATCCTGTCGGTGCGCGACGAGATCGACCGGAGCGTGATCGTGGTGCCTGATGGGCAGCTTTTCGCGGCGGGCGATGCGACGCTGCGGCCCACCGGCACCGACCTGTTGCGCCCGATCGCGGCGGCACTGCAACGGACCCTCGGACGGATACAGATCATTGGGCACACGGATGGGACCGCCGCGCGCTCGGTACGCTACCCCTCCGATTGGGAGCTTTCGGTCGATCGGGCGCGCGCAGTGCAGGAGGCGTTCCGCGGTCTCGGCATTGCGCCGTCACGCCTCGGGCACGACGGGCGCGCCAGCATCGAACCGCTCCGGGCCGACGGTGGGACTGCAACCGTCGGCGGCGATGGCCGCATCGAGATCGTGTTGTTGGCGGGGCGGTGATGGTCAAACCATGGGCACTTGCGACCGTCGGTCTCCTGGCATTTGCCGTGCTGGTCTGGTTTGCCGGGCCGCTGCTCGTTCTCGGCGGCCAGGCTCCGCTGGCGTCGCCGCAGGCGCGCGTGCTCCTGGTGATCGCCTTCGCCCTGCAATACCTGGCGCAGAAACTATGGAATTTCTGGCGGGGCCGCCGGACCAATGAGCGCGTGGTACGGGGACTGCAGCCCGGTGTGGAACCCGGTTTGTCGGCGGAGGCCGCGCAGCTGCGCGACCGCTTTGCCGCCGCGCTCAAGGAACTGCGCCGGTTACGCTTCGGCGCACGCGGCGGCTCCTGGTCGCCGCTGTCGTGGAAATTTGGCCGCTTCTACCTGTACCAGCTGCCCTGGTACATGATCATCGGAGCACCGGGCGCCGGGAAGACCACCGCGCTGTTGACCTCGGGGTTGAACTTTCCCTTGGCCGCCAAGCTGGGTGGCGGACCGGTGGGAGGCTTCGGAGGCACCCGCAATTGCGATTGGTGGTTCACGGATCAGGCCGTGCTCATCGACACTGCGGGGCGGTACACGACGCAGGACAGCGACCGCGCCGCCGATCGCCAGGCGTGGGAGGACTTCCTGCAGCTTCTACGCCGTGCACGGCCGCGCCGTCCGGTGAACGGCGTCCTGGTCGCCGTATCGGTGGGAGACCTGCTGGGATTCACCGCCGCCGAGCTCGCCGAGCACGCACAGGTTCTGCGCGCTCGCTTGAAGGAGTTGCAGACCGCCCTGGACATGCGCCTCCCGGTTTACGCTCTGCTGACGAAGTGCGACCTGCTGCCGGGGTTCGTGGATTGGTTCCATGTGCTCAATCGCAAGGATCGGGATGCGGTCTGGGGCGTCACCTTCGATCTGCGCGCCGCGCATTCTGCGGGTGTCACGGCGGAGTTCAGCCATGCATTCGATCGCCTCGTCAATCACCTGGTCGATGGACTGGTTGAGCGGCTGCATGCGGAGCGGGATTCGCAGCGCCGGGCAAGAATCTTCTCCTTGCCACGCCAGCTGCGCGCGCTCGGCGAACCGCTCCAGGCCCTGGTCCACGGCGCTTTCGGCGCGGCGCATCCCTCATCCGGCACCCAGGCAACTTTGCTGCGCGGCGTCTATTTGACGAGCGGAACCCAGGAGGGAACACCGATCGACAGGATGCTGTCGGCGTTCGGTCGCGAGCTGGGATTGGAGCGGCAGATTTTGCCGCCGAATCAAAGCACCGGCAAAAGCTTCTTTCTGTCCGGTTTGTTGAAAGACGTGGTGTTCGCGGAGGCTGAGTTGAGCGGCCGGACGCCGCTCCGCCAGCGGCGGCAGCGACGCCTGCTTCTGGCGTCCATCGGGGCACTGCAGCTGTGCGCGGTGGTCGTTGCCGGTTGGTGGGTGGCCGGTTATTTCCGGAGCACGGATGACATCGCCCGGCTCGACGACGACGTGACGCGGGTACGCTCCGTCGTCGACGCGGTGGCGGCCGGCGTCGATCCGGACCCAAGGGCGCTTCTGCCCGCGCTCAATGCAATGCGCGCTTTGGCGCGCAAGCCGCTGCGGGCCCGGGGGCTCACGGAACTCATCGATATCGGCGCCGGATCCCGGATGAAACTGGCGGCCGCGGCGGGGGACGCCTACAACCGCATGTTGTTGGGGGCCTTCCAGGGGCGCATTGCCAAAGCCATCGACGCGACGATGCGCACCGGAGCCGACATGAACCTCCAATACGAGGCACTCAAGGCATACGCAATGCTGAACGATGCACGGCATTTCGACGCCGCTGGGTTCAGGGTATTCGTGACCTCCTACTGGGACTCGGCTCTTGCGCCGCCGTTGGGCCCGAACGATCGCAAGGAACTCGGCGACCATCTGGATGCACTGCTGACCGCCGGCGCGGTGGGGTCGGGCATTACCCTTGCGCCCGCGCTGGTCGACTCGGTACGCAGGCGACTGATCGCGCAGTCGGGATCCCAGCGAATCGACCTGAGACTTGCGGCGTTTCTCGATTTACACCCCTATGCGGACTTCACGGTTGCTTCGCTCGGACCGGCGGCTGCGGCGCTCTTTGTCGGCGCCGACGGCAGGTCCGACCCGCTCCCGGTGCCGGGCCGTCACACCATCGAGGCATATGGCGGCGCGGTGACCACTGAGGTTCCGGCTCTTGCTGCGCAACTCAAGTCGGAGGCTGGATGGGTGCTCGGGACCTCAAAGGCAGGCGACGGCGCGGACGTTGCTGAATTCATGGCCTCCTATCGTGCCGCCTATGCGCGCGCCTGGAGCCGGCTCATCGATGATTTGCACGTAAAACCGGCGCCGCGCAACCCGGCGGCGATCCAGGAGGCGCAGGCGCTCGGCACACCGGACGGACCGCTTGCGCTGGTGCTGGGCGCGATCGTTCGTCAGACGTCCATCCGTTTACCGGATCGCACCGACGGCCCCATCGCGCCGACAGACCCGTGGGCGGACAAATTCCTGGCCTTGGCAAGTCTTGTCGCCCGCGACGCCAAGGGCAGCTCACCGCTCGACGACGTACTGCAATCTTTCAGGGAGCTGCAGAGGCTGCGCATTGCACCCGAAGGTGCGCCCGGGACGGCATCATTGGCGGGCGACCGGCTCTCGAGGATCATCGCCGAAGCGAAGAGCGAACCGGAGCCGGTCCGCTCCATCTTGCTGACACTCGCGGTCCTGCCCGCGGCGAGCGTTCCGGCGAATGACTCACGCGGCTCCGCCGGCGCGCTGTCGCGCCAGATCGCTGCGCGGCTCGGAGTGCCGTGCATTCGGCTGGTCGCCGGGCAGTTTCCTTTCGATCGACGCGCGGAGCGCGACGCCTCCTTGGAAAGCTTCTCGCGGCTATTCGCGCCCAAAGGGGCTTTTGACGAAGCCTTCGGACTACTGCTCGCATCGCACGTGGATACTTCGTCCGACACATGGCGAGCACTCGCTCCAGGGGGGCCCGATTCACAGGACCTGGAACTTTTTCGCTCGGCCGCGCGAATACGCGACGTGTTTTTCCCACGCGGCAGTGCGGGGCCGACGCTGAAATTGACGTTCCGCCCGATGGACCTGGATCAGGACATCGACCGCTTCCAACTTGAAATCGACGGCCAGACGGTCCGTTATGCCCATGGACCCCAGGTTCCGACCATCGTGAAGTGGCCAGGTCCGCGGGGAAGCGCTTGGATCGAGGTCACCCCTGCGACCGCGGGCGCCCGTGTGGAATACAGCGGACCCTGGGCCCTGTTCCGATTGTTGGATCATGCCGCCATTCAGGAGGCAGGATCGCCCGCGCGCTTTGACGTTGTATTCAACGTCGGCGGCCGGCGTGCGAGCTTTGAAGTCGAGAGCGACAGTGGGGCCAATCCCTTTCGTCTGCGCGAACTGGAGCGCTTCGATTGTCCGATTCCCGGTCAATGAATCCGCCCGCCTCGCCTGAAGGGCGCCCCGGCTGGTTCGGCAAGATCCCCTCCCTGGGGGATTTTGCAACGCGCCGGCTGCCCCGGACATTCGTCGAACCCTGGGACCGGTGGCTGTCGACGGAAATGCCCGATGCTCGACTCGTGCTGGCCGAGGCCTGGCCCGCGATCTACGAACAGGCGCCGATCTCGTGTTTTTCGCTCGGGATAGGGACGGTCGACGACCAAGCCTGGCACGGGATCCTGGTGCCCAGCTTCGATCGCGTGGGGCGCCAGTATCCCCTGACCATCGCGGTGGGCCACCCGCGGCAGGCGTCGATAACCATGACCCATCGATGGTGGGCCGCGCTCGTCGCGAGCGGACGGCGCGCGCTCGAGCCTGCGTGCGGGGCGGACGGAGTCGATGAAGCCCTGTCCGTCTTGACCGAGCGAGTGCAGAGCATGGAGCCGGTAAAGAGCATGGAGCCGGTGCCGGCGACTCTCGAGGAGGGCACGAGCACGTGGTGGGCCTGGTCCGCCTTGGACCCGCCCGATGCGGTCTTCCGCATCACACGCGGACTGCCGCGCGGGGAGTGCTTCCGAAAACTGCTTGGCGCGCACCAGGCTCCTAGTGGTGCAGTCGACTAACCTCGGTGAGGAATCGATCGCGTTCCTTGGCATCGGGGATTCGTTCAGCTAGCCGTGAGTACAGATCGGTCTCGTCGCGCGCCGCAGGGGCCGCCCGCTTGACCAACGCCGCCGCAATCGGGCCGATAAAACGAATGAGGATTCGGGCCGTCCGGTCGAGGGTCTCGTTTGAGACGCCGCGATTGGGGCGACCCGTATCGGCTGACCCGGCAGACTGCGGCGCTGGAGAGCCCCTGCCCGCGTGCGCGCCGTTGAGAATCTGCTTTACCGCCTTGGTTTCCTCCGCCCATCCGCTCAAGCCGGACTTTTTGGCCGGTGAGGCAGTGAGCATCGTGGGATCGACGGCAGTCGGGAGCCGCAGCAGCGATGCGGTGGAAAATCCGAGGGCCTTGCGCAGCTGTTTGATCGCCTCGCTAAAGTGCCACGCGGACTGGAAGCGGTCGTCGGGATCCTTCGCGAGCGCCGTGGCAAGCACCGGGTCGAGCAGCGCCGGGACTGAGGGACCGGCGGCCGACACCGGAGGAGGAGCCACATGGCATACCTTGTACATGATCTCGGGCACCGTACCCGCGAACGGTGGTTGGCCGGTGAGCAGCTGGAAGAACAGCGTGCCCGCCGCATACAGGTCGCAACGTGGGTCGATATAGTCTCGGGTATATTGCTCAGGTGCCAGGTATTCCGGCGTGCCGATGATCATGCCCAGCTGAGTCTGCTGGAGCGCGCCAACCTTTGCGATGCCAAAATCGGTGATCTTGAGCTGCCCCTCGCGCGTTACCAGCAGGTTCGACGGCTTGATGTCGCGGTGCACGATATCCTGCGCGTGGACATAGCCGAGACCGTCGAGCAGTCGGCTCATCAGTTCGAGCGTTTGGTCCAGTCCCAGTCTGACCTCAGGGCGTAGGTAGTCTTTGAGCGGACGGCCGTCGACATACTCCATCGCGAAAAAAGCGCCGGCGGGATCGGTATCGGAAAAGTCATATAGCGACACGATGGTCGGATGGTTAAGGCGGGCTACGGCAAGCGCTTCGGTGCGGAAACGGCTCCACAGGGCGTCTGACCCGGGTGTCGGTCCGTATCTGCGGTGCAGCAGTTTGACGGCGACCATGCGTCCGTGCGCGGGGTCTGCCGCGCGGTACACGGTGCCCATGCCGCCCGCACCGAGCACATCGATAATCTCGTACTTGCCGATCGTTCTCGGTTGCGTCGCCGACACGGTCACCCTGGTTCCTCCCTGTTGCTACCGCCTCGAGAACCGGTCCTGCGCGATCCTTGAGCAAATCACAATTCCACTGACTTGACAATTCATTCGCGCCTGTCTAGGTTCCGTCCGATGCGGAAGTCAGTGAGCCGAACTACTGCGGTGCTTTCTATGCGCCCATTTCTGCTATTTCTTCTTCTCGACGCCTTTTTCAACCAAAGCGCGAGCGGAGCCAATTTCACGACCAATAGCGATGGATCCACGTCAAGCAATGCCTGCAAGATGACGACTACATTCCCTGACAAATCTAATTTTGCCGAGCCGTGTGTGGCGACGATCTTATTGGCTGGGGAGGATATGCTGGCTCCGAAGGGCTGGATCAAATTTCGTGACGTTGACGATCGAACCCAGGTCTTCAGTTTGAATTTTTTTCCGCCCAGGGAAATCAAAGCCAATATCGCCTACACGGTAACCACCGATACGGCGGAAAGTTTCTTGAACGGTATCGTGCAACCTCCCGCCGCTAAGGAACTTTGCCGGATGACCAAGAAGTTTCCCACCTTGGGGACGGTCACTTTCACCGTGGTTGGAACGTCAGGTTCCCAGTATCATGGAACGTTGCAGGTTTATCCGGCCTGTTATGTGAACCTGGGCACGCCTCAGCAGACCCTCGTTCCCGGCGGACAAGTCGGGGGCGGAACGACAATGGTCGTCTTTTAACGATGCGTCGCCCCGCCTGATCCAGCCGACCATGCGCCGCCCGCCTAGTCCAGCGTGCGCAGTTTCGCGACCTCGTCAGCCGTGAGATCCGACGCCTTCGCGCCGAACCGCCCGGTCACGTAGTTCGCAACGCTCGCAATCTCGCTGTCCGAATACGTGCTGCCGAAGGCCGGCATGTTCGAGGGTCCGGCCTCCGCATGCCGCTGACCGCCGCGGATGATGACCTGTGCGACGTTGGTCGCGGTTGCGTCGTTGACGGCCCGCGTGCCCGTGAGGGTTGCCGGCGGCATGACCGGACTGATGCCGGTCCAGCCATGGCATCCGGCGCAAGCGCCTTCGTAAACCGCCTTGCCTCTTGGGCTCGCATGGGAGTCCGTATCTTGCGCAAACGACGCGGCCGCGGGAGCGGCTCGCGGCTCCGGCAGGTCGCCCGTCGCAATTCCCGCGACCGTGCGCAAATAGGCCACCATTGCCTGCAGATCGCCGGCTTTCAAAAACTTGAGGCTTTCATCGACGGCTTCGCCCATCGGACCCGACGCCGTGCCCCGCCCATCCGCATGTCCCGTCGATAGGTAATGCAGTAAATCCGTATCGCTCCACGCTCCGACGCCACTGCTGCGATCGGGAGTGATGTTATACGCGCGCCACCCCGCTTGGACGGCTCCGGCGAATTTCTGCCGATTGTTCAAGGCGAAACCCAGATTTCGCGGCGTATGGCACTCGCCGCAATGACCCATGGCCTCGACCAGGTACGCGCCGCGATTCCACACGGCGTCGCGCTCCACGTTGGGCTCAAAGCGCTTGTCGGGATTGAACATCGCCGACCAAATGCTCATCAGACTTCGTTGATTGAACGGAAAGGCCAGCGTGTTCTGCGGCGCCGGTGCATGCACGGGTTTGAGTGTAAACAAATAGGCCTTGATGGCCAGCGCATCCGCATCCGACATGTAGGTATAACTGGCGTAGGGCATTGCCGGGTACAGCTTGGTATTGCCGCGGCCGATGCCCTTGTGCACCGCATCCAGGAAATTGGCATCACTATAGTTACCGATGCCCGTTTCGGTATCCGGTGTGATATTGGTCGAATACAGGGTGCCGAACGGCAGCACGAAGGCCCTCCCGCCTGCGAAGGGGATCCCGTCCTTCACCGTGTGGCACGCTGCGCAATCCGCTGCGCGCGTCAAATACTCGCCTCGTTCCACGAGACTCGCAGACCTCAGTTCATCGGGTACGCCGGTCGGGTCCTTGTCGTGATACTCCGCCAGCGCGACGCGCTTGCCCTGCGCAAATGCGGTAGGACCGGGCGCAAACACCAAATAGCCGGCAAGCGCAGCCCCGGCTGCCACCAAGACGACCAGCGTCCAGAGAATGGGATGTGCCGCTCGTCCGCTGTTCTTGAGTGTGTTCATCGCATCGCCTCGCACGATCAAGTTTTGCTGGGCTGATCAGGTCTTGCCGGGCCGATCAGGTCTTGCTGGGCTGAGGAGCCTGTCTGAGCATTCTACGTGGCCGCGACCGTGGCAGATTTCCCCTCAGGCAAGGCGGAGCCGACGCGGTTGGGTAGATACCCAATAAGGAGGCGACAACGCCGCATGAGGGGAAATCTGCCCGGTCCCGAAGGGTTGGCAAGGAGAGGGGCGTCTGCGGCGTTGCACGGCTTGCCCGTGGTAACCACCACGGGCCGCGCCGCGCGCCTTGCATCCGCCGGCACGATGTGCACCTCGACCTTGGGCATTTCGTTGATGCGCAGAACCCGGTAGCCGTTGAAATTATCCTGCTCCACGCGGCCGTTCTTCAAGGTGATGGCACCGTACAGCACCGCTCCCAACCCGAAGCCGATGCCGCCCTCCATCTGCGCGGCGATCACATCGGGGTTGATGGGAATCCCGCAATCCACCGCGCACACCACGCGATCCACGGTCACCTGTCCCGCGCCATCGACGGTGACTTCGGCCACCTGCGCCACAAAGGTCTTGAACGCTTCGCACACCGCAATGCCGCGGCCTTTGCCTTTCGGCAAGGGGCCGCTGCTCCAGCCCGCTTTGTCGGCGGCGAGTTCCAGCACCGCCTTCATGCGCGGTTCCTTCTCGAGCAGATCCCGGCGGAACGTAAACGGATCCTTGCCCGCCGCGTAAGCCACCTCGTCGATGAACGTCTCCACCGCGAACGTGGTGTGCGAGCTCCCGACCACGCGCCACCACAGCACCGGCACGGGGCTCTTGGTGGTGGCGAGCTCGACGTCGATATTGGGTATCTCATACGCAATGGATGAAGCGCCTTCGACCGACGTGGGGTCGATGCCGTTCTTGACCATGACCTCGAAGGGCCCGCCGGCCATGATGGACTGGCCCACGATGACGTGCCGCCAACCCACGAGCTCCTTCTTCTCGTTCAAGCCCGCCTCGAGCTTGTGGAAATACATGGGCCGGTACAGACCCCCATGCAAATCGTCCTCGCGAGTCCATTGCAGCTTGATCGGCGTGCCGTCGGCGCCGCAGGCCTTCGCGATGGAGACGGCTTCCACGATGTAGTCCGACCAGACGTTGGCGCGCCGGCCGAAGCTGCCGCCGGCATACAGCGTATTGATGGTGACTTGCTGCGGATCCAGTCCGGCCGCCTTGGCGGCATTGCCCTGATCCATGGTCTGAAATTGATCGCCCGCCCAAATCTCGCAGCTGCCGGCCGTCAGCTTGACCACCGCATCGAGCGGTTCCATCGGCGCGTGTGCGAGATACGGAAATTCGTAGCTCGCGGATACCGTGTGGGCCGCATTTTTGATTGCCGGGACCGCGTCGCCCACTTTGCGCGCGGAGGCGGCCGGCTGGTCGGCGAGCCGGCGGTACTCGTTCATCATCTCCGACGAGCTGCGTTTTTCGGCGCTGCCGTCATCCCATTCCACGATGAGCGCGTCGCGGCCTTGTTTGGCCGCCCAGAAGCTCTTGGCGACCACGGCGACACCGTGCGGCACCTGCACCACTTTGACCACGCCCGGCACGGCTCCGGCTGCGGAGGGATCGAAGGATTTGACCGTCGCACCAAACAGCGGCGGCCGCTTGAGCAAGGCCACCAGCATTCCGGGCAATACGACATCCAAGGTGAATTGAGCGGTGCCGTCGACTTTGGCCGGCACGTCCACGCGGGGAGCCTGGCGCCCGATCAATTTGAATTCCTTCGGATCCTTGAGCGCTACTTTGTCGGGTACCGGCAGCGCCGCGGCCTTGCCCACGAGCGAACCGTAGCTCGCCTCGCGCTTGGTGCCGGTATGGTAGACGACGCCCTTGTCGGTGGTGAGCTCGGTCACCGGCACTTTCCAGTCTCTGGACGCCGCGGTGAGCAGCATGGCGCGGCCCTTGGCGCCGGCCTCGCGCAGCTGCGTCCAGGAATTGGCCATCGCCGAGCTGCCTCCGGTTCCCTGCATGCCGAAGGCAAAATTGGCATACAGCTTCACATTCGCCGGTGCGCTCTCCACCCGGACCTTCGTCCAGTCGGCATCGAGCTCTTCGGCGAGCACGGTGGCGATGCCGGTGTAGCTGCCCTGCCCCATTTCAAGATGCTTGGAGATGATCGTCACGTTCCCATCGGCCCCGATGCGCAAGAAGGCATTGGGTGCAAACACGGCGGCATTGGCGCCGACCGCGGCCGCGCGGCGGCTCGGGCCCAACCACTCGAAGCCGATGGTGAGCGCCACCGCGGTCACCGAGCCGGTTGCTTTCAGGAATTCACGCCGGGTGGGGCGGCCTGCGAATGAACGAATTGCCATGAGCCTAGGCCTTGATGGATTGTGCGGCCGCATGAATCGCGGCGCGGATACGGGAATACGTCGCGCAACGGCAAATATTGCCGCTCATGGCTCCGTCGATGTCGGCATCGGTCGGCGCCGCGTTCTTCTCGAGAAGCGCCGTCGCCGACATGACTTGGCCGCTTTGGCAGTAGCCGCACTGGGGCACTTGCAGTTCAATCCACGCGGCCTGCACCGCTTTGGCGGGCTTGCTCTTGAGTCCCTCGATGGTGGTCACCTGCTTGCCGGCGGCGTAGCCCACAGGCATCACGCAGGAGCGGACGGCAGCGCCATCCACATGCACCGTGCACGCACCACACAGCGCCATGCCGCAGCCGAACTTGGTGCCACGCAATCCGGCGACCTCACGGATCGCCCAGAGCAACGGCATGGACGGGTCGGCATCCAAGGTGGTCGAGACGCCGTTGAGCACAAAAGTTGTCGACATGGAAGAACTCCGAGGCTTACGCACGTGGCACTGGATGTGCAATTCATACCACATTGCGGGGGGTTCTTGCGATCGCAGTGCGGACGAACGATGGAGCAGCGTCGCGGCGCTCAACGCCTCGGGGCGCAGGTCCTCGATCGCAGCCGCAGCGGATCGCAGCTCAATGAATTCGGCAAAATCCTTTTGCCCATTTGACTCCGATCCCCGGCGCGACGAATCTAACCCCATGGAACATGGCCTTCCCACACCAAAAGCGCCCTCACGCGCCGTCAACTCGGTTTCCACCGGCGAATTGCAGCGCCGATGGGCCGCGGTTCGGCGGGAGATGCGCAGCCGCGACATCGACGCGCTGGTGATCCAGAATTCCAGCGACTGGGTGGGTGGCTACATCCGGTGGTTCAGCAACCAGCCGGCGACGAATGGCTATTCGAGCAGTGTCGTGTTCCCGATCGACGGCGGCATGTCATTGATCGAACAGGGACCGTTCGACGGCTGCCGTCGGGCCGGCGACTTGGAAGTCTCCGCCACCGGCATTGCCCAACGCCTGACGACACCCAGTTACCCTTCCGTCCACTACACCGGCCGCTACGATGCCGACCTTGCCGCGCGCGAACTGAGCCGGTTGGGCGTCAAGCGAGTCGGACTCGTCGCACCGGGCGCCATGTATCATTCGTTCGGGGAACGCCTGGTGCAATCGATGGCGGGAATCGACGTCGTCGACGCGACGGATTTCGTCGATCGCATCAAGGCCGTCAAGAGCGCCGAAGAGCGCGGCTTGATCCGGCAAGTGGCCGCCATGCAGGATGAAGTCATGGCGCGGGTCCGGGAATTCGTGCGGCCGGGACTGAAGGATTTCGAGATCGCCGCCTATGCGCAATACGTCGGCCAGCAGTTGGGAAGCGAGCAGGGGATTTTTCTGTGTTCGTCGGCCCCATTGGGACAAGCGGCGAGCTTTCGGCCGCGGTCGCTGCAAGGCCGCACGCTGGAGCGCGGCGACGTCTATTCGCTCCTGGTGGAAAACAACGGCGCCGGCGGCTACTACACGGAATTGTCGCGGATGTTCGTGCTCGGGAAAATTCCGCCCGAACTCAGTGATGCCCACGCGGCAGTGATCGACGCCCAGCGCTTCGCGCTATCGCTGCTCAAGCCCGGCGCGGCTGCAGCGGACATTTTTTCACGTCACAACGAGTATCTGCGCCGCGTCGGACTGCCCGAAGAGCGCAGGCTGAGCGTGCATGGCATGGGATACGACATGGTAGAAAGACCGCTCATCCGGCAGGATGAAGACATGGTCATCGCCGAAGACATGGCCATAGTCTGCCATCCAGGCATACTCAATGAACGCATGTTTGTGCACAACACGGAGGTCTATCTCATCGAGGCGCACGGCCCCTCCGATTCCCTGCACCGGACGCCCAAACAGATCTTCGAAATCAACTAGACCGCGGCCGGCGCATCGAGCCGGACATTGAGAGGAACGACGTGGCTGCCAGGATCGTCTACATAGGCACGCAAGAAGCGGACGCGCACGCCTTCGAGAAACTTGCGGCGCAGGATTTTCCCGCAATCGACTTATACGCCACCAACGACCGCACGGACGCCATGTCGCATCTGGCCGATGCGGAAGGAATCATCGCGCATCACTTTCAATTCGACGAGCCATTGCTGCATTCGGCGCCCAAGCTGCGGTGGATACAGTCCCTGACGACCGGTACCGATGGGATCCTGCGTCTTCCGAGTCTCCGCCCGGACATCATTGTCACCTCCACCCGCGGCATGCACGGTCCGCAGATGTCCGAATTGGTTTTTCTGCAAATGCTTGCCCTGTCGCGGCGCTTTTCCGTCATTCAACGAAATCAGCGGCAGAAGCGCTGGGAACGCTGGCCTCAGCCGCTTCTGCTCGGCAAGACCATCGTCATCGTCGGGGTTGGGATGATTGCCGAGGCGCTGGCGCTGCGCTGCGCGTGCTTCGGAATGAAGGTCTACGGCGTCTCACAGTCCACACGTGTTCCCCGCGGATTCGACGGCATATACGCCCGGGCCGAATTGGCAACCGCAGCCGCAGCGGCCGACTTCCTCGTGCTCGTGGTGCCATACGAAGCCGATACGGAGAGTCTCGTCGATGCGCGCATCATCGACGCGATGAAGCCGACGGCGTTCTTGATCAACGTGGCCCGGGGAGGCGTGCTGGACGAGACCGCATTGCTGCAGGCGTTGCGCAATCGGCGAATCGCCGGGGCGGCGCTCGACGTATTTCGCAAGTCGCCCTTGCCGCCCGAGGACCCGCTTTGGGCCGAAGAGCAGATCATCATCACGCCGCATCTGGGTGGCATGAGCGACATTTATCTGGCTCAGGCCTACCCCATCGTCCGCGACAATTTGAACAAGTTCCTGACGGGTGACACGCAGTCGATGAAGAACGTGGTGGATCGCTAGCATTTGCTGCCCCGCTGGCGGGGGGCCAAGGGATAGAATACTTTCCCAGCACAAGGAAGGGGGCAAGGGCACCAAGCCGCTGGTGGTCCACTTTCAGGTCCGCCCGTCACCGCTGGCCGACTAAGCCGGCAGGAAGCCGACGCCTGAAACCGGGACTCCGGTCAACCGGGAGTAAAATCGCCCGTTGTAGTCAAATGGCCGCGTCGTCGAGCCGGCCGCAAGGCTAAACTGCAGGGGAGATAAGCATGTTGCAGTCAAGTTCCATCGAAATGGCGCCCCGGTATCGACGACTCGCCCTCGGTATCGCGCTATCCGCCCTGGTGGCGAGCTGTGATGACGACTGGCGGGGCGGTTGCCATAACTGCGTCCACGTCACGCCGGTCGAGATTTCCACGGGCGTCGTCAGCGCCGATTTCAACGGGGACGGCTTTGCCGACGTGGTCGCGGTGAGCTCGGTGCATCCGGAGATGGCGGGGGGATCGTCCAATCTCAAGGCGTATTTATCGACGGCGGCGGGCGCATTCGCTCCGCCGACGCTGACTGCGGCCGGCGATGACCCGCTGTATCTGGCGAGCGCTGATCTGAACGGTGACGGGTTCATGGACCTGGTCTCCGCCAGCTACGAAGACGGTGCGCTGCGTGTGTTCTTCAACGACAAGGCCACCCCCGGCGTCTTCAACTCGCCGCTCGTGCTTGCCAGCCCCGGCGCCTCGCAAGTGGCGATCGCCGACATGAACGCCGATGGATTGCCCGACCTGATCTCCGCGGATTTCAACGTATCGCTGTTCGTACAGACGTCCCCGGGAACCTTCGCCGCACCGCTCGCCCTCTACTCCGGCGGCGCCAACTGGGTTGCGGTCGGACACCTCAATGGTGGTGTGGGCATCGCACCTGCCGCGCTCGACGTAGCGCTGACGGACGCTGTCGGCGTCAAGGTCCTCCTGCATACGGGCGCCGCCTCGGCGACGACCTACGCCGCTCCGGTGAGCGTTTTCACCCAGACCGCCAATCTGAACGTCGCGGGAGCGAACATCATCGCCATTGCCGATGTGAATGGCGACGGACTCAATGATCTCGTGATTACGGATCCGGGACCGACCGGCGGCAGTGCCCCGACGGTCAACGTGCTGCTGCAGGATGCGGCCAATCACGGCAGCTTCCTGGCTCCCGTCAGCTATCCCATCACGCCGGATTCCCCCCAGTCCATCCTCGTTACGGATCTACAAGGCACCGGCAAGCTCGACATCGTCATCGGCGGGCGGGAAGCCGTGATGGTTCTGCTGCACGATCCAGCCAATCCCGGCCGCTTCCTGGCGGCCAGCAGCTACGCGGCCCAGGACGCCAATGAGATCGCCGTCGCGGACATCAACGGCGACGGCAAGCCCGACATCGTGGTCAGTACCGGCGTCAGTCATCCGATGCAAGGGGGCGTCGTGACGAACGGCCCCGGCGTCTTGCTGCAAAGTGCCGCCACGCCGGGCACCTTCGGGGCGCTGCAGGATCTGCCCTAGCTGCAGCGTTGCGATGCTATGCGTTATCCTCTCCGACGGCTCGGACACGTGGAAACGCAAATGCATGGCATGACGACGGACTGGATCTGGCGGCGAGCAAGAAAACTCGACAGTACCTGGAAGCGATGACCCTTTGACGGTCGTCGACGGCGAGGCTCTGCGATTGATGCGCGCCGGGCGCATGCGCGAGGCCCTGCCGCTGGCCGCGCGTGCGGTCACAGGTGCGCGCAACTGCCTCCCGGGGCATGCCCTGTTGGCCTCGATACTTCTGCAGTTGGGCCGGACCTTCGAAGCCGAGGAAGTGATTGCCCGCGCCGCGGAATTGGAGCCCGGCGGCGCGGATGCCTACGACGGACTAGCCTTTGTTTCCTTGCGCTTGGACCGCGGTCTGCCGCAGCGGCGCCCAGCGCTCGCCCGCTCCCACGGCCTAGTTCATCGCCGCGGAAAGCCGCGCGATGCTCTCAAGCGCCGCCGACAGACCCGCGATGGCGTGAGCCACCGCCGCTTCGTCATGAGCGGTGGACAGAGTGATGATGCCGCCGGGTCCGAGGAGGACGCCCTCGCTCAAACAGGACAGATCTTAGGGTACGCCCTCGCCAAGGAATTGGACGACGTGGGAGATGTCGACGAGGCCTTCCGCTGGTTCTTCGCGGCGGCGCAGGCGCGACGCTCGCAGTTGCGCTACGACATTGCCGGCGACGAAGTGAAGCTTTGCCGCATCGCAGAGGCGTTTTCGCGAGAGCTCGCCGGGACCGGACTGCGCGGATCGAATTGGCTGTTCGTGATGGGTCTGCCCCGTTCCGGCACCACGCTCGTGGAGCGGATTCTCGGCGGGCTCGCCGGCGTTCGATCGAACGGCGAGACCGACAACTTTTCCCGTGCGCTCAACGAGGCCGCCACGGGGGGCGGCGACATGTTCGAGCGTGCGGCCCGGGCGGACCCGCGGGCGGTCGCGGCGAATTACGAGCGGCTCGCGCGGAGCGGTGCCGCGGGTGTTCGGGTGATCGACAAGCTGCCGACCAATTATCTGTACGTTGGAGCGATTCACCGGGCGCTGCCGGGCGCCCCGCTGTTGTTGGTGCGGCGGACGCCGCTCGACAGCTGCTTTGCGATGTTCCGCACGCTGTTTGGCGACGCCTACCCGTTCACCTACGACTGGGATGAACTCGCAAGGTACTACGCGGCCTACGACCGGCTGGTCGCTCATTGGCGCAGCGTTCTGGGAGATGCTTTGTACGAAATCGTCTATGAAGACCTGGTGCGCGAGCCGCAGCACGTCGGCGCCGCTGTCGCCGCACGCTGCGGACTCGTGTGGTCGCCCGCCGCCCTCGAGATTCAGAAGAATCAATCCGTATCGTTGACGGCAAGTGCCGCGCAGGTGCGCCGGCCCGTGTACGGCAGTTCCTCCGGCCGCTGGCGCCGCTACCGGCGGCATCTTGCGCCGCTCATCGCGGCGCTGCGCCGCTGCGGCGTGTCCCTCCCGGACGATGCGTGAGATCTGCGTCCGCTACTGCGGCTTGAAGCGCCACTTCAATTCGACGCCGATGGTGCGCGGCTGGGCGATCATCCAGCGCGGCCGGACCTGCGGACTCTGCAGCTCCACCGTTTCCGATTGCTCGTCGCCGAGATTGGCGCGAACGTCGAACAGATTCTTCGCGAAGAGCGAGGCCTCCCAGGGCCCGGTCGAACCGCCGATGTGCAGGTCCACCAGGCTATAGGAGCTGCGCACGCGCCCGCCGTCCTGCACCGGAATGACGGAGTAGCTGACGCTGCGGCCCGTGAAGCTGTACTGGGAGCGCACGAACGCAGCCCCAAAGCTGGTGGGCACGGTGTATTCGCCGAGCAGCGATGCCGTCACCTTGGGGACGCCGTTGAGCGCCTGTCCGGCCACGAATCCGGTGGCTCCCAACGGCACCGAGGTGATCTTGGCGTCGTCGTAGCCCAGGCCGAGGCTCAGGTTGAGGCCGGACAGGGGGGCGATGTCGGCCTCGAATTCCGCGCCCGTGCTGGTGGCATCGCCGGCGTTCGCCGTCACGCTGTAGGTGCAGGGAAGCAAAATGCTCTGTTGAATGTTGCTCCAGTTGATGCGGTAGGCCGCCGCGCGCGTGTTCATCCGTCCATCGAAAAGTGTGTTTTTAGAACCGATCTCGTAGCTCCAGAGCGAGTCGCTCTTGAAGGATCCGCCGGCGGCGCCGCACTGCTCCGGCACGTTGTTGGCACCGCCGTTGCGATAGCCTTTCGCCGCGCTGGCATACACCATGGCGTCCGGGTTGAACTTGTATTTGGCGGTGAAGCGCGGCGTCACGGCGCTTTCGCTATGAGCGATGTGGACGTCGGTGGTGCCGCCGTTGATCCAGCCGTACCAGAAGTTGTGCTGCTTGAACTGCAGCGACGCGGCGCGCACGCCGGCCGACAATTCCACGGCGTCGATCGGAGAATAGGTCACGTCGCCGAATTCGGCGACCTCGTTGCTGGCGTGGGGCAAATCTTGGATGTAGCCGGGCTGTCCGGCGACCACCGGTTCGGTAATGTCCTGACCGGTGTGGCTGGTGCCGTGATTGTAGTAGCCGCCGAGAATGACCTGAAGCGGGCCCTCGAAGCTCGATTCGAAGCGCACCTCCTGGGTGAAGGCGGTGAAATCGAGAAAGCTCGGCGCCGGCGAGGGCAGGTACACCGGCCCCAACGGCGGCGTGGCGTAGGAGGGACCGAAGACCGTCTGCGAGGCTTCGGTGCCGTCCTCGTTGTCGAGCGCCTCGCGATGAAACCAGGTGCTGGAAGAAATGAAGGTGCCGAACTCGGTCTTGTACTTGACCGTCAGGCCCTCGAAGGACCATTGATCCCGGGTGGACTCGCCCACATCGAGCGGCCTGATTTGCACCAGATTGCTCGGACTGAAATCCGCCAGCGGCAGTCCGTTGCTGCGGGCCGATTGATAGATCGCCATGGGCGTGACGGTAAGGCCCGGAACCGCGGCAGGGGTGTAGGTGAGCGACAGCATGCCGCCGTATTCGCTGTCGCTGCCCACATGCGTTTTCTCGCCCGGCGTCTGGGAGGCCGGCACGATGTATCCGGGCGTCGTGGCAATACCCCATCGACGGGTGAAAATGCCGGGTTTGTAGGAATTGTACGCGGCGAATTTGAGCCCCAATTCATCCGCAATGAGCGGGACGTTGGCGGCGCCCGACAGGTCGTAGCCGGCACCGCCGTGATTGATGTCGAAGCCTTGGACATCGATGGAGCCCGAGGTTGCCTTGGGATCCGCGGGCTTGGTGATCACCCGCACGGTGCCGCCCATGGCGGAGGAACCGAACAGCGTCCCCTGCGGGCCGCGCAGCACCTCGATGCGCTCCAGGTCGAGTACCCGCGGATCGAGCGACAGCGGCACCGGGGTATCGTCGATGTAGAAGCTGGTGGTCGCCAGACCGTTGCGGTAGCGGCCCCCGGTGATGCCGCGAATGGTGACGGTTCGGCCGTTCGTAACGCCGAAGTCGCTGCCGGTGCCATAGGACAGATTCGGAATGGTGTGGGCGTAGTCGCCAAAGTTGACGTCGCCGAATTTCTCCAGCGTCTCGCCCGAGATGGCGGTGACGCTCAACGGTACATCCTGAATGCTCTCGCTGCGCCGCTCGGCCGTGACGACGACCGCTTCCAGCGTCGTCTCCGGCGCCGCGGACGGGTCGCCGGCGGCCGATGCCCGCAGTGCCGCACACACGGCGGCGGCTACCAACGAGATCTGTCCCGGTGCAAGGCGCGCGGCCGGCTTGTGGTGCATGCAGTCCATCCCCTCGTTATTGGTGTGACGCGGTAGCGTGATTTCTTAAATTTGGAACATCGACCCGATCCGATCAAGCAATTTCTATGCCAGGCTTTCCCTCAATCTAGCTCCCGGTATTTCCTTGCGGGTCCCCGGCAGTGCGGGGTCGATGAGTGCACCGCTGGAGCATCTATGATCTTAAATGATGCGCTGGTTCAAATCCGATTGATCCGTCACGGTCTGCCGCAGCGGCGCCCAGCGCTCGCCCGCTCCCACGGCCTAGTTCATCGCGGCGGAAAGCCGCGCGATGCTCTCAAGCGCCGCCGACAGACCCGCGATGGCGTGAGCCACCGCCGCTTCGTCATGAGCGGTGGACAGAGTGATGATGCCGCCGGGTCCGAGGAGGACGCCCTCGCTCAAACAGGACAGATTCGTCTTCGTGCCGCATCGGATCGGCAGCGAATGCAATGCCCGCGATCGATCCGATTCCGGTGACGATGACATCGACACCGAGTCGTTCCGCGTGCTGCGCAAGCGCGGTTCGGATGCGCAACGCCGCCGCATCCATCGCCGAGATCCTTGCCGCCGTCAGGTTCTGCATCGTGACCAGGCCGGCGGCACAGCCCACCGGGTTGCCGTTGAACGATCCGCCGTGAAATACACACCCCGGCGTCGTGGGGTTGAAGATCTTCATGATCTCGCGCGAGCCGCCGAAGGCGCCTAAGGGGGTTCCGCCGCCCAAGAATTTGCCGAGCATGACGATGTCGGGTTGCAGCAAGAATTTTTCGGCGGAGCCGCCCACGGCAAGCCGCAGCATCAAGCAGTCGTCCAGGATGGTCATGGCGCCGTGGCGCCGCGCCAACGACTGCAGACCCGACAAGAACCCCGGCGCCGGCGGAACCACCCGGCCGGTGACGAGCACCGGTTCGATCACAATGGCCGCGACGTCCCGGCCATGCCGGACCATGACGCTCTCGAAGCCGTCGAGGTCGTTGAAAGGTGCGACGAGTGCGCGGCCCGCCAGATCCCCCTGTCCGTAGAGACCGGCCTCAAGATCGGGATAGCAGCCGTGATAGGCGCCCACGGCCTTGACGATGTAGGGGCGGCCGGTGATGTGCCGGGCTGCCTTTACCGCGAGTATCCCCGCCTCGGAACCGGAATTGGTGAAACGCAGCAGCTGCAGAGCTTCGATCCGGTCTCGCAGCAGTTCCGCGTATGCGATCTGATCACGCGATGTACCGGACCATGCCGTTCCGCGTTGAATCGCATCCGCGATCGCGGCGCGCGCGGGCGGAAAGTTGTTGCCGTGAATGAGGCTGAGCCCGTTGCAAAACAGATCCAGGTAGCGCCGCTGATCCACATCCCACAGCCAAGGTCCATCGGCCCGCTCGATCACCACCGGATACGGCGGGTGAAAGCTGGTCGTCCGGGTATTGCCGCCCGGGAGCGCCCCGGCCGCGCGCACCATCAAGGCCGCCGAGGTGGGCGTTTCGCGCCGATAGCGCTCTTCGATGAAGCTGGGCGGGTTCAAGATGGAACCGCGACGACCGCGATCGCGTCCACTTCGAGTTTTGCACCCAGCAAGAGATCATTCACTCCCAGCGTAGCGCTCGCCGGCCAGTCTTCACCGAACACCTCCGTCCGAACCTTGGCATAGATCGGGTAGTCAGCCAGGTCCTTGACGTACGCCGTGATGCGCACGACGTCCTTGAAACCGGCGCCGCCGCGCTCCAAGGAATGCTTGATATTCGCAAAGCACTGACGGACTTCCGCCTCGAATCCACCCGGCACGATCGAACCGGAGGCATCCCGACCGACCTCGCCGGAGACGAAGAGGAGAGATTTCGGGCCGAGAGGCACCGACACCGCCGCGCTGAAGCCGCGGTCCCGGTCGTTCCTGATCCGCCGCAGGGGGGCGTCCGTGTTCATTGATGATCTCCGCTTCCGCGTGAATGGGCTGAATGGATCAATCGATAGTAATTCCACAACAAGCAATCAAATACCGGGCAAATGCTGGAAATATGATTCAATACTGGGGAACTCCGCCGCCGCTGCGAACCTTGCCGTCGGCGGACGCCGCCGGGTCAGAACCCTACGTTCTCCCCGCCCTTGGTTCGTAGCATCGCGCGCGCCTCATCGGGCGAAGCGGTATCGAAACTCAGCTCCCCGAGGATTCGCTTGATCTTGGCCACTTGATCGGCGTTCGAGACTGCGAGTTGGCCCCTGCTCAGATATAAACTGTCCTCGAGACCCACCCTGACATTGCCGCCGAGAATGGCGCTCATGGCGACGAACGGCATTTGATGGCGACCCGCCGCGAGCACCGACAGATAGTAATCGTTGCCAAAGAGTCGATCGGCGGTCGCGCGCATGTGCATCAGGTTTTCAGGATCCGCGCCGATGCCGCCCAGAATGCCGAAAACGCATTGCACGAAAAATGGCGGCTCAACCAATCCCCGGTCGGCGAAATGTGCGAGATTGTACAGCTGACCGACGTCGTAGCATTCGAACTCGAAGCGCGTGCCGTTCGCCCCCATCGACCGCATACCGTGTTCGATTTGCGTGAACGTATTCGCGAAAATTAGGTTTTTCGTCGATTCCAAATACGGCCGTTCCCAGTCGTATTTGAAATTCCGGACCTTGTCGGCCACACCGGAGATGTTGAAGTTGAAGGACCCCATGTTCATCGAGGCGATCTCTGGCTTCACCGTGAGCGCCGGCGCCAGGCGCTGATCGAGCGTCATGCCGAGGCCGCCGCCCGTGGTGATGTTGACGATCGCCCGGGTCCGTTGCTTGATTTCCGGCAGAAATTCCATGAAACGCTGCGGGGTTTGGTCCGGGGCTCCGGTGAGGGGATCCCGCGCGTGCAGGTGGATCATCGCTGCGCCCGCCTCCGCGGCGGCCACGGCTTCATCCGCGATCTGCCGCGGTGTAATCGGAAGATGCGGCGACATGGAGGGCGTGTGAACGCTTCCCGTCACCGCGCAGGTGATGATTACTTTGTCGGCTCGCTTCACGGCTCCCACCTTACTCGCTTCACGGCACGCCACCTTGGAAATTCGATCATTGTAGTTTCATTCTCGCGATTGGCATCTAAAATTGCCGCCGCAGCGTTTTGTGGCGGCGCTGCGGCGGCGCAGCCGACTTCATGTTGCAAAGCAGCGCCGCTGTCATTGGGTCAAGCATTGCGCCTGCGCGCTGCATTGGGTCCACTTCGAGCGTTTATGCTTCTCGCTACCATGAGCGACCTCTTGGACGACGCGGCAAAGCGAGCAAGCCGCTACCTTGAATCCCTCAATACTCGCTCAGTCGCACCTGAGAAGGAGGCGGTCGCCGCACTTGCCAGGTTCGACCAGGCCTTTCCAGAGCATCCGTCCAGCGCGGAGGCGGTGCTCGCTGAACTCGATGAAATCGGTTCGCCGGCCACAATGGCATCGGCCGGCGGACGATTCTTTGGATTCGTGATTGGCGGGGCGCTTCCAGCGACAGTGGCCGCAAATTGGCTCGCCACCACGTGGGATCAAAACGCCGGTCTTGTGGTTACTTCGCCCACCAATGCCGCGCTTGAGAACGTCTCGTTGCGGTGGGTAAAGGATATTTTTCATCTGCCCATGCAATGCGCGGGCGGATTTGTCACCTGTGCAACGGCGGCAAACTTTTCAGCACTGGCGGCCGCACGGCACGCACTGTTGGCACGCGTTGGCTCTTTGAAGCGCAACGGTCCCTGATTCGCGACCGGACTGCGAATCGCCTATCGTGGCCGCCGCTGCAGATCGATCGCCGGCGAATTTACTTCACGTTTTGAAAATATCCTCCATGCCGATGATCGCCTCCGCAACCTCGAATATCCGCTTGTTGCGACTCATGGCCGTCTGCCGCAGCAGCGTGTAGGCATCCTTCTCCGATAACCGGCGGCTGCGCATCAATATTCCTTTGGCACGCTCCACTATTTTGCGTTCCGTGAGAGCGGTGCGCGCGGATTCGAGTTGCGAATTGATGTCGTCGATTCGACGCGTTTGAGCTTCGACCACGTGCAGGATCGAACGCATGGGCTTCGGCAGCCCATCTTCCATGCGATATAGCTCCACGCCCCCGGATGACTCCACGCCCCCGGCCATTCCCTGGCCGTCGACCGCGGGCTCCAGGTCGGTTATCAGCATGGCGAACGGCGCGGTCAGGTTCTGGACATCCCGGTCGATCGCATCGACGCGTTCTGCACCCGCCTTGGCATCGGCAAGCTTGACGGCGCAGAGTCGTCCGAGATCGGCGGCCACGCAGTCCTCGATGGCTCTCATCGCGTCGATTCGCCGCGTCGTCACTTCGTGCCACGCGTCGGCGGTCACCGCATTGGGCTCTTCGCCCAGGTCTTGCCCGAAAGCCCTCGCGCGCATCTCTTTGAACTCCGCCGTTTCCGCACTGCCGCTCAACTCGAGGAGCATGGCGACATGGCGCGGATCGGCAAACTCGGAGAAGATTTTGAGCGCTCGCTCCTGCGCGGCTTCCAGAAGCCGCAGATGGCGCCGTTCGGCGGCGTCAAAATGACCGCGCGACAGGGCAGCGCCGGCAATGGCCCGCTCCTGGCCTGCATATTCCTTGCCCTGCGCGAAGTTGACGAGAGCGATGAGCGCGCGGGATGTCTCCGGGTCGGCAGCGGTATCCGCCGCCTCGAAACCCACCGCCAGTAGAAGAGCGATCACGTCGGTGAATGCCTTGACTGCATCCTGCGGGGCCAGAGCCAGCGTCGATACTTGGTCGCGCGTGCCCGGCAGGGAGTCGAGAGCGCGAAAGGCGTAGGCGACGCGCGTATGGAACCGCGCGCTGCAACTCATCGGGTCGAGCTTCCCATCCATATGCTCGAGGTGGTCGCGCACCCGTATTTCAAGGCTACGGCTTTCTGCGACGCGCGCGACGAGCCGATCGGCGAAATGGGCGCCGTTGGAACCCAGGTAAATCGATGAGGCGCCGCGCTCCTTCTGCAGCGCATGGATCAGCTCGCTGATTCCCTTGACCAAGTCGCTCAAGATGGACAGCAGCTTCAGATCGCGGGCGCGGCACAACTGCGCCGACCGCAAAAAGCGAGCCGCAAGCGTGTGGCCTCCGGTTGCATCGGTCGGTTTATTGCGTCGGCTCATCGAGCACCTGAACGTGTGACGCTCCTAAAGGATCACAACCTGAGAGTCACATCAAGCGCTCTCTTTCACCGCACCAACTGTGTGCGCAAGTGCGCGGTCCGCGCCCTCTTTTGATTCGCTGTTCCGCGTCGGCCGCGGATGTCCGACGCGCGACGGCGGCTAACAAGTTGATCCACATGGGAGCGCCCGGCGCGCTGGGTACTGGCACGCATGTTGCACCTGGATATTACGCAAGCAGCGAATTGCAGTTTGCACGGGGCAGGTTCAACAGCGAATCTGCAACAGGCAATGCCGCCAACCCGTACGCATCTCTTTGAGATGTGTACCGTTGGCGGCTTTTTTTTGCCTGACGAAACGCAGTCGGTGATCAACACACTCAGGGGTAATGACGATGAAGCAGGTTATAGCATCGTTGCGGAGCGGAAATTGGAAAGCCTTACTGGCGTGTTTTCTGTACTTCGACACGGGATTTACGGCGTGGGTGATGTTCGGCCCGCTCGCGCCCTACGTCTCCAAGCAGTTGTCTCTATCGCCGACCCAGGCGGGATTCCTGGTCGCCGTGCCCGTGCTCAGCGCATCGATCATGCGCGTAACGCTCGGCAACCTGTTTCAGTCCGTGGATGGAAGACGGCTTGCACTGCTCGGCATTTCGATCTCGGCGCTGCCGTCGCTGATCCTGCTGTTTCCCGTCGTGCCCACCTACTCCATGCTCCTCATGCTCGGTGCATTGCTCGGCGTGGGCGGCGCCAGCTTTGCCATCGCATTGCCGATGGCGGGCAGCAGTTATCCGCCGAGAGTGCAGGGTTTGGTCTTGGGACTCGCGGCGGCCGGCAATATCGGCGCCGTCGTCGACGGCTTCGTGTTTCCCACTCTCGCGCAACACTACGGCTGGCAGCACTCGACGGCGGCCGTGCTGCCGCTGCTTGCCCTCACTGCGGCGGCCGTGATGCTGTGGGCGGAGGATCGCAGCGCCAAGAGCGGCAGCGGCGCGCGCGCATTCTCGGGCTTCGTGGCCTCGTTGCTGAGCGTGATGGCCCTGGTTCTATTGGTGAACGGCGGATTGTTCGGAAGTGGCAAGGCGGGCCAACTGCTGCTCCCGGTCCTCGGCGCCGCTGTCGCACTAGCCGTTCTGCCGCGCAAGTATCTGGCGGTGCTCCGCGAGCGCGATACGTGGGTGGTCATGCTGGTGTACAGCATCACGTTCGGCGGGTTTGTCGGCATGTCCTCCTACGTGAGCCTGCTTCTGACAACTCAATACGAACTGTCGAAAGTCGATGCGGGGATGATCATGGCGGGCCTGGCCTTCACGGGTGCCATGGTGCGGCCGGTCGGAGGACTGCTGGCCGACCGGCTTTCGGGGGTCAAAGTGTTGCTGGTGCTGCTGCTGGCGATCGCACTCTCCAATATTGGATTCGCCATGCTGATGCCGCCGCTGCCTGGCGCGGTCGCGCTGTTATCCACGCTGTATGTGTGCTTCGGCCTCGGCAACGGCGCCACATTCCAGCTGGTGCCGCATCGCTGGAAGGGAAAGACGGGTTTGATGACGGGCATCATCGGCGCGGCAGGCGGTATCGGCGGGTTCTATCTGCCGGTCGTGATGGGCATCGCCAAGGAAAGCACCGGCAGCTACCAGTGGGGTTTCACCACGTTCGGCATCCTGGCGGCAACGGCTTTCGCGCTGGTCGTCATCCTGCATCGACAGTGGCTCGCGTGGTCGGCGCCCGAAATGACGGGGCTGACTTTGGATGCGGCGATAGCGCGGGCTGACTAGCGGCTCCTCGGAGCATCTATGAAGCTGATCGTCATCGGTAATGGCATGGTCGGGCAGCGGCTGCTGGAGCAACTGCAGGCGAGCGCGTCCAATCTCGAGATTACGGTGCTGTGCGAGGAATCGCGTCCGGCCTACGATCGCGTGCATTTGACTTCCTACTTCTCCGGCAAAAGCGCGCTGGAGCTGTCGTTGATCGAGCCCGATTTTTTCGATCGAACCGGCATCAGCCTCAAGTTGTCCGAGCGCGCGGTCGCCATCGATCGCGAGCGGCGTGTGGTCAGAACCGCGAGCGGTCTCTCCCTGGAATACGATCGCGTGGTGCTGGCAACAGGGTCGTATCCGTTCGTGCCTCCGATACCGGGGCACGATCGTCCCGGTTGCTTCGTTTACCGCACCATCGATGACCTGGACGCCATACGCAATGCCAGCGTCGATGCAAAGAGCGGCGCGGTCATCGGCGGGGGACTGTTGGGCCTCGAGGCGGCGAAGGCGCTCAAGGATCTCGGACTCGAGACCCATGTGGTCGAGTTCGCGCCGCGGCTCATGGCGGTGCAGATCGACGACGCCGGCGGGCGCATGCTGCTCGGACGTATTCGCGCCCTGGGGGTCGGCGTCCACACGGCGAAACAGACCACCGCGATCGCCGACGGCAGCGTGCGCGCACATTGTCTGCGGTTTGCGGACGACACTCACCTCGAGACGGATCTGATCGTTTTCTCCGCCGGCATACGCCCGCGTGATGAGTTGGCGCGCGCCGCGGGCCTCGAGGTGGGTGAGCGCGGCGGTGTGGTGATCGACGATGCCTGCCGCACCTCCGATCCGGACATTTTCGCCATCGGAGAGTGCGCGCTCTGGAAGGGAAAGATCTATGGCCTCGTGGCGCCTGGCTACCAGATGGCGGGCATCGTCGCCTCGCAATTGCACGGCCGCTTGGAGGCCCGATTCGCCGGGGCCGACATGAGCACCAAGCTCAAGCTCATGGGGGTCGACGTGGCTTCGATCGGCGATGCTCATGCCGCGGGGAGCGGGGCCCGGGCCTGCGTATTCATCGATGAGCGGCGCCAACTCTACAAGAAACTCGTGGTCAACGAAGATGGAACCCGATTGCTGGGCGGCATCCTGATCGGCGGAGCCGAGGAGTACGGCACGTGGCTGCAGATGGTGCAGAACGAATTGACGCTCCCGGCCAATCCGGAACGGCTGATGTTCTCCCCGGCCGACGCAATCGACGGCCATCAACCCACCCTGCCCGCCCTGCCCGGCTCCGCGCAAATTTGTTCCTGCAACAATGTCAGCAAGCGCGATCTGTGCACAGCCATCGCAGGCGGCGCGAGAACCATCGGGGCGCTCAAGCAGCGCACCAAGGCGGCGAGCTCCTGCGGCGGATGTGCCCCGCTCGTGACGCAAGTCTTGAAAACCGAGCTGACGCGCCTCGGCGTCGCCGTCAACAACCATCTTTGCGAACACTTTGCGTTCTCCCGAAAAGAACTCTTCCACCTGGTCCGCGTCGGTGGACTGCGTACGTTCGAAGACATGCTGGTCAAGCATGGCCGCGGTCTCGGCTGCGATGTTTGCAAACCGGCCGTCGCATCGATTCTTGCGTCGTGCTGGAACGATTTCGTACTGGCGCGCAATAAGGCGCCCCTACAAGACACGAATGACCGCTTCCTCGCCAATATCCAGAAGGACGGCACTTACTCGGTGGTGCCGCGGGTTGCCGCCGGCGAAATCACACCCCGGCAGCTCATCACGATCGGACAGATCGCCCAAAAGTATCGGCTATACACCAAGATCACCGGCGGCCAGCGCATCGACATGTTGGGAGCGCAGGTCCATCAGCTGCCCATGATCTGGCGCGAATTGGTCGACGCAGGGTTCGAATCGGGCCATGCCTACGGCAAATCGGTGCGCACGGTCAAAAGCTGCGTGGGGTCGACCTGGTGCCGCTACGGAGTGCAGGACAGCGTGGGCTTTGCGCTGGAAATCGAGCATCGATACAAGGGCCTGCGCTCGCCGCACAAACTCAAGTTTGCGGTATCCGGCTGCACGCGCGAATGCGCGGAAGCGCAAAGCAAGGATGTGGGCGTGATTGCAACCGAGAAGGGCTGGAATCTCTACGTCTGCGGCAACGGCGGCATGAAGCCGCGCCACGCCGAACTGCTGGCATCCGACCTGGATAAGGCGACGCTGATCCGCTACATCGACCGCTTCTTGATGTTCTACATTCGCACCGCCGAGCGCCTGCAACGGACGTCCGTATGGCGCGACAATCTCGAAGGAGGGCTGGATTATCTCAAACAGGTCGTGTGCGAAGATAAGCTCGGTATCGGCGCCGAACTGGAAGCGGATATGCAGCGTGTGATCGACACGTATGAGTGCGAGTGGAAAAAGACCATTGGCGACCCCGCGGCTTTGCGGCGATTTCGTCACTACATCAACAGCGATCGTCCGGATAGTCATGTCGTCTTCGTCGATGAGCGTGGACAGCCCCGGCCTGCCCGGCCGGCGGAACGCGCATTGCTCGAGGAGTCCGTATGAGCGCCGCCGTCGCGCTGCCCCTCGCGGCATCCTGGCACGCCATTTGCGCACTCGAGGATATCCTGCCCGAGAGCGGCGCCGCCGCGCTGGTCGATCGGAAGGAGGTCGCGGTGTTTCGCGTGGGCGACGCCGTATTCGCCATCGGTAACTACGATCCTGCCAGCGATGCCAACGTGCTGTCCCGGGGCATCGTCGGCGATATCGGCGGAGAAATCGTGGTTGCTTCGCCGATCTACAAGCAGCACTTCAGTCTGGTCACGGGACGGTGCCTCGAGGACCCGCAATTCGCGGTCCCCGCCTATATGGCGGAAGTCCGCCATGGGCGCATTTGGGTGCGGGCGAAGCCCCTGATGCAGCGTCACCAAGGGCGCAAGCCGCGCCTGGTCGTCATCGGCAACGGCATGGCCGCCGTGCGTGCGATCGAGGAATTGCGGGGACTGGCGCCTCAAGGCCACGACATCACCGTGTTCGGCGCCGGACCTCATGGCAGCTACAATCGCGTCCTGCTTTCACCCCTGTTGCCCGGCGAGAACCGCGTCGAGGACATCGTCACTCACCCTCCCGAGTGGTACGCCGAGCACGGGATCACGTTGCATGGCGAGGATCCCGTGACGCACATCGATCGCGTGCGCCGCCGCGTGCGGTCCCGCAGCGGCATCGAGGCGCCCTACGATCGACTGTTGATTGCGACCGGTTCGCATCCGATCCTCTTGCCGGTGCCCGGCAGCGGCCTTGAGGGCGTCATCACTTTTCGCGTTTTGCAGGATGTCGACACCATGCTCGCCGCGACTCGATCGCGGCGGCGCGTGGTGGTGATCGGCGGGGGGCTGCTGGGGCTCGAGGCTGCGAGCGGCCTGCTGCAACGAGGCCTCCATGTGACCGTCGTGCACATACATCCGCATCTGATGGAACAGCAACTCGACGCGCAGGCGGCAGATATGCTTCGTGGCGAGCTCGAGCGGCGCGGCCTGAAATTCAGGATGGCCGCCACGACGTCGCACCTATGCGGGGAAACGCGCGTGAGCGGTGTCGGCCTGGCGGATGGCAGCGTGTTGCCGGCCGATCTGGTGGTGATGGCCGTCGGCGTGCGGCCGAATATCGAGCTTGCCCGGGCGGCAGGACTGCCATGCGATCGCGGCCTTTTGGTCGACGATACGATGCTGACCAATGATCCGGCCGTCTATGCCGTCGGCGAGTGCGTGCAGCACCGGGGCAAGACCTTCGGTTTGGCGTCGCCGCTGCTGGAACAGGTTCGTGTCTGTGCGACCCACCTCGCCGAGCGAGGGACCCGGGGCTATCGCACTTCGCAGCCATCGACGCAGCTCAAAGTGTCCGGCATCCATGTCTTCTCGGCCGGCAACCACCAAGCGGGACCCGGATCCGAGTCGCTCGTGCTGCGCGATCCGAAGCGCGGGATCTATAAAAGATTGGTGATAGAACGGGACAAGATCCGCGGGGCGGTGCTGTATGGCGACGTTCGCGACAGCGGCTGGTATCTGGACTTGATGAACGAAGGCCGCAGCGTTCATGCTTTCCGCGACCAACTGCTGTTCGGCGCGCCGTCACAATGAAGGTCCGCACCACATGCCCCTATTGTGGAGTGGGCTGTGGGGTACTGGCTCGCGCGATGGACGGCGGGGCGGAGATCAGCGGCGATCCAGAGCACCCTGCGAATCGCGGCGCGTTGTGCTCCAAGGGAAGTGCGCTCGGGGATACCCTCGGCTTGCAAGGCCGGTTGTTGCGTCCACAGGTGCGCGGCGTCGATGTCGAATGGGATGTCGCGCTCGATGCGGTGGCACGGGGCTTTCGCGAATCCATCGACCGGCATGGCCCCGACTCGGTGGCATTCTACGTGTCGGGACAATTGTTGACCGAAGACTACTATGTGGCCAACAAGCTGATGAAGGGGTTCATCGGTTCGGCCAACATCGATACGAACTCGCGGCTGTGCATGTCTTCGGCGGTGGCCGCTCATAAGAGAGCATTCGGCGAAGACCTCGTGCCCACGACTTACGAGGATCTGGAACTCGCGGAGCTCATCGTGCTGGTGGGATCGAATCTGGCCTGGTGCCATCCCGTGCTCTATCAGCGCATCCGGAAGGTCAAGGAACTGCGCCCTTCGCTGCGTGTCGTCGTCATCGATCCGCGGCGCACCCCCACCTGCGATACGGCCGATCTGCACCTGCCGTTGCGCGCGGGCACGGACGTCACTCTCTTCAACGGCCTGCTCTCCTGGTTGGCGCAGCATCGTCTCATCGATCGTGCATTTGTCGACGCCCACACGCGGGGCGCTGCGCAGGCACTGCTGGTGGCCGAGAACACCGCAGGCGATGCGGCGGCGGTTGCGCGCTTGTGCGGGCTCGACATCCGGGCGCTTCGGGATTTCTACGAATGGTTCGGCAGCACCGAGCGCGTCGTAACTCTGTTCTCTCAAGGCGTCAATCAGTCCTCATCCGGAACGGACAAGGGCAACAGCATCATCAACGCCCATCTATTGACGGGGCGAATCGGCCGGCCGGGTACCGGACCGTTTTCCATTACCGGCCAACCGAATGCGATGGGTGGGCGTGAGGTGGGCGGACTCGCCAATACGCTGGCCGCCCACATGGAACTGGAGAATGCAGAGCATCGGCGCATCGTGCGGGATTTTTGGGCTGCGCCGCGAATCGCGGAGCGGCCCGGCCTCAAAGCCGTGGACCTGTTCGAGGCGATGCATCGCGGCCAGATCAAGGCGGTCTGGATCATCGGCACCAATCCGGTGGTCAGTCTTCCGAACGCCGATCGCGCGCGTGAAGCGCTGCGCCGCTGCGATCTCGTCGTGGTATCCGATTGTGTGGCGCACACCGATACCACCGCTCTCGCGCACATACTGCTGCCGGCGGCGGCGTGGGGAGAAAAGGACGGCACGGTCACCAATTCGGATCGGCATATCTCGCGGCAGCGGAGTTTCCTGCCGGCGCCCGCCTTGGCCCGGCCGGACTGGTGGATGATCTGCCAGGTCGCGCAACGGCTGGGCTTTCGCCGCGGATTTTCATACTCGGGCGTTGCCGAGATCTTCGACGAGCATGCGCGCTTGAGCGCCGCCGGAAACGGCGGCCGGCGCGCCTTCCAGCTCGGCGGACTGATCGGGCTGGGCGAGCAGGGGTACGCAGGCTTGAGACCTACCCAATGGCCGATGGCACGGCCGGACGGCCAGGATGCGCCGCGTTTGTTCGCCGATGGCCGGTTCTATCACGCCGATGGGCGAGCCCGCTTGGTGGCGACCCGCCCCCGTCCGCCAAAATTCGCACTGGACCAGGAATATCCGCTGGTGCTCAACACGGGGCGCATCCGCGATCAATGGCACACGATGACGCGCAGCGGGCGCTCGGCGCGCCTCGCATCACATCTTGCCGAGCCCTTCGTCGACATGCACGCCGCCGATGCACTGCTCTTTGGCGCACCCGACGGAACGCTGGTGCGCGTCGTCACGCGGTGGGGGCGCTTGGTGGCACGCCTCCGGACCAGCGGTGAGATCGCACGCGGCTCGATCTTCGTACCCATTCACTGGAGCGGATCGAACGCTTCCGATGCGCGCGTCGGGGCGCTCGTGGGCCCCGGTGTCGATCCGATCAGTGGAGAGCCGGAGTTCAAGAACACGCCGGCACGGGTCGAGCCGTTCGTCGTCAATTGGTACGGCTTCGCGCTGACTCGCGGCTCGTTGTCGCCCGGGGACGTGAGCTGGTGGGCCTGCGCCGAGGGCGGCCGGTTCCGGCGCTATGAGATCGCCGGTCGCAGCGTACCGCACAGTTGGTCGTCGTGGGGGCGCTCTCTCGTACGCGCCGAATCCTCGGCTGACTGGATCGATTACGAGGATGCCAATGCGGGGACCTATCGGGCCGCGTACCTTCGCGACGACCGTCTGGAGGCCTGCCTGTTCGTCAGCCCGCAACCCCAACTTCTCTCCCGGTCATGGCTGGCGTCATTGTTCGACCAACCGCGCCTTATGCCAAGCGAGCGCGCCCGCGTGCTGACGGCGCGGCCCGCGGATCCACGCCTGGAGACCGGCGTCACGGTATGCGCATGCTTTGGCGTTGGCAGCAACGCGATCGAAGCCGCGATTGCCGCCGGCTGCCGTGATCTATCCTCCATTGGTCAACGGTTGAAGGCCGGCACCAATTGCGGTTCCTGCGTACCGGAGCTGCAGCGGTTCCTCGGAAGTGCACTGGCCGTATCTGCGTAAGCGCCGGCTGACATCGATTGCCGGACCCTTAAGTCCGGGGAATGCGCACGCCGGTCAGGCTGATCCTCATCCGCCGTAGAGTTGGGACGACCGAGCGGCCGCCCACACCGCATATGCGGCATTGATGCGAGCGGACAGGATCTGATCGGCCGACAGCGCGCGCCGCATGGCGATCTCCGTGTCCGCAGCTGCCTCATGGACGTATGCGTGTTGGAAGACGACCCCGTCGAGCACCGTCCACTCGCCAGCCAGGCGCCTTGCCGTCGTCTGCCAACCACCCTTGACGGTTCCTTCCGGCTTCGCCGCCCCGGGATGTTGCCAGCGCGCGGCAGAAACGTCATTGAGCGCCAACCGCCGGCAGGTCACGCGCGGACCCTGCGTCGCGACGCCGTGCGCAGGCTGCCAGGCGCCCGGTGCGCGCGCCGATTGGGGGGTGGGCGCCGATCCGCCGACGGGCAATGAGTTGGGCTGTAGTTGGGGCCGAAGCGGCCGACGGTCCCGAATAAAATCGAGCAGCTCGGCCAACAGCAATGCGGCGGTACCAAAACCGGATAATAGAATCCAATCCATCATGACCTCTGAGTCGTCTTACCATGGCGTGATTGCGAGGGAGGATGGTGCCGCGGAGACGGCAAGGCGGAATCGGCAGAAACCCCTATTTTTGAGTCGACGGGATCCCTACCTTGCGTGCGTAGCCGTGGGGAGCCGCACCGTTCGGTCGGCGTCGATCAACTCAAGGCGGGAGGTCTCGGACCAGCCGAATTCCCACGCTGCTCGTCCGGTAATTCACGGCGAAGTGATTGCGGTAGCTGGCTCGCAC
>WNFQ01000351.1_pt1 | contig 63558 bp, 91 predicted proteins | sample 5400171 | NCBI WGS metagenome assembly WNFQ01 (sample SAMN13153356, study PRJNA577476) | soil metagenome | isolation source: 20 cm soil under Madrone tree | place: USA:California | collected 2016-06-14
GGAGTTTAGGGGTGAAGCCGGCGTCAGCGTCGGGGAAATTGGTGTGGACAATGTTGCTGATTTGTGCTCTCAGTTTGTGTATCTCCTCCATGGCCTACGGTACATTATTAGTAGAAAAGTGGAGCAGCGCGGTCGGTTTGGTGTGTACCTTAGATCTCACAAAATGCTCTGCACAAAATGATTGGCCTCCACCAGCGTACTCGTAGGCACCAACAACGGATAGGACCCTAAACAGATCGCTCGTTGACTTGCCGAGTGATGCGTGATGCTGAATAAAAAGCTGAGTTTATTTATTGCAAAATTGTTGGAGTGAGTATACCCGCTGAGAGAGAAAATACGATCGTCGGCGCTGCTTCGATATCTCCTTTGCTCGTACCCTTTCTTGATTGATGTGGACCATCTCCACCTCTTCGCTCCCCGATGAATCTTCATCAATGCCAAGTGCCTCTTCGCGCAGGAATGGGTCCCCTACAGACATTGCAGAAACGATTGCAATTGCGTAGGGTAAGCAGCCGTGCCGACGGCTGCTTACAAGCATCTTCGAAAATCGTGGGGATAAAGGGAAAAGGGACATTGTTCGCCCAATGTCAGTCACTGTACACCCTGTAGCGCTGAAGGGTGTCGTGTTTGGAGGCGCCTCCAGTGCTCCAAGATACATCAGCATCTTTTCAGCTTGCCTGAGTGCTTGGCGATCAGGCGGGGTGGGAAAAGGGAAGTTGGCTACGGCCTCGATGTGCATGCATTTCATTTGCAAGACCACCCCCTCGATGGGCACGCGAAGGATCTCGGGCTGAGAAAATTCCTCGAAATAGTTTTCGAATACGGCGGAAGAATATAATCTGTAACAGTGTCCTGGTCCCGTTCGACCAGCGCGACCGGCACGCTGGGCCGCCGAAGCCTTGGATATCCAGCTAACTTGAAACGATTGAATCCCATTGGTGAGGTTGTACCTGCGCTATAAAGCCCGTCAGACGATTATCGAATTTGACGCACTAATGTTCCATACCTCCTTCGCCCTCCCGCAATCAATGACATACCTGATACCAGGAATGGTTAGCGATGTCTCCGCCACATTAGTTGCAACGACGACGAGGCGTGTTCCCACGGGAGGTGGTTCAAAAACCTTCATCTGCTTTTCAGTGGGTAGTAAAGAATATAATGGGATAATGTGTATTGGGACTGAAGTTGGGGTTCAGATATGAGGTACAGGCAATAAAAGACAACTCACCGTCTGACTCTTCGGTATCGATACCTAGGGCCTGGTCTTCCGCTTCATCATCAGTATCCAACGCATCCATGTCCGCGTTCTTCTCGTTGCTTGACTGGCCCTCTATATTGAGAGTAGGGTCATCTTCCGGCGCATCACCAAGGTCAATTTCCTCGGCTTCGAATCCAACTGGACGAATATACCGGCTCTGATCAGCTCAATCAGCTCCAGCTGTGATGTGTCCCGAACCTTGCAAAGGATTGATTTTGATGGTATCTTCATGATCTCTGAAATGACGTTGGGCGTCGAGAGCAACCTGTACACCCTGCCGGCGTTTCTTCCGCTCTGCGATACTCTTGGCGCCGTATCTTTCTTCCAGCCTCCTGCAAACGCCAGATATCTCATGTTGGCCGGTGAGAAAGATGAGGATGCCTCCAGGAGGCAGTCGAGTGTGAATCTTGGATGCTTTACGGATAGCATCGTTTACATAGTCTGACGACGTTCGCCGGTTAAAATGAACGGTTACCGGATACTGTCGGGCTGGGACCTTGATGACTGGGGGTGGTGTGGAAAACAGCGCAGCATTTTCCACAAAATCACTATTCCGAAGCGTAGCAGACATGACGACCAAACGCAATGGCTTTGAAGACGTCAACTGATTGTCGTATACGGTGAGTTAAACGAACCTTTATTGGGTCCTTTCCTTCCCTCCACATGCTCTCGCGCAACTTCACGACTCGACTGACGACACCGATCAAGATATCTGTGTTCATGCTCCGTTCATGGGCCTCGTCGATAATGAGGACCGAATACTTGGAAAGCAAGAAGTCTGACGCCAGCTCACGCAGTAAGACCCCGTCCGTCATAAACTTGATTGACGTAGAAGGTGATACAGTGGCATCGTAGCGGATCTGGTAAGAGACACGGGATGACGGTAGTGAAAGCTCATGAGCTACGCGTGAAGCCATTGACATCGCGGCCACTCGACGAGGTTGTGTGATACCGATCATACCCGGATTGTCTACAGGGTGATATAGAATTAATTGACCAGCAATGCGATTAATAACGTACCACTTTCAGGCGACCCGAAGCCCGCTTCGAATAGAAACTGAGGGACTTGAGTCGTCTTGCCACTCCCTGTCTCACCACATATCACGACAACTGGATTCAACAGTATCGCCTCCATTATCGGTTGCTCCTCGGTCACGATAGGTAGGAGAAATCGTGCATCACCGACTTCGGGAGGACGTGTTACAACAACAACTTTCCTCCTAGCCTCCATCCATGACCCGGGGCGTTTCAGGTGTTCAGCGAAGGACGTGGATGGGAGGGTGACATCTTCGCCAAGTGGCCCTCGCATCTCCATTGGTGATGAAGGGTCAGTCTTCCTCCTTTTATTGGGCCGGGACGGTCCTCGCACACTATCCCCCTCGGGAGGGCGAGGCTGAGAGGAAGATTCTTGTATTGGGGCAACGTAGCCCTTGACAGTACTCAGCTGAGTCATGGCCCACTGTTTGAACCCCACACTCCTCCGTGGAGGGGTAGGCAAGCCTGTACCAGTATCCCGAGAAGATTCATTCCCAGACATACCGGACTCAGTCTCCGAGTCTGAGATGTTATCTTGAGGTCGTTCACTCGTGTTACAGTTTGTTGTCTCCGTTTCAGCTTCCGGGGTGTCATTTGCAGAATCTGAGCTGTCGAACGAAGATTCAGAATCACCATCTGCGCTGGTTGGTACAGTCGTGGGCCGGGCACGTTTCCACGTTTGCAAGATGGTCTTGAATCGGCTTAAGTGAGAATTACACCACAAAGAGGAGCTACAAGACATACGCTGGTGCTCTTCTTCATGATTCTTGGCTTCACAATCGACCCATCCGCATTTCGCTGTAGTGCACTCGCAACAATGACATCGGCCAGCACATCTTGTTTTCGCGCCACAGTCGATGCTGAGTCAACGACGGCGACTTGATCTCGGGGTGATGTACCTTCGTCGTCCTGAATCATATTGCGCTCTGAGTGGACATCCTGGCTGTCATCAACAACCTCGTCGTCTCCGTCACTCTCCGCAGGGCCAGCAAAGTGTCCACCTCTTCTTCGACCCGAATATATAGCACACCGAACTTCCTTGTCTTCGGTCTTCTCTAACCTCTCTTGAACCGTAAGACTTCTACCAGAACCCAGTGTAGACGAGGACTGTAATTGAAGTGTGCTCGGCAACTCAACCTGACTTTTACTTTATCCACGAATCAATGAAACTAATAGAGGCCAACAGAGGTCCACCTACGCAAGTTTCTCGAACAACTCAACACGCTCTTCCTTCTTCAGCTTTTTCTCCTGAAAAATAGTGTGACTTCTCTGCATTCTTATGGGACAGATGTTGTTCACACACAATATATTTATCCAACCTTTTCCTCTTCTTGCTCGATGCTTTTGACTGAGACTGCGAGAGTAACTGCATGGGGTAAGACGGGGCTAGCATGTCGAAGGTAAACACTTACATCCTTCTTCAGTTGTCCTCTACGGTCTAATTCCTTTTCCTCAGTGGACTTGCGTGGCAGGATCTCTGGATTCGTATCCACTACAGAATGTCCTTTGAAACGACGCTGCTTCCCTCGCTTATGGGAGGCTGTCGAACTACTCTGACGCGCCTTTGCGTTAAACTTTTCTGGTCTGTTCATTACAGGGGAGAGTTGTCCGGAGTGGTGAGAGGACGCCTGCAACACAGTCACCTGGGAAGGTGACCTGTGCGGAGGGTCGCTGGACTCGTTGTAGCAGCGATGGGGGGTCCGGCTTGAGTCTGACGGCCCAGTCTGTGCGCGGTGGGATGAGATGCTGTGAAGTAGTACGGGAGGGATGATATCGCCATATCGAGTCAAACAGATGGTGTCGATGACGTAATCAACATTCCTCCGGACGAACTTCGTATTATCACTTGGCACTCGTAAACGATGTCAGGGCTACCACCATCTGTCAAGCGAACGCTCGTAACATGTTCAAATTCCTCCTGTGAGCGGTACGGTCATCCAGGCGACAAGGCGCCTCATAAGTGCGCCAATTGCAAGTACGTTTATTCAGCGGAAAGAGTTTACTAGTATCAGGAGGCTAGCTTGCTAATTCTACCAAGGTCGGCAAGATATTGTGATAGAGTATTGCCATTTCTCTTCCCTGTCATAAACGTTGTGCTACAAGCGTTTACAGAGCTGTCAGAGGCGCCACTGGCGCCAACACAAAGAATTCTGTAAAGTCTGGGCGGTATCGTCCGCCAACAACGGGCAAATCACAGTGGCTCAGCTCAGACTGAAGATGGCGTACTTGATCTGGCTTCTACGAAGTATACCAGAGTATGCCAAGTGCATGTTTGAAGAGTATGACTACTGGAGAAAGTGGGGCGTGCGTGGGTTTATCGAGTTCAAGTTCTACTACTGGGAACATCTCTTCAACGCAATCAGTGCCATTGAGGAGCTCCCTGTGTATCAAGACATGACATTCGTTGCCATGCCGGGTACCCCGTCGTATGTCCCTCCAAGTGCGAAGCAGCTCACCTTGCCGCTACGCAAAATCCCCTCCGAGGCTTGCGTTAGTTTCCATGAGGTTCGTTTCTCGTCAATAACTTGAGTCCGCCTCTTCTGGGTTGCTAAAGTACACCAAGGCCGTGCAAGACTACATGCGCTTTACGGAGAACCATACGAGACCGAATCTGCAGCAAGCTCTGAAGGTCGCGATGGAAGGGGATGATCTTCTCGTAATTTCGGTCTCGGTCGTGCTCGAGGGCACGTACTCTACACACATATACGATTTCTTGTACCGTTCCATGTCTTGGGAACCTTCCGATAATGGTCCCACAGCAGCAGTACCAGTACCGCCCAAATAGCGCAGGACGCATGGTTCCACTTGACCCTATACAACGTATATAAATTACTAATATATGCAATACCTCCGTTGTACACTGGACTAGAAAATAGGCGCATCCCTCAAGAAGAGTCTCGCTTCTTCCTTCTTCACCCATCGCGCAACGGCATTTGCTGCACTGATAACTGCACTCTTCGGCAGCCCTTGTGACACGGCAATGTACATTTCGAAGGGTTGGGTGATCTGCATATTCCGAGACGTGAGAAAACTCCGGCTGAGAGAAACCCTAAGCATACCCAGCCCATAACAGCCTCCTTCTCCGTGCGTATATACTGTAGTTTGAGGGGTAGATCCTGTCCCGACTTCGCGTGGATATTGTCATGCATCGTTTGGTAGAGTGTGATCAACCTGAAACTAGCTTCAGAGAGGACGAACGCGACAAGCCATTGGACCCTGACCGTCTGCGTTCCTTTATATCATCATACAGGTCTTCATAGGTAGGTGTCGTGATCTGGACATGCGCCCTTGACTTGTAAATGAAATGGCGAAGACCAGGTATGCTTAAATCAGCCACGCTGTACTCTGTCAGCCCATTGCGAACGGCTTTATCGATATTTGCCAATGTGCCGTCATGTTCGAGACGCTAATACAGCAGGCCAATGAGGACTCGTCTGATAGATACCGGAACAACTCACCCCAGTAACGATGTCGCACCAAGCTCGTATAGACTCGAAATCACCATTTGCAGTTACGCAGACGAGACCTACGTCAGGGACCGAAATGGTGTCTCGATTGGAAAGCACCGGTTTAGAACCATCCCCTTGAGCCAAGGTCTCAGTAAGCGGATCGCCGGAAGGGCTTGTTCTTGACTTTGCTTTGGGTTCCGGAGCAGATACACCAGAATCTGAATACACCTCTGACTCCAGAAACGTAACGAATACGTGAACGAAGCCAGATGGGTTATATTTAGGCAAGCAGAGAGGGAGCCAGGATGCCGATGCTGCCGAGTTCACTATTGACGGAGAATGAGCCGTATTCATCAATATGTGAAGATCTAACGAGGACCAAACGTAAGACATAGCGAATTGAATACGACTGATATTACCTGCGGGGTGTATCGAGTGCTTTTTGGGTCTCGCAAGGGTTATAACACGACCCTGGGCGACGAGAATAAGGTAAAGAAGGTCCTAGAAAATGACAGAATATTAGAAAGGTATTAGACCAGGTATAATATGGACCTCACTTTCATCTTCGACGTAGGGATGAGGTGGTTAGCGGCGCGTGACCGCACAACAGGGTCTAATTTCAAGCAATGAAGTGAGGAAGTCCCCATGGCCATGTCATTTTCCGCTCTTTCCAGTAATGAATGAACGAGAATTTCCGATCCTTTTAGAAAATAGGAATGTCAGAAATGGAAGGTGAGACTAAAGTCATGCCCACCGCCGAGGAGACGACCAAGATCAAAATTGGTGCGACGTTCAAATATTCGCCGCAGCTGGCTGACAGTAACTATGCTCAGGACCTGCAAGTATAGATACTCGAGATGGGAACGCGTCTTGCTTCTTAAGTGTGAGACAAAACACGCCGCACAGAGGGCTGGAAACTGACCACTGATTCAGGCTCAGCCCAGGATGAAACGCAAACGTAATACAGAGGTGAGCGCATAAGAATGTTTATGCGGGTGTTGCCCGCGTTGATACATCGTAACTTATCCCCGTCATCGAGGAAGACTGATATTAAAGCTTGCATGATGCCCATTATCGATGCGAGGTCATCAGAGTCGTGGTCGATGGAACGACTGTAGAGACATGAGTTATTGGTCGGGGTTGTCAGCGGGAACAATAATCAAATGCCTTGTGAACACGGGCTTGCCAGCATCTGTCAGGACAAAGTATTGTCTTGGGGGGTAAACGTCCGCTGAGATGCAATCAATGAAAGCCGCCTAAGGGCCCAAGATACGAGTAACGAACCTATTTCCAAGGATACCTCATCCACATCTATAGACACCTTTCTCCTCCGACTACGACGCGAAGCGACATCCGTATCTGTAGTTCTTGGGTATAGACATACTTTAATTATGGATAACACACACCAGAATACGAGTCTTTCTTGTTGAGCGTCCTTCTTAGATGATCCCTCAATGCTTTTTTCGACGCCTCGTCGCCAATGGGGGAGCTCGCAGTAACATACGCGTTCCCAGCTTCGTCGACCAATCCTACTTCTGCATCTGCCTCTGGGACGAGAATTCCTTCGCCCATATCGACGTTTATGACGGAAGATGCAGAGCTCTCTTCACCCGTATGGGACGTTGTGCCTCCAGGAGATAGGCCACTCATATGAACGTGCAGATTGGAGAGGGAATGAGTTGGTCTCAAGGAGGGCGCTACGACGAGGCGCGAAGGAGAATGAGGACTGGGAGTTGCTGCGCGTGAAGGAGACTTTGAATGGGAGGGGGGGGAAGTCATTGCACTGACTCGGAAGGCCAGTTCCGGCATACAGTACTTTATTGAGACACATCCGTGTGCCAATATAACATCCCCCAAATGGCTTCATCACTGTCCCTAGCAACCCGTCTCTGATTTCACTCCAACAGAGGGCTCCTTTACTTGTTCGCCATCGCTTCAGGCCCCGGGGGTGTCCCAAGCACCCATGGACGGCGTGCGCTCCACTGTACCACCAACAATTCGTGGCGACCCTTGGTTTGTAGATGGCAACATCATCCTTTTGGTTGAGGATGACGACCACCGTCTGCTGAAGGCCTTTAAAGTCCACCGTGGTGTTTTGGCACGTCAATCCGAAGTCTTCGAAGCCATGTTCGATATTCCTCAACCCGCATCTGGCTTGGATTCAATAGACCAGATAGACGGTTGTCCGGTCGTCCGCATGTATGATCTCCCCAATGAGCTCTCAGACCTAATAAAAGCTCTCTATGATGGCGTGTAAGTCGTGCAATCCCTTCTGGTTTGACGCCATTCGACTCAACCTATTTGAACAGCACGTTTCACCAACGAAAAGCGGAAGATTTCTTTTCCCTCGCTGGGATTCTACGTTTATCTTCCAAATATTTTATCAACCACCTGCGTGTCAAGGCCATCCGATATCTAACCGAAACATGGTCGTATACCATCCGTGGGCACGACGAAATGGTCGCTCAAGCGTTAGCAGCTCCTTCTGTCGACGGCACAACATATCCTTATGTTCATCCATTACACGTTCTCAACCTTGCCCGCGAAGTCAATGTCAACGTCATCGTCCCGTCCGCACTGTATTTCTTGTCCATCTACTCTCTGAAACAGCTCTTGAGCGGCGAGCATCCTAAGCTTCAACATGACCATCCCTCCCGCCCATCCAGTCAACTTTCCCTTCATGACGTCTCTCAGTATACACTCATGTATCAGCATCGCATCAACATGATCCTTGATTTCATTCGCAATACATGCGGGGAACGCAATGTCGACACACACTGTCGGTCACCGAGAGAATGTCGCCGAGTGTTCTCCCGCCTTGCTTCCAATATCAACCAGTCATTCACGCCGCGCACGGGACCGTTCCATAACATGGCACAGGCAATGCAATGGATCGACGACGACGACACAATTTGTGGACCCTGTAAACGTGCATTCCGCCGCGACGTAACGGCGCTGCGTGTGCGGCTCTGGGAGGAGTTGCCCTGTGTCATCGGTCTTCCGAGTTGGACGGAGTTATTGGCAATGGATCTTCCGCCACTACGGGTTCCTGAAACGAGCAGTTCGGGAGCCGGTCGCGTCACGGCTATGTAACACCATCTATTTATTTATTTGAGCCCTGGGCATAGACTACAGTAGCTTCTTAGCTTCTTTAGGTCTATTGCCGGAACGGCAAACCCACCTCCAGCACCACAATCTCTCCCACCATCTGGGCTGGGGAACCGAGAGACTGTCCCGAACGCCGTCCCACGCAGAACGCTCACACTTAGGTTCTCCCATCAAAAGCCGACCCATATCTTCCCACCATACGCCATACAACCTCCGCATCCCTTGGTGAAGTTCCTCAAGGCACCTCAAACAACCCGCGTCACCATCGTGCTCAGAGGGGTGCAAAAGTGCCCCTTCCTCTTGAGAGCCCCTCTTGGCGAGATCTTGGCGAAGCCTTGCCTCTTCAAGTTCTGCCCCTAGGGTGGCGATGATCGACAAAGCGGAACGACCTTTCACAGCGGCGTCCACACGCGTATCAGGTGCATAACGATAAGCCGCAAATGCCTCGAAGTTGCAACATGGCCGTCCGACTTTCGACAGGGATCTGCGCCTGCCAAAGTTCGTACATAGCTTGACCAGCGACCCCACAAACTCAGAGTTGCGTTCTCGAAGTAGCGCAATCGTGTCTTCGTCGTGCGACCTGCTGAATTCGGCGGTCGGAGCATCGATTTTGGGACAAAGTGCTGCTTCGTCGAAACCGAAGACGGACCCATCGAGGAAGGCGATGGATAGCATGGAAGAGGCTGGCTCCGGAAGAGTGCGGCTGGCGAGAATGGTATGGCCGGGTTTTACGGGAGGTGGTCCGATTTTCGAGGTACCATCCCAATGGGCATAGACGTCCAACCTGTCGCGCATACACGTCAAGAGGCTAGTCAGGGCAGCCTCATCTAGTATGTCAATACAGAAGGTATAGGCCGAGAATGCGTATCGGGCGAGGGACTCCACGGAAGGTCGTGTTTTTCTGCGCAGTTTCAGAGTTATTTCAATGGTCGCCCTGATCGAATGGGAAGTTATACTTACTGTTCTCGTGACAGAAGGTACTCAAGTACGGCTCTCAATTCGGTGGCATTGCACCCGAGCTCAAGTATGGGCATCCATCTATCGTCCTGAGGTTGTTTTGCGATATGCCCAAGGGAACTCTGGACCATTTGAGAGTATTGAAGTAGGAGTGCCTTTCGAAAAAGTACGGCCATCTTGTCTTTAGTGATGAGAAGGACATCACCGCTCTCGTCCCAAAAGGTGGTGTCACGATTCGACACGGGAACTTTGTTGTCGGTGGTGAGGGTGAAAGGAACTGCGTTTGGGTTGATGAGGAGCATCGCGAGGCAGAAGTTATAGAGGTGAAGGGGAAGTGAAACATCTTTTATAACCGCCTCTATTGCATTTATGTGGGCACAAAATGTACAAGGTGCCATAACTCGTGTTTTCAGGCCCCCGACAGAGCACAGGCCACTGACGAACAAGAGGTAGCACATGGAGAAAAGGCACGATTCGTATGGGGAGACCCGGGATGCACATGTATGCACAGACACGCAACTGAAAGCATCCGGCAGTTAGATCCATGCAAGATCCAAGGACACGGATACTATTGCCCAAGCCATAATAGTTGGGAAACAAAATAAACATTACCCAAGGAGAATATCAATTCGTTGGCCTTGGATCCACAACCCCGTTCGGTTTCTTGCATCACCCAAACACCACCATTTTTCAATCACTTCAGGAGACAGCTGGAATGATCCGGGATCAAATAAGTCAAGTGGACCCGTGCCCGTTCCTCCATTCGTCGCCATGGTGGGATTAGAAAGGGATACTAGTAAAAGGGGCAATGTCAGCATATGATCCACCGAGTGCACAAGAGGAGTAGGGTGCCAACTCTGCTGAGCATCAAATGGGGCGCCTATCTTGAATACGCCACCGCCCAGGCCAAGGGCCAGGGCCCCGCCCCTGGTCCCCAGATATAGAGTCTCCTTCCAGTCAACCTGAACGGAACGGGTATAGACCGCAGGGTCGATTTCCCGATCCGTGGCAGACGCCTGCCACTCGGAACTTTCCAACCTTGCACCTTCCAACAGGCGGGACACGCCAACCGCCCACCGCATGGCTCCCATGATATCAATGCTATAGCCTCCCGCGACGTCGGTGCCCAGGCCAACACATACGCCACGATCTAACGCTTCCCGCAAGACGAATTGCCGTGCAGAGAAGTACGCATTTGAGAGCGGGCAATGTGCAATGGCCGTTCCACGTTGAGCAAGAAACGAAAGTTCCTCGGGTGAAAGGTAGGTGCAGTGCGCTTGGATCGTTCGTGGAGTCAACAACCCGGTCTAGCCACCCGTAACAGTTAGTTTGATTTGACAACGCGTTCTCCAAGCTCCAAACGACTCACTCGCTCGAATACTTTAAGGTCACTCATGCCACGACTCTCCTGGACGGCTTTCATTTGATCTCTCGCCTCAGCAAGATGACTCTGCACCCTAATCCCGGTCTGTTCTGCAAGCTCTCCTAGACCCTGTAACAGGGCGTCTGAACACGTTGGAACAAAGCGGGGGGTCAATACGGGTTCCACAAGGCGAGCGTGATCGGGAAGATGAGAGACGAGCGCTTTCACCCGGTCGATAAATGAGCGGGCGGATGCGATGGATTCCGAATGGGTGGGTTCGACGTAGGTTGGTCGTGTTGATATGTCCATGGACAACTTGCCAATGAACGCACGTATGCCTATTCGTTGCATCGTCTCAGCAAGAATGAGGCTGCCGAATGGATGGATAAGCGAGGAGGCACAGGGCATAAAAGGAGGGTCAATCCCACTTGGTCTCCTCCTTGATAGTCCCGAACAGCAAAACCGCTCCGGTACCATTCTCGACGAGCCTCTCTCCGAGTCGCGTGTAAACGCGTCTTGCAAGATCGGCGTCCTGATCTAGGTTTTCTTCAGCTTTGAAAGCATATTCGTTCAACCAATCCATCAAAGGCAGATGTAAGCCCGTTCCCTGGTATAGGAATTGCGGTGCGTGCAGATGAAGATCGCAAAAAGTTGGAAGAATGAAGCTTCCTAGGGGAATGAGCATGATATTGTCGTCAGATTCATTGGAAAGGAGGGAACGGGAATGTGTCGTCGATGCATGGTCGAAATGCGAGATATGGCCCGTGGTATTAACGGCTAACAATACGAGGTCATTGGTGAGTGCAATGACGATGTGCTCATTAAAGCTTGCCTAGTAAATGATCGCGACAAATCCTGAGATCGGAAAGCGACTCTGTGTAGACAAAATCCCCTCTGTACAACATCCTCAGCTATGAGGGCGGGTCCGGGACTTGCCGGCAAACTAAGCACACCGGGTTGCCGAAATTGCTCTTCCGCACCGATTAGAGTCGAGTCAGACTTGCACGTTGGAGCAGCATATATTCTGGACTATTCTGGACTATTGTATATAGTATTTATAATCCGCAGACTCGCCAGCCTGCTTGTCCATTTGACTTCATTCATCTGGATACCACGCTTCCAATATGTCTATCGCTCGCCAGCTTCTTAATGAATTCCGCCCACTCTTCCGAATGCTGGAAGCGCCACTAGGGGGAAGGTTCGGTGCTTACGGATTCCCCCCGAGATCAGTCTTCGAGGATCCAATTTTCACTGTGCCACGTTTCGCCCGACCGGCGGTGGACGTATCTGAGGATGGTAGCAATTACGTCGTGGAGACGGAGCTGCCTGGTGTAAAAAAGGAGGACATGGAAGTCCGCATTGGAGACGGCGGTCGCAGTGTCACCATTGAAGGGAAGATTATGCAGAGGGGTACTTATGCCAACGGTGATGGGTCAACTGCCACCTCGGACACACCACAGTTAGGGGGATCGGCGGAAGGTGGGCACGAACGTTGAGGACTATAGTGCGGCGTACTGATACCGTGATAACAGGGTCCACAGTAGTCCAGCCTACTCCGACCGGGAACAATCAGCTTTCCGTCGAACGGTCGTTCACGGGCAACTCCATGTTCTCGCGAACCGTTTGGTTGCCCCGACCTGCAGATACGAAGAACGTGAAAGCAAACTTAGCCGACGGCATCTTGACACTTAGGATCCCAAAAGCAGAGGAGAGCGGTGGTGTAAAAATCGATGTTGAGTGATGCAGAGACGCCACTCTAGCATTGTTGTATCTTATGTACCTATCTACAAATTTGACGCCCATCTCACCGTGCTGGTCGGTTTTTGGTAGATGAGAAAGCAGAGATCTGTCATCCCTTATTCAATGGACAAATCACAAAGGCCAAGGCGAGCATGAAAATGAGCGAGGATGGGTAAAGTGAATGGTAAGGTAGAGCTGGCCCGGTGGCCAGAGCAGGAGGTGGTCGTTCAGGTTTTCAGTTCCAGTTATCCCGCGCCTGAGCCTGGCTGAGCCCCCGGTTTAGCCACTTCTCTTCCCCCCCTTATTCGTCACCTTTCCCTCCTTTCTTGCCGTCTTTCCCACCCTGTCCCGCACCACTCATGGACCCCATCTACCTCGACGGGTCTTCGACATCGGCACCCTATGACCAGATCGAGATTGATGATGATGAAGAGGACCAGCTGGCCTCGGACATCGACGAACAACAGCCCCAAACTGCCCGTGCTCCTCATGGAGAGGATTTAGAGCCAGATCCAGACGACGAGGATGCGGCTCGTGAAGGCGGCCATCCCCAGAGCTCTACCGCACCCAATGGGAAGCGGAAACACCAGCGCAAACCGGCCGAGCGCGTTCCCGGACACACATTAATTCCAGCTACTCGCCTCGAGAATATCCTACGAGCAGATGGTACGCGCCCTCTCCGGATGATGTCACGTCCTCCTCACTGCAGTCTTCTAGGAGAGAGTGGTCCAATGTCGAAAGAGGCGCAGTTTGCTTTGTCAATCGCAACAGTACGTCCAACATCCCCTGACGTGGCAATTCCAACTCTCGGTTGACGCGTTTTGTCTGCAGGAGGAGTTTATCAAATGTTTCACCAGAGCTGGCCACCAGCTCGCAGGTGCCGAGAAACGGAGCATCGTCAGCTATCGTGATATGGGTACGCTCTCTCTTGTTCTCCGCCTTACATCCCTATTGAAATACCTACCCAGCAACTGTCGCGGCTCAAATTTCGCCCCTCAAGTTTCTCGAAGGTACCACCACCTCTTCCGCTTTCATCCCTGAAATTTTTTTAAATACATGGTGCATAGATGTCGTTCCTCTCCCAATGCCGCTGTCCATGGCCCTCGAAACTCGCGCCCTCAAAGAGAAAGAACGCATAGATGAGGATCCTGCACTCAGCACGCGTCCTATCCCCTCCCTACTACCCAAAGCTACCTTTCTCGCTTCTGCCACATCTCGCCCGGTCTCATCCGCCGCAACACCCTCGACAACACTAACAACAACAGCAACGACAGCCGCTGTCGAGTCACCCGAATCGGTGCTACCATCAATGCCCAGCCGCTCAAAGAGCAAGCCAAGTACATCAAATGGGCGTACTGGCGTTGCGCGGTCAAAAGACAAAATGAAGGAACTCTCGAACGGGAACGGGCAGCCGCCGTCGTCATCTTCCGAATCAGAACAAAAACCCCACTCGCGACGCGGTTCCCGTCGGTCCGAGCAGCAAAACTGGGTCGAGCCAGTGTCCACCGATCAACACCTGGCCATGTCCCACCCGCAACCAGGTGGTACGCAGCAGCTTCAGTGGCAAGAGCCCCCACCTCCCCCTCCACCAAATTCGCAACCCTGGCTCGCAGGTCCCGCAAGCGGGTTTATAGACGAGAGTATCCATGTTCACGAAGGTCCTTTCGGTGCCACGGGCAGGACGATTTATTCACAGCGGTAGATATAGCGCTACTTGGAATTGTCAATGTGGACGATTGCCTGATATGGCCTGCTGCTGGATGAAAATGATGTTCATTTGAGACTTCTGACTACCAGTATAGTAGCAATGAGCAGTGTTTTTAGTTGCTATTGGCTCTCACAAATGTATGACACTTGTAATCAACAGGTTAATTGGTGTATCCTTTACCATCTTTGTGGCTCGCTCATGACTGCCTCGGTGAATGCCTAGTTCTGTTCGTCCCCATCGCGAACAAAGTTATTGCGGACCTTCTCCCGGAGGAAGTCGCCGTAGATGACTGGCTCATATACCTCCTTTCGATCTTGTTCGGAGGGGTGGTACTTTTCCGTGATTTGGCTCAGGTCTTTTTGGATGCGGCGTACAGCATCGAGTGGCGCGACTTTCGTGTCAAAGTTGGGCTCGAAGAAAAATGGGATACTGGCACCTGTTAGAAGCGGGTTTGAAGACCGAGATAAATCCACTCACGATACACTAGAAAGAGGTGTTATGGGGTGTTGGGAGCGCATGTGACCCACTCAGACTCACCGATAGTTTGTCCCGCGGTGTATCACCCGGTGAATTGTGCTTTTATAAAGGCCATTCGTCCAAATCTCCCACACTGTCACATAGCAATTAGACACTGAAACTAGGCATGAATGACCACACACTGACTCTCTCCGATGTTGCAGACGATGCAACCAGGAATAGGATCGACAGTTATCCAGGTTCCTTCTTCAGTGCCGTTCTGAAGGGTAATAGTACTAGGTTCTTGGAATTGCCGGTGCAGGAATACCTGCAGCGCATTGCGTGTAAGGTCGGCCCATAAGAAACTACCCAACATCCGAAAGTAGTGGGCATCACAAACTGAACAAAGAGGTGGACCTTACGTGAGGCATCCATAGTCCCTGAATAGATTGTGTCAAGTATCGTAGCTATGAACGATGCATAACCTTACTTGTGGGCGCCACAAGAAAATCCTTGGTCTTCACTGGGAAGTGGGGGGTATCCTACCATGTAGGTTAGAACCTGGAGCTAGAATAGCATAACCAACAGACCTATGATGCGCAGCACCCAGAAACTGTCGTCAATCTGGGCTTTGAAATCTTCCCACTCTGCATTTACCATTCCGAGACCCGTCGCCATCCTGTATTCGCTTCAGAAACACGACAAACCAGAAAAAAAAATTACAGAGAGAATCACGCATGCATGACTATGAGGCCAAGTGCCTTCATCTTGTTTATCCAGGCCTCGTACTTTTCCTGAAACTCGGGAATGGACGGCCACTGGTTCTCTCCCCAGAGCAGCTTTCCCCTTTCGGGATTCTCCACTGGATGATAGAAGTCGATTGCTTCTTGATTATCAGCCAATCCGAGGGTGACATTCTCTTTTAACCTTTGATATCCTAGCCGAGGGCAAGGGTCATCAAAAGAGGACGACGACATTGGTAATTGGAGCGCACCTCTGGCGCGATCCTGTTTGTTCAATGAGATCATATCTTTTTCTTCTTGTGGTAGCCCAAAAAATTCGCGTGCAAGCCGGGAAAGTTCTTCTGGCTCTTCTGGAGCGACAAAGGAAGTTATGTCGAGATAAAAAAAACCGTATTCCAGACATGCAGCGTGGATAGCAGCAGCGGTAGAGAGACGATCTGAGTCCTTGTGATCATGCGCGACGACCCAAGGAGCTATGTCAATAATCGGCAGCGTGCTTGTGGCCCTGACGGGGTTCTCTCCAGAAGGCATTGTCGAGTACAGAAAGCTGAGGCCCGAGTCAAGAGGTGACTTGTCGTATAATACTTGGCAGCAGGAATAGCCAAGCTCTTATACCCAACGCGCGGGACCAGGGCACTTCGTCACGGTGCTCGCTCGGACCGAATAGGATCAAGGAATTAAACCAGGACGTTGTTGGTGTAGAAAGACAACGGGTGACTGCGGACATCATCGCGTTGGTAACTCAGCTTGGCGAGGTTAACGAGGACACTCAGGACCGTGGCCACCGCGGAAAACGATGAGACAAAAACAAGTGGGGCACGTGCACGTGCGATCCGAAATGTAATGAGATGAGAATGAGTGCCATCTTCAGACCTTCTTTGGTTCATCGATTCTTTGCAATGTCATCCAAAAACGTCTTTTCAAAGCTGTCCTCTCCGCTTCGTGATCTTCTAAAAGGATCTACACAGCAGGATCGACAGCAGCTGGGCGTGTCCGAGAAAGACCAGGAGGAAATCGTTCAGTGGATCGAAAAAACCGCTCGACCGGATTTTGTCAAGTCGGACGCTTTTCTGGTGTGTGTCATAAAAGGTCATAGAGACTCTTACTTGGCCTTACCCTTACTCGCACCCTCTAGCCACTAGATTCTTACCTAGTACCGCGCACATACCTCGTCAGCAACTATTTGACGGCTGCAGACCTTGCTGTCTATGGGGCACTGCGACCCGTATTCGTACGTCACACAACCTTTGTAGGCTGCAGACCTGGACTCTGCGGCTCTAGGCGCAGCTACAGCCGGCACAATATCATTCTCACCCGGCTCTCACACGGTACTTCGACCACATCCAGTCTCACCCATCCGTGCGCAAATCAGCCGAAGCACTCGCACCCGCCTTTGACCTCGTCCCTCTTGACTTCTCCGCTGCTCCCCCCATCGAGCGGAAGGCCTTAGAGACCAAGAAAAAGGAAAAGCCCCCCAAAACTACAGAGAATAATGCTTCACCCGCGGCTTCGGCAAACAAGGCGGAAGGTTCAGAAGCCAAACCTGTCAAGAAAAAGGAGAAACAGGATGCCATTGTTGGGAAGAACGAAAAGAAGAAGGCTGCAGACAAACCTAAAGCAACCTCAACTGCGACTGAAGACGCGGGGTCCCTGATGCCCTCGATGATCGATCTGCGCGTAGGTCACATAGTTGAGGGTACGTCTGCATATCAATTCTCCCGCGCATTTGCTCACTGTCGACCAGTCAAAAAGCACCCTGATGCTGATGGTCTCTATGTCGAGGTATGCGACGAGCATGGTATATGCGCTTCGACTAATATAAAGGTTTCTTTAGCAAATCGACTTTGGCGAAGAAACTGGGCCTCGCACAGTTGTCTCTGGCCTGGTGAGTTATATTCCCATTGAACAGATGCAGGATAAGTGGCTCGTTGGTGTGGTAAGAATCCCATCGTGTGTTTTCGCCCTATTTTCATTGACCCTATTCCAGTGCAACTTGAAACCTGCAAATATGCGTGGGGTAAAGAGCTTTGCGATGGTCCTTTGTGTGGGTAAACGTCCTGCCGTCAAACCCAGCGTAGAGCTTAGAGGTTATCCTTTCAGGCGACCTCCAAAGATGGGAAGGAGGGTGGGATCGAAATAATACAACCACCGCCGAACTCCAAGCCGGGTGATAGGGTCTATTTCGAAGGTCCCGAGTACGAAGGTACATAAACCAACTTTGCCTTCTTTACGATTGTGCACGCTGCTCATGATTTACCTCAGACAAAGTACCCTTGTCACAACTCAACCCGAAAAAGAAGATTTTTGAAACCATACAGCCAGGTTGCTTTCGCGTGTGCGTCTTATATTGCGCCCATTTTCTGATCGATCCTACATCTATAGGTTTTACAACCCTCGAGACTAGGGAGGCTGCCTGGTTCAACCCTGTGACGAACGCTGCTCACAGAATCAGGACGAGAGAGGGAGTGTGCCTGGCACCAACCTTAATTGGGGCGTCTTTGTCGTAGGAAACCGGCATGAAAATGACATGACTTGCAATATTCTAGAACCCGACGTCATTAAACGTATCGAGGTCAGAATTCAAATGGTACGAAGCACACAGACCCGTTTCATCGTGCAAGGCGTGCGTGCCGGCAGACTGGTAAGTTTGCGCAGGCATCTCGTGCCTATCACCATCGTCGCCGTCGATAAATCCATGGAAAATGGATACCAACAGACAGAGGCTGTGGCTAATAGCTCCTTGTAATACGGGATAAATTCGTTGTTGGATTCTCAGACAGGTTCCCCTGTTGAGCCTGCTGTTAAACGCTCCTGGAAAGACTTTGCTCTAGGTGGTGCGTTGCTCTCTGCACCGCTGGAGCAGCGGCGGTGCCAGCACCATCAGAATCTCCTTCTGACCTTCTGACTCCGACTATGGAATACGAATATGCTATGCGCAGACAGCACATACATGCCCAAACAACATCATAACGTGATCCGATCGAGACGGGAACGTACAGTATCATACAGTAAACGACAGACTCACCTGCACCATCACGGCAAACAAAACAAAAAGAGGTAGGCTTCAAGGCCCTAGCGTTAACACCTGGGAAGACGTACTGAGAGAAAATGGGGACATTCCAGACGATGAGGTTTTAGTGGATCGGAATGTACCCCACCAGACCGAGTGGCCACTGCGGTGGCATGTGAACCGAGTCCCACACTGGTACATACCGTGTGCGTGGGATTGGATTCGCATGACTTCTTTCTCCTGGACAACCGGACACTGGACCAGCTTTGACAAGCCAAATCCTTATTTGGCTGATGCTGTACAAGTATTTCAGTAAGCTACTCGCCGTTTGCGTTTAGCTCTTTTCGGCAGTTTGCGAGAATTACAGGGTGAGTAAGTAGCACTTTACCCACTCCTGCCCACCGTGGCAGTAAGTAAGTATTGAACGAAGCACTTCTAAAAACATGCGTGTTCAATCGTTCAATCGTCCAAGTTACAGCTAGTGCAGAGGGGACTTTTCTCTCAAGCTCAGGTTGTACTTCAATTTGCCGCGCCGAAATGTCAGGCCTCACAGCCTTTCAGTGATGCACATCGCGAGGTGATGGTGCAACCCACACGACGGGCGCTGACATCACGATGTCAAACTAGTGCCATGATACGGTCTATAGATTCCGGAACCTCACGGTTGTAATAGGTCGATGCGATAAAGTCTGACGTCCTCACATCGCATCGAAGTCTTTAAACAACCCCGGAACCTCAGGGCACTCATATGATGTCGTACTATGCACCAAGTTCCAACACCACTGACCAACCCTGTACAGTCAACGGCTCCGACTCGGAGGTGTTCCAAGTTGTGACGCTCAGCTCGGATATGTGGGTCAACCCGTCGACATCCGCAAAGTCGATACTCCAGTCGAGGGGCGGGGAGAACACGTTTTCAGGCAAGGTCAACTGTTCTCTGCCATTCAGTAAGCATCTTGGCTCGAGACAGGTCTTACACAAACTGATCTGGGCCGCCGGCTTACCATAGCTTCCACGGATGGGCGCGATTGCATCGCAGTTGGCGGTGTCTCGGGACTCTGGATCGCGTACCGTAACGATTCTCATTGTAAGGTTTGCGCCCATGTACGCCGTTTGTTGCTCAGGCATCCCAGTCACAGCCCTGCGCCGTGTATCGGCGGATCTCAAGATGGTAACGCAATGTGCAGTGCTAGAAGAATTTGGAATTTTCCTCATCCTCGCAAATAAGGTAAAGCGGCTACTTTGTTCGGTAGCAGGCGTCGTAAGTGATTGGATACCCCTTCACAGATGCTCTTTGCGTACGATATCGAGACACTCGTGCCTTCTTCCCAAAGAGCGGACGCATCTCACAGTCCTCAGAAGCTCAATGGCTCGACAGATGTTCAATTCTTCAGCGTCGGGAGCCTGGAGGGCCGAACACTCGTAATTTACATGTCCAAAAAATGGGTAGGGTACCATGCTACTGCGTCGGCTCTTGCTGATTTAACACGGGGCTTAGTCGAACAGTATCTTTCGCGTACTTGAACCTATTGTCGGCAAAATCAATCAGGAAGGTCCACTCAGTTCCCAATTTGAACTGCGGCAGTCGTGCTCAAGATGGTTTCGTATCTATAGGGTACGTACAAAGCTGATATCACTGCCACGGTGTGGGATTTTCCGAGTCGTTATCAACTCTATCCAACAGGATTTTTATCTTCCTTCAAAGGCGCACAACGTCGTCTTCTTGAGGGAAAGGATCGCCGTTCTCTGCAAGAGGGGATTCGAGATTATGGACCTTTCCGAGTCAGAGTCGATAGCCTTTTCACACCCGATCAGCTGGTGACTTAATTTACAATCAACAGGTCCTGTGGTGTCACTATTCCACACCTCCATGACCCTCGCCATAAGAAACTCGCTAAACGATGCCGGTCATCTCGCCCAATAGGCATATTCCGCTCCAGCAACGATGAATTCCTCCTTTGTTATGACAGTAAGTGCGGGCACGGATAATCTCTCATCCCGTACACTCATCATCACTTTTACAGAATTCGGGCTGTATGTCAATGGTTATGGCGATTTCAATCCCACAAAGGACACGATTGAATGGGAGGTCATTGCGGATCATGTCGCGTGTCACCCACCATACGTGCTCATCTTCAATGCGTGCTTCGTCGAGGTACGACATATTGAGACCGGGCGTCTGTGTCAAATCATCAATGGTCAAAGTCTACGATGCACCTGGAATGGATACGGATCATCAATTCCACTATCCAGGCCTGATCCAGATGGAACCTGGGGAGAAATTCCTGCGCAAGCGACTTCCGTGTGCGGTGTCATGTGCACTGATGACTGGTCGCAAGGGCCCAGTCTAGGTGCTGCAGTACAGTGCATCTTTGAGCTCGTACCAACGGTCTTCCACTTCCCCCTCGAAGCGCTCTCGTTACCAACACAATCCTGACCATCTGTATATCAAATTTGTCGATCCACCTTGAATTTAGAACTCGACTTGAAAGATAGACTGAACGCCTGCCTATTCTGCTGCACGAGCACATTTGCTCCACAGTAAGGGGGGTGATCTCGTTATGCTCGGAACGGAATGGTCGACCCGCGTCAAATCCCATAACTTCTACTTTATGACATGTTGCAACGCCAGGCTCCAATTTTTGTTGTTCATTAACAACTGCATTTTCGACCCGACTTGCACTGCATGTCTCGATTTCTCCGGGACTAAAATTCACGGTCATGTTGCCCACATCGGGACACCCTCTTTATTTACCTTCTTGATCCTCTAATTCCTCGTCATCTTGTGCTGCTGGCCACACACACCGCTGACTCTTGCATACTTCCAGTATCTTGACCTCTTCATGCGACGATTCTTCTACTTTGTCTTACTAGTTATATTCAAATAACAATGCATAACCTGTACGTAGCTGTAAATGTTTATAATTACCCCTACCTGTTTCCCAAAGCCTTGCCTTCAAGTTAGCTCAACTGAGCTACGAGGTATGACGTTCTAGGCCTCTAATCAGATTGGCTGCTTCCACATGGACTTTAACTGGTGCGTTGCTCTTGCCTAGAGCTTCCGAGTCATCGCTGCCTGTGCACGTGCACGTGGATTGTGGCTATGCGGCAAATTCCGCGCTAACCATAAATCCGGCCCGGGATGAGTGCTACTTGAGTCTTGACTGCCGGACCGGCCCGGGCTAGCATCTCGAAATCTGCTCATTCTCATCAGTTGCCTACACTCTGTGCATACATTTATTACTCTAGTGCGGCAGGGACTTTTCTTTGCTTCGCCACGTATAAATTTTAAAAATTGTACCGCAATTCGCGAGGCGATGATGCATCTCACGCCACTAGCGCCGAACATCCAGTGCCCATGACGCTACTTCCGGTAATGAATCCCGGAACCTCGTAGTAGGCCAAAGCGTTTAAATCTGAGGTCCTTACATCGCATCAAGGTCTTTATCCATCACCAGAACCTATAGCATCTGCGTGATGTCGTATGCACCAAGTTCCCCAACCACTAGCGAATCATTGACGGTCAACGACTCGGAGGTGTTCCAAGTTGTGATGCTCAACTCGGACACGTTCGTCATCCCATCGAGAGGCGGAGAGTGTACGTCGTCAGGGAGGGTCAACTGTTCCATACCGTTCAGTAAGCAATTTAGCTTGACAAACGTCTCATCTAAGCTGATCTGGGCCGACTTTTGTTTATCTCCCCTAGCTTCCCCGGATGGGCGCGCTTGCCTCGCATTCGGTTGTGCCGAGGGTCTCTGGATTGGGTATTGTAACGATTCTCAATGTAAGGTTTTGCCCCCCGACCATGTATGCGTGTCTGTTGCTCAGCCACCTCTGTCACAGCCTTGCGCCGTGTATTGTATCTCAAGATGGTAACGCAATGTGCAGTGCTAGAAGAGGTTGGAATTTTTCTAGTCCTCGCAAATAAGGTAGGGTGCCTACTTGTTTCTGCAGTGTGGGTTGTGAGTGAATAGATTCTTCGGGCCTTTTAAAGATGCTTCTCGCATATGATATCGAGTCACTTATGCCATCCTCCCTACAAACGGAGAATGCATATCACGGCCCTCAGAAGCTCCATGGCTCGACAGATGTAGAATTCCTCAGCATCGGGAGCCTAGGAGGGCGAACGTTTGTGATTTACATGATCAAAAAGGGGGTAGGGTACCATCCAATTGCGTCAGGTCTTGCTGATTTTACATGGGGTTTAGTCGGACAGTGTCTTCCGCGTACTCGAACCTATGTTTAGCAAAGCCAATGAGGGTTGTCTCGATTCACAACTTACTCTGCAGCCGTCCCTTCAGAGGTGTTTTCGTATCCACGAGGTACGCGTACAACCTATCGAACCGCCACCAATTCTTGTGGTTAACACTATCCTACAGAATTTCTCTCTTTCTAAGGAAGCACACAACGTGGCCTTCTTGAAGGCAAGGATCGCCGTTCTCTGTAGGAAGGGGTTCGAGATCATGGATCTTACCAAGTCAGAGTCGGCATCATTTTACACCCGATGAGTTTCTGACTTACAATCAACAGCTATAAAAGTGTCACTTTTCCGCGACTCCACGATCCTTGCTACAAGAAACTTGCTAAACGGTGCCGGTCATGTCGCCCAATGGGCATGTTCCACTCCGGCATGAAGGATTTCCTTCTTTGTTATGACAGTAAGAACGAGCCCAGATTCTCCCTCAACACGTACGCCCATCACTCTTTACAGAATTTGGGTTGTATGTGAATACGGTTGGTGACCCCATTCCCACAAAGGACACGATCGAGTGGGAGGGCACCGCAGAGCACGTCGCATGTCACCGACCTTACGTGTTCATCTTCAATTCGCGTTTCATCGAGGTACGACGTATTGACACCGGGTGGCTGTGTCAGATCATCCGTGGTAATGACCTACGATGCATCTGGAATGGATACGGATCAACAACTCTATCACCTGAGGACCCAGATGGAATCTGGGGGGGCTGGGGGGATGCTCCTCTGCCAAGGCCTCCCGTGTACGGTGCCATGCGCGCTGACAATGTTGGGGGTGCTGTGGTACAGCGTGTCTTTGAGATCTTGCCGACAGCCTACCACCTCTCCCCGAAGAGCTCTTGCTACCAACGCAACACCGATCATCCTTGCACCAAATTTGGACGGTCCGAGTCCACCTTGAATCCAGAGTACGACTTGAAAAAGGTAGACCGAACGTCCCCAATGCCATGCAAGCGTATTCGCTTCGTAGTGAGGTGGATGTCCTCGTTATTCTCGGGACGGAACCGTCGATCTGCGTCGAAGCGCACTACTACCTCGTCCGCGAATTCAAGCTCTCAATACGTCGGGCACGACAAGACGCCATCCACTTATCACGGTACACCCAAGGTCCTTGCGCTCCCATTGACTCATACACAACTCTTCAAGATCTAGATCCCCCTACCTTCCCCTCCCTTCCCTTTTCGCCGCAACTCAGTTCAATTCACAGACATTGTGTCCCCGACAGAACCCTGTATTTGTTTACTTTGTCAATCCCCTTCTGACTCCTCGGCTTTCTGCAGTCGATCACACTTCTCTTCGTGCTGAGCCTTGTATAACCCATCGATTTGACCTTCTCGTGCCCGAATTCCCACCCTTCATGGATCTCATATCGTTTCTGTAGGCTAAATGTAATAACTATCTCTGCGTTGTTTCTGAAGGCCTCGCCTTACTGCTTCAAGGCTACGACTTCAGCGCTTCAGCCGCGGAAGCCGTCGGCGTTCTGCGGTTCTACGACTTTAAGCCATCCGACAAGCCTCCATCATTTTCGGTGGGTATTCCCCAGTTACATATGCCTTCTCGCCTCAATGTAGTGAACGTCTTCTGGACGTCTTACCTCGACCAACGATTCCAGCACATTCAAGTCACAGCTGAGGAATACGAGATATGATATGAGACGACTGCCAACCACGATAAGTTAATCCGTCTGGGGACTCTAACATCCAGTTGTAGGTCACCCGCATGTCATGGTTTGTCGCAGTCCATGGATCCATGTGCGGTTGAGACCGCTCTCCATTGCTTGATCTGGTGATCCCTCCGAGGGGCGTTGGACCCACGCGCACTTCGATGCAACCTGCCAAGACCCTCTCTGAAAAACGATTCGAAAATTCACTGCAATTGATTATTCCGTATATTGCTGACAACACAGATCGATATTCAAACTCAGGTACTCAGGTAGCGCAGATGGTCGACGAAACGAATGTAAGTATACAAACACACAGGAGATACATTAGGGTAATCAAATATCCTGGTTTATAAATGATGAGACAAAAACCCGGGATCTTGAAAGGTCGTCATCGCAACGTTCCAATGGGGTGACCCTGTGGTTGTAAGTTCGAGACCACAGTAGTTTCAGACACCTCGGCGTTCCTCTTGCCAAGGTTCTGTAGTTCATATCCTGAAGTTGAAGAGATCTTGTCTGTCGACTGGTCACGAGCTGAAAACTCGCAATTTAGTGTCTTTTCAAACCACATTATGCAGGAATCCTTACCAGAGACATTGGACCCAGGGGGTCCTCTTGGGCGATAGAAGGCAGGAGCAGAATGTCCCTCTGTCTGAAGGGCTATTTCCTCTGTTTGCGCTTGACGCTCACGGGCGAGCCTGTGTTTACGACGGGAGAGATAGCCGAAAAAGAAGTTGAGAAATTCATTGGAATTCTCAAGTATCATCACGACGGCAAGGACTTGTCCAAATTCCCATGTATTGTCTACCTGGACGACGCCGGACGTCGCATTTCGGTGCACCTGGATCACGGTTCAGCGAAGGGTGAGCAAAGGTGAGCGGGATACGGCTACTCACCGTGAGTTCCAAATTGATCGTAGAGTATATCGCGGAGCTGAGCAGCGATCCGTGAGTTCTCGATAATAAGAGAGGAAAAGCGGTGCGACGCACAAGAGAAGAGTCAAGGATATGTCAAAATACCATGGTTTCTCTGCCGTATCCGTTTCTCCGTGTGGTCGCGTCACAATCGCGGTCACCTCCCTCTGCGCGATTGTATTAATCTCTTCTGCCTGCTGTTCTTCCGTCGTGCGTTTCATATCAAAGAGTGCTATAGCCTTCCATCCGAATGATAGCATGAGTCCCACTGCACTGAAGACGATGCCAGTAATCCATAGAGCGCGCAACCAGGGCGCGGTGGCCCTTACAGTGACGAAAAAGAAAACGTATTTGATTTGGTCGTTGCATTCAGGGTGGGATCCGTAGTGTTTTACGTCGGCCCACACATACAGACCCCATGCGGTGAATGTGATGACCGAGACGAACTGTACCAGAACGCCCATGGCGACGCGACTCCTCGTCCAGTGATATTTACCTGCAGAGGTGGGAGGAATGGAATGAGTCGCGACACGAAGGGGACGTAAGAGAAAATGCTGATCAGAGTGAGTACTTACTCATGGGTGAAGCCCCGGTTCCGAGGAAGAATAGAATGTGTAGGGTGAAAAGAGCTTCGAAGAGGGACAACCTGTGAGTAACAGTTTGGATGATGGCCGTCAAGAGGAGGCCAAAGCCAGCAATGCCCGCGTATGTGTACAGCGAGGTTAAGAGTTCCTCGGTGTTCGGTGTTCGCGGGATGACCGCGAGGAGCAGCATCGTGTAGTAGAAATTAACACGTATCTAAGGGATGAAATGTGTCATTTTTAGTCGGTGGGACGTGGACAGGTACGCACCCCCACCCCGAGAACATCGGGGTTGGCTTTGAAGGGTTGGCATATAGTAGTCGACATTCTGCGAGCACTGGGATCAGCGAGACAGACAGACAAGGGAAAGGGAGAAGGAACGCTGTCCTCGGGGTATATAACCTGTCAAATACATCGTTAGCGCTGTGCACAGCCGCGGCCACTAGTACAGCCGTCATACAGCACTGCTCGTCGCGCCGCACTAATCCAACCATCCCCCCAAACCGGCTTGAACACTTCTGTGATAGATGCCTTGCTCGATGGAACCCCGGAAGACGCAGAAGCACTCATGCTCCTTGACAAGCTTTCACCAACCTAACCCAAGGCCAAGAGGAAGGTTCGGTTCGCAATAAACGGTAACAAGGTGCAAGACTTGTCAGCCCGACGTCTGTCTTACGATAAAGGAGCCCTAGGCTCAGGTCAAGCTCTTAACTAGCCATCCCCCTCTAAAGTAGAAAATAGTTCGAATCGGTGTATTTATTATTCGTTGGAGTCCTACACACCGGCAACAAGCTGGTCAGGTGGGTGTTAATGGATTTAAATTTGAAAAGCACTGTTCGTCTTGGCGCCCGAACTACACTTGACGAGACCAACGCGGGTTCCGATCTCTCCAAATCATGATTCCGCGAACCTTTCGCTCTTTCTCCTCTTCTGCAATCACACAAAGACACACATCCAACATCGGAAAGTCTCCAATCATATTCCAGCCATCCATCTCTTTCACAAACACCCCAGCCTCCCTCTCCGTGACGGGGCCTCTGGGCACGACCTCAGTCCCACTCGAACCATACATGACCATCGGTTTCCCCGCTCCTGATACCCTCGCTCTCAGCGTCGAGAATGCGGAGATCAAGAAACAGCGTTCCATGTGGGGTCTCACCCGCACTCTCATCCAGAATGCAGTCACGGGCATGACTGAAGGCTTTACTGTGCCCCTTTACCTTGTTGGTGTTGGATATCGTGCTGCGCTAGAAGCAGATCCCCGGGGAAAGATCGAAGGGTCAAGCGGAATGCGGCTCAACATGAAGCTCGGCTTCAGCCATCCCGTCGTCGTGCCAGTACCAGAACATGTCAAAGCTGAGGTCCCTTACCCGACAAAAATCGTTCTGAGTTGCACGGACAAGCATCAGTTGGGTTTGTTTGCCGCAAGGGTTCGCAAGTGGAGACCACCAGAACCGTATAAAGGCAAAGTGGGTAGCTAGGTCGTTCCCTGCCTACAAGCCAACTGACATCGTCCGCAGGGTATTTTCGTTGGTGATGAAACTATTAGAATCAAAACTGTCAAAAAGAAATAAAGTATACTCCTTATAGCGAGATTCGAGATCTCAATGCGAGACAGTAGATTCCAACTAATGGTATGAAAATATAGTGCTGGTGGTGCCAAAAGGTACACAAACTTCATGTATCATTCACATCTCCCCCACTTTCTTCCCTAGCTTGTCGCTCCTCCGCTAACTGCAACTCAATTGCCTCGCTGGCCTGAAGCACATGCTGTTTCAACTCCTCTTCTGTCATATGACCGATCTTTTCTTCTCCTATGGTCCGCCTCATGAGGGCCATCACTTTACCAATCATCCTGTTATTATTCCCAACCCACTCACCGACCTTTCTACCATTCCAAATTGCCTTCAAACGCAACCTTTTCTCGTTCGCTTGCACCAAAGCATCGTGCTCCTCTTCTTTATCAAAGAATGCAAGAGCTTCTCTTCTTACGCACTCTCTGACGGCCTCCCTGTCCTCCGTTGTTTGCTTCTCCTGAAGCTGGCCATCATTTGTGGCCGCGGGACTAACTTTGGCATCGCTCCATTGTAGGAAAGCTTGATACATGCCGCGATTGGCCCGTGCCTTGGTGCGAGAGGTTTTATCAGAGACATGTCCAGGTACGTAGAAGCGTGAGGACGCGACCCATTCAAAGGCGTCCTGTTGTGTCTTAAATCCTGCCTTCCACCGTTCCATAGAGAATCCGAAGAAGGGAAATATGTCCAGAATCGATGACGACAACGGGAAACTGGGAGAGTATGTTGGCACGAGTGCTTGAGATGTCACCTGAGTATGCACGTTGGTCTCGAATGAAGTGTTACCAAATAGCTGCGGCTTACTTTGAGACCGAGCTCGCCCAAATGCAAGCCTACACTAGCGGCGAGGCGTCCCATGATCATGCCAAGATCTCCATAAGAGTGGAAGATCATCACATTCTCCCAGTCTTGCATATCTTTGCGGATATTGACGTCGACTTGGACGTATACCTCGCTTGTCTCTTCCGGGACTGGTACAATGTCAGATGGCAGAGGAGTGACAACATCCGCCAAGCGCAGTGCGAAATTGTGGGTGCCTCCTCCGTCGGGCTGCGCGCTGGGTATGCAAGCGCTCGCTCCAAGCGCAGTTTTGATTTCTTCATGTCCAATGGCGGTACTGTGACAAGGACAGGCGACAATAAAGTCTACATCTCCATGATCCTCCTTCTCCGGGGCTTCATGTGGAACGCCGACGTGTTCGAAAAGAGGAGTGAGACGTGGCAGGAGACTGGATTTGAGTGAGGCGTAGATGAGGGGCGAGAGGCGCGGGAATGTGGCGTTCGGAAGGTGAGAGAGGAAAGCTTTTCCGCCCATCCTGAGATGGTAAATAAATCAAAGGGTAGAATGTGTTCGCACATCGAGGGGGTTGGCCTAAATAGACCTTTTGCCACTGAGAGCACATGCGGGTGGCGGCCCGTCTGTATAGGCGCCTAATCCAACCCCCAACCCCACGCACCCCATCCCCGCTCTGGGAACAACCCCCGTGCCACGTCATCGACCGTCTGTCAAAAGTGTCTCGGAACGGGTTCGTGTTATCCCCTTCACCCCAGTGCAACATTTCCCGTTCAAGCTCTAGGCTTTTTTTTTTTCCTTTCGCCACAGGGCATTTTTCATACGAATGCAAGGCTACTCGCCCGTACGTCTCGCGTCCGTCGCGCACAGCCCAACTCGAAAATCCACGTCTCTTCGCTGAATCAAAGCGAGACGCACACCCGTCCGTCGATGTGCCCGAGGAGTTCAAGAACAAGTTTGTATTTTATTTTTATTTGCTTCTGGCACGTTTGACTGAGGGTGTTCGTTCTTATGGCTGATAGGAGCGGAACTGCCAATCGGATCCTGGAGGCAAAGGAGAAGCAAAGAGAGAAGGAGAAGGAGAAGGCGGATCGAGCGACGAATCGGGCGAAGCGGTATGTTCAAGTTATTCCCCTTGATCTCTCCTTTCACCCTCTCCGCAGCTCAATGTTGCTAATCTGATGAATGTGTGTCTTGCCAGATCATCTAGCACTTCTCGATCTGATTCCGGGTCCGATTCCGAGTCAGAATCGTCGTCCGACCCTGACTCCGACTCAGCTTCAGAGTCGTCATCGACTTCGAGCGCGGATTCTTATAGTACACGGTCACGCTCAAGAGAACGAGATGAGAGGCGTAGGCGGCCACGAGGACGTAGCCTCCCACGCGAATCATCTCGTGATCGAGACCGCAGTCGCAGCATTAGTCCAGGGCGTTGATGCCTCAGTTATCTGCGTTCGCTAGGTAGCGATGCTACCTCGATTTGTACTGTCCGAGGGTTTCCTGTATCGTATATGCGCTACAATATACCCTGCAACCATTCTTTCCAAACATCCGTGGAACTGTTCATCAAAGCAGGCAATTATGACGCAAACGGAGGTCGCCTATGTAAGAGTATACAGAAGTGGTGGTAAACGTCATAAACAGATTGCATCTGAGGCTCTTGTGTTCATAATCAATGCAACGATGAGACTGCCAAGGTCCGACTTTCAGTGACAGCTGAGGCTGCGCCGCAGCACTAAACACGCACCCGTACAAGCCCAGTACCTCAGCAAAGATGAGGATTAGAACCATCGTCACAAATACCTTGGATTCTCGGACGTAGGCACGGACGCACTACATGAGCTAAATTGAGCACGGCCGCAGAGAGTTTTGACACGAGACGTACCGAGTCTCCAACTATACCGATGGCGTATCCAGCTGCCAATCCAGTGGAACCACATGCGAGCCCTGCCCCCAGGTGCACAAAACCAGAATAGAGCGTGTAGCCTTGTGACGGGTCCACTATGTCCCGATGTCAAAAAAAAAATGAAAGTGATCGGAATGAAGGATATGGCGTCGTGTGGCGCGCTATATTCCACTTACGACGTCCTACAATTAGTACGGAGACCACAAGACCGTACACGGCAATAATTCCCGACATGACAACAGGGATAAGGGACTACCGTCGGCTCGTTGTGAGAAAACAACATATGGGTAAGAAGGGTGCGGGGAAGGTGTCGCACCTTCATGATGAGTTCTGGCTTGAATTGACCAAGCCCTGCAATGCCAATACCCGCTTTCGATGTTCCATACGCAGCACCGACCGCTAGAGACGTAGACTCAGTTATCCCGACCTGTAGCGATGTCCCGAATGACACGCACTGCTAAATATCATCTAGAAAGGGTATAGGTGAACAACATATAGGATGCATGGAGGTTGTCTAATGCTCACTGAGGACGCAACTCCCGCAAATCCGAAGAACGGGGCATAGGGTGGACAAATTGACATGGTGGAAAAGAACAGAACGGGTCCGGGACACTATGTTATGGAGACTTGGGCGACGACAGTAACTTGTGCAGGGCCGGTCGGAGTCTGAAACTGTCTTGTACGGGAGTGAGTTGGTTGACTGCGCTCTCTCAGCCATGGAAGCACTCTACTTCAACGTACGTGTATTGCACGCCTCTTAACTCCCCTGAATGCCTATCTGATGCAGACCATTGCATTTATAGGTCGATACAGGGTTTCTTGAAGGCATCGTGAGGGGGTTCAAAGCTGGTCTTCTCACACAGGTCCAATACTCCAACCTGACGCAGTGCGAGACACTTGAGGGTTCGCCACGCTTTTTCCGTGATCTTCATAAACCCACTAAGCGCAAGTAATTTTGTGACAGATATACGAACTCAATTGGCATCGACGGACTACGGCAACTTTCTTGTGAATGAACCATCGCCCATTTCGACATCCACAATAGGAGACAAGGCGCTCAAAAATCTTGTCGATCAGTTCAATTACCTTAGGAGCAACGCCATTGCGCCACTTGACAAATTTCTAGACTACATAACGTATGTTCGTTCTCCATCTTGTCAGGTGGCGGGCGCAGACTGAAATGGGTTGTCCATTTTTCAGCTATGCGTACATGATTGACAACCTCGTGTTGTTAATTACAGACACACTCAACAAGCGCAAGTTGACTGAGCTTCTTAAACGATGTCATCCGCTAGGTTGGTTTGAGGGTATGCCTGCACTCGCTGTGGCGACGAATGCTGAGGAGCTGTACCAATCCGTTCTCGTGGAGACACCATTGGGTGCGTGGTCTCGCTCGGCATGTCGGATCTATTGAAATCTCAGCGCTTAACCCGGACAGCCGAGTACTTCCGGGACTGCCTTAAGGTGGATGATTTGGATGCATTAAACATTGAGATTATCCGGAACACGCTCTACAAAGCTTACTTGGAGGACTTTGAACGATTTTGCCAATCGCTCGGCGGACCTACGGCTGACGTGATGGGACGCATCCTTGCCTTTGAAGCCGACCGAAGGACGATCAACATTACTATCAACTCTATCGGTACAGGACTATCGAAGGAACAGCGGGCACGACTATTCCCGACCATTGGACGCCTGTTCCCTGGGGGTAACAACGCGCTTGCCAAGTCAGAAGACATTGATCAAGTGCGGAACGCATGCGAAAGCGTGACAGAATACCGGGGGTTCTTTGAAGGCGTCGGCATGAACGGAGGCGCGTCGAGGGGAGACGAAGAAGGGGCAGCAGCGCAAATCGAAGACAAGTTTTTCGTGGAAGAGGTGAACCTGAACAAGATGGCGTTCCTGCAACAATTCCAGTACGGCGTTTTCTACGCGTATGTCAAGTTGAAGGAGCAGGAGATCCGGAACATTACGTGGATATCGGAGTGCATTGCACAGGAGGCTCGAAATCGGATACAAGATTTTATACCGTTGTTCTGACGGCCATAGGAGCGTCCGTTGATGGGATGGGGGGCGGTGTGCGGAGTGAGGCCAGTGGCAGGCCACGAGGGTCGGATCCGAAACGGTGGGCTTATCGGCGATAAATTAACGAGACATGTCCATATTTGGGTAGATTGGACCCGTAATGCACGCCTATAACTCGCTCACAACAGATGTCCTCCAGCCCCATGTCCTCCCAAGGCTCTCCCGCCACCGCCGTCTCTCTCCATCATGTCCTCACCGTCGTCCTCATCGTCGCCCCCCTCGGCGCCATCCTCCTGCCAGTCATCGGCGTTCTCATCTTCTTCACCCCCACAGAGTCAAGAAGACGTCCCGTCTTCGTCCTCAATATCCTCGCATGCTTCCTCGGCATATGCCAGGCGATCTATTTTGCCTCTCTCAACTCTTACGTCGTCCTTCATCCCACCAACCCGGTCTCCCACACAACCGCCATCGCTGCCAGTGCAATTCTACTCATCCCGCCAATCCTTGTCGACTCCATTCTACTATTCCGACTACTCGCTTTCTATCCGATCCAACTCACCCCACGCAACACCCTAATCGCCGTTATGACCCCCACTTTTCTCTGCAAGGCCGCCCGTCTGGCATGTCTGATCGCCTTTCTCGTCACCTATCCCGTCACTCGCCTCGATGGACCCAGCTACGCAACGCTTCCGCAACTTGTGTGGGGCCGCGGTCCCTGGATCGTCGCACTGTTCGCCCTCCAGGCACTTGACAACACGTAAATCTCTATCCGCCCCTTACGCGTTGCCCTGACAGAATTTGTCATGCCAGATATGTGTCATCAATGTTCCTGTACAAGCTCTATCGTTTCGGCTACAATGCCCAAAAGGCGCTTCCGGGCTCTGGGAGTAAGCACGTTTATAAATGTCGAGACGTCTCGCATATACTGACGGAGGTGCTGTTCAAGAGGACATTTTCTCACGCGTGCCCGCCGTTTTCCTAATCACGCTTGGGAATTACGTTGTCCCGTACGCGCCCATCTCGTACTTGTCATTGAGCGTCGACTGACATATGCCTTATCAGGGTGACCATTGACATTGCGGTCATCGTTCTTATGATATGCCTGCCCGGTTGGTCAAGCGGTGCCTACATTCTCTTCGTCGCCAACTTTATCACCATCTTCGGCATCGTATTCGCTACGGTCTGGACAACCAACTTGAACTGGATAATGCGTCGAATGGTTGAAGCTGGTATCGACGCACGTACCCAGTCGACCATGCGTTTTCAAGCCAAGTCTATCGCGGACACGTTCTCGGTGTACGACCCATACATTTCTCCGGACTTTTTTCTCCCACATCATGATCGCCCCCCCTTGACCGAGTCGTGACCTCATCAAATTTATTTGGGCGCAAGCGAGGGTTTTTAAGAGAATCCTTGCTCCTCGGCGGAGAAAACCTACACGGCATTTATTGCGGCTCGATGCGCTTATCCATAGAGCCTGTGCGAGTTCGCATCGACCGGCCTTGCCTTGAGGCGGTTGATGGAATCATGCACGCAGCACCCCATCGGCGGTGTTCGATAAGAAAGGATAAGCTGGTAGCATTCCCACCCATGACGCGACGTTGCCCGGTCATCACCTTAATTTGGTATCCTGGGGATTACATGTTAGTTTGCTTCAATTGTAGTGTATGTACCTGTGTATTGTACCTTTGTGTATTTCCTGCCTGTCTACCGAGTAGTTGGAATGTACCTTTGACGGTGGTTTGTAACGATGCTTTTATGATGCCATGCCATAACCAATGCGTTGATTTCTCACCACGCTGGATGAAAATGAGCCTAGATTCGGATTTCTATTCTGAACTCGACTCTACGCTCTCTAGGGCCCGCACGAGTTCGCCCACAACTGATGATGACCACCAGGCGACCCATGCATATCATCAGGATGGCAGCTCACTCTCCACTCTGACTTCCTTCGATGCATACTTTCTTCACGCCTCGCGACCCTCCCGCACATCCTCCAACGTCTTCTCCCAGCTCGTCCAACCACTCTCAGCAGACGAGTATGCAACCTCCCTCTCGCGATCCTTCTACACGCACCCCTTCCCCTCCGGCACACCACCATCATCATCAGCGCAGGCGCAATCCCAGACAGGACGGTCGGTAGAAGAGGCAGAGGCGGTGGCGACGGCGACGGCGCATCGCGCGCACCTACCGCGTTTCCTCCTTGAACTCGCAGAAGGCTTCAACCTCCTCTTTTACGGGTTTGGCTCTAAGCGTCGCGCACTCAATGATCTCGCCCGAGCATGCGCCACATCCCGCGCTTGCTATACGCACGTCCTCGTCTTCAATGGCTTTTTACCGTCTTTCTCAGCTCGTGATATATTCGCTGCGCTTGCGCGTTTACCTGGTGCTCCACAGCGCGTAGAAGACCTCGCACAGTTTTTGTCTGTGGAACCTCCTGCTGCTGTTGTAACTCCCACATCTCCTTCCGTTTCTCCCGCCCCATCAACTCCGACACAGATACCACGACGACGACGACGACTCGTCCTCATCGTGCACAATATAGACGCGCCCGCCTTACGCGTTCCCAAAGTACGCGCACTGCTCAACGCGCTCGCATCTCTAAGCAGCGTGCAAATCGCTGCATCCGTAGACCACATCAACGCCCCGACGTTATGGACATCGACGGAACTACTCGCGCGCCGATGGCTCTGGCACGACTTGACTACGCTATCAGCTTACGACGTCGAGCTCGCGGGTGCTGACCCTGCATCATTGCGAGGCGCACCGACGACGACGGCAGCAGCAGCAGCAGCCGCCACCGCCACGGCTTCGACAATGCGGGCTGGTGGCGGGCTGGCTGGGAGCATGAGTATGGGTGGAGGTGGAGGTGGCGCCATGATGACTGAGACGGCGGCGAAACATGTGTTGGCCGCTGTGACGCAGCGAGCTCGCAAGTTATTTATGCTCATGGGTCGACGACAACTCGACGCGCTGGCTGACAATGCGAGTAGCAGTGGCAACGTTGGAATTGTGGATCCCACGACGCCTGCGGAGGCTGGGGAAGTCGCGGTCCCGTACGACACGCTGTTCAATCTCGCGCGTGACCATTTTGTCGCAACCAACGACACGGCACTACGCGCGTCACTAGGCGAGTTTAGGGATCACGGCTTGGTCGTCACCGTTGGTACGGGTGTGATGGGCTCCGGCGAGATGCTGTGGATCCCATTGCGGAAGGAAAGGCTCACAAAATTATTGGATAGTTTGTCCGAACAGGCCGATCCACCTTAATCTCTCATTATGAAAAAGTTGTAATTGCATGGACAGCTGACAGCATAAAGGAAATATTCTCGTTGCGAGGGGGGCAACAAAACAGACATCATCAGGTGACAGTACTGTACTCATAATTAATAGACGTAGGGGATAATCCGGTAAGGGACGAGTTTCTGGTACCTGTCCCAGTCCTTCCCGTACCTGCCGCGATTAATGATAATGAGAATTGTTGTTCAATATGGGAAAAAATGACCGTACTTATGCTGGCATCTTTCATCATCGCGTCGCTGTCTATGAATCAGGAGGACTGCGAAATAGACAACGTAAAAGTAGGTGAGGGGAGTATCAAAGCTAGTCGGGAGGGACCACGCGAGTGCCATCAAGAGGTCACCCCTTGGAAATAATCAGGACCAGAACGTCAAAGCAGACAGCACGCAACACACATGTAATTTGGGTGGCGTGACACGCCCCACCAACCGGACGTAAGCAATTTAGACCCCTGTTCGGTAGTCATATATTCGAGGTCTGTAGTTATAACATTGCCCGATCAGTCCCGATGTAGAGGTCAGTTCTGCACACACACGCACTCTTGGGATTACGTCCATTTCGGAACTGATTCTTTTCATTGTTCGATGTCCGGAAGATGTAATATCCAAGGAAATTAACAGCAAGGATCGCGGCGCTCCAAGCATATCCAAGATCCTTCGACTGAAAAACAAGGTAACGTGCCTGGAGTGAATATACAAAGGGTACCCATAGTAGATCGCCAATGGCAAGCATGAAGCCAAATCCGTCAGAAATGATGTCTATAGTTGTTAAAACTGCGGGCTACATGACGCGTTCAGTGGCATGCAAGGAGAGCGAGCCGAATGAGGGACCAACCTCATTATAAAGGGCATCCATTATGTATAGGCCTTGGAACAAGAGGATAAGGATCATAGAGTCTGTGATGTGTCCTCCGAGACGGGTAGCTTGCGCGCAAGCCATGCTTATGTCGATCAACAACCAAAGGATCATGCCAGGACGAAGCTCATTGAACGATTTGATATCCAGAGATCCGACAGTGGGATTCAGCTCGCGGCCAATGTAGAACTTTCGAAACGCGTAAATAGTAGAAGACATCGCGATCAACAGCACGTACATCATAGATGAAATTGCCACTATTTCCGCCGAGGGCCAGTAGCTTCCCTCCTTGAAAGGAGAGCGCGTACCAAAGGACACCTTGAAAGAAGGACATCGATAACGCGGCGCTCACAAAGCCCACCCAGTGGTCATAAAAGAACGTGAACGACTCGACTCCAAATCGTAGGATGTAGCCAGTAGAAAGGCCAAGGGCCATGAGACATGTGGAAAACGCTAACTCGGCCAGTAAATCCAAGTCAAAAAAAGACCTATGAGTGGAAGATAAAAATCGCACCATTTATCTTGTATTGTTGATATTTTCCGTTCCGTAGTTGTGTCCCATGGACCCAGTCGCCTGGGAGGATGGCCCAGGCGACCAGACAAAATGCATACCAACTGTAGTAGATGGAAAATGCTCTTGGATCCCAAAGTTTCCACCAGAAGGCAGGGTCAGAGACCGCCTGAGCTAGAGATGGATAGAGAGATTGAATAGGAGGTGGACAACCGCCGGACGACTCATTGCAGGCAAAGAAGAGGACGTAGGCAAGAACGGGTACGCCAAGGGTGATGGCGAGGGCTCCAGGCGGACCAAGAAATTCGTAGGAAGTTGTCTTGGGATTGAGGGATTTGTGGTCTGACATGATGAGTCGAGAGCAACTTGCGGGGGAAGCGCGTTACCATCACGTGTTGCAGAACAAGCGCAGAAGCCGGCAGTCGGCGGTCCTCCCATTATTACGCCCTTGTGCGCTCCAGTACTTATGGGCTTCTTCTCTTCACGACGACACGATTCAGACGTTCTTTCCACCTCTCCCAGCGCTCAATTGCAGAACACTTCTCCCTCGACAGGAATCATTCGCTCCCGCTTCGTACGTTCATATGCTGCACTCCCCTTTCCTTCTCGCGTTCTCATCTCTCGCCGCTCATCTGCACTTGCTGTGGGCCAGTATGGCAGAAATAAAGATAAAGGCAAAGCGCGCGAGGCAGGCTCTGCCCCCAATCGAGGAGTCGCCTCTCCCTCGGCAGCGGCAGAGTCGCGAAATGAGCCAAACGTCAATGACACAGCGACTACCCACACCACCAATGGTCATCACGCCTTAAATGACATTGAAATGAGAGGCGTTTCTGAACCATCGTTGCATTCGACCGTCTCGCCGAAGACACCGAAGAGTCCAGGCCTTCCCAATAATGCACGAGCCTCAACTGATGCCATAACGCATGTTCTCCCACTCAGTATCACACACTTCGACTGACATTTTTTCTCAGGATCATGCTTGCGCAACGGTTGACCGAACTGGCCTCGGCTAACGCGGAGGGTTTGCTTGAGTACGTGGTATTGATGAAACAAATTCGTGACCTTGGAGATTGAATCGCAAGTTAGCGACGACGAATATCGGTTGCTTCGCCAGAACCTTTTCGAACGGCTCGGCAATTCAACGATCCCTCGGGAGAATTCTCTTGTGCCCACGCCTGGTCCAAGTCGTCCACGCCCTCCCCAGAGTGAGTGCAGTTTCGTTGATATGATCTCCCATGGATTAACTTGCTTCTCAGCCCCTCAACGTAGCGACTCTGTGCGAACCCCTTCCCTGCAGTCCAAAGGGACCGTTTCTTCGACCGTCTCTGGTCTCTTTAGGCGGACAAGTCGAAGAAAGGCCTCAACCGATACGGACACGCTTCATAGTGATACGACCAGCTTACTCTCTGCAGGCTCGAACTCACCGGGCACGTTCACGCGCCGCCTCTTTCAAATATCATTAATGAAGCAGAGCAGCGTGGTCTCTTTAAGACTTGACAATTCAGCAGCTACGCATGAAAATGGATCCGTATCTTACCTTGCAAGCCCCGGCCGTCCCGACGGCCCTAGTAAACCTATTACACCCTCTGTCTCGCGATCGTCTACCACACGAAGTAAACGGAAGGCTCCTGCACCTACACCACCCTCTGCTTTCCATCATCGCATGAACGGTGTCGAGCAAAGGCGAATACAGTCAAGACTTTTGGACGAAGACCTGGATGACGATGTGCTTAAATCTTCGAAAGAGATTCACGCGCAAATAGAAGCTGTCGAGGCCGAAGGACGTAGACTCATGGATGCATTCAATGGCCTTGAGCTGAGCGCCTTGACTCGAAAGTCGCAACCAAACCCTATTTCTACTCTCCAATCTGCCGCCCATTTCCTTCAACGCCTCGATTCGTTTGAAAATGGATGGTCGCCACAATCGTCGAAGGACCCAGATGGAATATCTATGCATTCGACTACTTCGAACGGAACGAATCATCGCTCACCCGTTCGAAGCCACCGGACTGCACCGAATACACCACTGGTTTCTCAACCTGTCTCACTGGCGCGAAAGACTTCGCTTTCGTCAATCTCGTCGAGGGGACGCGGTGGTTCAGCAAGTGGCGCTCCTTATATACCTACTTTACCATCGTCACTTGGGCGTCTATGGTCAGGTAGTTCTTCCAGTGTCAACCTCGCACGCAGCACAAGTCATTTGCCGCTGGCAACTGTGACAGAGGGTCAATCTATTGAGGGAAATAAACGCCCCTTACGGCTGGACACATCGCTCTCCGTGCCCTCGGGGCCAACACCTACTTCTCCGCGGAACTGGAAAAACGGGGTGATTGGTGACGATGAGGACCTAGCAGCATTAGAAACGGAGATGGCAGAGATTAGGCGAAGGCGGACCGAGGTGATGGGAAGGTACGAGGAACGGCTGGGCTACTTGAGGGCCAAGTTGAAGGGAGCAGAGCTTCACGAGAAGTTATTGAGACTGTGATAATATTTTAATATTTTATTTTATTTCTGACGTAATCCACTCTTTTACTATTGGTATGACCGGCCCGGTTGTGGACCGGGGAAGGGCAAAGTGGTTCCCTGAACTATTCTCCTCTCCTCGTCTTGCTTACAATGGCCGCCCAGCAACCGCCAGACTCGTCCATCCCTCCTGACGACCTTTCTTCCGGGCCACAGTCTCCCTCATATGCAGCCAGGTTTCCCAATCGTCGCAGCGTCAGCAACACCCCACAATGGACGGCCACCGACATCCCTTCCCACCATAACGCTGGCACTTCCTATTCCTCTCAATACTCTATTTCCGTCTCTCCAAGCCCACAGCGCAAGAGTCTGGTGAGAAGCTTATCGGGGACGAACCCTAGGCGCTTGAGAGTGCGCACCACCTCTACAAGTTCACGCATGCGCGACAGCGGTCAGCTCAGCGACGAAGACGAAGAGACTCCCGAGCAGGTCCTGGAAGCGGAGGAAGTAGGCGATATACGGGGGAAACGGGTGGCAGCGGCGACGGGTGGGTCCGATGGCCATACCACCGAAGAGGACGATGCGGACGACGAAGATCCAATCACGCTCAAGGACCGCCAGTCGCTCATCAACGTTGAACACCCGTTCGGTCTCCCAATCTGGAAGCCTGCATTGTACAAAAAGTCCCGGTCCGTTACTCGATACGCCGATCAAGCTCTTCACTCCATCCCATCCGCCCAAGCCGAGCGGCACCTGCTCCCAGGAAACATCCTCTGGGCCGTGCTCTTTGGCTGGTGGCTCTCCCTCGTCTGCCTTGCCATTTCGGCGTTACTATGGATCGTGCCAAGAGGTGGAAGACGCTACTCTTTCCTGGTTTACGGACTAGGATGGTATATCTTTTGGCCTTTCGGGAAATACGTGGAGGGGCACATAGATGAAGCCCACGAAGAGGGTAAGAGCGCCGCAATGCCGCAGGGTGATAGTGCGTTCCACACTCAAAGTGGGTCTGACAGCGAAACTATCCGTGGCCCCTCCCATCTCAGTGAGAGGCAGGATGATGACTCACACCCTCATGGTCCCTCCATCCAATTTACGCCTCCGGATCCCCAAGTCAGCCACAGCCAAAGCGTTTCGTGGTCTGATGTGCGAATTCCAAACGAGACGACCAGTTTACTGGGCCGAGTTGACGGTGTTCCCCTTGGTCCATCCAAATCATACGGTGCTGCATATTCATCGGTCACAGGAGAACCCATCAAGGTATCCACAACGCACGACATTATGGGTCGTATCTGCTTCTGGCTGGCCTTAGTCACTGTGATTTCCCCTCTCATGCTCTTCGTGTGTATCATCTGCTGGGGTCTAATCATTGCCGTCCCTATGGCCAAGCTAAATTGGGCACTCATCCAGTACCTTTTCCGACATCCGACAAATATTCGCTTCTGTTCGGCTCCTTCCATCGTCTTCCTTCCAGCGGAGGGCATTTCTCCCCAAGACGCTGGCGAGAATGGAGGAGCCTCTACACCTATGAGGGTCAAGCCAAGACTTTTGGCAGGTCAAGACGCTCCTTCCGGTGTGCCGTCATCCAAAGTGCTTCTCTGCATTTACCGTGCCGTCGGATGGAAATTTTACAAGTACACTATCGGTGGCGTCAACATTTTCTTCATCAATCTATTGCCCGTCGTTTTCTTTGTCATTTTCGATGGTTGGGTCCTCTCCCCCATAGTTGATGAACGCAGGCGTACGGGCCAACCCGTCCCCGCCTTCCTCGCTATCATCTGCTCTCGACTACTTATCTTCCTACTTTCGTTGCTCAGCGTTATCCCACTTTCATACTTCATCGGCATGGCGGTCGCGTCCATCTCTGCGCAGTCGTCCATCGGAATGGGTGCGGTCATAAACGCAACATTTGGTTCCATCGTTGAGATCTTGCTGTATGCGTTTGCATTGACTGAGGGCAAAGGTCGTCTCGTCGAGGGCTCGATTGTGGGGAGCTTGTTGGCCGGTGTCTTGCTAATGCCTGGTGTGAGTATGATCAGCGTCGCTGTGCGGCGGAAGGAACAGAAATTCAACGCAAAAAGCGCCGGTGTAACAAGTACCATGCTTATCATGGCGATAATCGGAACGCTCACGCCAACGCTTTTTTATCAAACTTACGGCAATGTACGTATTACCGCACACATATATATCGCTTCTGGATTGACGTTTGAATGTCACCTCTCTCTTCAGTTCCAGCTAGTCTGTGAAGGCTGCGCAGATAAAACATCAAATAAGGGTTCATGGGGATGCCGACATTGCTCATACAAGCATCCGGACCCTGCGAGTGACCCATTCTATCAGTCAACGGTGAAGACCCTCATGTACCTCTGTGCTGGTGTCCTTCTCTTCGTAGGTCCATCAATCCACTACATCAATATCAGCTTACGATTCATTCACTCCACAGTCTTATCTCATTGGTCTTTGGTTCTCGCTCCGCACACACGCCTCGCAGATATGGCAAAACCCTCAACAGTTGTTACATCCTCACGAGTCGGGTCGCATGTCACTGTACCATAAGATTGTCCCACCATCCAATCTCATCCCTGGCGTGTCAAAGCCGGGACCAAGAGACACAAACACGGCCCGCCTTAAGCCGAGCTTCGTTGTCACAGACGCTGTCAATCCAAGTTCTCACGGCGCCGCTACGACATCCCAATCCGCCGACGTTGCGTCAGCCGAACCCTCCACTTTAGGCCGTACTTTTTCTCCCAATTCGCCCGTGAGCCCCACGCCCAGATCTCTCGTTCCCATCATGGAGAGCGTCGACCACGCGCTGAAGGATACGGGCTTACAGCCTGCACAGCTCCCTCCTGATGATTTCACTCGTGCAGTTGCCGTCGCCACTGTGTCTGCTTTGCGGCACCAGCAGGTGCAGGCGCGGCGGGTGAGAGGTGGTGTGGAGGAAGAATATCATGAAGGACACGCCGGACACGATGGACCTTCTTGGAGCCGTGCAGTAAGCGCGAGCGTGCTCTTGGCCTGTACGGCGCTATATGCAGCTATCGCCGGTACGTGTATCCAAGACCTATCCTTCCTCCTTGTTTTATTTCGCATTGTTGATCGACTTGATACAGAGATACTGGTCGATGTTGTGGACGTTGTGCTGAATGGGTCAGGTATCGACGAAAAGTTCCTCGGAGTCACGCTGTTCGCACTCGTGCCAAACACGACAGAATTCATGAATGCGATGTCGTTTTCTATGAACGGCAACATTGCCCTCGGGTACGTCTTGACAAGTGTTCTAGTCGCCGTCAAAAGTATTTTTCGTGGGAGTGGAACTGATTGAAAAGCGCAGTATGGAAATTGGCTCAGCGTACGCCCTTCAAGTGTGCCTTCTGCAGATCCCCGCAATGGTCGCCTTTTCGGCATGGTACGATCCAGCCCAGATGGGTAAAGTCGCCGATACTTTCACGTGTGTTATCTATCCTGTCCTTTAAAAAATCCGGCCTCACTCTGAACAACTTCTTACGATATACCAGGTTGATCTTCCCACGTTGGGACGCGATTGTCATCATATTGTCAATCTTCTTATTAACGTATACATATATCGAAGCGAAGGCCAATTATCATCGCGGAAGCATCCTCGTCTTGAGGTTCGTTTTTTCTTTTTTGTCCCTATCCAATCTCGGGACGTGGACACTAATACAATTGCTCCTTTTTCTCTTATACGCAGCTATCTCGTGCTTACCGCAGGTTTCTTCTTCGCACCATACCATCCAGGCAGTGACTCTGACGAGAGTGTTAAAAACGTCCTCGGACCCGTGGTAACCGTGCGCACTCTCTCGGAGTCCTGGCGCCTCTTCTGGTCGGTGCCGTAAATGAGCGGATGCAATGAGATCCCCTCGTGTTTGTTCCCTGAACTACCCCGTTCTATATATAACTTATAGCTCAACATTACCATGCTATTCGGTGTCCGACGGACATTTACGATTGTCGTTAAAATGGCACCATTTTGCTAGATCCTCGCTATCTCATCATCTCAAAGTTGTGTAATTCTCTCAGAGGTTTGGTTAGGAACGACTTTAATGAAATCCCATGCACGACGTTTGTTTCAAGTCCATAATCCAACGTCTGAACACAACTATGTTATTTGCTATATTCAATGTAACGCCTTGAGTGCTTCCAACGACTGTCTGATCTCCTTATAAGTCTGCTTGAGCTTCTCTGGCGTACTACCACCCTGTAACACGCGCTCCGTCTCTGTCGACGGATGGCGATAATCCAAGAACTTCTCTAAACAGTCCCCATCGAGGAATCCGTACGCCGCCACTTCTGCTTCTTTTTTCACCCACGTACTCACAGGGGCACGATACTTGACGTGTGACGCGTGCGTGATCTCAGTGATGACTCTGCGCAGGTTACGCTCGAGCGCGGTCAAGTGGAGCGAGAGCTCGGAGGGCACGTCGACAATGGTGCCGATGCGACCGGAGGACGTGAAGAAGAGTTGTCGGTTCGATAGTGTTGATGTTGTGTTGACGGCGGCACGCGGCACGGAGTCGGAGTCGCTCGAAAATATAGAGTCTAAATAACCATTGAATTGGTGAGCAAGTGTTCGAGATGCTAGTCAAGACATAAGCAAGAAGATTCTGTTACCTGTGATGAACTTATTCACCACTTCGCCTAGGTTCCAAAAGCCATCGCGCTCCAGAGTCGTCTTGATCTCTCCTCGTTGAACGGAATAAGTGAAAAGGTTGCAATCATTCTGAAAGAGATGCCGGAGTACTTGTGTTGGTGGTAGTCGGTCCAAAAAAGAAATAACTCACGTTCGCCCCGATGATGGTATCCTGGTCCAGCGACTCGACGGTGACGGGCCAGAGCGGACTGAAATCCTTTGCTACAGATTCCAGTCGTACCTCACCCCCTTCTGCCTCAACAACGTCGATGATAGATACCGAGCAAATCGCGTCGCCGACGAACAACCTAGATCCCCTAGTGACAAGGCTCGTGACGAGGTAATTGTGATACCAATCCGCGATTTTTTGGAGTCCCGTATTGTCAATTTTGTACAGGAAAACCTGTCAGCTCCAGATTCAGCAGCAGAAACGAAGGGAAAGAGAGCACTTACTGCGGGACCTATGGCAGCAGCTAATAGTCCGTCCACGCGGGCCAATGCGAACACGCAACCCTTGACATCCAACTCTGAGATTTGCTTCAATTGACGCTTTTTTCTCGAAACTCTTGCATCCAACTCGGCTTTGAAAAGGAGCAGGCGACCTTGACTAGGTTCACTCTCCCCGAATTTGTGAAATACTGTCCCGATACAAATAACCGTGTCGCCTTCAGACGATGGAATCATCCGAATTTTCGTTACCTCTTCGTCGGTCTGACAGGTGAATTGGCAGAGCACTGTTCAAGGGTCATCTACAGGCAAACGGTAGGGCCAGCGAGGGATAGGAACGTACATTCGAAAGACTTATCGTCAAGCAATTTGAGACTGCTCGTAGAGGACTCCTCGTCCCCCACACGACCGGGTTCGCTTCGAACGCATGCCACAGCGAAAGCGTGTAGGCTTTCGTCGTAATCCAAACACCGAGGATTATCTAATCCCAAAGGAATCTACGACCACAAAGTTCATCCATCGTCAAAGGTATTTTGGGGACGAGCTCACAGTTCGGATGTGCATCTTATCGAGATCTTGCACGGTTCCAACAACGCATCCAGACGGTGTCATCAAAAGCAAAGAGGAAGGCCAGTTCTCTGAGTTAATCCTCGTGCTCGCAAAAACGCTCTTTTTACCAGGGCAACATTGAGCAGAGTAGTCATACAACAATAATGTGACGTTTACCTTTATCAGGATAGAGGAATGCTGCAAGATTCCCCTCTCCAAGTAGAACAATGCCGCTCTGCTCCCGCTTGCGAACACTACCTTCTTTTCGCCCATTTCGAACTGTGTCAGCCCTACGGGTTCAGTCCCAAGTGAGAAAACTCGCTTGTCCTGAAACTCGTTCTTCACAAAGGCAAATGCCACTAGGGTCCCGTCCCGTAAGCCAATCAATAGGTGATGTGCGTTACCGAAGTCATGCAAAAGAAGGGACCGCGGGAGTGCAGGGAGGGAAATCGAGTTGCAGACAGGCTCAAAATGCCTATCGGTCGAGACAACAGAGAGGAGGTCGACGGAATGTGTAGACCAAAAGCCAACGGCAATGTATTGCGAAAACATCTTCGTAGGGTCAAGTGGTGTACAGGAAAGCGCAGAGATCTCTTCCTTCAGGTCCTTATACCTAAGCGATACCATGTCAAATGTAGATTCAAAAATGCTAAGAAAATCCAAATACCGGAAGATCTGAAATTCATTGTTCTCGTTCAGATTGAGAAGGACTAGACGTTTTCTGCTCAGACCCAGGACAAACTGGCTCGCGTTGAGCGCAGCCGCCACAATCGTGCGCTCTGCCCACTCCCCGCCTACATTCTCGGGGCTCCAGGAAGTCAAAACACTATGTGTTTGAAGCACGTCATCGTACTCTAAAAGTAGCACACTTTTCTCTGTCACTTGGACAACAAGCGATGAATCTTCGTACGATGTTCTTCCCGCAGTATTCTTGAGACACCATACGACGTTTGAGGCAGCAAGAGTGGGGGAACGGTCAAATCCAGCAGTCTCCCCAGGAACTACGGAGAGATTGTCGGGCGGATCAAGGCTAAATAGTACAGTCTCCTGTGAGTTCGTTGCCAGAATGTGGGCGTCGAGACTACAGAAGGCGTCAGGACGACTCCGAAACACAGGGAGCCACATACGAATCGCGGAAGCGAGATCGTAGTGGCCAGATCTTGCTAAAGTACCCCATATCCTCTATGACACCAATGCTTTGGAAATGTGCTCCGTTCTGGATAACACGCAGGCTCCCAGTGTTCATGCCTCCTGAAGCAGTTACGATACGCGGCTACGCAGATGGTTTTCAGCGAGAATCAAAATCCATGGGCAGAACCAAATTACCTGTCCACTCCCATCTGTATCAGTCAACACAGCATCTAGAATGGGCCCAATGTTTTGCCAGGTGTCGAGGACTTCGATGAATGTGCCATTCAATGCAAGCACGCGACCCTCGCCTTCTCTTTCAGTCACCCACGCACGTCCCTTCCCTTTGTTGCTAGTAGAGAACGAGCTAAGCTGAACAGTTGATACATCAGCAGGAATTGGGAGAGTCGGCGTGCTGATATCAGAAATAGGTGAGGTATGTATTCTAACAAGTTGGCTATCACCGAGATGTGAACCAATAAACAAAACTTGCGAATCAAGATAAGATAAAGCAGTGGGCGGAGAAACCTAATATTGAAAGGTGAGGGTTGGATTTTGTGTAAATTGTAACGCAAGCCTACCTCCCCGAGTGGGATAACTCCGAGAGTGCGTTCAGCTGTGAGCTCAAGCGAAAGCAAAGCCAAACGGCCATATGAGTCCCCAACAATGAATCTAGTCCCTTCATCATTCACAGGACACCATCTGGAGTCTATTAGAAATTTGTGGTGACATGAGTTTGAGACATACGCAGCTACTTCACGCCAAGGCCACTCAACAGTAGCCCTCGCCTTTCGCTTTTTTATCTCGCGCCCTTTCTGCTTGTCCTTAGTATTGCCTCCTAGAGACTGCTCTGCGTTCTTCTTCTGACTTTCGAGCTTCTGCTGCCTCTCACGATGCTTCTCTTGCCACTCCACGGAAGAGTGTTCGAAAAAACGAATCTTACGTCCACCGAGCACCAATATGCCACCAGGAATTGGTACTTTCTTACCCTTTAACTGCTGAGAGTGGACTGTGACAAGACATTGAGATGCCTCAGCTGGTGCGAGAGCGGAAGAAGAAAGTATAGTTGGTGACAAAAGAAGAGATGGTTCAGGAGATAACTCGCGTTCCAAAAGAATGAGATCGCGTGCGAGAAGCTGAAGGTTTTTATTGTGGTCCAGATGAAGGATTGCGATGGCGTAGTTACCAGCACCGACAGAGAGGAATGCCAGGGAGAGAATGTTCAGCTCCGATACCCTGGGATAGTTGGGCCGGGATGAGGATGCATATATGCTGAGAGTAAAAAGGAAACCCCACATGATATCGAAGTCATTCGTGTATAAACCATCTTCTAGTTCCACAACCTTGATTTTCCCGGTATAGCAGTTGACCACAGCGACTCTCCCCGACGGATCCACAGAGATGGAGTGTAGAAACTCGGAAGGACGAGCATGGTGATGATGTAGACTCAATGTCTTCAGCGATTTCAAGAATGGACTCCCGGAGGACGGTGTTGAGTAAGATAAAAAGACAAGCTTTGGGTCAGGGTGATCGGTCAGCAACAACAGGTTGCTCTTGCCATGCTGCAGCAGCAGCATCAGTCACGCAGCGAGAGATAGTTCGAGGAGCATTACTTGTGCTGGAATAGCCCTGACTGTGACGATTCTCCCCCATATCTCTGCTCCACATTCGTGCCGGAGGCCACTCGGTTGTACGGAATAGATATCGAGCCTATTAGGTTTCGTGACGGCAAGATGAATAAGAGAAGAGTCTGAGGTGAGGCGACATTTGATTGCATCTGTCACCGAGGACGGTGGGTGAAAGGTGCTGACGACCCTCATGATGGTGTCTGGGACAAGACGCAGTCATTGCACGTCGCTGGAAGAGTTGTCCTCATTTTTGAATCTAATCCAATACATCGTCACTATCATCTCCTGTGGCTACCTGCATCGTCCCATCTTCGTTCATCACCACACCTACCCCATGCCCCTTAGCCTCTGAGCCTGCTGCTGACGTTACAAACTCGGACATTGACCGATTCCCTCCAGTCGATGTTCCCGCAGACTTAGCTGGTCCCGGCAGTTTTCTCCGCGCTGGGGCGTCAGACGCATCTGGCCATGGTATTATTTCTAACCATGAGATTGCAAGGTCAGTCACCAGCAACAGTTTCATAAATTATAATTGTTCACCCTCCAAAAACAAGAATTCGTCCGCCCTTCGAGTTACGGAGGCTTTTGTAATCGAGACCCGATGAGCCTAATGAGTCAAGTACGGAGTAAAGCATCGTACCAATATCCCGCTGTTGCACCGTTACTCGTTTCTCGCGATGTGCGATATGATAGCCAGCCTCAGATAGCCTCTTGATGAATTCCTCTGTTGCCAATGAAATAAGAAGCGTGGCCTCCTTCGCAACAATGGGTATTTCCTAAATCAATGTCAAGGATGGCGTCTTACATGTAGAGCGTGCTGGTGGACGTACCTTGTCCGCCTTGATAATCTTTTGCACACGTGAAATAGGTAGTAGAGACTTTCCAGACTCCCTAACAAGGGATGGTGTAAGCTTTGCAGTAGCCTTGCCTTTTGCTTTTAGTGGGTCAGAGGTCTTGTCCTCGGGTAGAGGAGGCGGGTCAGTATTTGCTTGATCCGCACCCGCACCGTCTACTTCCATATGAACGTCGCTCATTACATGGGGTTGCGCTATATGACTGCGCCGCTGCGTCCTGCCAGTGGTTCCAAGTCAAGCTGAGACGCGTCGCGTCGCCAGTCACAACCTCACCACCATTTACAATGGTTTCTTCTCTCCTAGTCGAGGCTCTTAGCTCACCCACGGACGTTTTGCTTTCATTCTATGACACGTACGACCATGACGCGATCAACGAGTTTCCCAAGGCCGTCGCGAAGCATTTCTCAGACATCTTTAGGACAGAGGAAGCGTTCTTAGAGGTGCACTCCCACATCCGTCTCAATCTCACTTAATTCAATTCGCATGTTACAACCCTAGATACCTCCTCTCACCCCCTTACGCTCTCGCGCATACCGCGATCGTGCTCTTGTCCGATTCCGCGCCTTGGTCCAAGACACGTCTCCATCGCCAGAGATTTACTTGTCCAAATTGCGGGATGGGAGATGTGGCGGCTGGGGCCTGTCAGATTCGTCCCAAACTGACGGGGGTGATACCGACTTCGATTATAATGATCTACGGGATTGTGTCGTCTTCTGGGCCGTCAGCGTTCCCGGAGAGACGGAGTGGTACCAGGCGCTGTCAACTGGCGACTCATCAGTTCAAGGCGAGTTCCCTTGTGGAGTTTTCTAAACCATGTTTAATGGGACAACAATAGGTCAGCACATTGAGCCACTTCGCGCTCATAAGTATCCCATCTCGGGAGAGGTGCATTGTGGAGTGCAGATCAAGGTCGGCTTTTCTGAGGCACACGCTATTATCGCATTACTCATTTCAGCGACTAGATGTACGACAACACTGGAAACAACGTCCCAAAGACGGCCGACGTTCTAAACTTTGTTGGCATCCTGACCAACGAACCGCAAGTATCCTCATCCACAGTGCCCCCGCGGTCCTTCTAATAGTTTCAAAGCCTCCTCACAGATTCGGATGGACCGATAAATGTACCGACACTTCACGTCCTATTCGTCCGCGAACACCGACTCAATATCCTCGAGGCCCCAAAAGACCCGATAGAGCAACACGTCCGCGAGGAATTGATAGACTGGATTGCAGACGAAGCTCTCGGGGGTGATCGCGATGCCGCAGAATGGGTTCTGCTCGCTTGTGTTGCCCGAGTGTACGTCCCCCATGACTACCCTAATCGCTAATCGCCGGCCGTCGTTCATATCATTATTCCCCCTCCCTCTAGCCAATCACGTACGCGTTCACTCAACCCACCATCTCTAACCCTCGCACATTTCCCATCCCCAACGTCATCGTTTCCCTCCACCCTCCCCACACTCTCTCACGTCCTTTCCCTCCTTCTTCCCTTACACGTGACGCTCTCGCTATCCCTCGATCTACTCAATTCCGTGTCGTTCGTACCCGAAAGTGTAAACGAAGACTTGCATTCTGGCTACCTTCAGCTCGCACACAGTACAACGATGCTCATGACCGAGGGCGGGATACAGGAGGGAAAGCTGGTCGAGCGAGGTGTGTTAAACGTGCGAGCCATCCAGCAAGTGATAAACACACAAACTCTCGCCTACAAATTTCCCTTCAGCGAATTCTCGTTCCCGACGGATATTAGCTTCGTGGTTCTAGCACAAGGGACGAACAGTGCCCTATTCCAGGTTTGAAAAACAACGATCGCTCATAGTGTACCCATTGTTGATTTGCCTTCTACAGACAGACATTACCCTACCCCTCAATGTACCTTCAACATGTGGTCTGTACAAGCCGAAATCAGACATTAAGCTGCCGTCGACAGACAAGTTGGAAGCCTTCCGGCACCTGATACTGAGTGCAAAGACAGGAAACATTGTAGTAACAGATACAATTTCTGAGGTACGCGCCGGACGTGGTTTATAACGTCCAATTTTCTGACCTTGTTTGTCATGCAGCATATCCAAGAAGATTTTGTGCGACAGAGAAAGGCAGACAATGCCACTTCGCCCGAAGAATTGAAACAGACCATCACAGTTGCCCGGTCTGACTTTCCATTTGTTCAGTTAATCACGCATATGCTGACGAATTCCCTACTAGGTTGATTGGTCTCACCAAGCACGCGAGCACCGTCACTGTTGAAGGATGGGAACACGCAAAAGAATTAAACAAGCGAAGGAAAGCACGCTTCGCATGATGTATTTCAGTATGGATCTTGTAATCTTACCATCACGATGGACGTCCCAAGTTGTTGATGCTCGCTTGCATCCACTCATCACTTAGTTCTCTCACGACCTCCCTCAATACGTTCTGCACTGCGTCACGATCTTGTCCACTTCCCTCCAAGTAGTACTTAATCTGTCGAAAAGTCGATATCGACGTTTCACCGCACCAACAAACCTTTCATACGCACCTTTGGCTCCGTTCCGCTCGTTCTTGTTGTCAACACGATTTTGAGTCCCTCACTCGAAGCTGCTCGAAACTGTATCATATGGCCTGATGACAGTGGCAAGATGGGCTTGTACGTGGGTGGGTTCGTGCTATCATAGCCAAGGGTCAAGTCTACGATGCTGGATACCTCCAAGCCAGCAATCGATTTAGGATAGCTTGGCCTCCTGCCAGAGCCCTCGAATGATGTTTTCAATATTTCACGCGATTGAGTTGAAGTAACGAAGGTGAAGACTAACCTGCCCATCATAATTTCTAAGCCGTGCAAAGATCTGGTCAACGACAAGCGGGTCATCGCAGATAAAATAGCTGTTCTTGGTCTGAAAAGCAAACCAGGAGAAGTAATATTAATTTTCGCTTTGAAGGAGACTGACCTGGAAGTAACCGTATCTAGCAACGTACAGGATTGGCAAAGTTGGGGAATGATACCATATTCAATACCCACATACCTTTCATACAACTCTTGAAGGAAACTGCTGGCAGTCTTTCCTTCTCTACGTAGTAGAGCTACCAGCTCAGCGAAAAAAACCTTGAATCGGTCAGTATACTCTCTGGAGTGCTACGTAGGGCAGGTCTATACAGTGGCTGCGACACCATCCTTGTCACGAATCTCGGACCCAATCATGAAACCAATAGCTTCTTCATACCCAAACGGAACTTCATATCCCTGCTCGACTAGAGTCAAGGCTGTGTTGCCGATGTATTTGAAACCTAACGAGTGGTAATTGGTCGTGGGCCTATCCGTGCAGATAACTACGAACCAGTGAGACACTCGGTGAAGTTAAATCCATGGGCTGCTGCCATAGCTTCAATCATCTTGGAGCTCACGGTGGATGCCACCATAGAGAGCTTTTCTGAGTGGTTTTGTGGCCGGATGAAACACTTACTACTACAAGCATGGGCCATGACCTACCTAGTGGTTTACCCGACGCTTGATACTGCGCTAGTATTCTTCCAGCGAAAATTGCACCCAGCTGGTCTCCGGTGAACATCGTCCAGGTCCCGTTAAGCCTGTTACAAGAACACACAAATTCAGAAGAGGACAAAATCATATAATACCATTGAACCACCGTACTTTCTTTCTGCGGCAGAAAACCTATCTGCGTCAGGATCCTGAGCGAGAACGTAAGTCGCGCCTGTGGCCTCCGCGGTACGAATGGCAAGATCCTTTTCCTGCATTTTAGCGCAGTGCCTCAAATAATGAGACCTCTATTTACCAGGGCTCCTGGACCCGGACATAATTACAGGTCACTCATCAGTTCCATCAGTCGTGGGCAAATTAATGGAACATACCGTCCTCCTCTGGATTGGGGAACTTGACCGAGGGAAATTCTGGATCAGGGTGTTGCTGTTCTTTCACGGGAATGAAAGATTTGAATCCAAAGCGCTCGAAACTTCGATTAACGAACACATGTCCGACACCGTGTAACGAAGTATTGACAAACTTGATGTCCGTTGATCCATTGAGAGCTCTGGGAACAAAGGCAATTACAGCGCTCTGTAAGGCAAAGCTATTGTTTCGTCCTTACTTGTACTCGCTGAGATGGGCTATGTGGTCCAAGTAGGCTTCGACCATTTCGCGGGTGCGATCAATACATAACGGGTCCTCGAGTACAGAGTCCGTATCCCACCTCTTCGGATCTAGATTGGCAGAGATGGACGCTGAGATGCCTTTGTCGTGTGGGCTGATAATCTGAGTAATGCATGGGTTTGAGACGACGGCCCCTTATGGTCCACGATAGCCATACCTGGACCCCGTTCTCCCAGTATACCTAACAAGGTGAGCGCCTTACTGAAAAACAAAACCAGTACAGGTTCACCTTATAGCCATTGTCGTGCTACTGTTAGGTAAGTACTGTATGCTATGCGTGCAAGAGATTTGGTTTACCTTGGGATTGTGACTGGCTGGGTGACACCATCAGTATCACATTGATACAACGTTGCAAAGTAGGGGACCTGTGATCATTATTCCGCAAGCAGCGCCCAATTTCTTTACGCCGAATGGGACCCTAGAATCAATTCAGTTAAGCCTTCCTCGCAAAACGCCCGAACTGCATGACTTGCATCGGAGTATGAACGAGGTCGCGGTAAAGGTAGGTCTTAACTCCTTTATCGAGAAACGCAGCCGCGGTGAGCCGCGCCCATCTTTCAGAGTTATGCCTATGATCGTATCCAATGACTGCTCCACGATTCCGAGCGTTGTCAACATGCTCGAGGGCGTAAGCGCACAGACCCTAGTGAGTCATCACTCTTGAGGGATGTCCTAGTTTGCCGTACTAGAGCATTTTTCACGCACCTGCGAGGCTTGTATGACAATTAGGTCGTTCATGCGCGACCAACCAGCCTCCATCCGGCCACGGAGGCCTAGAAATGTGAGAGCATCAGCAATGCATTAGCTATAGCGAGGAACCTTCCCCAGTAGATTACTAGACCTGCTGTCCCAAACTCTATGCGAGACCTGGCAGATGTGCGATTTCACAAGGTGACCGAAAGATACGCTGAATGAGGATAGTAGTACCTCAGCCTCTTATTTAATGCTTCAGCATTTCCAGCAGCCCATAGATCCGAAATCTCCCGTTTAGTGCCAGGATTCTGGCGTCCACGGTTTAGTGTCGAACCATCACGTTAGTATGTTGTCCACACGCACTTGATCAATGCGTAGCCATTCATTGACCAGGTCTGCCAGGTCTCCGGTTGTCTCAGAACTCATCGTGGGTGACGTTGCGTAGCGTGGCAGGGTCTGTCGGACGGAACTGCCAGTGAGTGAATGAATGACACGAAATTGATTTACTAGCACCGGGCCGGCACTAAAAAGGCTAGCGACTTGGGCTCGGACACGAACAGATCTACACGTTGACATCCTTGTACTGTAGTAGAGTATATACCACAGCGTTTATACTTGATTGATATTGATGAAGGTAAACATGGGTGTGCCATGGAAGACAGTATATATACATTTGCAATGACACCATATAGAAACGAACTGAAAGTCTTTACTAAGTCAACACCCCCATATATTGTGAGAATCGGACAATATATGGGGGTATGAGAGCCGGAAGTCAGACCGTAACAATTACAGATGTGTCTTCATCTTCTCCACTAACAAATGTGCATCATCCTCTTCGAGGTCATCGCGTGACTCGTATTCCTTTCGGTGCATATCCCTTGTTGTTAGAGGCAGGTCCTGCCTAAGCTCTCCGGGACCCAGACCCAGTCCAGTTGGTAACGAGCTGAACTTCGGGGCTGGAATTATATGGTAGTGAACCTGCTGTCGATGAGATTGGGGTATAGGGAAGGAAAAGAGAAAGTGAGGCGGACATGTGGGATAACTTGTGCATACTCTTGGTTGCAAACGACGTTCAGGGCCGTATTGTCGATGGCTACGAGTTCCAACATGATTGTGAGGGAAACTGGGTAAGCACTCGGATCATGATTTGGCAAGGACGCACCTTTCGTCAAGGCTTTGGATATTCTGGATATAGCTTTGCCTACGGCAGCTGCATATTCTGGAGGAAGTTCAGAAACTCTCGGACAATGTATTTTTGGTACGACGAGCGTGTGCCCAGGGCGAAGTGGTAGTATATCTGCAAGAGACAGGCTTGGTTTAGAATTACCTCAAGCTCGTCTTATGAAGGGAGTTCTACTCCCCGAGAAATGCGATGACGTGGTTGTCCTCATAAACTCGATAAGCGTGCGCTCCATGGTAAATTATCTGACAGAAAGCACACTCTCTGTCTTTCTTCCAAAGTTCTGGGACGGTTTGAGTGACTTGCGCCTTGATAATGAAAGAAGTCATGATCAATATCACGATAGTGTCGAGGTACTTTTATTCGGGACGTGGGCCGCAACTCTCGGTTAATGACATGGCGAGCTCACGCTGGTCCATCACTGGTAGGATGTGCGTGCGCAATTAGAGAAGAGAGCCACTGAGACGCTGGCTCCACAACATGGGCACCGAGGCCGCGGTGTCAGTCGACCCACGGACATGAGGGAGTGGCAACAGAAGGTTCTCCGAGTCCATCATCCCGGATTTAAAGTCCTACCCAGCCTCGTAAAGCCCACCCCAAAATACCAACAGATACAGACGCAGCGATCAGCTTCGCGTGCTCGCGTGCGAGAGTAATACCAGCAAACTCCACCGCGTCTCCGCTCTGATCCTGCAGCATAGGAGCGGGTGGCGTCGCGCTCGAACTTGAGATCCCCGCCAACTGAGCAAGGATCGTTTCCTCCTGCTTCTCCAGCCGACGCTGCAAGGCGTCCATGCCCTTGTTCACCGTGTCCAAATTCGCAACCTCCATCTCCTGAACCTTCCTCTCAAAAGCCTGCGTGAGTCGACGACGCTTCCAAGGCTCGACGAGCATGATCGCCAACATGAACACGAGCACGTTGACGCCGAGCACTGCGAGCTGCCCGTAGGTCGACACGCTGCGAATCTTGTCCGACCATATTTGTTCCTCGTGGTATCGCGCGAGAATGGTGCGCATCAGCGTGCTGAATTCACGCTCCACCTCATCCTCCGTTTGCGCGACTGCAGCTTTCGCCCGCGACTCTTCCTGCTCGAGCGCATGGTCCTGCCGCACCAACACCGTAAATCGCGAAACATCCGTATCGCTCCACATCGATTTGCGTTCTAGGAGGTTATTAACCTCACGCTGCGAATCAGAGCGTTTCTGTACAGCTTCTTCGTAAGACACCTTCGCATCGTGTGCGGCTTTTCTTGAGGCAAAAATGTGTGCCTCTATGTATCTGAGTCTCCATGTATGGGATGAGAGAGTACCCTCCAAACGTACCTTGTGAGACGACTTGTCGCTTCAATGCCTCGATTTCATCGTAGCCAGTTACTCGATTAATTTCTCCCCCGAGTCGAGTGAAGGAAGTGGCCAGGCGCGCGATGAGACTATCCACATGTTGACGAAATGCGGTGGAATTCTGCTCCGACCAACGCCGAATGACGGATTGTGCGTGTTCGATGTCTCCTCTCGCTTTATTGGATGCGGGGTTGGAGTGTAGTGGTCGCGAACCGCGGTCCTGCTTGAGGGGAAGTGTGATCGCAAGGAATCTCACATGCACGCGCGGCAACGTAGCGAGTAATAGTCGAGAGGTTGCTGGTCTCAGCATCCAAGCGGGAACACTATAGCTGCGCGGTATCGTGGGATGGGGAACGAATTCGTGAGTTAATGTTGGGCTTAGTGGTGCTGGACGGGCATAAGTGAACAGCTAGCTCCGCGTCTATCCCGAGTCATTTCGCCGTGGGAGTCGGTGCCATCGTTCATCTAAAGAAACCCAAAACCCGTCTAGTGATAAATGAAATACGTATACACATTTGCAGTCTAATGAGTGGCAAGCAGATACAATTCTAACATCGCTCAACTCCACACGTCTAGCATTAATCGTGACCGCTCTTTCAGCAGCTTCAGCTCTGCTGCACCCTCTGCCTCCGCCGAGCCGCCCTTCGCTTCACCAAGAATGCGCGCAAGAGTGTCTTCAACAGATTTGGCCATGCTCTTCGCATCACCGCAGATATATATGTAGCCTTTGCCATTCAAGATCGCATCCGCGACTTGAGTGCGGTCCTCCCAGATGAGGTCTTGGACGTATATCTTCCCACCATCAGGTTTATATGGCGGTTCGCGAGAGAACGCGGAGCGCATCGTAAATTTGCCTTGCAATTCCCTGGTATATTCTGGCCACTCCTCCTTGTAAAGGAAGTCTTCGTTCGAATGCCGACAGCCATAGAAGAGAAAGATGTTTCCCCAGTCATTCAACGCATCCGGGCCATTCTTCTCGATAGAACGTCGGGCAAGGGCAACACGTTCCTGCACGAATCCACGGAACGGTGCGACACCCTGAGCACAGAAAATACGTGAGAAGATCAAACATGGCACACAACCCAATGACTCACGGTCCCAGGGCCAATCATGATGATTGGACTCTTCGGATTAGTCGGAAGGCGGAAAGTAGATCGACGGACATGAATGGGAGCTTTGTAGATGGACCCTTCACGATGAGCACCTCGAGGTCCTTCGATGGCATACGCTGGGAACAAGGATTCATTGCCTTGGCTAACGAGTGAGCCGATCTCGCCGTTGGCGGCATATTTGAGGTTAAGAAGGAAATTGGAACCAACACCATAGACAGAACGAGGAGGAATTCGAGAACAAGCGGAATCATATTTGAGCGCAACACATGTGACGTGAATAGAGTTCGGATTAAGCTTGGGGCTAGAAGAGATAGAGTAATACCGAGGTTGGAGACGAGGGATGGAAGAAACGATAGTGTCGAAGGGAATATTCCATGCGGTGGTATTCGCAGTAGTAGGAGTCGCTCTAATATCATCGCCAGCGGCGAGCTGGAGGAGTTCGCCAAGTTTGAGGCAGCCTTCTGTGACGACGGCATGGTATTCTTCCTTGCGTGTGTTGAGGCTTCGGAGGTAAGCCTCGGCGGAGGGAGTAGGACCAAACTTAGCCAAGACACCGAGGATCTGCCGGCCTGCGACGGCGCTAATGTCAATGTAGTGCCGCAGGACGGTGGCGTATGTCGTAGGCACGGGGAATGCCACTTTGGCGAGAGCGGGATCCAGAGACTCAATTCCAATGACAGTATCCCTTTTCTCCGAAAGGCCAAGTGCGCAAAGAAGACGTTCGACCTCGAGATCCGGGTTGGAAGGCCAAACGCCCACATGATCACCGTGTTGGTACGATATACCAGATCCCTCAATGCCGAGTTCCACGTGAACACAATTCCGGTTATGGGTATTCTGGAACAACTCGCGGGACAGAGCAATGGGAGCGGCATATGGGTTCTTTGCGTCGTGAATACCCTTAGACCTGGTGAGGGCGCGCGCAGACAACTCGCCTGGAACGAAAATGTAAACAAAGCTATGTTCAATTGTGGGAAAGGAGTGAAACATACCGCGGTAAACCTTCTCGGGCGCGATGGTGTCCTGAATCTCGGACACAGCGAAGTCTGCGGTGTCGCCACCCTGGCCTTCTTCTACGTTCATGACCCGGGCAAATGCTTCCCACATGCCGTCCTTCCATTCGAGGTAATCCTCTTCCATGCTCTTGTCGTCGTTGCCCTCGCCGCGGTTACCGATCCGGGTAGCACCCATTTTTGTGAGGTGTTGGTCGACTTGCTTTGAGATAACGTTGTAATGTTCGTACGTCTTGTTGCCGAGGCCGAAGACAACGTACTTGAGACCGTCGAGCTTATGCTCACCCTTGCTGAACTGGAAAGACTCTTCGGAGAGATTTTGCATAAGCTGAACGGCATTGTCGGTCGGTTCGCCTTCACCGTAGGTAGCCATCACGAAAACCACAGCACAATCCTCGGGAAATTGGTCCAATTTCTCAAAGTCATATTCTTCAGGGTCGCATACGAGGGAAGTGAGACCGAACTTGGACTTGGCTTCCTTAGCGATACGAATAGCGTATTCCTCGGCAGTCCCAGTTTGTGAGCCGTAAAAGATGACAAGGCGCTTTTTCTGCAAAAGAATGTTAAGAATATAATAGAACGGTAAAAGAAAATGGCGTACCCCAGCCTTCATTTTCTCAATAAAATCACGAGGATTCCCATTGCCGTTTTCTTCCTTGTTGACAGAAGTGACAGTAGTATTTGATTTGGGAGACGAGTTGAAGAGGTGGCCACGGAAGAGATAAAGTGAAGCCAATACGACGCCCAACACGAGGACGATTACATCGGAGGAGGGGGCCATGGGAAGGAAATAAGATGGAGACAATAGAAGTAATGATGGGGAGATTTTAAGGCGGCAGGGAACGCACTGGGTATAAATCAGTCGATGGGGCGCGACAGATTACATAAGACGCGGGGCAATACAGGTGCGATGGGTACGGATATCGACAACTTGTCCCGAGTTACATAACCCAGTTCGGGTCCAGGCATTGTGTCCAGGCATTGTGCTGCCGTCAAGGGCAGTGGCTCTGAGGCACCGCCCCACCCTCACATTATATCAACATCCCTGCCGATGGCCTCCCAACACTCATTGCCGACCTCTGTCCCCACATCTTGTGCCCTTTCGGTTCTCGCATTGCTATTCGCATCTCTCCGGCGAGATCGCTGTCTGAGCCAAGCTCATACGATGCCCATCGTAGTGCGAGCTTGGCCCAATCCACGGCTGCTTCTGCACTGCCGTAAACGTATTCAGTGACATTTCCTGTGGCTCGACAAACGACTTCAACACGTACTCCGCGTGTGCAGCTGCAACTAGCATAGCATCGGCCGCGAGACGGCCGCGTTCGCTCGTATACCCCTCTTCCTCTCCAACAGCCCATATTCGCTTCACGAGCCGAATAGCCTCCGATCCATCGATTGCACCATGACCCCACCTACTAAGGCGTCTATATAGATCGTTCATGGTTGACAGCCTGACATCGGATGTTTTTGATTCTTCGTCAGGCAACGCACAACATGCACACGTGCAATAAAAGTCGTAGTTCTGTCTGAGGTGATGTCTATTGTAGATCAGTTACTTGCATATAAGTTAGCGACAATGAGGAAGCGCCTACCTCCTTTCGTCTCGGGTTTGCCGCGTCCCAAAGTATGCCGTAAGGAGCTCGTCACCTTTCTTGATGTTCTTCAGAGCATGTACAACCAGGACACCTTCGCGTTCTCTCCATGAATACACCGAGTTGAAAGCACCGGAACACCCATGATTTAGGCGTGCCATCGTCGGAAACAGTCCAACGTTGGACCCGGCGGCCACGGCATTTGTTTGGAAAATGGCTAGCTGAAACTGCTTCGAAAACTCCTCCGAGTCAGGAGAAAGGTTCCCAGGCAAGTTTACATGCGACAAGTTGTAATATGATGCAACTTGGTCAGGTGAGAGCTGCCGTACTGAATCCCAGATTAACTGGGAAGGCGAGGAGTTTACTACGCTATGATTAAGCCGTGGGTCTGGATATGCCGATTGCTCACGTACGTTCGCGTGGAACCAAAATTAGTGGTCGTTCTCGAATCAGTAGCTCCCCCCGCTGATCCCAGAAGGCCTCTTAGTAAGCATCAGCTTCCAGAAACCGGGGATAGTGCCTACCCGGATACCCCGAATGGCAATCATGCCTTTCCCTCTACCAGGAAGATCACGAACAGCATATGCAGGGCCGATGGCATCGGCATCATGTGATTCCGGTGAGACGAGTTGACGTGGGGTTTGAGATGAAACAAACTTCCAATAGAGTGAGATCAAGAGTGCTACGACACAAGTCCCAATGAACGCAGAGCGTGTCCACGAGGTCCAGCGGGGCTGAACGGTCGGGGGCTTCAATATCAAGATTGGACAAGGGTGTAACCTTTTACCTTCGAGCGCTCGGAACGGCCCCTAGCGACATTAGTCGGCTTCGAGGCTTCCCCTACACGATTTCCGGTCGTCCTTTGGCGGATAGACATTAGGTAGTGTAGGACAGGAAGAAAAGATGTGAACGACACACCGAGTAGCCCGAGCGTAGCCTGGGAATGAGACAAAAGAAAGGTCCTAGAACGGGGTTAGGGTCAATTTCGGTTGAGTTGATGCCACGTCGACGCCACGTCGTCATTCGCTAATTATAATCCATTGTTAGCCGTAGAAGTGGCCGACTTTCTCCTTCTCTCCTTAGTAATATGTCACTCCTTAGGTGCGATCTCTCTGACATGCACGCGGCCGCGCCTAATATGATGTCTACGGAAGGCTCGCAGTCTGTGTAGTTGGTGTATATTCTATGTTTTTGGTGCGTGATAGTCATATACGCTGTGATTGACATTAAACAACGCAACTTTTAGCTGTGGGCGATATCCCAGGAGCGACGTAATGCATATATGCTGTCAACCCGGCGAAACTCTCTGACTTATTGCAGTATCTGTCCCCTTCCAGTCCTTAGATGGCAAATCGTCCGACCGGTTCCAGTCGCCTATATTCCTTATCACGTGTCAGAGTGCCCTCAGTTCAGCCTCTGCCCTTTCGTACCTTCTTTTAAGGCGGAAGCCCGGTCAAACCTTTCCAGAGCTTCTCGGCCTTTCTCCACCCGAAGTATATGCCAACATCAAATCCAATGGCGCCGCAAATGGTACTCCACATGGACATATTAAAACGAACGGTCACGGGTCTACACCCCGCAACCACTGGACTGCAAAGTCCCTTTTGCTAAGATACTTCCAATGTTCCCTCTTCATCACATTCGCCGCGCCGTTCGGTTTCGCTGCGCTCGCTCATATCTCGTACCCCGCAATGGTACTCGCCAAGTCTTGTAAACTTGTGCCAGTCATGGTTATGAACGTTCTCTTGTATCGTCGCGCATTTGCGCGACACAAATACGTCGTCGTTGCCCTCGTTACTGTGGGCATTACTATGTTCATGGGCTTTGGAGGTGAAGATGGCAAAAAGCGCAACGCCAAAGGCCAAGGCCACCCTACTCTGTGGCATAGTGTCATCGGCATGACTTACCTCTTCATCAACCTGATCCTGGATGGGGCAACAAATTCAACGCAGGACGAGATTTTTGCACGGTACAAAGTATCCGGGCAGCAGATGATGTTATGGATCAACCTTATTTCCACACTCCTAACTTCATTGATCTCTGTACTTCCTCTACCATTTATCCCTGTTCTTCACCCATCCCAAGGAGGTGAAACCGAATTCAAGAATGCGCTCAAGTTCCTTCGGACCCACCCAACAATAATATACCCGTTGGTTCAGTTTGCCTTGACTGGTGCTTTAGGCCAGTTATTCATCTTCGAGACGCTTCAGCATTTCGGTTCACTCACACTTGTGTACGTGTTGCCCCTGGGAATTGATTCTCCATTTCCACTAATGGATGGCATCAGCACGATCACTCTGACGCGCAAACTCTTCACGATGCTCCTCTCTGTCTTTATGTACAACCACAAGTTAACTCCGGGTCAGTGGGCAGGCGCAGGCGTCGTTTTTGCTGGTATCTCTGTGGAGGCTTGGGTCAAACGTCGAGGTAAATTCTAACGCACATCGGCGTTCACTCGATTGACTCAGATTAGATGTTCACGCAAAACGGGTCATTGAGGAGAAAGAAAAAGCGAAGCTCAAGTTTTTATAGAATACCCTTTGGCGCCCCCCCCCCCCGCCGTAGATCCACCTTATGACCGAGGATGAGCGTAAGAACCGTGCTAAGAAACTACAATGGGCGTAGAGACCGTCATGATTCCATAGCATCAGGGTCATATGATGCGCTGCCATCGACGAGTGGCCGTTTGTCCCCTCTATAGGCATCATCCGGCCAAGTCAGTCACACGGCAGCTTTGCACATGTTTCGCTCACCGTTCACTGTCACCGTCGTGATCCTCGTCCTCTCGTTTCCGACGTGACGCCGCCTGTGTACTCGTAGGAAATGTCAATATCGCTAAATTTGCCTTGTAAATGCTTTCATATTCCTATCGATTTGTACCGCACGATCAGAGAATGTTCTCCCGACGAATATTGAGTCAGTATACCTTAATCTGGGTCAGGAATCCACCATTTGGAGAGATACAATACCGCCGGTTTTGAACTAGGTGGAGAGCGTCTTCCCATGATAGTTGATAGTGTTGCATCACAAACATGATCACAAAAGCAGGCGAAAGGCTTATCCCTCCTAAGGCGACCATACAATGTGAGTCAAGCGTGTCATTTATACCCGGCAAAGGTCGTACCGTTACAATGAACAAGAACGCGCCCACTTCGAGAAAGGGCGGTATTTATAAATTGTTGGGCTCTGACGCGATAAAGTACACATCAGTACAAGGCAATCGCAATGATATGTCCAAAAACCTTGGAAATAAGCGGATCAAATTCTGCTCCTCGGAATCTTGTACATCGAGGACGAGGTATTCAAAGGACCCGGGGAAACGAGGGCGAACCGAGAAAGCCTCTTTTACATCGCGAATGCAGACTCTGTATGCGGGACAGGAGACTAGGCTTAGGGATCTATGCGAAACGTTTCGGTGGAAAGACGCCTACATGTGTGAAATGCTGAGTTCCTTGAGGGAGGCTAGATTCTTTGAGACTTGAAAGGGGCCTAGTAGAAGGCCAGGAAGGATCTCCTGGCATTGATGTCGCATGTCATACCTGTACTTGACCGTGTACAGCCGAT
>WNFQ01000211.1_pt1 | contig 63498 bp, 65 predicted proteins | sample 5400171 | NCBI WGS metagenome assembly WNFQ01 (sample SAMN13153356, study PRJNA577476) | soil metagenome | isolation source: 20 cm soil under Madrone tree | place: USA:California | collected 2016-06-14
CGCCATCATGCGCAAGCTCCTCCACATCGCCTTCGGTGTGCTCAAACATCAAAAACCTTTTAACCCTTTGCTCGTCTCTTTTGCTAAAACCCTTTGACTTCCAAGACCGTATCTACCGAACGAAACCGGCTCAAGTCCGAGAAACCCCACCGAGGCGACGCTCTCGCAGAGGCCTACCTTATGTGACCCGCACGGGCCACCACCCGCCATTACCATTCCATCGGCTTTGGCTATCGGCTATTGCCTCGGCCATCACTCAACCGTCACGCTCTTGGCCAAATTGCGCGGTTTATCCACGTCGCAACCAAGATGTACGGCCAGGTGGTAAGCAAACAGCTGGAGCGGCACAACCGTAAGGATTGGAGATAGAAAATCCGGGCAGCGCGGGACGAAAATGGTGTCGTCGGCCAGCCGCGCAATCTCTTTGCAACCATCGCTGGTAATAGCAATCACTTTTCCCTTGCGGGCCTTGATCTGTTCAAGCGCATTAATATTCTTTTCCAACACTGCATCATCTGGTGCGATGAGAATCGAAGGTACTTCGGGACGCACCAGGGCGATAACTCCGTGTTTCAATTCCGCGCTTGGATGACCCTCCGCAAATCGGTAGCTAATCTCCTTGAGCTTCAGCGCTGCTTCGAGAGCGATCGGATAATTGAACTGCCGTCCGAAGAACAGAAATCCGGCCGAATCCGCGTATTTAATCGCGAGCTCACGAATCGCCTCGGTTTCCGCTAAGACCTGCCGAAGCTTATCAGGCAAACTTTCCAGGGCCTGGATTGCATCGATCCCCTGCGAACTGGAGAGATGGCGGATACGTCCGAGCAACAGGGCCAATAGCGTGAGACAGGTGATTTGCGAAGTAAACGACTTGGTAGCAGCCACCCCAATCTCCGGCCCCGCGTGCATGTAGACTCCGCCGTCGCTTTCTCGAGCAATCGTGCTGCCCACATTGTTGCAGATACCCAGTGTTCGATGCCCCTTACGCTTGCTCTCCCGCAAAGCAGCGAGAGTATCAATCGTTTCTCCGCTCTGGCTGATAGCAAAGACCAACGTGTCTTTGTTCATCGGCATGTTCCGATAGCGGAATTCGCTGGCAAATTCACACTCGGTCGGGAGATGGGCGAGGTTCTCGATCAGGTATTCGCCGACCAAGGCCGTGTGAAACGCTGAACCGCATCCGGTCAATACCACGCGATCAACTTCGCGTAGTTCCCGCGAAGACATGTTCAATCCGCCGAGTTTAGCCGTGCTCTCCTCGGCTGATAATCGCCCGCGCATCGCATCGCGAACTGCGCCAGGTTGCTCGAAGATCTCCTTCAACATGTAATGCGGATAAGCGCCCTTTTCCGCATCTTCGTGGGTAAACTCGACTTTACTTACCTGAAAGGTGGCATCGGTACCAGCGAGCGAAACGATGTCGAAATGGTCCCGCTCAAGTGTAACCAGGTCATAGTCCTCCAGGTAAACGACGTCTCGAGTGTGGCCCACGATGGCACTGACATCGCTGACAATGAAATTCTGTCCTTTACCGATACCGAGAATGAGCGGACTGCCGCGTCGCGCCGCCAGGACGACGTCGGGAAGGTCAAGGTGCAGCAGCGCGAGCCCGTAAGTGCCATTCACTTGTTTGAGAGCCTCGCGCAAAGCCTCTAGCAGATCGCCTTTGGTTCTCTCCCCTTTTTTCGAATCAAAGATTCGCCCGATCAGATGAGCTAGCACTTCCGTATCGGTTTCTGTCCGAAACTCATGCCCCTGGCTAATCAGTTGGTCACGGATCGACTGGTAGTTCTCGATCACACCGTTATGGATCAGTGCGAGCTTGCCGCTTTGATCGAGATGGGGATGCGCATTAGCGTCAGTGACGCCTCCGTGTGTGGCCCAGCGGGTATGTCCCAAACCGACCGTACCGCGGGGCATATCCTGCTGAATCAGTTGCGCCAGATTATTAATCCGGCCGGCCCGTTTCCGAATCTCCATTTTTCCATCGGATAACAACGCTATCCCAGCTGAGTCGTAACCGCGATACTCCAGTCGCCGTAAGCCGTCCATGAGTATCGGAGTAGCCTCCGCCTGCCCGATGTAGCCGATAATGCCGCACATAAAGAAAAATCCATGGTGACAAAGTTTTGTGATGCTTGCAAGGTTCCGAGCAACGAATCTGCTAGGAACTCGGACCTTATGGATTTGTATTCCCTCCAAAACAAGACATTGGCGATCATCATGGGCGGGGGCGCCGGGACCCGGCTATTCCCGCTTACGAAGGATCGATCTAAGCCGGCCGTACCGCTCGCTGGCAAGTATCGGCTGGTCGATATACCGATCAGCAATTGCCTCAATTCCGGCCTGGGCCGGATCTATATATTGACGCAATTCAACAGCACTTCCCTCCACCGTCACATCCACGCTAGTTACAAATTTGATAATTTTTCTCCCAACTTCGTCGAGATCCTGGCAGCCCAGCAGACTCCGGAGGGTGCACGATGGTACCAGGGAACCGCGGATGCCGTTCGCCAAAACCTCCGGTATTTCCTCGAAGGACCATTTGATTACTACGTGATTTTGAGCGGTGACCAGCTCTACCGGATGGATTATCTCCATCTGCTGCAGCAACACATTGCCAATGAGGCGGATATAACTCTGGCGACAACACCGGTAGACCGGAATGCCGCTTCCGCTTTCGGAATCATGCACAGCGACGCCAAGCGGCGCATTTTTCGGTTCGAAGAAAAGCCCAAAGATCCCAAATTGCTCGATGAGCTACAGATTCCGCCGGAGCTCCTGAAAGAACTCAATTTACCCGAAGACTCCAAGCTTTATCAGGGCTCCATGGGTATTTACGTATTCAATCGGCAAATTCTTATCGATTCGTTGAACAATGATCTGGACGACTTTGGTAAACATGTCATCCCGGTTTCTCTTAAGAATTACAAGGTGCTCGCCTACATCTTTCAAGGCTATTGGGAAGATATCGGAACAATCGGTGCGTTTTTTGAGGCGAATCTAGCTCTTACCGATACGATCCCTCCCTACAATTTTTTTGATCGATTTGCCCCCATTTACACGCATCCACGCTTTCTGCCGGCCAGTAAGATCAACGCGGCAACGATCCGGCACGCAATCATCGCCGATGGATGCATTATTTCAGATGCGCACATCGAGCGTGCGATCGTCGGTGTTCGCAGCAAGATTGAAACCGGCGCGACGATCCGAAATTCGGTGATCATGGGTGCTGATTTTTACGAGGACGAACTGAATAAGAGCGATGGAAACGTGCCGCCCTTGGGCATCGGTCGAAATTCCGTCATCGATCGCGCAATCATCGACAAAAACGCTCGGATCGGCCAAGGGGTAGTAATCACCCCAGATGGCAAAGCCCCCAACCTGGATGCGGAGCAATTTTACATGCGCGACGGAGTAGTCGTGATCCCAAAGAATGCCGTCATACCAGATGGCACGTGGATCTAGAAGATGACCGATAGCCGATAGCCAATAGCCAAAAAGGTTTCGCGCTTCGAGAGAACCCGAATTGATCACCTGACCAAAGCCTTGTTTGCACCGGGAAAGAATGTAAATGAGATTGATCGCAAGTTTCATTCTGGGTGTCATCTTCACGATGACCGCGCTCGTCGGCTTCGGATACTTCGCTGTCGAGACAGGCATCGTACCGGCAACCGCCGACGGTAAGCCCGCCGCCCTGGAAAGCTGGGTTGCAAACACGGCGCTGCATGCCGCAATCGAACGCGAAGTCCAGAGGCTCAGCAATCCCATTCAGCCGAGCGAAGAGAATCTGATTACGGGCGTGCACCTGTACGCCGAGAATTGCGCGATATGCCACGGCGCATCGGACGCCAAGCCATCGAGACTGGCTCAAGGTTTTTATATCGAAGCACCGCAGTTCCCCAAGGATGGGGTCGAAGATGATCCCGAAGCCGCGTCTTTCTGGACGGTGAAGCATGGAATCCGCTTCACCGCGATGCCGAGTTTCACGACCACACTGAAAGACGAGGAGATCTGGAAGATCGCGATGTTCCTTAAGCAGATGGATAAACTCCCGCCCGCCGTAGATGCCGAATGGAAAAAAGTTCCCAGCGTTGCCGCTACGCCACCACAATAGGCGGGACAGATTGACATATTCGGAATTGCCGGAAGAGGAGCCAGCATATTATTGCTCCGCATGCGCATTTTACTTTTGGTCTTCGCTGCTCTCTGCCCATTCGGAAATATGTCGGCTTTCCACAGCACCACCAAAATGAATGCCACGGCGAATTCATTATTGACGGTAACTTGACGGTAACCTCAAATCCGTGGAGTTCACGGACCGTCTGGGCATCCTGCATGTACCGACTCTGATTGTAGTGGGCGATCATGATGAACGTGATCCGACGCTATCGCGGGAAATGAATACGCTCATTCCAGGATCGAAATTAACGGTTCTGCCGAAAAGCGGTCATCTCACCTTTGTCGACCAGAACGAGATGTTTCTTCGGGCGGTTGGCGACTTTGTAAGGTAGATAAATGCGGATTGTGGAATTCGGAATTTTGGTGGAGAAGGCGCCCTGGCGGCGGAGGCCGGGTCCGGCGGCTGCCAGACGCCCGGAAACGAGTGGCGAAGTAATGCGCAAATCTGCTGCGACTTTCTCGCCTTTGCGCCGCAAAACTTACATGTCATTGTTCCGATTTAGACATTGGTGGCGGCGGGAAGATCCTGATCGAAGTGGCGTCCCCCCGCGACCTCGCCAATAGGTCCACCCTGTTCCCAAACAAGCTGGGAGTCTTCGCCGGCCACGTTCGACGCCCGGGGGGCGAAACGTCCGCCTTCGCCGAGGTATTGGCACGATTCGCGCTTTTTTCTGGCGTTAAACCCCATTATTATGGACTACGTAAAACCGGCTGAAGTCGTAGAGGCCATGGTCGCAGCTGGAGACACTAAAGGGTCGTTGCCAACAAAAGACCTCCTCATCCGGGGAATTTTATCCGGCGCCTTGCTCGGCGCCGCCACCAGTTTGGCCGTAACCGGCACAGTTCAAACCAATGTCCCTTTAGTGGGAGCATTGATTTTTCCGGTTGGTTTCGTGCTAATCGTTTTGCTCGGGTTGGAATTGGCAACTGGAAGTTTTGCTCTCCTGCCATTGGCCGTCACCGTCCACAAGCTTTCGGCCAGGCGAATGCTAACCAATTTTGGGTGGGTGTTGTTGGGAAATCTAATTGGCAGCTTGTTGTACGCGGTTCTATTGACCGGAGCACTCGGGATGTGTGGACAATCTCCTGACGCTTCTGGAGTCGCGGCAAAAATTGTCGCAATCGCGCAAGCTAAGACCACCGGCTATGCCAAATTCGGTGCTGCCGGGTTAGGAACGGTTTTCATTAAGGCGATCCTTTGCAACTGGATGGTCACGCTCGGCGTGGTGATGGGAATGACCTCTCGATCTACTATCGGGAAGATCATCGCTGCATGGCTGCCGATCTTCACCTTCTTTGCTCAGGGATTTGAGCATTCCATCGTCAATATGTTCGTCATTCCAGCCGGGATGCTCTTGGGCGCTAAGGTAACCATCGCGGATTGGTGGATTTGGAATCAGATTCCGGTGACCATCGGCAATTTCGTGGGTGGCGCGCTGTTTACTGGATTCGCTTTGTATTTGACCTATAAGCCCAGCTCAACTTCTTCGACTGCGGTTGCGAAACGAGAGCCAGCCGCAGAGCCTCATCTCGCCCGTTAATTCGAGACCACCCTTGTTGGTCGTTTAAGACGTAGCATGGAATCGACTCAAGCCGATGAAACATTCACCGAAGAGCAGAAGGAGTATTTGCAGGGGTTTTTTGCTGGAGTAATGGCTCGGACCGTTTCCCCCTTCGTTGGACAATTGCCGGGTGGGAAATTTACGGCGCAGGCCAGCCCGGGCATCCCAAATCTAGCGACTCAACCAATTGCCGAGGAGCAGACGGTTTTCGGCACTCCAATCTCGGATCTTTGCGAGCAGGAGATCTGGAAGCTGGAGCAGCACGGTTTGGACATTTGGGACAAGCTCTTAGCTCACGCCGAAGTGAACAAGTTCCCGGACAAGGCGGATACGTTTCGATTCCGTTATCACGGCCTCTTCTATGTCGCGCCAGCGCAGGACGCTTTCATGCTGCGTTGCCGAGTCCCGGCGGGTCAACTCACCGCGGAACAGTTCAGAGGCCTGTCGGAGATCGCAGAAGATTGGGGGAAGGGTTACGCTGATTTCACGACTCGCGCGAATATCCAGATTCGAGAGATCGCACCGAAACACATCGTCAAAGTTCTTCTTAAGCTGCAAGAGCTTGGACTTACCTCACGAGGTTCGGGGGTTGATAACGTCCGAAACATTACTGCTTCTCCAACCGCCGGAATCGATCCAGCTGAGATCATCAATACGCAGCCATATGCCAAAGCGCTACACTACTATATTCTCAACAATCGGGATCTTTATGATCTTCCGCGCAAATTTAATGTCGCGTTTGAGGGTGGTGGCAGTATCAGCGTCGTTGCCGATACGAACGACATCGGGTTTGTCGCGACCAGGGTGAAGGAAGGCGCAGAGGTTCCTGCTGGAGTCTATTTCCGGGTACAACTCGCGGGCATTACTGGACACCGGCAGTTTGCAGCCGATGCCGGAATTTTGGTTCGACCCGAGCAGAGTGTCGCGGTTGGAGCCGCGATTCTGCGCGTTTATATCGAACATGGAGATCGAACAAACCGAAAGCAGGCGCGGCTCAAATACCTCATCGATCGTTGGGGGATTCCTAAATTTGTGGAGGAGGTCGAGAAAAAGCTCTCCTTCCCGCTTATTTTCTTTCCTCTGGAAAAATGTGTTCCTCCACACCCACCGGTCTTGCATGGGCATCTTGGGGTTTACAAACAATCGCAAAAGAATCGTAACTACATCGGAGTGGCGATTCCGGTTGGACGGCTTCGGGTGCGTCAAATGCGGCGAATTGCCGACCTTGCTCGCAACTATGGATCGGGAGAACTGCGGCTTACAGTTTGGCAAAATCTGATCTTGCCGGATATACCCGATGGATTCGTTGAGACGGTCAAGCGCAGTCTGGTGCGCATTGGCTTGCACTATGAAGCAACCAGTATCACCGGAGGCGTGATCGCGTGCACCGGAAATACCGGATGCAAATTCGCGGCGACCAACACCAAAGGTCAAGCGGTGGAACTAGCGCGATACCTCGAACGGAAGTTGCATCTCGATCAGCCAATTAATATCCATTTGACCGGTTGTCCGAATTCGTGCGCACAACACTACATCGGAGATATCGGCTTGCTCGGTGTAAAGATTGGCCAGAACGAAAACCAACAGGAAGCCTACCATGTATTCTTTGGTGGACGAGCTGGATTTGAGCAGCAACTCGGGAAGCAGGTATTTCATGGAGTCGCATTCTCGGAGCTTCCGGCGCTCTTGGAGAAGGTAATGAAAATCTACCTGGAGCGAAGATCTGGAAACGAAACGTTTATTGAATTTGTGACCAGACATGAGATCAGCCGGCTACAGGAGATTTTTTCGAACTGAGACCCGATGACGTTGGATCGCCCAGTATCGGTACCTCTCATCCCGGAGAATGCTCCCTTCTCCTCCGTCCAAAGGGCTTGGCTAAACGGTTTTCTCGCCGGACTATTTTCGCAGGCTAACGTTGACGATCGATCTGTCACTCCGCGAAAAAAGGTTTCCATTTACTACGGAAGCGAGACCGGGAATGCGGAAGCGTTCGCTAAGCGCGCAGCCAAAGCATTGGTTCAACGTGGTTTTGAATCGAAGGCGATCTGCCTGGACAAGGCCAACCTCGGTTCGTTGGCATCTGAGGGGCTCGCACTCTTCGTCACCAGTACGTATGGCGACGGAGAGCCACCCGCCAACGCCAAGGCTTTTCATGCGGAGCTCATGCAGCCTCCCCCCGGATTTTCACTTGGTCATTTACAATATGCGGTATTGGCACTGGGCGACACCAACTACGAGCACTTCTGCAAGTGCGGGAAGGATTTCGATCAACAGCTTGGTCTCCTCGGTGCCAAACGTCTATTCGAACGAGCTGATTGCGACGTGGATTTTGAAAAGGCCGCTCAGAGCTGGTTGGATGGAGTGTTGAGCGTTCTCGAGATAACAAAACTACCGGCTGACCAAGCGAGATCAGGAAGCTCTGCTGACACTCCGGTTCATTCATCGGCCGCTGCCGCTGCGCAAACTCTCGAGATCGGCACGAAGGATCGCCCATTTTCCGCATGTCTGTTGGTCAATCGCCGCCTCAACCGAGAGGGATCTGAGAAAGAGACTCGGCATTTCGAGATTGCGCTCGGCTCCGATGGCCCTTCCTATGAGGTGGGCGACGCGCTTGGGATCTTCCCGGCTAATTGTCCACAACTCGTTGACCAAATAGTGCAATCCCTCGGGTGCGATGGCGAGGAAGCGGTAACAGCCCCAGACGGTTCGGAAACTAGCTTGCGTCGGGCGCTCACTCACTGCTATGACCTGAACCGGATCTCATCGGCTTTTCTGAAGGAAATCGTTACCAGAACCGGCGATTCTGATCTCCAGAATCTGCTGAATCCGGCGAATGCCGCTGCCCAAAAAACATTTCTCGAGGAGCGCGATCTTCTTAATTTTCTGCTTGAGTACCCAGGGCTCACTCTGGGACCGAGCGAGCTGGTAACTCATCTGCGAAAGCTGCAACCGCGTCTCTACTCGATAGCGTCAAGCCTCAAAGCGGTGCCGGGAGAAGTTCACCTTACCGTCAGCATTGTGCGCTACCAGATCCGCAATCGGTGGCGCAAAGGTATCTGCTCTACCTTTTTGGCTGATCGGCTGCACCCGGGAGGCTCACTTCCGGTTTTCACTCATCACTCGCCCAGTTTTCGGCTGCCGATCGACCCAAGTCGCCCAATCATCATGATCGGGCCCGGAACCGGCATCGCCCCTTTCAGAGCGTTCTTGCAGGAACGACAAGCCACCGGCGCTCAGGGAGCGAACTGGCTGTTCTTCGGGGAACAGCGCGCAGACAGTGACTTCTATTACAAAGACGAGCTGTCGCAAATGGTGAAAAACGGATTGCTAACGCGCCTAGATACTGCCTTCTCGCGAGACCAGGACCACAAAATCTACGTTCAACAACGCATGTTGGAAAATACCGGTCAGATGTGGGATTGGCTGCAGAACGGTGCGCATGTATACGTCTGTGGAGACGCCAAGCGTATGGCTAAAGACGTCGATAATGCCCTTCGGAAGATTTGCCAAACCGCCGGGAACCTGTCGGATGATCAGACCGAAGAATACATGGCGGCATTACGCCGCGATAAACGCTACCAGAGAGACGTGTACTAACAGGTTACGAGTTGCAGGTTACGAGTTGCAGGTTACAGGTTATAGAGCGTTACAGACCGACCTCTAACTTGCAACTTGCAACTTGTAACTTGTAACTTGTAACCTGTTACCCGTAACCTGTAACCTCTACCCCCGAGAGGAGCTGCTTGGAAGAGTGGAATCAATCCCAAATTCGACGGAGCATTCTGGCTTGTAGTGGGTTTACTGATCTGGGAATGTTTCAGGAGGCGGTGCGGGAACTCGAAGCGCTGCCAGAATCGATTCGCGAGTCGACGCCCATTTTGATCGCTTGGCTCGAGTTATATCAAGGATGGCAGAAGTGGTCGGAAGCCATGGCAGTCGCGGAGCATCTCGTTGCTCGCGAACCCGGAGATCCCAATTGGCCTGTCGCCCTAGCTTATGCCACCCGCCGTGGGGTCAGTTTGAAAGCAGCCCTGAGGATTTTGCAAGAAGCGGTTCTTTCATTTCCAAATTGCGCGGCGATACATTTTAACTTGGCCTGCTATCATGCGCAGCTGCACCAGCCTGAGGAAGCCAACCTTTATCTGCAACAAGCCTGCAAGCTCGACCCATCCTTTCGCGTGACAGCGCAGACCGATCCCGATCTCGCCGTCCTGAGGCAGACCAACCTGTCGTGAAAGGTTACGAGTTACGGGTTGGAGGTTGCAGGTTGGGAGTGGGACGACTTCGTCTAGTCCGAAGGAGCGATCCAGGATAGTCTGGGCGAAGCCCGAGCTACGGAATCGAATAAATAAACGCGTCTGGCGCCGAAAGCGCGTAAGAATTCGAAACAACACATGTTGAGACGCACATTCAGTGCTTGACCACATTGGAAACCAATTCCCAGGGGCTTCGCTCTGGGCTTCGCCCCAGGCTATCCTGAATCGCAGTTTCGGTGCTCGCTCTACCATTCTACAGATCACCAATCACGATTACCGATTACCGGCGTTCCCAGCGGTCCCCGCATTTCAAGACCTCGCTCTTTACTTCGTTTCCGCTCTGCGGCACCGTTCTAAACCTATGGAAATCGATTTTCAGGCGATTCGGACGGACGAACTCAAGTCCCGCATTGGTGAGCTACGGAGGTATCTTTGACTACCCCAAGCTCCAAGCACACTTGAAAGAATTAGAGAGACAGATGGCCGCCACCGATTTCTGGGGCAACAAAGAACTGGCCCAGAAAGTGATCGACGAAACCGGTTTGATCCGAGCCAAAGTACAGCCGCTTGCCGCTCTTATTCAGAAGACCGACGATCTGGAGATCCTGCGTTCCCTGGCCGAAGAGGAGACCGATCCGGAAACTCAAGTCACTGCGTTTCGTGAAGCTCAACAGGAATATGAATCTGTTCGACGCGAGCTGGAACATTTCGAACTGAAAATGTTGTTATCCGGTGAATTCGACAAAAACAATGCTTTTTTGACGATCCATGCCGGGGCCGGAGGCACCGAATCGTGTGACTGGGCAGATATGCTTCTGCGGATGTATCAACGTTGGATCGAGCGCAACGGTTTTTCCAGCCAGATCGTTGATATCCAGCAAGGAGACGAAGCGGGCGTCAAGTCCGTCACAATTCGAGTAGGCGGTGAATACAGCTTTGGTTATTTGCAGACTGAACGCGGCGTACACCGGCTTGTGCGCATTTCTCCATTTGATGCCAACAAGCGACGGCATACCTCTTTTGCCAGCGTCGATGTCGTGCCAGAACTGGCAGAGAGCGTGAACGTTGAGGTTAACGAGAGCGATCTCGTGATTGACACTTTTCGAAGCGGCGGTAAAGGCGGCCAAAACGTCAACAAGGTCGAAACAGCGGTTCGGATCACTCACGTCCCAAGCGGCATCGTCGTCGCATGCCAAGCGGAACGAAGCCAGGGCCGAAACCGACAGATGGCGTTGAATATGTTAAAAGCCAAGCTTTACCAAATCGAACAAGATAAAAAGCGGGCCGAGTTGGACCGGCAGTACGGTGAGAAGGGGGATATCGCTTGGGGGAGTCAGATCCGCTCTTATGTCTTTCAACCGTATCAAATGGTCAAAGATCATCGAACCGGCGTCGAGACAAGCAACGTGCAGGGGGTAATGGACGGAGACTTGGATGCCTTTATCGAAGGCAAGCTCCGCGGACTGACGAACCGGAAGGGCGGCGACGAGGAGGTGTAGCGACGTTTGGCGTATCGGCGTGACGGTAGGGCGAAACCCGACTCCGCCAAGCCTACGTCGCGGCTCAGGCTCACAGATCCTGCCTTCGCCGGATCTGCCGCCTTCGCAGACTGCGGCGCGCCCTGACAATCAGCGTGTGCAAGATCATAGAACCTGAGCCGCGACGTAGGCTAGGCGGAGTCGGGTTTCGCCCTACCCTCGCTCCATTTTTTTGTTTTTTCCTCCAGCCACGGTCGGATCCGTTCCCAAGTGAATTGGGCGAAGAAAAGTCCGACTACCCCACCAACAATCACGTCCGAGAAATAGTGGACGTTGAGATAAATTCGGGACCAACCGATCGCCATGCCGAGAAGGACGAAACCCCAATTCCATCGTCGAAACGCAAACCCTAGTACACCGAAAAAGGCTAAGGCAGAACCGGTGTGTCCGGAAGGAAAGGAATGATATTTGTACTTATCGAGTAGCCATTTCCCGTCGCGCGAGACACCATACCAGCCAGGCGCGACTTCAGTATTGTTCGGCCGAGCTCGACCGGATAAGAGTCGGACGGTGTTTACGGCAACTCCCGCTAGCGTCGCGGCAATCATCATACAAAGGACAGCAGTAACTAAACGCCGATGGCGCCGGACAACAAAGAGTACAGCTGCTCCCAACACCATCAATTCTGGCCAATCTCCAACCTTAGAAAGGAACCCAGCGAAATTCTTGACGGCTTTATTGGAATGCTCGGCCACCACTGCTAAAACGATCGGATCCAACCAAAACCCGACAACTGCGGCAGCAATCAGAACTGCCAACCAGAGAATTCCCTTCTTCCAAGCGCCCGAAAACGATCGTTTATTCTGTTCCGGTAGCTTTCGATGTTCCATTGTCTTCCTTACAGCAACTTTGCATTCGATACTCAAAATCCAAAGCTTCGGGAAGCCGCCGCCGCTAAAGCTTTGGCGCGCCCTTCGAGCATCGATTTGGAGAAATACCATAAACCGGCCGCCGCCGGACGAAGTCGGGCCATCGTCACCACCTCAAAGTGCCAATTATTTCTCCATCGCCTCCTAAATGCGCCCGCTTCTATTTCTTTTTTTTTCCGTCCTGATATTGGAATCGCTAGGCAACAACACGTTGCCGCTCATCGACCGAGACGAGCCACGGTTTGCAGAAGCTTCCCGAGAGATGAGGCAAAGCGGCGATTTCATTATCCCGCGCGTGAATGGAGCATATCGCTTCGATAAACCGCCATTGATTTACTGGTGCCAGGTCGCTAGCAGCATGGTCTTCGGCGAAAACGATTTTGCTGTCAGATTTCCGTCCGCCCTGTTTGCTGCCGCGACTGCGGTGCTAACTGCCGCGTGGGCTACGCGATTATACGGAGCGTCCGTCGGTTTCTGGGCAGGATTGATTTTGGGGACTTGCCTCCAGCTCTTCATCCACGGTCGTGCTGCGGTCGCCGACATGCCGATGATCTTCTTTTTCACCGGGGCAACCTGGGCGGCCTGGGAAAGAAGCCAACGACAACGATCATTGTTACTTTGGGTTTGCTTCTACTTTGCACTGGCTGCCGGCTTTTTGGCCAAAGGGCCAGTCGCGTTCCTTCCAATTGTTGCGCTGCTCCTTTTTCATCTTTGGACGCGCACACCGATCCGCTCTCGGCCGCGCTCTGCCATTTACGGCGGATTGCTGGTCCTGATAATCATTGGGATCTGGGGAATACCGGCACTTATTCTTACGCATGGCGAGTTTTTCCAAGTAGGCATCGGCAAACACGTCGTCATGCGGTCGGTAGCGCCCTTGCAAAGCCATGGTGCCTCCGGGATCGGCGGTTATTTTCTGCTCCTACCTTTTTACTTCATCACCCTCCTCTTCAGCTTCTTTCCTTGGTCGCTGTTTCTACCCAGCACCTCACAGCGATTACGGCTGGGACTGGATGCGTTCGAGCGTTATGCGCTCTGCGGAATCGGGGTCGTTTTCGTCGTGTTCAGCCTGCTGCAGACGAAGTTGCCACATTATACTCTTCCCGCATTTCCACTAATCGCGATCTTAGTGGGTCGAACCATCCATGAGAGCCGGTTCAGGAGAATCGCGGCAGGCTCGGCCATTGCGGTTTATCTGCTTATTGCTCTTGTGGGTTTCCAGTCGATAGCTCCCGAATTCCCTTCGATGAGCATCTTTGACCGGGTCGCCGAGCATCTCTCCGCCTCAACCCGTACCGCTTCGATCGGTTACGACGAACCAAGCCTCATCTGGTATTTTCGGTATCGGACTCACGCGTTTCACCAGAGTTTGGCGCCAAACGAGTTGAATGATTTTATGAGTCAATCCGGTCCTGCCATATGTGTGATTTCCGCGGATCAAACCGTCAAGATCGATCCTTCCTGGCAGAGCACCTCTGTCACCGGCTACGATTTTTCTCGTTGGAAGCTGCGAACCGCGTCGTTCTTTGGCCGAAAAGCCAAGTTCCTGTTGCCGCAACCGATCACTCTGGTGGGGTACACCAAGCAATAGCCGGCTTTGCGAAGGGAGGTCATGAAAGTAGAAGCCCAACACTTCAGTGCCGGGACGGCGACTCTCAGGTATCGTTTACCCAGCAATGAATTGCTGGGCTACTTTCGCGATGTCCCTGGCGGGACGGGATTCTCCTCGCCAATCATTCACCCAGCTAGTTTCATTGTGTTCCTCCCGCTCGACGGGGAAGCATCAATCGCGCTTTACACTCTATTTTGAAGCGCTTATAGGGGCGGAAATGTCGTGCGAGAGCGCCAGTGAGCCATCGAAGGATTTCCCATTGCGAATCCCGCTTGAATACCCGACTTTCGTCCGCGCCGCTTAGCTATTTTATCCTATGCGATCACTGGCCTCGTTCTTGATCGGCATTTTCCTGGTAAGCTCACTTCGAGCCGAGGAGAAATTTTCCATGGCCACAACTCCGGGCAAGCTTCCCAAAGACGTCATCCCGCGCGCTTATTTTATCCACTTGGAACCGAACACCGACAGTTTGGTAACTGCGGGTTCGGAATCGATCGAGGTAGAAGTAACCAAGCCCACTGACCGGATTGTTATCAATGCCGTTGATACTGAGTTTTCGCAGGCCAGGCTGAGCGGTTCTCATGGCTCGGAGGAGTTAACTCCACAGATCGATTCGAACGCGGAGACGGTCACTTTTCCAACGAAGACTTTGCTGCAACCGGGCTCGTATCAGCTTTCCTTAACATTCCAAAGCAAGATAACTGAACAACCGCACGGATTATTCATTCAGTATTTTCGGATCGGCAATCAGCTCGAACGGTTGCTTAGCACTCACATGGAACCGACCGACGCCCGACGATTGTTCCCTTGCTGGGATGAGCCGGCTTTTCGCGCGACCTACCAATTAACGGTAAAAGCAAAAAAAGAAGACACTGTCATGTCGAACATGCCGGTAGCCGGCGAGCAACCTCTCGGTCAGGATGAAAAGCTTGTCACATTTGATCGCACACCGGCGATGGCCAGCTACCTATTCGTTTTGGCGTGCGGAAAATTAGAGTGGGTCGAAGATGAAGTCGCTGGAGTGAAACTTCGCATTATTACCACACCGGGTAAGAAAGAGTCGGGCAGATATGCACTTGAAGTCACTAAAAAAATCCTGCCGTACTACAATGAGTATTTCGGAGTTCAATATCCGTTACCAAAGCTTGACCAGATCGCTTTGCCATCGGGGTTTGGCGGTGCCATGGAAAATTGGGGCGGGATCACGTACAATGAAGATCTTCTCCTCTTCGACCCGCAGGCGAGTTCAGACCTCGCAAAGCAACGTATTTTCGCGGTAATGGCCCACGAGATCGCCCATCAGTGGTTTGGCGATTTGATCACAATGGCTTGGTGGAACAACATTTGGCTCAATGAGGGATTCGCGAGCTGGATGGAAAAAAAGGCGACCGATCACTTCAATCCGGATTGGAAGGTTTGGGTGCATGCGAACAACGACAAACAGCGGGCCATGGCTTTTGATGCTCGCAAGACAAGCCACCCGATTCAACAACCGATTACTGATGAGGCTCAAGCAAACAGCGCTTTCGATGAAATCACGTACCAAAAAGGGCAATCCTTTATTCGAATGCTCGAGAACTATCTAGGTGAAGAAACCTTTCGTTCCGGGATTCGATCCTACATGGCGAAGCACAAGTATTCGAACACCACAACCGCCGATCTTTGGGAAGCGCTTGAGACCGCTGCCGGCAAACCAGTCAAGGATGTAGCTGCCAGTTGGACCGAACAGCCCGGATTTCCGCTTATTAAGGTGAAGACGCAATGCGTTAACCACCAACAGATCGTTAGATTGGAACAAGCGCGGTTCTTAATTGGTGAATCTGATATTACTCCGCTACGGTGGAGCGTACCCGTCGGCATGGTGGCACTCAGCGACCCAGCGAAAATCAAGCGCGTTCTTTTAGATAAGTCCTCAAGCGATTTCGAATTTTCGCACTGCGATGAACCAATCAAAGCAAATGCCGGTGATGTCGGGTTTCTCCGCGTTTCCTATGAACCCGCTCTTTTCCGCGAGCTGGAAAGAGCGGTATTGAAACTGCCAGAAAGCGATCGGGTCAATCTGGTGACCGATACCTGGGCAACCGTGGAATCGGGCGATAACCCGGCTTCCACCTATTTTGAGCTACTCGAAGGGCTAAGTCAGGATGATAGCTATGCGGTCTGGCAGAGCATCATCGGCTTCGAACGAACGGTCGGTCCGTTGAAATTCATAAATCGGTTGGAACGAGATCAACCGGGCAGAGCGAGTTTCGAAAATTATGTCTGCGGTTTGCTGGGTAAGAGGTTGGCCGAACTTACTTGGGACGAGAAGGTTGGCGAGCCGATAGAGAAACGACTCCTTCGCGCCTTACTGATCGAAACAATGGGAATGTTTGGGGACCAGACCGTAATCGAAGAGGCGTCTCGCCGGTTCGCGAGTTTTCGCGAGAATCCAACGTCGCTCCATCCCAATTTGCGACCGGCCGTAATCCGCATCGCTGGACGTTACAGTTCGCCCACGGACTACGAAACCTTGCTTAGACTAGCGGAGGAGTCGCCGACCAGCGAGGAAAGACGAATGTACCTGCGCGCGCTCAGCGCGGTTCGCGATCCCGAACTCGCCCAGCGAAGCGTGGAATTCTTTATCTCAAAACACGTTGCTCCGGGGGACGCGGGACGCGCGTTAGAGGAAGAGTCTTTAGAACATCCGGAGATCGTCTGGACGTACGCGACGACTCACCTTAAACTGATGCAACAACGTTTTGGTTTCTTCCGATGGAACCGTTTGCTCCCCAACATTGCGACAGGATTCACCGATAGCGAGCGGGCAGATGAACTTGTCCGGTTTGCGCAGCAAAACTTGCCGGCTCAGGGGCAGCGAGAGGCGGACAACGCGGCCAACCTTATTCGATTCTCTGCCGAACTGAAGAAACGTGAACTTCCCAAAATAGACCGATGGGTCGCAACCAAAATTGCGCAGGGTGACGCCCACGGCCAATCGAACTAGGCCGCAAAACCACACGCCATGAGAAACCAACGCGCTCATTGCGGGCTAAGTCTTATGAAACATGGTATCTGCCTCTCTGTCTTGCTGCTCGGTTGGGTGACGATCGCACACGGCGATTTTGTGTTGAAACAGACGGTCGAAAACTTCGGACAACGGCAGCAGGTAACCATCAAGTTGAAAGGATCAAAGTGTCGGATCGATACTAGTTCCGACACCAGCGCAATTATCGATCCCCAGGCCGGCACCGTCATTTTGTTGCATCAGCCGAAGATGTTCATGAAAATCAGCTCAGAGCAGCTGAGCGCGCAAGCCGAAGCAATTAAAAAAATGCTCTCAGCTTCGGGCAATTCAAACGAGAATACCGATTTCCAGGCCAGCGGAAAGACCGATAACATCAGCGGATTTGCGACCGAAGAATATACCGGCAAGATCGACGGGCTCCCCATCACTCTCGACGTCACGAAGGATTTTCCAAAATACCGAGAATTGTTGGCCCAACTCTATGCGGTGCAGGACGCGCCGGGGCTCAGTCCTTTTCATACCCTGTCCGTTGCTCCGGAAAAATACCCAGGATTACCGGTACGGACCACGGTCGAACTGCTCGGACAAAAAGTCATAACTACTCTCGATACCGTGGCCGAAACGGCGTTGGCTGACGGAGATTTTGCCATCCCGACTGACTATCAAGAATTACGGGCAAACTCGCAGCCCCAAAGCAGTCCGCGATCTTCACCACAGTGAAAAGACTTATTCTTGCCTCCGGTTCGCCGCAACGCATTCAACTGTTACGGGAAGCCCGATATGATTTCATCGCGCGGACGGCTTCCGTTACGGAACTCGCGGTAGATTTCCTAACGCCTGGCGAACTGACTCTGCTCAATGCTTGTCGGAAGGCTTTCGCCGTGGCTCGCACCGAGCCCGATGCGATCGTTCTGGGCGCTGACACTCTCGTAGCGCTCGAGGCAGCGTTGTTTGGGAAGCCGGCCAATCTCGATGAAGCTCGTAGGATGCTGACGCAGCTTTCCAGCAGGACCCACGAAGTCATCACCGGCGTCGCCATTAGCAATTTCTCGGAACGACGGACTTTATCCGCCATCGTCGAATCCGAAGTACGATTTCGTCGATTGGATGCCGATTTGATTGATCGTTATCTATCTCGCATTGATCCGCTCCAGAAAGCGGGAGCTTATGCGGCACAAATCGAGCCAGGAACCGTAATCGAGCGAATTGATGGCTCTTTCACCAATGTTGTCGGTTTGCCAATGGAAACCGTTTCTCGAATGTTAGGAGAATTCGGGATTCACCCAGCCGCTGTCGCGGATGACAAATGACAAATGACAGATGACAGATGAAAAACAGCTGTTCGGAGGCCGATCAGAATGAACAAGCGACCTCCTCGAAGTGTTTATTGGATCTAGTCAGCGCTTTGCCACGCCTCCCTTTGTCATCTGTCATCTGTCATGCACCATTCGGCGTCAGCCGAATGGCGCTAGATCTGTGGTCCGATTCCAAGCTGCCTGAGTTTCGCTCGCATGTCGTCTTGCTCCTTCGGATCTTTCGACAAATCCAGTGCCTTCTGGATCTGAGCGGCACCAGAGCGAACGTCGCCCTTTTTCGCAATCACGAAACCCTTACCGGCCAGCGCCGCGGGATTGTTCGGATCTTTTTCTAAAACTTTGTCAAAATCGGCGGCAGCTTCATCAAACTTTCCCAGCTGCGCATAAAGGTTCCCTCGCCGAGTATATAGACGCAAATCATCGGGCTTAAATGAAATCAGATGAGTAAAATCATCGACCGCCTTGTCCGATTGATTGGCCGCTATATAGAGAAAGGACCGAGCGGTGTAGTATTCACCTTCATTGGGCGCAAGTGAAATGGCCTTATTGAAATCTGCTAGAGCTGCGTCTTTGTCGTTCTTCTTCATCTCCGCATAACCTTTGCCTGCATAAGCAGTGGCTTCGTCTGGTTTTGCCTGGATTACTGCGGAGTAGTCGGCGATAGCCTTATCGAATTGGCCGTCCTCGCGAAAAAGATCGCCTCGCCGCAAAAGAGCATCGAGGTCATTCGGTTTGATGGCGAGCAAGGCAGTGAGATCGTCCAAGGCTTTTGCATGGTCATTCGCGTGGATATAGGCATTCGCACGACCAGTGAGTGCTTCGACGTTCTTGCCATCGATTTCCAGCACCTTGCTGTAGTCGGCGATGGCCTCCTGCCACTTGGCCCCAGCCGCGTAAATCTGCGCCCGAGAAAGATAGAGCTTAGGATCGGTTGGATTTTTCTCGATTAATTTCGCGACCTCTTCAGCCGCTTGACCCGTGTCCTTTTTGGCGGCCAGCACGTACGCTTGGTACTTCAGCGCTCGCTGCTCATCCGGCTTCTTGGCCAGCACCGCTGCAAAATCTTTTTCCGCCTCATCGAATTTCTTGGCTTCGGTGAAAGCGATTCCGCGATTCAATTGTGAGGTCAGATCATCCGGTTGCAGGGACAAAACCTGCGTGTAATCGACGGCTGCGTGCTCCCAATCCTTCATCCGCGAGTAGAGCGCAGCCCGATTTCGATAAAACATGGGATTCTTTGAATCGGCTTCGATTGCCTTAGTGAACTCTTCGAGAGCTTCCTTGTCTTTACCCTCTTTGACCAATTGCACAGCACGGGCCGTGTGCTGATCTGCAGTTGCTTCTGAACCGTAAACCAGACTGCTCAAAGCGATCCAAAGACTCCCGACTAGAATCACCCCACTATTTCTGAACATGCCTATCCAATTGCCAAAGAATCGTTCCGAATCAAGACGTGATCGAAGAGTTTTGGCTCTGAGCATTCCTGGGGAGGGAAAAATAAGTAAACAAAAAACGACGGTGTGTCGTCTAACCCGCATAAATCGCCGTTATGGTTCCTCGCACCAAGCTCCTTTTCTGTCTGATCGCATTGCTAGCGAGCTGTTCGTCCTATGATAGGTCGGGAGGCACGACTTTCAGCCGGGCACTGAGGGCTCCAAAAACCATGCGTCGCACCTCTGGCTCCGGCTCAGCCGAGAGCAGCCCAACGCAAAACGCAGTGATGAGCGGCGCAACGACGAGCGAATTCGCGAAGCGAATTGTTGGAGGCGAGTTGATCCGGGCCGAGAACGGCACCCTGGTCGTTCGAGCGACGGCCACCAAAGACAATCTTCAGCCGGTTGGTCTCACGACGGATGCAATCATTACGTCTTCAGTATTGAATAAGATTGGAAGCCAGCCACGTCTGAAAGCCAGCGGGTTCGAGGTGAGTTCCACCAACGGGGTCGTTTCTATTCATGCCCGGAACGATTCGATTGATGACGCAGTCGCAGCGATCAATTTGGCCCTGAGCGTCCCGGACGTGCGGCAGGTCGTTTACGCGATACCGGCCAGAGTTTGAACCGGTAGGGATGCGCTCCCGACTACGTCCGGCAGCCGCCCCCATGCGCGTCAACTGAAGGCAGGACCGCCTAGGTTGATCTGCCTCTTCGAGAGCATGGTCCCGTGGGGGGTGAAATCGGTTTCGTTGGTAGCGGCCGCGCTAGTGCATATCAAGCGACTGCATTGCTTTGATTGCCGTTTTCAAAAACTTTAGTCGCGCGTACCATTTAAAATTCGCTTCGACAACAGTCCATGGCGCGAACGGGGTTGCGGTCTGCTCAAACATGTCCTGCGCTGCTTCATTGTGTTCGTCCCATTTTCGACGGTTGCGCCAATCTTCTTCTGTGATCTTCCAATGCTTCAGGGGATCAGCCTCGCGGCGCTTGAAACGTTCGAGCTGTTCTTCTTTGGAGATGTGCAAGTAGAGCTTGATGATCAGCGTACCGTCATCGACCAGGAGGCGCTCGAATTCGTTGATCTCTCGGTAGGCGCGCTTCCATTCCGCACCGGTGGCGAAGCCTTCTACCCGCTCCACCAACACGCGTCCATACCAAGAACGGTCAAATATAGCGATCTCGCCATAACTCGGCAGCTTATTCCAAAAACGCCAAAGATAGTGGTGCCGGGATTCCTCCTGGGTTGGCTTTACGATCGAGTATACGCGATAAGTGCGAGGGTCGAGCTTTTCCACCAATCTCTTGATTGCTCCTCCTTTGCCGGCAGCGTCCGGGCCTTCGACCACCACTACCACACTGTGCTTCGTCTCAATCAAAGCACGCTGCAGGGTCAGCAGCTCAAGCTGATATTCTTTGACTCTCTCTTTGTACTCCTCTTGGTCGATCGACCGGTTCTGGTCGAGTTCGTCCAAAATCACGGTCTTGTGCGAAGATTTTTCCAGTTTGGCCATTGAAGTGTCCAACGATTCTGGCAGGTCAAGGGCCTCGTTCGGTAATAACACCGGTAGACCGTCGCGAACCGGATAACACAACTTCGCCGAATCGCAAATGAGAGATTGTTCGAGCTCGCCGTTTACTTCTTGATGCCCCTGATCGGGACCCTGTTTGGCCCGAATCTCGGCATTAATGCAGATCAGTTCGGACTCGCTCGCCAAGCGGAGTCGCCCTCCCGTTCGGGGGCAGCGCAACAATGAAAGGAGCTGAGGGTCCATGCTCAGCCTGAGAATAGCCAATAGCCGATAGCCGATAGCCGATGATGGGACCTGCGGGAGGTCTGCAACGCTTCATCAAACGGATCCGCGCGTTTGCCGATCATTTTCATTGGCTATTGGCTATCGGCTATTGGCTATTCTCAGGCTGAGCCGCTTAGTACTTTGGCACGGTGGGATCGACTTGTTCAGACCAAGCAGTAATTCCGCCTTCCAAATTGTAAAGCTTACGAAACCCCGCTTCCTGTAAGATGTGGAGAGCACGCGCACTTCGGGTTCCGCCCTTGCATTGGAGCACGATTTCATCGGCACTATCCAACTCGCTCAGTCGGCTCGGCAATTCTGCCAACGGAATGAGGTGAGAACCAGGGATACTGCAGATCTCGTACTCATATGCCTCGCGCACATCCACCAAAACAAATGGATCTTTGCGCTCAATTTTTGCTTTAAGATCGAGCACGGTAATTCCCGGAACCGCCAATTCCTTTTCCGCCTCAGCGTCAGCCTGGGGCAAGCCGCAAAACTGTTCGTAATCGATCAATTCGTGAATAGTAGGGGAATCGCCGCAGATTGGACAATTCGGATCCCTGCGCACCTTGAATTCGCGAAACCGCATTTTCAATGTGTCGACGCTGACCAGTCGCCCGATGAGCGGTTCGCCGGTCCCAAGGATCAGTTTCACTGCTTCGATCGCCTGCATCACGCCGATCATTCCGGGCAGTACTCCAAGCACGCCGCCCTCGGCGCAACTGGGGACCATTCCGGGTGGAGGAGGCTCCGGAAACATACAGCGATAACAGGGGCCACCGAGGTGCGGGGCAAAAACCGTGCATTGGCCGTCAAACCGAAAGATCGACCCGTAAATGTTCGGCTTCTTCGTCAGAACACAAACGTCGTTGGAAAGGTACCGCGTCGGGAAATTATCAGTCCCATCGATAACTAGATCGTAATCCTTGACCAGATCCATCGCATTATCGCTACTAAACATGCAGTCGTGCAGATCGACCTGAACGTTAGGATTAACCGCTTTGATTCGATCTTTGGCCGAATTGAGCTTCTTTCGGCCAACATCGCTCGTACCGTGAAGAATCTGACGCTGCAGATTGGAGAAATCGACAACGTCCGGATCTACCAATCCCATTCTTCCAATTCCGGCTGCCGCCAAATAAAGAGCGATTGGAGAGCCGAGTCCGCCAGAACCAATGCACAAAATGGAGGCAGCCTTTAGCCGTTTCTGACCCTCGAGGGTTACCTCTGGCATGATGAGATGCCGGGAATAGCGCGCTATCTCGTCGTTGCTGAATTGAATGTTCGCCGATCTCTCTTCCGGAATAATACTCACAGACATATGCAGGGAATAAAACTGTAGACCGGTATCGCCGATGTGCAAATTGAGGAGTCAGGAGCTAGGAGACAGGAGGTCACGCCTTCAAGTACGAAGATTCGCGGCGTCGAGGGACAGGCGATAAACTGTTCTGAGTCGCAAGGAATAGGATTGCGCGAGCCAAATCTCGGAGGAGGGAGTTCACAGCCCGTAGTCAGCGCCATATTCCGGCGGCCTGACTGCATCACCCCTCCTGACTCCTGGCTCCTTACTCCTGGATTCCGGCTTCTAACTCTTCTTATTTTCGGGCGAGTACCACCACTTGTGGTGATCGCGCGCCATCAATTCGTCGGCCGCGGCGGGACCCCAAGTTCCGGCCGCATAGTTAGGAAAGTCCTTAGGCGGATTATTCCCCCACGCATCAAGGATCGGTTGGGCCGCTTCCCAAGCCGCTTCAACCATATCGGACCGATGAAAGAGGGTCGAATCACCCACCATACAATCATACAAAAGCTTTTCGTAGCCGGTCGTCGGGGGTCTCTCGCCAAATTGACCGTAGTCAAAATCAAGATGCACCGGTTTCGCCGTTATCGTCGGGCCTGGCACCTTTGCCCGCACCTGAAACGTGATCCCTTCTTCCGGTTGAATATGGAAAATCAGGTAGTTCGGCGCGACCGGATCTTTCTCGCCCGAGCCAAAGATCGAAAGGGGCGGCGTTTTGAAACGAACAACGATTTTGGTGGTGCGCCGCGCGAGTCTTTTTCCTGAACGCAAATAAAACGGCACCCCGGCCCAACGCCAATTATCGATCAACAATTTGACCGCGGCGTAGGTTTCGACGTTTGACTTCGGATTTACATTGGGCTCGTCTCGATACCCGGGGACCGGCTTGCCATCTATCGTGCCAGCACCGTACTGGCCGCGTACGGTATTGATTAATGCATCTTCGGGTTCCCAACGCCGAATCGCCTCCAATAATTTTACCTTCTCGCTCCGAACCGCCTCTCCCTCCAACGAGGTCGGAGGCTCCATGGCGATGAGCGCTAACAACATGAACATGTGATTCTGCATCACGTCTCGAAACGCACCGGTCTGCTCGTAGAAGGCGCCTCGCGATTCCACGCCGATCGTTTCGGCAACCGTCAGCTGGACATGATCAATATAGCGACGGTTCCAGATCGGCTCGAATACCGCATTGCCTAAGCGGAAAACCAACAGATTTTGTGCGGTCTCTTTGCCGAGATAGTGATCGATCCGATAGATCTGGTGCTCTTTTAGCACGGCGGTAAGTTTGGCATTCAATTCGCGGGCAGAGGCGAGATCTCGCCCAAAAGGTTTTTCGATGATGATCCGACGCCAGCAACCTTCCTCTCGGGTTAATCCCCGTTCGGACAACATTTTCGGGATTACCGCAAAGAAATCGGGTTGCACGGAAAGGTAAAACAAGACGTTCCCGGCGGTTCCGAATCTCTTCGCCGACTCGTCGAGGCGTACCTGTAGGCATTCGTAGGTCTTGGGATCATCGAAACTGCCAGGGCAGTACATCATTCGCTTTCGAAATTCGTCCCAGATCTTAGGATTTATCGGCTGGGTACCAAGCTCCGCCAATTCTTTCCCTAGATGATTGCGAAAGGCGTCGTCACTCCATTCGGTTCGAGAAATGCCGATGATACTGAAGTTGGCCGGCAGCAACCCGTATGAACACAAGTTATAGAGTGAAGGAATCAGTTTTCGCTTCGTAAGATCTCCGGATGCCCCAAAAATCACGATCGCGCATGGGTCACCCGCCCTGGGTGTCGGTTGGCAAGGATTCATCGGCAAGGTTATTCCATTGGCAGAGATTCAACGTGGCCGCCAAACTTGTTACGCATGGCAGAGAGGACTTTCTCAGCAAACGTATGCTCTTTTCGCGAACGAAAGCGAGTAAAGAGGGAAGCGCTTAGCACCTCAGCCGGGACCGCTTGATCGATCGCCGCCTGAATCGTCCACCTTCCTTCACCCGAGTCCTGAACAAACCCAGTGAACCGATCAAGGTTGGGATCTTCGGCCAGCGCCATCGCTGTCAGGTCGAGAAGCCATGAGCCAACTACGCTCCCCCGTCGCCATAGTTCGGCAATGTCCGGCAAATTGAAATCGTAGCGATATCCATCGGGCAAGGCATCCAATGACGCTCCCCGCAAAATATCGAATCCTTCAGCATAAGCCTGCATCAGCCCATACTCGATTCCGTTGTGGATCATCTTAACGAAATGTCCAGCACCAGAAGGTCCGCAATAAAGATAGCCCTGTTCCGCGGTACTCTTAAATTTTTCGCGCCCGGGCGAAGGCGGAGTATTGCCTTGGCCGGGAGCAAGCGTGGCAAAGATTGGCTCGAGCCGTTCCACCGTTTCGCGATCTCCCCCGATCATTAAACAGTATCCGCGGTCGATTCCCCAAACACCGCCACTCGTGCCTGCATCCAGATAATGGATCCCGTTTTCTTTTAACGCGTGACTGCGGCGGATATCGTCTTTGAAGTAAGAATTTCCGCCGTCAATGATGGCGTCGCCGGATTCGAGCAATGGTTTCAAAGCTTCCACCGATTCTTCCGTCGGAGCACCCGCCGGAACCATCAACCAGACAGCTCTAGGCGGGTTCAACTTTTCGACCAATTCCGCGTAATCCTTCGCTCCGGCAGCTCCTTCTTTTTCCAACGCGTGAATTGCTTCGGCACTCCGGTCATAGACGACGACTTCATGCTTCTCCCGCATCAAGCGACGAGCCATATTCCCGCCCATTCTGCCCAGTCCAACGATTCCAATCTGCATAGGTGTTTCTATTTTGTAGCTTCGGGCTAGCCAGCGAATCCTATACGCCATGCGCACCCAGCACTTATTGCAGGCTAGCGTGCTATTCCTCAAATAGCATGCCTTTCGCCGCCGGTCAGTTGCGGATTTTGTCGACTCGGGGAGGTGAATTGTTCTTTTATCTGCCATCATGCTCAATCTGGTCTGGGTAACGCTCTTATTAGCCGGTGTCGTTTGTGCTGTTTTCACCGGCCGGTTTGACGCTTTGAATCAAGGAGCGCTGAGTGCCGCAAAATCTGCGGTGATGGAAATCGCTCTCCCTTTGATCGGTGTGATGGCCCTTTGGCTTGGAATGATGCGCCTGGCCGAACGCGCCGGGCTCATTCAACTCCTCGGCCGCGTTATCCGACCGATCATGTCCCGCCTTTTCCCGGAAATTCCGGCCGATCATCCCGCAATGGGAGCGATGATGATGAACATCGCTGCGAACATGCTGGGCGTCAGCAATGCCGCTACTCCGCTCGGGTTGAAAGCGATGGTGCACCTGAACGAGCTGAATCAAAGAAAGGGTGTCGCCACCAATGCGATGTGTACGTTCTTAGCGCTCAACACCAGCTCCATTCAATTAGTTCCGGCGACCGCGATCAATATTCTGGCAATCAACGGGAGTAAGAATCCGACCGCGATCGTCGGTTCAACTCTTATTGCCACCGGAATCGCGACGATAGCTGCGATTTTCTTTGTGAAGGTGCTTGAACGGGCGGGGCCCTTTCGGTGGGACCACCAAATCCCCGTCGGTCCGACTCAGGATTCGCCGGTGGAGATTGGGAAAGACGGCTCAGCCACCGAACTCGCTACTCCTCGGCTGCGCCCATGGGCGATCTTCGCGATTGGGATCTTGGTGCTTCTTTTCGCTGTCACGTTAGCAATTCGCGCTTTTCCTTATATCCTCGACCGTTGGTTCCCCATTCCGTACACCGCAACGAATTCGCCGACCGGGCTTCTGGACGCCATCGCAATGTTTTTGCGCGCGCTCTCTCCGTTGGCCATTCCTTTCCTTTTAGCCTTGTTCCCGCTTTACGCGCTGGGGAAAGGGATTTCGGTCTATTCCGAATTCGTCGAGGGGGCCAAAGAAGGTTTCCAGGTCGCAATTCGCATTATTCCTTATCTGGTCGGAATGTTGGTTGCTATCGCGGTCTTTCGCGAGTCCGGAGCGCTCGATTTGCTCAAAGGTGGATTGACTCCGCTGCTTAATGCCCTTCAAATTCCGGCTGATCTGCTACCGATGATCATGATGCGACCGCTAAGCGGTAGTGGATCTATCGCCATCTTAGGCGATCTGGTTAAACAGTTCGGACCAGATCATCTGCTGAGCTATATGGCAGCGACCATTTATGGAAGCGCCGAGACCACATTCTATGTGGTAGCTGTTTATTTCGGCTCGGTTGGTATCACTCGCACTCGACATTCAATTCCGGCGGGATTGTTGGCTGACCTGGTAGGAGTCATCGCCGCAGTGATCGTCTGTCGCTGGCTGTTTGGGTAGAGACATCCTTTCGACACGAGTAACCGCTACAGAAGCGCGCAGAGACGGATTTTGAACAAGGAGATCGCAAAGATCAGAAAGGATTCGCCGTGGGATCATACCATGGAGTCATGACCGGGAGAGTATCCTCCCTTTGAGACCGCCGTGATCTTCTGTTAAAAATCTGTCTCTGCGCCCTTCTGTCCAAACCTGAGTCCGATGCCAACCATTGCGCAGACACCGAGCGATCCGCGCCAGCTTCCTTCGGCAACTACGGTCGAATAAAGCCTTTACCGACCGACGGATCCATTACCAGATAGCCGCTTTGAATCCCGCGTACGACGACACGGTTGTGCGGGTAGTAAGGACTAATCACTACGGACGGATCCTGGGTCTTTTCAGCGGTTGGATACCTGACCGGCGGCACCAAGTAAATGATCTCTTTGTCGATCAGGTGCACGATGAAGGCACCGGATGCAGTCGCGGCAAAGAGCCCACAAAATGTAAACACCGCCAACGAGGCAGCAGTCAATCTTTTCATGGCAGACTCCTGTTCTAAGAATCGGCCATTCGCTGTCGCTCCGCTTTGGCGCGGCTTTTCACAGCGGACGCGCCGTAGCCCGTAGAGCAAAGGGCAGCTGTTTGCCGAATCCGCTTGACACAAGTAACAAGTTATGTCGCAAAAGGCCAGATAAATTGACGGGCCAGAAAAAAAAGCTTTTCGGCGCGGTTTAATCGATAGTTGCGCCAAAACACCTTGAATTCGTCTTTTTCGATTTTCCGCAACAAGGCAAAATAGATGGATCGCATACCCTCCGCCGCTACCATCGAAGAACGATCCTCCCGGGGCAGCGCCGCCTTTGCCTTGGCAAAGAAATCCTTTGCCCTGGTTGCTTGAAACTTCATCAACCGAATGAACCGCTCGTCATACTCCCGTTGCTGCAGGGCGTCCGGGGAGTAGTCGAACTGTTTCAATTCATCGAGCGGTAGATAAATACGGCCACCATTTTGGAAATCGGTCTCCACGTCTCGAATAATGTTGGTGAGTTGTAGCGCCATTCCGAGCTGGTAGGCGTAATCGCGGCAACGCGGATTTCGGTAGCCAAAAATCTCGATGCTGACCAACCCAACTGCACTCGCGACGCGATAGCAATATTCTGAAAGTTGGCCAAAGCTCGAATATCGGACCGGCTCAAGGTCCGATTCTACGCCGGTTAGGATATCCTCAAACAAGTCGAGAGAGATTCGGTATTTGGCAATCAGCGCGCGTACTTCTATGGCAAATGCTGGTTCGCCGATGGTCTTTTCTCGAAGCCATCGGCGACAATTCTGAAGCCACTCCTTTCTCTTCTCTAGCGCAATTCCGGGATCATCTGCCGCATCGTCAACCCGCCGGCAAAACGCATAGAACGTGGTAATGTCGCGCCTTTTTTCTGCCGGCAGAGCGAGAAAGGCGAACGCAAGATTAGAGCGGCTTTGCTTGGTGATTTGATCGGCCGAACTCATCCGAGTCGATCCTCTCCCACGGATTCTTTCAGTTTTCCACGATCGAATTCCAGCACCACATCGTCGACGTAGCATGGAACATGGGGCGCGCACGTCGCGATCACTGCAATACCAAGATGCTCTGGAATTCGGCGAATGGTTCGCTGCAAAAACTCGGCGGAAGCGGCGTCGAGATTTTGGCCCAGCTCTTCGACGATCAGCAGCCTGGGATGATGCACAATGGCGCGAGCGAGCGCGGTCAACGCTTGTTCCAGTGGCGGCAAGTCTGCCGGCTTCAGTTCGACGATCGGCATTATTCCAACCAGATTGAGTATCTCTTCCGTGATTCGCTTCGCCTCTCTCGCATCCACTTGAGCTATTTTGAAGAGTGGCATGGCAACATTTTCCAGGACGCTAAACGAGGGCAAAAGAAAGGGCGCCGCAAACAGAAACCCAAATTTTTGATTCCGAATTTCGCTTAAAATCTCGCTGTCCAATCCGGTCACTCTTTGTCCTTCAAGTCTGAGTTCACCTCCTTCCGGTTGCAACCTCAGCCCCAGAAGCTGCAGCGCCAGATGCTTGCCTCCCTGCTCTGGACCGGCCAACTTGTAGAATCGAGCAACCTGGAATCGATAAGTAAATTCAAGAGAACCAATGTCGGTTTCGTCCGATCTTCGAATGATTCCCAAGGCTGCTAAGAGCTCATCCGCCATAAGGTCTCGTCACCAAAAAATAGCAAATTGCAAATGGCAAATAGCAGATCCCAACAACCGGGCTCTTTGGCTATCGGCTATTTCTTCAGAACCGGATCTCCTTGCGTTGTCTGCGCGCATTTCGATAGAGACAAACCCACGCCGCCAGAAACCATGCGGCACATATCGCCTTAGCTCCGCTAAGCAAAAATAAGCCAACCAAATAGGGAAAGGATCCGTTTTTGTATCCGTCCAGCCAACCTGCTCCAACCCAACAAACCAGAAAGAGATGCATTCCGGCGACAACTAGGAACCAAAGCACCCGATACCAATGTTGGCGCATGAATGCTGCGTGTTCGGTGATCGCTTGCCGAAACGACTCATTGTGTAGGACCAGTGATATCTGCATGGAGCAGAACAGGAGCAAAGCAATGGCCATCAGCGGTCGAGCGGTCTGCTCAACATATTGAACGGCGGCACTTGTAAAATCCGTAAACTGCCCAATCCAGAGATAGCTTGTCAGCAATGGCAGATGGATCCCCAACGAACTGACGAGTAAGATCAGTCCCGCCCATTTCGCCAAATGCGCCATCCGCTTGAGCGCGAAGATGAACACGCGTTCCGGCGGCGAATCGATGCCTCGTATCCAGACAAAGACCAACAGGATGAGATAAACCTGAATCACCAAACCAAACAAGTATTCGAAGGCAAAGGAGAGCGAATCGAGAACCGCTCCAAGTCGAAGTAGAAAAATGCCGTCGAGATACTGATTAAGCCATCGAATCCCCAATCCGAACATCGGTTTCAGCAGTGCTCCGAATGCACAGATTACCAATCCACCATAGATTGGCATCCACCATCGGCCTAAGCGAACACGCATCTCCTGAATCAACGCAAAATGAGAGTTGCCCCAATTGAGTAAGAACAAAAGCGCAGCGATCCCGGAAAGCGGAAAACTGACTACGATCTGATTGAACAAGCCGGCCAGCAGCTCCAACGCCGGCAACCAAGCTCGGCTGGCAGCCAGCGCCCAATTCCACGCTCGCGGGGCAGGCCAATATACCAGATCGTAGAGGGAGAATTTTAACTCCCCGAGTTCCCAGGCTTCTGCCAGTTGGAAAAACCAATACGCGAAACTCATACCGGCCAACCAGAGCCAGATCCGAGGATAGCGTTTCAACACTCGAAGTCCGTCTCGAAAGAATGGAAGAGCAGGGTTGCCAAAGATTACAAAAGCGTAGGCCAGGATTCCGGCCCCGATCTCGGCAATCCATCTGGTGTCCATTCCCTCAGCTACGACTAAGTTCACCAGCCAGCAGCCTGTCGGACTTCGAGGGCAACCGAAAGAACAATTTGCGGTTTTGTAGGTGCAAGCGCTAGCGCGCAAATCCCCAGTGGCTGGTAAACGGCCAATATATGAAAAGGCCTTTTCCCACCACATTCCTTTCGGGCACAAAACCCCAGTATCGACTGTCCAAACTATTGGCACTGTTATCCCCCAGTGCAAAATAGGTGTGCGGTTCGACCCTGACGCTCGCTCCAGGATCACCTAAATAGATCATGCTGTTAGTGCCCGAATGATCATTAGTGTACCCGGTGTACCCATTCTGCCTCGACTCTACTCGTTTAAAGGCGAACCGACGGGCCGGCTTCCCGTTAATAAACAGGTGTGGCTCCTTGATCTGGAGGATGTCACGCGGCAGCCCGGCCAAGCGCTTAATATAATGTTGGCTCGATCCGTCCGGCGCCTGCGGGATTCCTATGATTTGATTGGTCTTGAAGACGAAGATATCTCCCCGCTTCGGTTGGGAAAAATTGTAGGAAACTTTATCAACAAACACTTGATCGCCCAGATCTGCGTACGCCCGAACAATCGGCTCTCCCCGCCGAAAAGTAGCACCTGGATAAACCTCGAGCTGACGCTCCAGCACTTCGGGTGAGATTCCGACCACATAATTATGGACAGCCGAACCGGGAGATTGAGTCGTTACTAAAGAGCCGTCCCAAAAGTATTTTACTTTGTATGGCTGGATTGAACTCACGGTCTCGCTTTCTTCCGAAGCGGTAACGTCTTCGTAAGACCGGCCCAAGGTTAGAAACTGAAACGCCCGCACCAGTAGATTCGGAGGCGGCGTATCGATTCTTTTCGCAATGATTCCATTCAAAGTCGGCTGCATTGACCCGGTCGGAATTTTGAACGGTTGGAGATAGTAAGTGCGCAGTCCAATCGCAATTGCGACCACCACCAGGATCAGCTCCACATAATCTCGAATGGCCGTGTTCGAGTTGGGAGGGTCCAATCGATGCAACGATGTTTCCAGTGTTTTCGCCGCTGGCTCAACGTCCGCTTTCGAGCGCCCCTTCAAGGCCGCTTTGAGCTGAGCCAAATCGGATTGCACGGTCTCCATGAGTTCCGACGGCGCAATATCTTTTCGATAGTTGATCAGTCTTTCTGCCGCCTTAGCCAGCGCGCGACCCTGGGTGATATGTTGCGGAGTAACCACGATGTCAGTTGGTCTTGAGCACTTCGATAAAAGCTTCTTGCGGAATATTCACCTTGCCGATCGCTTTCATCCGCTTTTTCCCTTCCTTCTGCTTCTCCAGCAACTTTCGTTTTCGAGTGATATCTCCACCGTAGCATTTCGCGGTCACATTCTTTCGGAGTGCCGACACGTTCTCACGAGCGACAATTTTCCCGCCGATCGCCGCCTGAATGGCGACTTGGAATAGCTGCGAGGGAATGACCTCCTTTAGTTTCGCGGCCAGCAATCGTCCACGCGCTTCCGCTTTGTCCCGATGGACAATACTGGAGAAGGCGTCCACTGGTTCTCCGTTCACCAGCATATCCAGCTTCACTAAATCGGCGGACCAATAACCGGCGTATTCATAATCCATCGAGCCATAGCCGTGAGTGAGCGATTTAATCTTATCGTTGAAATCGACGAGTATTTCGTTCAACGGTACGGTCGCGGTCAACATTACCCGCCGGGTATCCAACGATTCGGTATGCTCGACTTCACCGCGCTTTTCCAAAATCAATTGCATCATATCGCCGATATTTTCATTTGGGCACATGACGAAACATTTTACGACCGGCTCGCGAACCTCATCGATGACGCTCGGATCAGGTAAGTGAGCCGGATTATCGACCTCGAGTTTTTCGCCGTTTGTCTTAATCACCTCGTACACGACGCTCGGGTAGGTCGCGATGATATCCATATCGAACTCCCGTCGCAGCCGCTCTTGCACGATCTCCATGTGCAATAAGCCAAGAAACCCGCAACGAAAACCATAACCGAGCGCGATCGAATTCTCCGCCTGGTAAACGAAAGCCGAATCGTTGATCTGGAGTTTGCCCATCGCCGTCTTGAGATGCTCAAAGTCAGCAGTGTTAATCGGATAGATCCCACTGAAAACCATTGGATGAATTTCCTGGAAACCAGGCAATGGCTCCCGGGCTGGATTCCGTTGCTCGGTTAAGGTGTCGCCAATCTTAATTTCGGCACTCGATTTAATGTTGGCAATGAAATAGCCGACGTCGCCCACTTTCAGCTCGTTTTGGGCCAGAGGCTTTGGCGTAAAGATCCCGACCTCTTTAATTTCGTAGCTCTTCGAGGTGCTCATCAGCTTGACCGACTGACCGGCAACAATATTGCCCGAAAACACCCGCGTATAGGCGACAACCCCCCGATAAATGTCGAACAGCGAATCGAATACCAGCGCCCGTAACTTCTCATCCTCCAATGTATGCGGAGGCGGAATCCGGTGGACAATCCCTTCGAGTATTTCGTCGATTCCGATCCCGGTTTTTGCGCTCGCCAAAATGGCTTCATCGGCGGGAATCGCGAGAATGTCCTCGAGCTGCTTCTTTACGGTTGCGACATCCGCGTTCGGCAGATCGATCTTGTTAATGACCGGAACGATCATTAATCCTTGCTTTAGCGCGAGATGAACATTGGCCACAGTCTGCGCTTCCACCCCCTGCGCCGCATCCACCACCAGGATTGCGCCTTCGCAGGCGGCCAGACTCCGGGAAACCTCGTACGAGAAATCCACATGACCGGGTGTGTCCAAAAGATTCAATCGATAGCTCTCCCCATCTTTAGCCTGATATTGCATCGTCACGGGATGGGCCTTGATGGTGATTCCGCGTTCACGTTCGAGATCCATCGAATCGAGCAACTGATCCTGCTTGTCCCGTTCTTCGATCGCGCCGGTGGACTCCAATAAACGATCAGAGAGAGTAGTCTTCCCGTGATCGATATGAGCAATGATACAGAAATTGCGGGTGAAACGCCTGGGCATCCGAGAGCCGCACTATTCTTCAGCCCAGAACATGCGTCAACGGCTCAAACGTCGGGAGCAGCGAAGCTGCGATTCAAGAAAGCCTAGGGACTTTGTGAAATATTTCACTTGCTCCTGGGATCGCTCATCATAAGCTTTCCTTATGGCCACGATCGCTCCGGCTGCGTACGACTCAAAAGTGGAAGGCAATGTCATCTTTTCACGGCTGGATGCCTGCATCAATTGGATGCGAAAAAATTCGCTCTGGCCAATGCCAATGGGTCTCGCCTGTTGCGCAATCGAGCTGATGGCAGCCGGCGCATCCCGATTCGACATTGCTCGATTCGGCGCTGAAGTCATGCGCTTTTCCCCGCGCCAATCCGACGTAATGATTGTTGCCGGCACAGTAACGTACAAAATGGCTCTGGCGGTAAAGCGTATTTATGACCAAATGCCGGAACCAAAGTGGGTAATCGCAATGGGAGCTTGTGCTTCTTCCGGTGGAATGTATCGCAGCTATGCCGTCCTCCAAGGCATCGACCATCTCCTTCCGGTCGATGTCTACGTCAGCGGTTGTCCCCCGCGCCCGGAAGCATTGTTAGAGGGCCTGATGAAACTGCAGCACAAGATCATGCACGAGCATGCCATCGAGGACCAAAAACGTGCATTGTTTGAGGCGGTTTCATGACCACAGCGCAACTCGCGGGAAAAATCCAAGAGCGTTTTCCGAATCTGCCGCAAACGGAATTCCGTGACGAGATCTCGTTGCAAGTGCCGCTCGAGAAAATCGAATCGGTATGCCGCACTTGCCGCGACGAAATCGGCTTTAACGTTCTGGTCGATATCAGCAGCGTGGACCATTTCGGCGAAGAACCACGGTTTGAGGTCGTTTACGAGCTCTATTCGCTCGAACAAAATATTCATCTCCGCCTGAAAACAAAAGTTTCTGAAGACACCCTGGAGGTGCCGACGCTATCGCACGTATGGGAAGGTGCGAATTGGCACGAACGCGAGGTATTCGACATGATGGGAATCCGATTCACCAATCATCCGGATCTCAGACGAATCCTGATGTGGGACGGTTATCCCTATTTTCCCTTGCGAAAGGATTTTCCATTGGAAGGTAAACCCAGCGAAATGCCGGACGTCGCCTTCAGTGACGTCGCTCCACTTGCTGGCGGCCCATTCGTGACTGCGCCGACTACCACCGGCACCAAGGATCGCGAGCCACGCGCGCACCCCCCGGACTAGGGAAGAGCGCCGAAGGCGCGCCCTCAGGATAGCGTGGGCGGGCTTTGCCCAGGCTATCCTGAGGCCGCGCCTTCGGCGCTCCATTCTATAAATTCCGTATTCTGGCGCCTGTCCCTAGCCCGCAGCCGCTTCCAGCAGCTTAACGACGGCTTCAAACGGTATCGTCGCCAGACCATGGCGCTCAGCCAAATATTCCGGACTGTTAAAGCAAAGCCAAACATCCCCGGTGGTATCTTCGTAGATGAGCGCTTTCAACGGGAGATCCAACGCGAGCGACGGGTAGGTGTCCATGAGCGGCGTACCGGTTTTGGGATCCCCAAAGATGATCAGTTCGGTTGGCCGCAGCGTGAGTCCGACGTGCTCCGCTTCTGCCCGCTGATCAATTCGGGCGAAAATTTTGATGCCTTTGTCGTTCAATAGATCGACCAAGCGAGCGGCAGTATTCGCTACGGACTGTTTGCTTTTGATTCGCGAAACACCTCGAGCCGGCATAAAACTTCTTCCAAAAACGGCACACTTTTTTGACTGCGGTTGCACGATCCCTTCAGGTCGACAAATTAGCAACGCTTTCTTTATTACAGCCGCACTCACGGATGAATGCTTCCTTCGCAGATCGTTGAATGTCGGTCCGGCGACCCGCAGGATCACAACCAATTCACAACCATGCCCCAAAACGAACCTCACTCTTTACCATTACCCGGTTCTGAACGAAACCTCCCGCCAGACGCTCAGCTCGTCGGCCCTTGCTCGCCGAGTGCATTAATTACTGTGACATTGTATTTGCGGGCACAAAACCAGGAAGAGCTGCAGCAGCGACTTCAGCAACTCCCGCAATCGCATTCATACCTGTTTCGCACAGAGACATGGCTTGCAGGTAGTCGAAACGGATCCAGCCCGGCGCAGCGTCCGATTGTCTGGATCCATTGCCGCCATGCAATCGGCCTTTGGCGTTCAACTGCATGATTATCGCCATCAGGGTTCGACCTATCGTTTGCGCCAAGGTCCGGTCTACTTGCCCTCGGAGCTGCACGGTGTTGTCACGAGCGTTTTCGGTCTGGATAACCGGCCGCAAGCAGACGCTCATTTTCGATTGCGACCCTCTGCCGCTGTGAGTCAGCAATCGTTTAATCCGACTGACCTTGCCCGCTTGTACAACTTTCCGACTTCGGTCACTGGCCAGGGCGAAACAATTGGTATCGTTGAGTTAGGGGGCGGTTATCAGCAAACGGACCTCGACGCTTATTTTCAGCAGCTCGGAGTGACTCCGGCACCGCAAGTGACCGCGGTATCTGTCGACGGCGGCGAGAACAGTCCGACGGGCAACGCCAACAGCGCTGATGGCGAAGTTGAACTGGATATTGAAGTGGCTGGGGCGGTCGCTCCGGGAGCGAAGCAAAAGATTTTCTTTGCGCCGAATAGCGATCAGGGGTTCATCGACGCAATTACGTCGGCTATTCATGACGCAGATGTCACCTTGATCTCTATCAGCTGGGGTCAGGCGGAATCCAATTTCACCACTCAATCGCTCACTGCCTTCAACCAAGCCTTTCAGGAAGCCGGTACGATGGGAAAAACCGTGTTTGTTGCGGCCGGAGATAATGGCTCTTCCGATGGCGAGACCGACGGAAAAAACCACGTTGATTTTCCTTCCTCCAGCCCATTTGCGGTGGCGTGCGGCGGTACCACTCTGCAAGCGTCTTCCGGCAATTCTTCGATCGTGTCCGAGACCGTCTGGAACGAGCAAAGTCAAGGCGACGGTGCTACGGGAGGAGGCGTGAGCGATTTTTTCCCCAAACCCGACTACCAGAGCCAAGCCAACGTACCTCCTCCGCAAACCCAGGGCGGCGGCCGCGGTGTTCCCGATGTTGCGGGCGACGCGGACCCGGTAACCGGGTACAATGTCCTTGTTGATGGCGCTAAAAGCGTGGTTGGCGGTACCAGTGCGGTGGCGCCGCTTTACGCCGGTCTATTCGCGTTGATCAACGAACTCCTGGTCAAGCAAGGCAAACCGCGCGCCGGCGACGTTCATCGAGCGCTTTACCAGAATCCGCAAGCATTCCGTGATATTACCTCTGGGAACAATGGCGCATTTTCCGCCGCTCCAGGTTGGGATGCAACTACTGGCCTGGGAAGCCCAAACGGAATTCAAATCGCCGATGCGCTGACTGGCTCACAGACGCAGAGAGCTTAGAAGCCACGCTGGGAGCTGGGAGTCAGCAGCCGGAATTTATAATTCAGAAGCTAGAATTTAGGATCCGAAACCCGAAAGTGGAAAAACAGGAATTAGAGCACGGATATTCGGCTCGCTAGGGGGCTTGGGGTTACCATCGTGCCAAAATTACATTTCCGAACGCGTCCCTGCCGGCTTCCGGCTTCTAAATGCAAATTCTGCACTTTTCACTATCCCTCTTCGCGAAATTAGGCTTAGCTTAAGGTATGAACCTCGAAGAAGATATCGAGGTGGTTTGTCCGTACTGCGGAGCTAGGTTTACAACCTGTGCGGACACCTCGGTTGGCAATTACTCGACCATTGAGGACTGCGAGATCTGTTGCCGTCCAATCGAGTTGACGGTCGCTTGTCATATCGGAGGAGTCGAAGCAGTGGAAGCCACGCGGGCCTGATGCGGCAGTGCAACAGGTGATGAGCAAGTGATCCAGTTTTTTCTTGCGCGGACCACTTGCTCGTTCATATTCCCGTCCTCTTTTCATCCGGCTAGGTAGCTCAGTTGGCAGAGCAGAGGACTGAAAATCCTCGTGTCGGGAGTTCGATTCTCCCCCTAGCCACACCACTTTATTCTTCCTTGTAATCCGTTGACGAGAGCCGCTCTTTTGTTTCCCACCGGCGAGCCTCGGACCCGAGTCGACTGACGAGGGTCCGCCCGTGGACTTGATGGTCACTCTGAAGATCACGCCGGTTTGACCCGGCGAGGTTTGGAACGTGTGGTAGCTTCGCCCGCTCTAGCTCGGGCACCGCGGAACACCTGCCGGACTAACTTGTCGCTGAACGCTTCAGTCAGCGGTGAGGACCGGAACAGAAGGCGATAAAAGATCGCACCGAACACTGCATCGATAATCAGCTCCGGATCCACATCGCTCGCTAGTTCCCCGCTTGTTTTGCCCCGCTCGATATCGGCGGCGTTTGCCTCCTGGTGTCCCCGGATGTGTTTGTCAAACAGCTCCCGGAGGATCGCTGGCTCGCTTTGGCCTTCGGCAATCAGCTCGCACAGCACCTTACCCAACTGTCCGTTCAACGGCCCGATCAAGGCACGTGCCGCCTCACGGATCGCCTCTTCCGCCGTCCCAACTGAGGGCGGCGGCAAGGCGACAGCGATTCGTTCTCGGAACATGGCCAGCACAAGCGCGGCCTTGGTCGGCCACCACTTGTAGAGCGTGGGCTTGCCTACGCCAGCCCTGTTGGCGACGGCTTCCATCGTGAGATCACGGACCGAACGCTCCTGCAGCAGCTCATAAACGGCATCCAAAATTGTCGCATGCGACTCGGCTGCTTCAATGGGCGGGCGGCCCCGGCGGGGAGGAACAGAACCTTTAGCAGACACGCGTTAAGTTTAACAGAACGGAAAGAAAAATCATTTGACGATCTCGATTTTATCTTTAACAATACGAAACGTTCAGTAAATATTACTGACGTGCCTGGACCCGGCTGTGGGTTCCGTAATCAATGGAGACTTCATGAAAATCTTAGTGACTGGTGGTACGGGCAAAGTGGGCACAGAAGTAGTCCAAGCGCTGCTTCGCCGTGGAGAGTCTGTCCGCGTCCTGACCCGAAACAAGGAAGCAAAGCTGCCCGACGGGGCAGAGGTGGCTATCGGCGACCTGCTGGACCCCGACTCGGTCCGCTCGGCACTGAACGGCGTCGACAAGCTGTTCCTGCTGGTCGGCAATGTGGCCGACGAGCTGACACAAGCTCTGCTTACAGTGGCCGTAGCTCGGCAAGCAAAGGTTAAGCACATCACTTACCTCTCTGTTTACCAAGCCGAGCGGTTCCCGGACGTTCCGCATTTTATTGGCAAGTATGCTGTTGAGACATCTCTTAAGGCGTTCGATACCCCATTCACTGTCTTGCGGCCCGGTTATTTCTTCCAGAATGATGCCCAGCTCAAAGCTGTGCTGACTGGGGCCGGTCTGTATCCAAATCCGATTGGCAAAGCTGGAATCGCTGCAGTTGATGTTCGAGATATCGCCGATGCCGCTGTCGTTTCGTTAACCACCGACGGGCACCCTGGGAAGACTTATAACCTCGTTGGACCGGATCCACTAAGCGGACCCAGTGCCGCGGCCATTTGGAGTGAGGTTTTGAACAAGCAGGTTCGTTACGCCGACCTTCCAGTGGAAGCGTTCGAGGAGCAACTCCGTCAAATCTTCCCCGCTTGGCTCGCTAAGGACCTCCGGCTTATGTTCCAGGGATACGAGGACCGTGGCTTCGCTCCGAGCAACGCCGATGTCGCTACGCTGACCTCGCTGATCGGCCATGCCCCTAGGCGGTACGAGGATTTTGTGCGTGAGACGGCTGCAGCGTGGAGCAAATGATCAGCGGCGGCTGGTAGCATCTTCTTAACCATGAGATCCAAAGCCGTCATAGTTACGCGTGTCCTTCTCGGTCTCGTCTTCTTCGTCTTCGGCCTGAACGGGTCTTTGCACTGGTTCCCACTGCCGACGATGAAGGGCGCCGCCCCGGAGTTCATGGCTGGGCTCGTCGCCGCCGGGTACTTCTTCCCGCTGCTTTTTGGAACGTATACGATCACGGGGGCCGCGCTCCTGACCGGCCGCTTCGTGCCGCTCGCGTTGACTCTGCTCGCGCCGGTCATCGTGAACATCGTCGCCGATGTACTCCGCTCTTCGGATGTAAAGAGAAGGTGTCCCAATTCATGTGCGATCGTAAATCGCTTCCGTGGTGGTGCATGATTTGAATTCACGCCGAATGGGATGCGTGGTTTCGGCTGGTGATCACGATTTTTGTCGTTAGAGCCGATTGATCAACATTGAATTGCGTCGGCGCGGGCTGTGTTTTTCAATCGTCTCGGCGAACTGCGAGACCGAACCTACGAGAACCAACAGCACCGGACAAATGGCCTCAGCTTGGTTGTTGCCGCGATTGTGCTCTGGAACACGGTCTACCTGGGAAAAGCCATCCAGAAGCTTAAGCGACTCCGTGGAAACCTTTCCGAAGAGTTGCTGACCCATCTCTCACCACTAGGTTGGGAGCACATCAACCTGACCGGGAACTATGTCTGGCGGCCAGACAGTGGCGTCCGGAACAGCCGCCTCCGGCCTTTACGCCTCAAACTCAACGGTTCACTCCTTAGCGTACAATATCGCACGAATAGGCAAGTCACCCCTGTTATGCCGTATCCGGTTCTATGCCGCACGGAATGGGGAGTTCTCTCGGACCAAGCGTGCTCCGATGCGCCATAAAACGGAGCTGGTGCTCAAAGATTCTTCAGGAAGCTTAGCAGTTGATCGTCTGGCTTATAACGGCCTGGCTTACTATTCACGGGACGCGTTTTTGCTAGGATTTCCTCTTTTCAACGCTAGGTTTGCGTTGTGCGTGGATAGGGATCCACAAGATCTTAACGGTGCTTTGCTCGGCTTTTTTTAGCACTACAGCCACCAACCAACACCATGGGTAACTATTGGCCTGTCCCTGCCTGATTCTCTGGAGCCGGTTCAAGGTAGTGAGCGTTCGAGCTCACCACCAACCCGCGATCGTCGAAACAAAACGTCTCCAGCGACCGCTGGCCGCGGTTCACATAGTGGAGGGCGACACTGCTGGCACCGAGAAATATTTCGATCAGCTCGAAGCGGAGTTCGGCCCGCTTCGTCAACGTCGCCGTCCAATAGTTTTGGAGCTTGGCTTTTCCGACCAGCCGTCCCGAAGGTTCGCCCGCGACAAGGCGAATGTAAGGCGAGGACGCCTCGACGTCGTCCGAGTACAAGGCCAGCACGCGCTCGAAGTCTTTTTGGTTCGCTCCGTCGATCCACTCTCGGGCAAAGCGGAAGGCAAATTCAGGAGTCATGTTCACTAGGGACAACTTACGAAAGATTCGCCGGCGGCAAACCGGCGATATGCCTTCCTAGTAGGCGCTAAGCAGAAAGAAGCCTATCCGCCCATCTCGCCGTCGATGGAAATTTCGTTGCCCTCAGGAAGCATGACGCGCAGGTTGAGCTTGTCTCCGTCGCGAATTCCCAACCATTGAATGTAATTTGGCTCTCCCTTTTTATATCGTCCATCGAGTCCGATTGCCCCGGCAAATCTCGATGCAGGTCTGGTTGGATCAATTGAATATATTTCTGCGTCGTACCTCGGTTGCGGATCAGTTAACCTCAACGACATCGACTTCACGTTGATGGGGTTAGGCGGAAACCGATATACCTTCCCGCCGTCAAAGTGCTGATGACTGACTTGGTAACAGAGTACGCCGCATGAGGAATGCCCGCGGCGTAGGGCGCATAGTATGCTTCGACGACAATCCGTCCGTGGCGCACTAAACAGGGTTGAATAATTCGAAAACGCTCGAGAGCACTCTCACGCGTGGACTGATCCAAGCATGCCAATTCGTCCATGGCGCTTTTGTGAAGGACTCACGAATATGCCAAATAATGCGCAAGATCCTATGCCAAATAATTAGCAAAGTGACACCGGGCATTGTTCGAAACGCTATGCTCGGACGGTCTCATAATACTTGACACCATTGTCCATAATGGATTATTTCTGGACCATGTCCCGGCCTAAGGAATTTGATCGTGGGGACGCATTGGCGGCAGCAAAAGTTGTGTTCTGGAAGAAGGGCTATGACGCCACCACGACCGATGACCTGCGCCATGCCATGAACATTGGTCGGCAGAGTCTTTATGACAGCTTCGGCGGTAAGAGGCCACTCTATCTGGAGGTTTTGCAGCGATACAATACGGAAAGGGTTATCGCGCAAATCACCCGCCTGCGTGCCGCCAAGTCGCCGTTGGCCGGTATCCGGAATCTCCTGCTCGCCTTGGCTAAAGAGCCGGGAGAAACGCGGAAACTTGGATGTATGAGCGTCGCGGCTATCTGCGCATTCGGCGACGAGGATCCGGAGGTTTCGGCGATTGGCCATGCCACTAGCGCCGTCATACGATCCGCGTTGGAGGAAGTTCTGCGTAAAGCCAAGAAAATGGGCGAGGCAAAACCATCGCTCGACGAGCGTGCCGTCACCTATTTCCTTCAATCCACCATGGTGGGCATGAGGGTCACCGGGAAGGCCGGGGCCAGTTCGGAAGTTTTGCGCGCTATCGCTTTAACTGCATTGGAGGTTTTAGCGGTTTGAGTTCAGGAAATTTTTTGCAAATTCTGGACAATGCTGTCCTTTACAATTCACTCAACTTCTGTGGTCCTTGAACGTGGATAGCGGATATCCGGCGTGACCTCACCAAGGAACAGGCGATGAACCAAACGAGAGCGTGGGGTCAAAAGGATACATCTCAAATCCAGAAAAGAAACATGAAAACCACACCGAAGAAACAACCGCTATGTCATTAAAAACAGCTATACAGATCAGAGCGATTCTACGAAAGGCGTTCAGGTGAAAATAGGAATAATCGGGGCTGGTTTCATCGCGCGTGCGGTTACTGCCGTCGCGATGAAGCACGGCCATGAAATTATGGTGTCGAATACTCGCGGCCCCGAAACGTTATTTAGCCTGACGGGCTCTACCGGCTGCAAGGCTGGTTCACCGCAGGAGGCTGCCGAGTTCGGCGATATCGTGCTGGTCGCCATACCGTTGAAGGCCTACCAGGCGATTCCCGCGGCGCCGCTGGAAGGAAAGATCGTCCTCGACGCCAACAACTATTACCCGGAGCGGGACGGCCATATCGGCGAACTGGATCGGGACGAAATCACGACGAGCGAACTTCTGGCCCGCCACCTACCCAAATCAAAGGTCGTCAAGGTCTTTAACGCGATCCAGGCCGCCCACATCGAGAGCGACGGCCGCCCGGCTGGCTCGCCTGACCGGAGGGCGCACCCGATCGCCGGAGATGATGCTGCCGCAAAGAAGGTGGTCGCCGATCTCATTAACCAATTCGGGTTCGATGTCGTGGATGCCGGCCCACTCGCGGAAGGAAGGCGATTCCAGAAGGGTACGCCCGCGTATTGCGTACCAATGGATTCCCGGAAGCTGCAGGAGGCGCTCAGCCACAGTCTGAAGGAGTGATGGCCGGCGGGCCTCCTCGCCCGTCGGCGGCACTTCAATCGAGCAATACCGGCTTGTAACGAATGCATGCAAATCGGCGTAGACAGTTTCGTAGCGGCACCCGTTGACGGCGTCTCGGCAGTCGACCCCGCGAGGCATCTCAGCGAACTCCTTGAAGCAATCACGCTGGCTGACGAAGTCGGTCTGGATCTGTTTGGCATCGGCGAACACCACCGGCGTGAGTTCCTCGACTCCGCGCCGACTGTGATCCTCGCAGCCGCCGCCGTCCGAACACGCCGCATCCGACTAACGAGCGCCGTCACTGTGCTTAGCGCCGCCGACCCCGTGCGTGTGTTTCAGGAGTTCGCGACGCTTGATCTACTTTCGAACGGGCGGGCGGAGATCGTCGTCGGGCGCGGCTCATTCATCGAAGCATTCCCGCTCTTTGGCTTCGAGCTCGAGGACTACGATTCACTTTTCGCCGAGAAGCTCGACCTGCTTCTGAACATTCGCGAGAACATGCATGTTCACTGGTCGGGCAAGCACCGCGCGGCACTCACCGGGCAGGGAGTCTACCCGCGCCCGCTCCAGAACCCGCTGCCGATTTGGCTCGGTGTCGGCGGCACGCCGAGTTCCTTCACTCGCGCCGGCGCACTCGGGCTGCCGCTGATGGTCGCGATCATCGGAGGAGAGTCGCACCGGTTTCGGCCATTGATCGATCGTTACCGCCAGGCCGGGCTGCGCGCTGGGCATTCTCCGGATCAGCTCAAGGTGGGCATCCATTCGCTAGGTTACGTCGCCGAGAATGCGGCAAAGGCGGCAGATGACTTCTTTCCCGGTTACGCGCGAAGCTTTTCTGAGATTGGCAAGGAACGCGGCTGGCCAGCAGTCACCCGCGCACACTTCGACGCCCTGCTCGGACCCACCGGAGCGCTCATCGTGGGTGACCCGGAAATCGTCGCGGACAAAATCCTGCGCGTGAACGAGTCGTTAGGGGGAATATCTCGCCTCACGTTCCAAATGAGCGTCGCGGCGTTGCCGCACGCCAAACTGATGCGCGCGATCGAGCTGCTGGGGACGCGCGTTGCTCCTCTCGTGCGAACCGCGCTCGCGTCGGGGTGAGGATTTCGAACAGGACGGTCTCGTGATGCCGACTCGCGACGAACGAATACAGATCCGGTTGCGATATTCCACCGGTTACTATTGGGACAACAATTACGGCAACCGGATCAAAAACGCCGGCCCTTCCAATCTTGGTTTTTTATTGTCACAAAATGAGATGAAGAACCTCTGTCAGAAAAAACGTAAATGAGCCGGATGGTCTACGCTTCGAGCCGTTTAGGTCCGGGCGGAGAGCATAAATTGATAGCGTTATCGAGAACAAATTACGTGCGCGGATTCCTCTCAGCAATTCCATCACAGTACGGAATTGTTCTACTCTAATCTATTATTGCTGCGCGGGCAGAGGGGTCTGGTAAGCTCGGCGGATATGCCAAGTCCAGAACAGCAGGCCGATGATGAACTTCTTGAACGAGCAAAGCGTTTAGCCGGACAATTTAGCGATCCAAGGCTTGTTACCCTTCTTTCCGCCTTGCTGATCGCTGATGCAATCCACCGCGGTATTGGACGGATTACAGAAGTCATAGCCGAAAAAAGGTAGCTGGAGCACTTACTCGCCCAGATACTCCCCTAGGAAAGCAAGTTCGGCGATATGATCACAGAAGATCTTGGTTGCAGCCAGGATCGGGACGGCCAGCAGCACGCCCCCTACACCCCAGAGCCATCCCCAGAACAGAAAAGAGACGATAATCGCAACTGGGTTCAACGTCATCCATCGACCAAGCACATGTGGAGTCACGAAGTTGCTTTCCAAAGAGTTCAGGCACAGGTAAGCCGCTGGAGCTAAGATTGCATACCAGACGTTCTCAAACTGCATAAGTGAAGCGATTCCGATAAGCGCAATTCCACAAGCCGATCCGATAAAAGGGATGTAGTTCAACAGAAAGGCCGCTCCACCCCACATGATCGGGTTTGCTAAGCCAAGGAGCGCGGCGGCGACGCCCACACATGTTCCAAGTCCCAGGTTAAGCAGCGTCACCGAGGTCAAGTAGCGCGATATACTCGTCTCGATCTCCCGGGCAATCTCAACAACTCGCCGCTTGTCCTGAAAGGTAGGAACCAGCTTCACGGTCTTCCGGATAAATAGCTCGCCGTGGGCCAAGAGAAAATAGCAGAGCACCCCTACCACTACTGCCTTGGCTAAGAATCCGGGGGTTTGACTGAAGAGAATCTGCAAAAGCGATTGTTGCTTGAGCGCTACCAACCCGACCGCACCTTGATTGGAGGGTATCAATTGTTCGACTTGCTTTGACGCCTCGGATATTTCGGTGAGCGGTCCACTCAGGAAAGCTATTCGGTCTCGAATTTTAGCAAGGTTCAATGGGAAGTCGGTGATGAAAGCGGCCAGCGGCCGAGTGATAAGCGAGCCGAGACCGAGCAGTAACACAACAAGGAGGATAATTGCCACTGCCGCACCAAACCCCTCCGGGATTCCTGCTTTCCGCAGAAACCGTACGAGCGGGAGCAGCAACAAGCTCATTAAGAGCGCCAGGACAACCGGCAGGATGAAATCTGCCGCAAAGTAGAAAGTATAGAATATGGCGAGAATGAAGAGTCCGGTGACGGAGAACGATCGAAGATGAGTGGGCCATGAGAGCGCATCTTTGACCGGCTCGGGAAGAAGAGGCGGCTCTTCTTCGGTTCGGGTCAATTTCGAGTTTTGCATTCTGATGTCGCTTGCGAGCAAGGCAGCTAACGGCCGCGAGCAAAGGGCCCCATCCCGTCTCTAAATCGGCTCATCTGGCGTCGCTGGATGCCTACCTAACAGGCAAGGACGGCAAGTCATCTGAGCGAATCAGTGAAGCTTTGCTTAATCTATGCTAACGGCTGCACCGGTCGAGGGGTAATACCCGACGAAGCTCGATTCTATCGCTTCCTCGCGCTGCGACGAGTCTGCGCTGCCTTCTTTGCCGATGCCGAGCGCGTAGCGGCCGTGCGCTGCCGAGCGACCGTCCGGGCTTGCCGCGCAATCGCCGGTTTCGAAGCAGCTCGCCTACTCTCTCTTTTGAGTGTCTGGGTCGTTGCTCGGCTACGCTTTGGCGATGTTTGGGCGCCATTGCCTTTACCCGCTCGCGCATATTCGCGTTTAGCCTGTTGTCTGGTTTTCTCGGGCACCGTTCCGCTCGCCGGCGGCGGCAGTTTCACCCCGGCCCGCCGCGCCTTGGAAAGACCGATCGCAATCGCCTGCTTGGTAGAACGCGCCCCATGTTTCCCCTGACGGATGTGGTCCATTTCTTCGCGCACAAACTCGCCGGCTTGAGTCGATGGTGCTTTACCTTGCCGTTTCGCCTTGCGCGCCCGCTCGACCGTTTTCTTCTCTGGCATAACCTAAGCTCGCCGCAGCCGTGATCTGCGGTCGTATCTTGCGGTTGACCTAACCATCCAGTCGCATCACTTGAATGCGGATTGCGGAACGCGGAACGGGGAATGTTGGTGAAGACTCCTTTGCGTGAGATGTGCGGAGTACTCCTTCCTGGCCGATATCGAACTAAATCGCGGCCGCTGGTCTCCGGGTCGCCGCGATCCGCTAAACTAGTGTAACGTCTCACGGCCCGGATCACACCGGTTCATTTCCAAACCTGTCGCGCAATCCGCAGATGATTGCCGCCCATGATCTTTGCGACATCGACCTCAGAGTAGCCAAGCCGCGACAATGCTTGAGCGATTTCCGGTATTTGCTCCGGCACCGCAAAGGCAGGGACAGAGTCGTAACCGCTGCCAACCGGGAAGCTGTCCCGCATCGACGCGAGCATTTCCTTGAGCTCGACTTGATCAAATACATAGTCGAGCCCAATGCCAACATGATCGACTCCGATCAGTGAAACTGCGTAATCGATGGATCGAACCAGGTTTTCCGTCCGTACATCATTATTTCCGAGGAATAACCCGACTCCATTGATCCCAACGACACCTTCCGTTGCCGCACAAGCTCGCATCAGCTCGTCATCGATGTTGCGTGGGTGATCGCATAGCGCTTTCGGATTCGAATGCGAAAAGATTACCGGATTACGGGAACAGGCCATTACGTCGAGACTGGTACGCCGACCGGTGTGGGAGCAGCATGCCACCATTCCTACTCGCTCCATTTCGTCCACAACACAGCGACCAAACTTCGTCAGACCTTTGTCGTCCGCATCATGACAACCCGCGCCTACCAGGTTACCCCGGTTATACGCCATTAGCATCCAGCGCACACCTAAATCGTAGTACACACCTATAAGGCTGAGTTGACCCCCGATCGCGCCAGCGCCTTCGATATCAAATGTAATGGCGAGCTTGTGTTCTCGCACTGCTTGCTCGATATCGGGAACGGTTTTTATCAGGCGATATTCATCCGGTCGTAGGCTGATCCATCGGCGGAATTGAGCGACCATTCGGAGATGTTGTTCGATCGTTTGTTCTCCAAATCCAACGTTCAACGTCACGACTTGAACATTAGCCCGGCGGAATCGTTCGAGTTGCGGGAGAAAACTTTCGTCCAACGGTCGCAAGGGCATACAGCTGTGATTGTCCCAAGATAAGCGGCCGATGATCACCGCTTCCTCTGAATCAGCGTGCTCGATCATAAAGCTCTATAGCTTAAATGGCCGCCGCACTGAAATGATGATTGCCCTGCGGACCAGTGTAGATCTGAAATTCACCGGAACGAAAGGCGTGGGGCGGCGGATCACACCGGCCGACTCCGAAGGCCAAGCGGAACGCAGCCCCAGGCGCTGCAACGTCTTTTCGACAGCGCCCCGATCAGGCTCACGGTAGAGGGGGCAACGAGGCGAAGAACTCGAGCAGCGAAGCAAAGAGGCTACCGGCTAAGACGAAATAGGCAATACCGCTGGCTAGATCGTTCTCCGCACGATCTACCAAACGCAACCCGCGCAGCTCGGGAAATCCGTGAGCAGCGGGACGTCGGTCCAAAGAAACTTGGCCTCCGCCGATCATCCAGATCGGTTGGCCGAGACGCACGGGGTTCTTCAATTCATTTTTCATACATTTTCTCCTTTGTCTCGGTGAACGACCTCGAAGCGGAACCCGTCTCCATTTTTCTTCAGCCCAACATTGCGTGAAACCGATGGCTGGCAGCAACTCTCGATAAAACTCAGTGGCTTCGCCCAAATTTCGGAACCGAAGATCGATGTGGCTAAACGGGTTACGGCTCATTCCTTTCTACCTGCAAAGCATACTTTTGTTGGTAATATGGATAGCATTTGTATATTACCTTTCAAATGTTATTTTGATGGTCATAAAAGAAATGCACGAAAAACCGAATCGGTTCAGCTTTATCGCCGGTGCGCTCTGCCTCGACTTCGTGAATACCGTGAGCTCGCATGCCTCTGAGCGACCCAGAGAGAAGTTGTGCGGGTTTGCTGACCTGGTCCGCTGGAACCAAGAGGCCAAACTCATTGACAAAGGCGAAGCGCTTGAGTTCCTCGCCTATTCAGAGGGCAATTCAAACAGCGCAACGAAGATCCTGCAAGAGGCCAGGGGATTGCGCGAAGCGCTCTTCCGCATATTTCAAGCATTAGACCGAAGAAATACCCCTGCCGCACATGATCTGGCTGCTTTAAATGAAAAACTACGTGCGTTTCCTATTCGACTCGAGCTTCGCTCGGAAGGTCGAGATTTCTGCTGCGAACGTAAGAGCGCAAAGACCAATAATGACCGGCTGCTCGGACCCATCGCTTGGTCTGCGGCCGATCTTCTCGCCTCTGATCGGGTGCACCATGTTCGACAATGCGCTGACGCCGAATGCGGATGGTTCTTTGTAGACACGACCAAAAATCACAGCCGGCGTTGGTGTGCGATGAGCGATTGTGGCAGCCACGCAAAGGCAAAGCGTTATTACCAGCGCAAAAAGAAGATCAACCGATGAGCGGGAAGCGCGGCCGGCATCTCTCGAGGTACGAAGAACGGATTAACGAACCTGTTGGCCACGAGGCCGATCTGACGTTTCATCCGCTTACACCGAATCGCTGGCAAGACTTCGAAACGCTGGTAGGTCCTCGCGGTGCGTGCGCCGGGTGTTGGTGCATGTGGTGGCGTCTCACGTCGCGTGAGTTCCGCGATGGCGCTGGCGTGACCAATCGTAATCGATTTCAAAAATGTGTCAGGGAACCAACTCCACCTGGGATCCTCGCTTATCGGCAGCAGACTGTCTTGGGCTGGTGCGCCGTCGCCCCGCGTGAAAAATATCGGCGGCTAGCCTTCTCACGGATCCTGCAACCGATTGACGATAGACCGGTTTGGTCGATTACCTGCTTGTACATCGCCAGAAGCTATCGCCGTCAAGGGCTCACCGCGCGACTGATCGAAGCAGGTTGCGAGCTCGCTGCGAATTTTGGCGCGTCAACGGTAGAAGCTTACCCTCGGGTCTCTCCAGATAAACCGTCGAATCCATTGGCTCTCTATACGGGCACCGAGGGGTCATTTACGCGTGCTGGATTTCATGTGGTCGCAACGCCTACCTCGGTTCGTCGCATCATGCGCAAGCAGATGTCGCAATGAGCTGCTAGTGTAACTATGGCTTCTTTCGAGGTTCCCCCGCCCGCGTGAACAGCCTCGACCAAACGAAAAAAGGCACCACCTTTCGGCGGCGCTCCTTTCCATGATTCGGACAGAAGATTTCTCTTCTTCTGTTAGTCCTTTCGTTCAACCTTTACCTTTTTGCCCGTCTGGCGATCCAGATAGATCTCCTTATCGTGATCCTTTTTAATCAACTGGTAGCGCGGTAAGTCCTGCTGCACCTCCTCATAGGTGATGACCTGCTGCTCCGTCGGCTCAGTCGTAGTCGTTGTTACAGTCGATCCGGGAGCTTGGACAATCGTACCGCTTTCGTTTACGTAAACGACCCTGGTTCCTTCGTCCTGACGAACTGTCACCGCATAAATTCCGCCATCCTGCCGAATGACGCGGGTCACAGCGCTAGCACTAGGGATATGGGTCTCTCGAATCACGGTCGTTTGAATCGGCTGAGGTAGGGTCGCGAATTCAATCTCATCAGCCCGAGCAAACGCACCAAGAGACAGGGTTAGAACTAGTAATGCAACGTATGTTTTCATAGTGCTTTTGTATTGTGAAGCGTTATTGATCGCCTCAAATAAATCCGATGGATGTACCGGCGGGTTTCTTCAAACGGCAAAAACTTCCACTCTGCCAAATCGACAGGTGTCGCTCATCCTGCCACACGCCAATCATCCCGCAACGCTCCCTCCGTTAGCTAACCTCTCGTTTCGAGCAGCTTAAACGGCTGAAATCGGCCACCGGCAAAATGATCCTGACCCACCTCCACAACAAGTTCGGGCCGTAGCGGTGACCATACGAATTTTTTGATTGAGCCGTTCTTCACGACCACTTCGGTACCCCTGCTGAAGGCGATTGCCGCGAACTAATCTTGGATCGCTGCAACAAGTTTGCAGCCAAAAGGAGTTTGCGGTGCCGCAGCAGAGTTATTTAGAAGTAAATGGAAAACGAGTGAAGGTCTCGAATCTGGAAAAGGTTCTTTACCCGGCCACGGGCTTCACTAAAGCCGATGTTATCGATTACTACACCCGCATATCGCCGCTGTTATTGCCTCATCTCAAGGACCGACCTATCAGCCTTAAAAGATACCCGGACGGAGTAGACGGATTCTTTTTCTACGAGAAGCAGTGCCCTTCGCATCGCCCGGATTGGGTTACTACCAGCCGAGTTCCTCGACAGCGTCGACCAGGGTTCATCGACTATTGCGTAATAAATGACTTATCTGCTCTGGTCTGGGCAGCTAATCTTGCTGATCTCGAGCTTCACACTTTCCTACACCGAGGACCTCAATTGGAGAATCCGGATTTTCTCGTGATCGATTTGGATCCGGGCCCACCGGCGGACCTGATCAATTGTTGCGACGTGGCACTGCGACTCAAAGCGTTCCTTGATCATTTCGATTTACAGTCTTTCCCAAAGACCTCTGGTTCTAAGGGCCTGCAGGTTTATGTCCCGTTGAATACCAAGGCCGGTTACGACGTTACCAAGCCGTTTGCTCACGCCCTGGCAGAACATCTGGAGTCCGAAAACCCCGACTTAGTTGTTTCGAAAATGCAAAAGAGAGTCCGACCGGGAAAGGTTTTCGTGGACTGGAGCCAGAACGACGAGCACAAAACGACTATTTGCGTCTATTCGCTTCGAGCGAAGGAGCATCCTACCGTCTCCACTCCAGTGAGTTGGAGTGAGGTAGCAGATGCCAGGAAGAAAAGGGACACCAGTTTGCTCACTTTCGAGACAAGCGATGTTCTCCGCCGGGTTAAGAAGAAAGGCGATCTGTTTGCTCCAGTTCTTGCTCTTAAACAACGCCTGCCGAGTTATCAACGAACGGCAATGAACACCAACGTTGTCGTTCGCTGACACAAAAACAGCCGTGCGTCAATGCCGCACGGCTGTTGGTGCTTTTTGTTGGTGCTATAACTAACAACTGGATTCCAGTTGAGGGATTAACTGTTTACTCCGTTTAGGTGATCAATGCGTTTTTGCAAACGGCTCTCCCGTTTTTGATCCAATTCCGCCAACTTTGCTTTCTGATCCGGAGTCAGGACACCCACAATCTGAGAACGCATTTTCGCTCGCTGAACGGTTAACTCGGTTCTGGCATTACCGACAGTCGCCGAGAGCGAACGAATGGTTGCTTCATCATTCGGGTTCTTGACGATTGCTTCATGCAAGGCTTTTTGCGCGTTCAACAAATTTACCATCAGTCCTTTGTTGGCTGACTTATCGCTCTGCAGGGCTTGGTGAAGTTGTTGCCGCTGAGCATCCGTTAAATCCAACGCCTTCCAAAAGCCGTGATGATGTTTGTGCCATTGCTGCTGCTCTCCAGTCGTCGCCGAAGGGCTTGCGTCTGCCGACTGTGCATGCAGGGAACAAATGCCCAGCGCACTCACAGCGGCAACCATTAGAAGTTTCAATTTCATACGCGTTTAATGACGGCCCCCTCGCACGGTCAGGTTACACTTCTGGATTTACGGTCAATCGGCCTTACGAAAGGACCTACACATTGGCGAACGGTTCGGGTACAGCGAACGATAACGAACGTCAGTGGACCGGCAGCCGCATTTGGGCGATTCGTGTGATAGAAATGCCAAACTAGGAGATGACGGCGAAATGTGCGCCTCGGCCGGGAGATTTGATTAACTGTCCGGCTCCCATGCTGATTTAGAATGCAGAACCCAGCCTTCAGAACGAAGAGAAAGACCGGGCTATACGAGGCCAGCCCGACCGAATCTGGAAGCAACTAAATCGCGATCCGCCACTCAACCCGCAAACCCGTAACCCGCGAACCCCTAACTCCCAACCTGCAACGCCAGATCGGCTACTCGCCAGCACCATCGCCGGGCTGGCTCATCCGATCGATCATCTTTTGTGTACGCCGCGCCTGATCCTGCTCAGTTTGAGCTAATTTTTGCTGTTGGGTAGAATCGAGGAGCGTCACGATTTTCGTTCGAATTTGTGCTTTGAGAACGGCCAGATTAGCCAAAGCATTCCCCAGTTGCGTCGTCCGAGCCCGGATTGTGGATTCATCCGGCGCATTGGCTTGCATAGCCGTGTTCAGGTCTCGATGCGCTTCCAAGACCCCTTTGAAGGCGCTCCGGAGTGCGTCGTGATTAGACTGGAAAATCTGGTGAACCTGCTGCCGCTGAGTTTCGGAAAGATCAAGATCGTCCAAAGCCTCCCGACCAAAACCGCCCAGAAAACCGCCCTCGCCGCAGCCATGCCACTGCGCAGAAGCCACGGTAAAGGGCGCTAAACAGAGAAAAAGTAACGCCAACCAAGCTTTCGATTTCTTCATTTAGCAATCGTTTCCAATTTTTTGACTTTGGCATTCCGATTATGACGAATGGCTTAACTTAAGGATTGAAGGCAAAAAACGGCGCGTCTCCGTCTGAGCCGCCGATTCGGTGAGGGGCCGACAAGACGCGCCGCGGCAGTATATAAAGAGGCGGGCCCGTCACCGAATTGGTGGCTCAGACGGATACTTATAAGCTCAGTTTTTGACGGAAAGTACGAGCCGCCCGGCGAGATACCTCGCATTCCTCCCCACCTCGCAACCAGATCTTCAAGCCACCGCTGAACCACGACTCAATGTTTTCAATGTAATCAAGATTAACGATTTGCTGGCGATTGATCCGAAAAAAGGCGTCCATTGGCAGTCGCTGTTCGAGCGTGCTCAACGATCGGTAGATAAGAGGTTTCGCAGAATCGAAATAAACCCGGGTGTAGTTTCCGTCTGATTCCAGCAACCGGATGTGCTGAAGTGGTACGAACCAACAATGAGAACCGTCTCGGACCAAGACGTGATCGGAAACTCGCAAAGGAGCATCGCTGACCGGTTGCGGCCCACCCTCCCGGACACGGCTCAAGGCAAGCGCCAGGCGTTCCGGCGTAATTGGTTTTACCAGATAATCCAGCGCATTTACCTCGAATGCACGCAAAGCGAACTCATCATATGCGGTGGTAAAGATCACGTGCGGGGGTTCGCCTCGAATGCTTTCCAGCAGGTCGAATCCACTCTTTCCCGGCATCTGAACGTCGAGAAAAAGCAGATCAGGTCGCAACTCGTTGATCTTCGTCAGCGCCTCATCGGCGTTCTCTGCCTCACCGATCACTGAGATCCAAGAGAATTCTGAGAGTAAGCGGCGGACCTCATTGCGCGCTAATCTTTCATCGTCGATGATCAATGCTTTCATTACATCTCAACAAAATTGTTCGTTCTACGCCAAGCGGTTTGGATCCGCCGCGGCGGATCCTTGCGGCCAGCCCTTTTGCGCGTTAGGCCTCGAATTATCCCTTCGCTTGACCTCGGAACCCGACAGGGTGCTGGGTAAAAACACTTCAGTGACGATTCGGTCCGAAGCATCTTGATAAAGTCGGAGGCGCGCCTGCGAGCCATAGATCAATTCCAAGCGGGCCCGGGCGTTGGCTAGGCCGCTTTCTTTACGGGCCACCACCGGTGCTAGCCGGCCCGGGTTGGTGATAGATATAGATAATCCCTCGGATTGCGAGCGAATCACACAGGAAATTTCTCCCCCTCGCTGCAGGGTATACACTCCGTGTTTAAACGCATTTTCAATGAGGGATTGCACAAGAAACGGAGGAACCGGAAAAGCTAACATCGTTCGATCGACATCCATGAGCACCTTCAGTTTATCCTCAAAACGCAGCTGCTCGAGCCCCAGATATGCGTCCACCATCTGAAGCTCGACCCGGAGCGGAATCGTGTTTAATTCCGACATCCGTAGAGCTCCCCGGAACAACTCGGCCAGACGGGTTACGCCTTCGCGAGCCTTCGGCGGACTTTCATCGATCAGGGCTCGAATCGTATTCAAACTATTAAAAAGGAAATGCGGATTGACTTGGCTGCGCAACGCTTTCAATTCCGCCTCTTTTACGGCGGCATCCAATCGAAGGCTTTCCAGCTGAACCGCCTTTAACTGCTTTTGATATTGGTAGCCAAAGTATACTGCCGACCAGGCGAATAGTGTAAGCGCACACTTCCCAAATTCGAACCAGACAAAGCGCGGTAACGAATGAAACCTTTGCTCGCCCTCCGGCTCGTGCAGCGGGCCGTAAGGAATATGGTACAGACTGTTAGGAGATGGCCGAGCCGGCATCGAAGCGGTTAACGCGGCGCGAATCCCCCAGACCTCCACGATACCGAGCAGGATTGTCGCAACCAGCACGCGCGGAATCAGGGCAAAGAGCGGAAGCCGATTCCAATCAAACCAGTAAAACAGAATCCGCAGCAGATGGGTCCCGATCAGTCCAAACGAACAATAGAGTGTTTGTTCGATCAAGTGCGGCGCAGGCAGCTGACGCGTTGATCCGGAAATGAAAATGAAAAAGAAAAGAGCCCATAGACCGCCCCAGCAGGCGATTTGGCACGCCCAATAGAGCGAATGCCCAAACAAGGTCCGCATGATCTCTCTTCTTTGCGCAATACGAGGTTTGATTGATTGTGGCGGGCCCTTGGTAGCCATGAGCATGCAAAGCTAACCGTTCTTGACCAATCTCGGCAACTCCTGCTGCGCGAGCGGTCTCTTTTGCGGATGAGAGCTTACTGGTCGCGGATAGCCGGTACGGGACACGTTTCGAACCGGACCGACGCAAAAACTGCCGGCACAACCAAAAAGAGATTTTAAGATGCGCTCCTTTTTGTCAGGTTACTTGATTGTGGACCTGCCATCACACTTAGCTCTCAGCTCTATCTCCAAGTTCCATAAGAGCGCGATGCGTTGCGTGTTGAAACAGACAAGGAACTTTCATGAACGCTTGCTGGGCCGCATGGCTCAGCCGGAAGAAATCGGCTGTAGGTTTCCCGGGCAGAAAGGAAATCATGCCTGATCAGCCTCATGTGGTGATCCTGGGTGCCGGGTTCGGTGGCATCGGAACGCTCAAACGACTGAATGATGCTGACCTCAAGATCACGATAGTCGACAAGCGTGACTACCACACCTTTCAGCCGCTGCTCTATCAGGTGGCGACTGATGAATTGACGCCCGCGGAAGTGGGGTTTCCGATCCGCGAGTTGCTGCACGGCCGAAAGAACGTTGCCTTCCACCAAGCCTTGGTCGAGAGCGTCGATTTGGCCAGGAAGCAAGTCGTGGCGGAAGGCATTGGCCCAATACCCTACGACTACTTGGTTCTGGCTATGGGCGCGGTGGTGAATTTCTTTCGCACCCCGGGAGCGGACCAACATGCGATCCCGCTTTACACAATGGAGGACGCCGTCCGCCTCAAGAAACACGTCCTTAGAACTTTTGAAGCTGTCGACAAGAACCTGGCTCTCATCGACGAGGGCGCGCTAACCTTCTGCGTAGTCGGCGGCGGCCCGACCGGCATCGAGGTGTCCGGTGCGCTGTCCGAGCTGCTGCACGTCGACTTGGCCAAGGATTACCCAAATTTACCGGTGGCCAAAGCGAAAGTGCTCCTCTTCGAACACTCGCCGAACTTGCTAGCAGCATTCGCACCCAAGCTCCAAGTCTACGCTCGAAAAGCGCTGGAGGAACGCGGGGTGGAAGTGCATACTGGCACTGGCGTGACCAAGGTCGGCCCGACCAGTATAGATCTGTCAACCGGAGCAACGGTCCCGACGCAGACGCTAATCTGGGCGGCCGGTCTCGAGGCCAATCCAATCGTCAACTCCCTGGGCGTAGAGCTGGTGCATGGCGGTCGCATTCCGGTTGGCTCTGACCTGCAGGTAAAGGATCATCCCGGCGTCTTCGCCATCGGCGACATCGCGGCCATGGCCGATGGTAAAACCGGCAAAATTCTGCCTGGCCTCGGCTCCACGGCCCTACAGGCCGGCCGTCATGTCGGCGGGACGATCAAACGGCTGCTGGACGGCAAACCTGCCACGCCTTTCGAGTATTTCGACAAAGGATTTATGGCTCAGGTAGGCCGCGGCGCTGCCGTGGTCGAGTTACCCACCGGTGACACCATGACGGGAACCGCTGCCTGGTTGGCCTGGTTGGGCGTGCACCTGGTTTTGCTCAACGGCGCCGAAGAAAAGAGCACCACCTTTGTGGATTGGGGATGGAACGTTCTCACACGGAAACACGGCAAACGCATCGTCCTGAGCGATGAGGATGTTGAAACAGCCCGGTCGCCGAACTGACCAAGAGACCTGCGGTGAAGCGGATCCAGGCCCATCGCTATCGATTTTTGGGCTCGCTCTACCGTTTCCCCAAAAAATTCGCGAGCAAGCGTTTTCCCGGTTCGGTCAGGATCGACTCCGGGTGGAATTGGACGCCTTCAATCGGATAGCGGCGATGTCGCAATCCCATGATTTCATGCGCAGCGGTTTCCGCTGTGATCTCTAGTTCTGGCGGCAAAGACTCGCGACGAACGATCAAAGAGTGGTATCGCGTCGCTTCGAACGGGTTTGGCAGACCGGCAAAAACGCCATCCCCTTCATGCAAAATCGGGGATGTTTTGCCGTGCATCAGGCGATCAGCTCGCACCACCTCGCCACCAAACACGTGACCGATACATTGATGACCCAAACATACCCCGAGAATCGGTATGCTCGGCCCAAAACGCAGGATCACCTCGTTGCTGATCCCGGCTTCGAGCGGAGTGCCCGGACCAGGCGAAATACAGATTCGATCCGGCCGCAAGTTCTCCACTTCCTCCAGCGTTACTTGATCGTTGCGCCGAATCACCAGATCTGCTCCAAGCTCGCCGAAGTATTGGACGAGGTTATAGGTGAAAGAGTCGTAGTTATCGATTACCAAAATCATAGAATTCGTTGTGCTCGTTCAATCGCGCGAAAAAGGGCGGTCGCCTTATTGACGCACTCCTGATATTCGGCCTCGGGAACCGAATCGGCCACCACACCGCAGCCCGCCTGGGCGTAAGCGACTCCATCTTTCAGAACAATTGTCCGCAAGACGATACAAGAATCGAGGTTGCCATCAAAACCGAAATAGGCGACCGCGCCCGAATAAGCGCCCCTTTTTCCTTTTTCGAAGCCATTGATCAGCTGCATCGCGCGCACTTTGGGCGCGCCCGAGACAGTTCCCGCGGGGAATGTTGCCCGCATCACGTCATCAGCATCTTTACCTTCTTCCAGCTCTCCTTCTACGTTCGAAACAATGTGCATGACGTGACTGTACCGCTCGATCGTCATGAAATCGGACACTTTGATCGATCCGAAGCGACAGATCCGGCCAACGTCGTTGCGCGCGAGATCGACCAACATCAAATGCTCCGCTCGCTCTTTGGGATCTCTCAAAAGTTCGGTGGCCAATCGCTGATCTTCGTCCGGGGTAGTACCGCGCCTCCTGGTACCCGCCAATGGACGAATCTCTACTTTGCCATCGCGTAATCGCACATGTACTTCCGGCGAGCTCCCCACCAATGCAAAGCGCTCACTCAGTTGTAGACAGAACAGGTAGGGAGATGGGTTAATGAAGCGAAGAGCCCGATAAAGCGGCAGCGATCGACCGGGGTATTGAACTTCAAATCTCAGCGAGGGAACGATCTGAAAGACGTCGCCCGCTTGAATATGTTCCTGGCAACGTCGCACGATGTCGCAAAAATCCGCCTCTTCAGTATTCGCCTTCGTCTGGAGCGAAGATTCCAGCGCCGCAGCATTCATCAGCCGGGCTTCCGTCGGAGCCTCTAAGCGTTGGAGAATCGCCGAGATTTTCTCACGGGCTTCGTCGTAAGCCGCTTCGGGTCCAGATTCGCTCACAAACGCGGTCGCGAAGATCTTCAAGCGGCGAAATCGGTGATCAAAGACCAGAAAGGTGTCTGTGATCATGAACGCCGAATCAGGAATACCAAGCTGGTCCGGCGGCGAGGGCGTCACGCTTGGCTCGAAGAAACGGACGATATCGTACCCAATATAACCGACCGCGCCTCCGACAAACGGAGGAAGCCCCGCAAAACCGACAAACGTATAACGGTCCAACAACTTCCGCAGCTCGGCCAACGGGTCGGTCGCGGTCTCAAAATCTCGCGTTTCGCCGTTCTCTTCGATTCTGATGTTTCGGCCGCGACTTTCAAAATAGACGCGCGGCGAACTTCCAAGAAACGAATAACGGCCAACGTGATCGTGGATCTCGGCTGACTCCAAAAGAAACGAGCGGCTTCCATCGTCGATTTTTTCAAAAACCGAAACCGGCGTCTCGTAATCGGCCACAAACTCGGTGTAGACCGGAATCAGGTTCCCTTTCTTAGCAAGGGCGAGAAATTCGGGACGAGAGGGAGTGAGCGGAATTTCAGTCATTTTGGATAAGCCTCAACTGGATCGAAAACCTTCTGTTCGACGACCGGCTTCGTGTTTGCTTCCCAATCCAGCTCTTGGAAAAAACAACTGAAATGACCGGTGTGACAAGCCCCGGCGACCTGCTCCACTTCAAAAAGCAGCACATCCCGATCGCAGTCGGTGAACCAACGGATCACTCTTTGCGTGTGACCACTCGTTTCGCCCTTCAACCAAATTTTTTGCCGGGTCCGACTCCAATAATGCATCAAGCCGGTAGCAAGCGTCCGTTCAATTGAGTCGCGGTTCATCCAGGCCATCATCAACACACGGCCAGGGGGTTTGGCTTCGCGCACAATGGCCGGAATCAACCCACCTTCGGTAAAGCGGAAATCGGCGTTCATTATCAGAATGGAAGGACTAAACCAGCGTACGCCTAAGAGCAAGTGACAGTGGAGTGGTGGAACGCCGTTCTTTTTTTGCTTGCCGGGGAGATGAAATTACATCCAAAAGAGTGATAGCCGTGGCTTGGCTGATCGGATAAGTATAGCGCAATAGCGCAGGGAGGGCTGGTAGTATCCGGAGAGAGCTGGGGTGATGAGCTCTTTCGGCAAGAGCGGAAATTTCTGCTGCGTGCAGAACGACTGTTGGCGGCAGAACTGATCGAAACTAGGTACGAGTTGACCAGGTTGCTTGCTGGAAAATTGGATGTATGTAAAGATCGCTTGTGAAAAATTTCACAAAGTCGGCTGCTTCCTCTTGCCACGGTTGTCCTTAGTGGCTTGTAACCGCCATAACTAAAGCATGGAAATGAATTGGAACTGCGGATCTCGCCACGGACATGAAAGGCAAACGCCAGTTCGTTTCCGCAGATTTTCTCTGATTCAGCGGAACCGAAGCATTCTTGGCGTGGCGGCATTGACACTCCTGAACCTCGCCCACGCATCCGCCCAAGATTCCACGATTCGGGCGGTCCAGAACATCTTTGATCCTCTCTCCGCACCGGCAGAGATATTATACCGAATCTCGCTGCTCGTTTTGGCGACGTGCGCGATAATTTTTTTGGTCGTCGCCGGGCTATTAACTTACGCAATCATTCGCTACCGCCGCAAAGGAGGTGCCGACGACTTGGAGGAACCACCCCAAGTCTATGGTAGTGCTGCGATCGAACTGGCCTGGACCGTACCACCGATTCTCATCGTGGTAGTACTAGTTCTGGTGACTGCTCGCACGATTGGCGAAATTCAAAAGCCGAAATTACCGAATGACGCAGAGCAGGTGCGAATCATTGGTCATCGTTTCTGGTGGGAGGTTCGCTATCCGAAATATGATGTCGTTACTGCCGACGAAATTCATGTGCCGCTCAGCGATCGGTCCAAGCGGATTGCCACCGAATTCGTGTTGGAATCGGCAGACGTCATCCATGGGTTCTGGGTGCCGCAACTGAATGGGAAAACGATGCTTGTACCGAACCACACCAACACAATGTGGGTTGAACCCTACAAGACTGGAATTTATCTCGGTAATTGTACGGTACTCTGCGGCGCCCAACACGCGAATATGCTTATCCGAGTCGTTGTTGACACGCCTGAACGTTATCAGCAGTGGCTGAACGAGCAAAAGGCGACACCGGCCGATGATCAATCCGTAGAAGAGGGTAAACGCCAATTCATCGCCAACTCGTGCGGGGCTTGTCATGACATCGGCGGCACCAACGCCAAGGGCGTTTTCGGCCCAGACCTGACTCATTTTGCTAGTCGGCAGACGCTCGGATCGGGCGTTGCGGCAAATAATGAAGAAAATTTACGTTCCTGGCTGCAGGATCCCCAAGTGCTAAAACCAGGGTGCCTGATGCCTAACATGAAACTGGGAGATAAGCAGGTGCAATCGATCCTGGCTTACCTTCGAACCCTGAAATAACAATCATGCCCAACGGCATTCCTATTACCGCCAAAGAAATCGGTACCGAAGCTAACCCGGCGAGACCGGGGCAAGAACATGGAACCTTGACTGGTTGGATCCAGGATCTGGTTTTCACCGTCGATCACAAGAAGCTCGGATTGATGTATCTCGGGATGGGTTGGCTTTTCTTCGTCGTCGCCGGAACGATGGCGGCGATCATCCGGACCCAACTCTTTGTTCCCAATAACCACTTGGTGTCGCCGCAGGCCTTTAACAGCCTTTTCACCATGCACGGCACGTCAATGATTTTCTTTGTCGCGATGCCGATGATCTTTGGTCTGGCGAACTATATGGTCCCGTTGCAGATCGGAGCGCGTGACATGGCGTTTCCGCGCCTGAACGCGTTTTCGTTCTGGCTCACTTTTTTTGGCGCGTGCCTGATGTTTTTCAGTTACGTCGGCGCCCCAGGTCTCTATGGTGCCGGCGCCGCTCCTGATGTCGCCTGGTTTGCTCTTGCTCCACTCACCTCTCGCGCGTTTTCCATTGGAACCAGCGTCGACTATTGGTCCTTGGGTCTCCTCGTTACCGGAGTCGGCAGCGTCACCGGAGGTATCAATATCATGGTGACGATCTTTTGTTATCGCTGTAAGGGCATGACCCTTTACCGGATGCCGCTCTTTGTCTGGTTGAGCCTGGTCACCATGTTCCTGGTGGTGACTTTTCTACCGCCGCTCTCCGCTGCTCAGATCATGCTGGTGCTTGAGCGATTTTTTGGCGCGAAGTTTTTCGAAACCCAAGCCGGTGGCTCCGCGATTTTGTGGCAGCACTTTTTCTGGATCTTCGGCCATCCGGAAGTCTATATCCTCGTGCTGCCAGCTTTTGGCGTAATCTCGGAAGTCGTGCCGGTCTTTTCCCGGAAACCGATCTTCGGTTATCCCATGATGGTTGCGGCCAGCGTAATGATCGGATTCGTGAGCGCTGGGGTGTGGGCCCATCACATGTTCACGATCGGAATGAGTTCCTACAGCATCACCTTTTTCGCGTTTGCGACCATGGTGATTGCAGTCCCAACCGGTATCAAAATCTTTAACTGGCTGGGCACAATGTATGGCGGAAAGATTCGCCTCGAGCTACCGATGCTTTGGGCCATCGCTTTCCTGTTTCAGTTCTTAATCGCCGGCTTGACGGGGATCATGTTGGGCGTCGCCCCTTTTGACTGGCAGTTGAACGACTCCTATTTTGTCATCGCTCATTTTCACTACGTGATCGTCGGCGGAATTATTTTCGCGATCTTCGCGGCGTCCTATTACTGGTACCCAAAAGCTTTCGGCCGGATGTTGAACAAGAAACTGGGCCTCTGGCATTTTTGGTTATTCACAATTGGCTTTCACCTGACCTTTGATCCTCAGCATATCGCCGGCATTCTGGGGATGCCTCGCCGCATTTATACCTATCAAGCGGGACGAGGTTGGGAGATCTGGAACCAGATCTCCACCGTCGGCGCGTTTATTCAAGGAATCGCGGCGTTGATCTTTGTGATCAACCTCATCGTGTCGGCCCGGAAAGGTGCCATCGCCGGGGATGATCCATGGGACGCTTGGACCCTGGAATGGGCCACTTCGTCTCCGCCGCCCGACTACAATTTTGAACAGCTACCAGAGGTTAAGAGCCGGCGGCCGGTCTGGGATCTGAAACACCCGGAAGATCCGGATTGGAAATTTGAATAACTCTCTTCAACGTGAGCACTGAATATCTTGCCGCTGCCGAAACGGAATGGAAGCTGCCTTCTCCGCGGAAGGTTGCCCTTATCCTGGTCATCCTGACTGAGTCCGCTCTCTTCACCATCTTTGTCGTCGCTTACTTGTTCTATCTCGGAAAGAGCCTTAATCCGCCTTACCCGCACGAGGTCCTCGAGTTTCCATGGCTTGGTTCTTTTCTTCTTTTCGGCAGCAGTGCCACGATTGTGCTGGCAGAAAAGAATCTGAAAAAAGGTTCTGCAATTGGCTTTCACATCTGGTGGGCCATCACCGCGGCCATGGGTTTTGGCTTCCTCATCTACACTGGCTTTGAATGGCACAAATTGATCTACGAGGATGGGCTGACGCTCGGCACCAATCTGTTTGGGTCAACTTACTACTCGCTGGTCGGTTTGCATGCCAGTCACGTCTTGGTTGGTTTCGTTCTCCTTTCGATGATTCTCATCTTTAGCCTCACTGGCAAACTGCAGCACCGCCACCATGAGCATGTCGAAATGGTTTCCTGGTATTGGCACTTTGTGGACGGCGTTTGGGCCGTAGTGGTGCTGGTCGTCTACATCATCGGGGCGAACTCCTGACAACTTATGAATACCGATCCGGAAGAGAATCATCATGAGGGAGTTGAGCTTCCGACTCCTACCCCCTGGCCGATAGTCGCCGCTCTAGGTATCATGCTCATTGCTGCTGGATTTGTCACCAGCATCGTCATCGGTCTGGCCGGTCTGCTCACTGCCCTGGTGGGCGCCATCGGCTGGTTTCGAGACGTTTTCCCTGTCCCTCAACATGAAATCTATCCTTACGTAGAACCCGCTCGCCGGGCGGCGCCGATTAAGCTTTCGCCGCGGCGGATCAGTCACCTCGCCTTGGGCGCTGGTGGCCACCGAGCCTACTATCCGGTCCAGGTGCATCGTT
>WNFQ01000064.1_pt1 | contig 62943 bp, 54 predicted proteins | sample 5400171 | NCBI WGS metagenome assembly WNFQ01 (sample SAMN13153356, study PRJNA577476) | soil metagenome | isolation source: 20 cm soil under Madrone tree | place: USA:California | collected 2016-06-14
CCCAGCGGGGCTGAGAGAATAGGTGACCTTCGGCGGCGAAGAGCGAACTTCCCTTCTCTTGACGACCCCATCCCTTTCCAATTCGCGGAGCTGCGCAGCGAGAACTTTTTCACTGACGCCGCGCAGGAGATCGCGGAGCGCGTCGAAGCGCAGCGCGCCAAACGAAAGACGCCACACGGCCTGGACTTTCCACTTACCGCTCAGGACATTGATGGTCGCCTGAACGGGACAGCCTTGATGAACCTTCATGGGGCGCTCCGGGCTTACAAATTTGTGCGTACTTCACCGATGCAGACTGTCGTTATACCATGGGCTCGAAGTATTCGGCTCGCGGGAGACGGGCTGGATTTTGCGTTTTTTCGCGAGCCGCACAAGACGGGAGCAAGAAAATGATTCTTATTACTGGCAGCAGCGGAAGCGTTGGAAAAGCTGTTCTGCAGGAAGCAATTCGGAAGGAGTCCAAGGTCCGTGGCATGTACCGTTCAAAAGAGGAGGCTGCGAAGGCGCCCTCGGGATGCGAGGCGGTGCTGGCGGACTATGCGGACAAGCAGAGTCTGCGGAAGGCGCTCGACGGAGTGAAATCCGTGTACGTAGTGTGCTCTCCGATTCCGCAACTCGTGGAACTCGAGAGCGACATGGTGGACGCATGCAAGGAAGCTGGGGTCAAGCACGTGGTTCTGAATTCAGCGCTGGGGGCGGGAGATTATCCCAAATCGTTTCCGGGCTGGCATCGCAAGGTGGAAGACAAGCTCAAAGGGACAGGGGTGAGTTACACAATCCTCCGGCCGAATGGGTTTCTGCAAAATATCGTTGCCTACAACGCTCCGAGCATCCGGACGCAGGGGGCGTTTTACGCGTCGATGGGAGATGCGAAGGTCAGTTATCTGGACGTTAGCGACATCGCGGTAGTCGCCGTCAAATCGCTTCACGGAGGCGCGCACGCCGGAAGAACTTATGAGTTGAATGGGCCCGAAGCAATCTCGAACCAGGAGTTGGCGAAGCGAATTTCCAAGAGCACCGGGCGCACTGTAAATTACGTGGACATACCGGAATCGGCACAACGCGAATCAATGCTCGGCTTGGGTATGCCGGAGTGGCAGGTGACCGCACTCCTCGAACTTCAGCAGTATTACAAGCAAGGCGGCGGCGCGAGAACGGATAGCCTCCTACAGTCGTTGATCGAACGTCCTCCCGTGACATTGGATCAATACCTAACGGCTAATGCCCGGGAATTTCGAGACCAGGCCGCTTCCGCCTAAAGCGGGAGAGCGAAAATGAACTCAGCTACGGGAACATCGGAAGTCAAGAATCCCAAGACTGGCATGTCACAAGCGGAGATGAAGGAATTCATCCGCAATCATTTTGAGGAATTCGTGAACCGGAAGAACTTGCGTATCGGTGAGGTGAATTTCGCGTCGGGATTTGTGGATCACGGAGCGGATGTCCCCCCAGGATTGCCACCGGGACCTGCGGGGGCGATCGAGTACCTCGGCCCCGCGGTCCAAAAAAGTACCCGACCTCAAGGTGACCATCGAAGACATGATCGCCGAAGACGACAAGGTGGTGGTGCGCAATCATTGGACCGGAACCGACGCGGCAACAAAGCAGCGGGTGGAATTCTCTGGAATTGTGATCTGGAGGATTGCCAACCGGCAGATTTTGGAGCGTTGGGCTCACCTGGAGAGGCCTCACGCCGCACGGGTCTAGACCTGGCAGCGTAGAGTAAAAGCTCGCAGGTTTCAGTAGAGGGGCGAAAAGCGCGGCTGGGCGCTCTCGCGACCGTGCTACACTCAGCGTTCGCGTCATGCGCATCCTGGACAGGTATATCGTCCGCGAAGTTTTTCGCCACGCACTCCTCGGACTTGCCGTCTTCACCTTCGTATTTTTCGTCCCGCAACTCGTCCGTTTGATGGAGCTGTTTGTGCGCCACGCCGGCTCTGGCGCACAGATTCTTAAACTTTTTGTTTGCATTCTGCCCGGTGTCTTTGTGTTCACGCTGCCGATAGCTACGTTGATCGGCGTGCTGCTCGGGCTTGGCAGGATGTCGGCGGACAGCGAAATCATTGCGCTCACGGCGCTGGGCATCGGGCGCCGGCGAATCCTCCTTCCGGTCGGCGTGCTCGCGCTCTCGAGCGGTCTCCTCACGCTGGCGATGACCATCTGGCTCAGCCCGCTGGCTCTGCGCACGTTGCGCTCGATTGAGACAGAGCTCATCAGCTCGCAAATCTCATTTCAATTGCAGCCGCGGGTGTTCGACGAGCGCTTCCCGAACAAGGTTCTTTATGTTAGCGATGTGACGGCTAGCGGGACGCAATGGCACGGCATATTTCTTGCGGAGACCGGCGGAGAGGGTGGTTCACGCCTAACGCTGGCGGAAAACGCAATCGTCATTGCCGAGCCAAATCAAGGCAAGCTGGAGTTGCACCTAAAGGGCGGCACGACTCACGAGTTCGCGCGCGAAGATGCGGACCACTACTCCGTGACCGCTTTCGGGCAAAGCGACTGGCCCATCGAAGTGAATGGTCTGTCTTCAACACAGCCGCGACAACTCAGCAATCCTGAACGCTCCGTCCGCCAGTTGCTTTCCGAGGACGGTCCGGGATGGCGGGACGCGCGCGTGGAGCTTCATAGACGTTTTGCGTTTCCAGTGGCGTGCCTGGTGTTCGCCCTGGTAGGCGTACCGCTCGGGGCGCAACCGCGCCGCGGTGGTCGGGCCGCGGGTTCATTGCTGGCAGTCGTGTTGATCGCGGCGTATTACCTGTTGCTGGTGATGGGCGCGGGTCTGGCGCGCCAGGGAACGGTGTTGCCCGCAGAGGGAATCTGGATCGCCAATGGGGTTCTCGCGGCCCTGGGCCTTTCGTTGTTGCCGAGGATGGAACAATTTCGCGGTGAAAGCCGGTGGCTGCGCCCGTTCGGATATCTCAAGAAATGGATTCGCTTGCAGCGCCGCCGTCAAGCCCAAGCACGCGCGCGGACCGCCGCATCCCGCGCTGCCAACGGAGACACGCCGGAGATCGCCGCACCCGCAGGAGGCAGCTTTCCCCGGCTGATGGATCTGTACATCCTGCGGCGCTTTTTTTATTACTTCTCTCTCCTGATGGCGATTTTCGTTTTCCTTTACGAGACGTTTACGTTGTTCGATTTGTTCGACGACATCGCCCGGCACAAAGTGCCTTTTCTGATCGTGGTGGACTACTTCCGCTATTTGACGCCGTTCCTGCTCTACAATTTTTTCCCACTGGGAGCGTTGGTGGCAGTGCTCGTAACGCTCGGGGTGATGAGTAAGAACAATGAAATCGTGGCGATAAAAGCGGGCGGTACCAGCCTCCACCGACTGGCTGTACCGCTTTTTCTCGCTGGACTGGCGCTGGCGGCCACCATGATCTTGATGGACTACACGTATCTCCCCTATGCGAACCAGCGTCAGGATGCCCTGCATAACCAGATCAAGGGACGGCCGCCGCAAACGTACACTCATCCACAGCGCTGGATTTTTGGAGAAAACTATAAGATTTACAATTACGATCTCTTTGACCCTGCGCAGCACCTGTTCGGTGGACTTAGCGTTCTGGAAATTGATCCAGCAAATTTCCAGCTGCGCCGCCGCATTTTCGCAACGCGCGCCCGCTGGTCTGAACCGCAGCATGTTTGGGTGCTCGAAGGCGGCTGGATGCGCGATTTTTCCGACGGTTCAATTGCACACTACGAGCGCTTTACCGCCGCAGCTCCTCAAGAACTGACCGAGCCGCCGAGCTACTTCAACCGCGAGGTGCGCCAGGCGTTTCAGATGAACTTGCTCGAACTGGGCACCTACATTGATGGCCTCCGTCGGGCCGGATTCGACGTGACCAACCTTACCGTGCAATGGCACAAGAAAATTGCCTATCCGCTCATGGCGCCCGTCAGCATGCTCTTGGCGATTCCCTTCGCCTTCTTCGTAGGAACGCGCGGTGCACTCGGGGGAGTAGCCCTGGGCGTTGGCATTGGCGTTGCGTATTGGGCCATGGCTGCGCTCCTCGAAGCCATGGGCAGCGTGGGCCAGTTGCCGCCACAGCTTTCCGGATGGTCGCCGGACATCATTTTCTTTTTCCTGGGCTTGTATTTTTTCTTCAAGATGCCGACGTAAAAACGCAGCCATCGGCGCGCAGAAAAAAAGAAATCTCTGCGCGCCGACGACCTCAAGTATTACTTTAGATTCAATCGGAATGAATTTTCTCCACTACTTTCTCTTTTTTTTCTTGGATTCTTCTTCTTCAACCATTGCTTGAGCTGCAGCAAGCCGAGCGACGGGCACGCGATACGGTGAACAACTTACATAGGACAATCCAGCACGGTGGCAAAACTTGACGCTGTCTGGGTCGCCGCCGTGTTCACCGCAGATGCCTAGCTTGATGCCGGGGCGTGTTTTATTGCCCTTTTCCACGGCCATGGTGATCAGTTGACCGACACCGGATTGGTCGATCGTAGCGAATGGATTCTTCTTGACGATTTCGAATTCCTGGTAAGGTCCAAGGAAGGAACCAGAATCGTCGCGGCTCATGCCGAGGCAAGTCTGGGTCAGGTCGTTTGTGCCAAAGCTGAAGAACTCGGCCGTCTGCGCAATTTCATCCGCCGTGAGTGCGCCGCGAGGCACCTCAATCATGGTGCCAACCAGGTAATTCAGTTTCACACCCTTTTCCTTCATGACCGCGCCCGCGACGCGATGGACGACCTCGACCTGCAGATCAAGTTCTTTCTTGAAGCCGACCAGCGGAATCATGACTTCAGGATTTACTTTAATTCCCGACTTTTGTACTTCGGCCGCAGCTTCGAAAATGGCGCGGGACTGCATCTCGGAAATTTCGGAGTGGACAATGCCCAGGCGGCACCCGCGGAATCCGAGCATCGGGTTAAATTCATGTAGTTCTTTAACTCGCTGTTTGACTTTCTCTGCCGGCACGCCCATTTTCTTTGCCAGGTCGCTCTGCGCAGCGTCGTCGTGTGGCAGGAACTCGTGCAGCGGGGGATCCAGAAACCGGATCGTCGCGGGATGTCCCTTCAATTCCTTGAACATTCCTACGAAATCCTCCCTTTGGTAGGGCAAGATTTTGGCCAGCGCCTCTCTCCTGTGTTCCTGGGTGTCAGCCAAAATCATTTCGCGCATGGCGTCAATGCGATTGCCTTCAAAGAACATGTGCTCGGTGCGGCACAAGCCAATGCCAACAGCACCGAAGGCGATGGCATGGGCCGTCTGCTCCGGCGTGTCGGCATTGGTGCGCACACTTAGCCGGGTGACCTTCGCGCACCAGTCCATCAACTTCTTGAAGTTCTGATACGTTTGGCTCTTATTTGCTTCGAGTGATTTCTCAATAAGCACTTGGACGATCTCGGACGCGGCAGTGGGGATTTGGCCTGGATACACTTCGCCTGCGGTGCCATTGATGGAAAGGAAGTCCCCTTCCTTGTACGTCGCGCCATCGACGGTCATGGTCTTGGCTGGGTAATCAATTTGGAGTGCCGCTGCGCCACACACACACACTTTGCCCATCTGGCGAGCCACTAGTGCGGCGTGCGAGCTGACGCCGCCCTTTGCTGTAAGAATTCCTTCAGCGGCGATCATGCCGCGCAAATCCTCGGGTGAGGTCTCATTGCGTACCAGTAAGACTTTCTCGCCCCTCGCCGCGGCGGCAGCCGCGCGATCGGCGTTCAAATACATTTTGCCCGCGGCGGCCCCGGGTCCCGCCGGTAGTCCCTTCGCAATGCACTTGGCGGCTTGCACTGCCTCGCGATCAAACACCGGTGCCAGCACTTGGTCGAGCTGGTCGGCGGGGACTCGCCGGATTGCGGTCTTCCAGTCGATCAGCTTCTCCTTCTCCATTTCAACGGCGAAGCGGACGGCGGCCAGCCCAGTGCGTTTGCCGTTGCGCGTCTGCAGCATGAAGACTTTGCCGTCTTGAATGGTGAACTCGAAGTCCTGCACGTCCTTGAAGTGTTTCTCCAAGGTTTGGCGGATCTTCTCCAATTCGTGAAAAGCCTTGGGCAAGTAGTTCTTGAGTTGCGAGACGGGTTCGGGCGTACGCACTCCAGCCACTACGTCTTCTCCCTGCGCGTTGATAAGGAATTCGCCGTAGAAGACTTTTTCGCCGGTCGCCGGGTCGCGCGTGAAGGCCACACCCGATCCGGACTTGTCGCCGGTATTGCCATAGACCATCGCTTGCACGTTCACGGCTGTGCCCCATTCGGAGGGGATGTTGTATTTGCGCCGATAAACGATAGCGCGGTCGTTCATCCAGGATCCAAACACCGCGCCCACTGCGCCCCACAGCTGTTTCCAAGGGTCCTGAGGAAACTCCGTGCCGGTGCGTTCTTTGATGAGTCTCTTGAAGCGCACGACCAGTCCCTGAAGATCGTTCACCGTCAGTTTTGGATCGTCGATTTCGGCGTGATACCGCTCGTGCTTGAGAGCGTGAATTACCACTTCAAAAGGCTCGTGGTCCTCGTTAGCGCGCTTCTGCACGTTCATCACAACGTCGCCATACATTTGGATGAAACGACGGTAGCAGTCCCAGGCGAACCGCTCATTCTTGGTGGCCTTGGCCAGCGTCAGCACCGTTTCGTCATTCAAACCGAGGTTCAAAATCGTGTCCATCATACCGGGCATTGAATCGCGGGCGCCCGAGCGGACAGATACCAGCATAGGCATGGCAGTTTTGTCGCCAAACTTTGTGCCCATGATTTTTTCTACGCGCGCCACCGCTGCCTTCACTTCCGCGTACAGGGCCCTCGGATAAGTCTTCTTGTTTCCGTAGTAGGAGGTGCAAACCTCTGTTGTAATCGTGAAACCTGGAGGCACCGGCAAACCAATCCGGCTCATCTCCGCGAGACCAGCGCCCTTTCCACCCAATAGAGCGCGCTGACTTCCGTCACCTTCCGCTTTGCCTGCGCCGAAAAAATACACCCATTTAGTCACTGTGCTCCTCGCTTGTCCTATTTTGAATTGTGGGACTTTTCGTAGCGGCCGGAAAATTGTCGGCACGCCGACGCATGTCACTTCAAGTAAAACTTTATATTTTCTAACCCCGCTCTTCTCCACCAAGTTCAGAGAAATCGGCCACGGTCGTGAACTCGCGCAGCAATTCCCCGAGCAAAGCCAGGCGGTTACTGCGCACGGCTTCGTTTTCCGCCATCACCATGACGCCATCGAAAAACTGGTCGACGACTTTGCGAAGGCTCGCAATAGTTTCAAGCGCTTCCTGATATTTCCCCGCGCGCTTGTGGGCTTGCACCTTTGCCGCGGCTCCGCGAACTGCGGAATAAAGTTCGCGTTCGGCGCCACTCTCGAACAGTTCCGGATTGACGTGCCGCCCATCCCCGGAAGCAACGTTAGCTTTTTCCAGGATCTTGCGAATGCGTTTGAATGACACGGCCAGCGGTTCGAAATTCTTGGACTTGCGAATGGCCTTCAGCGCCACCAGGCGTTTCTGGGCGTCCACCAAGTCGTCGGCGCCAGCGCGAAAGACGGCGCTGACCTCGTCGTAGCCGAAGCCTTCCCGTTCGCGCAAAACGAACTTGGCGCGGTCAAGGATGAAGTCGAGAATTTGCGCTTCCTGATCCGGTGTGACTCCACGCTTGGGTTTATGAGTGAGCAGGGCTTTCGCGGCCGCGCCGATGGCCAGCGAGAGCGAGACGGGCAACTTCTTCTCTAAAATGATCTTAACCATTCCAAGCGCGGCACGCCGTAGTGCGTAGGGATCGCTCGATCCGGTGGGCACAACTCCTACAGCAAAGCAGCCAACAACAGAATCGATCTTGTCCGCGAGCGCCACCGCGCAACCAGTAAGATTGCGTGGGATAGGATCTTCGAGCCCCACGGGACGGTAGTGGTCATAGACAGCATCGGCGATTTCGTCCGGTTCTCCCTGCGCGCGTGCATACAGACCTCCGACGATTCCCTGCAGCTCTGTGAACTCTCGAACCATTTCCGTGACCAGATCACATTTGGCTAGTTCGGCGGCGCGATCGGCTTCCGCAACATGGGCAAGGAGCATGCCGAGATTGAACCATTGCTCGGTGAACCAGCGGGCGATGGCGCGCATACGCTCGACCTTATCCCGATAGCTGCCGAGGCGCGACTCGTAGGTCACCCGCTCCAGCTTTGGCAAATAGTCGGCGAGCCGACATTTCTGATCTGCCTGCCAGAAGAACTGTGCGTCGGCGAAGCGCGCTCGAAGAACGCGTTCGTGGCCGGCGCGGATCACTCCCTTCGCGTCCTTGTCCACATTGATGACCGCCAAGAAGTGTGGCGCCAATTCCCCGCTCTTCTTTTCCACGGCGAAATACTTCTGGTGATCGCGCATGACCGTTACCAGAATCTCGTCCGGCAAGCTCAGGAACGCCGGGTCGAAACTCCCTTGGATCACGGTCGGAAATTCGTTGAGATAAGCCACCAATTTTTGAAGCGAAGGGTCCTCATGGATGCGGTAGCCGCCTCGCTTGGCGTGAGCTTCAAGTTCCTTCGCGATCTTCTCTTGACGGCGAGCAGGGCGGACGATGACCCCGTTTTGCTGCAGGCGCTTCTCGTAGTCGGCAAAGTCTCTGACCGGGATGCTGCTCGAACCGAGGAAGCGATGGCCGCGAGTGGCGCGGCCGGCCGCGATTCCGGCCACTGAAACGTTCAGAGGTCTGCCATCGAGCACTGCGACGATCCACCTGATCGGACGAATGAAGCGCGCGCCATCGAGACCCGTCCAGGTCATCGAGCGTGGCCAGGTCAGATCGTGCACTGCGCGCGGAAGGATGGAGACCAAGATTTGCTCTGCAGTCCGTCCGAGCTTGGTCTGCTTGCCGGCGAGGTACTCACCCTTGGGAGTCTGAACCAGGTAGAGAGCATTGACATGGACGCGCTGCTTCTCGGCAAAGCTCAGGGCCGCGCGTGTCGGCGCGCCGACGGAATCGTAGGCCACGGATTTGGGCGGACCCGTTACTTCGATTTCGACGTCTGCCTGTTTCTCGAGCAGGCCTCGAACCCATGCGGTCAGCCGGCGGGGGGCGCTGAAAGTCTCCACGGCGACCCCATCAAAGAGATTTTCGGCGGTGAGCAGCTTCTCGATATTCGTGCGCAGTTCCTCTTCTGCTTTTGGAAGCATCCCGGCCGGGATTTCTTCGCTCCCCACTTCAAAGAGCAGTTCAACTCGCTTTTCGATTGGGAGCGCCTTCATGCCCGAACCTCGCCCTGAGATGCGGCGCCGCCAATCTGCGACAGATAGGCAGCAGCGGTCCGGCAAGCAATAGTGCGCACCCGCGCCATGAGCGCAGCACGCTCGGTGGTGGAAATTACCCCGCGCGCGTCCATCAGGTTGAAGAGTTGCGAACACTTGAGGCAATGGTCGTAAGCGGCGAGCAATGGATAACGAACGCGCTCCTTCCCTTCCAGGCCTTTAAAACCGTCAAGAAGTTCTTTGGCCTGTTTTTCATGCAATTCAAATTCAGACCGAATCAAGGGCGCATCGCTGCGATCAAAACTGTATTCGGAGAATTGCTGCTCTTCCATTAGCCGGATGTCTCCATAGGTTTTATCCGCGGACCAGCGAAGGTCGTAGACACTCTCGACACCCTGGAGGAATGCGCAAATACGTTCGAGGCCATAGGTGAGTTCGACGGAGATGGGGTCGAGGTCGATGCCCCCGCTCTGTTGGAAGTAGGTGAATTGGGTGATCTCCAGACCATCCAGCAGAACTTGCCAGCCGATCCCCCACGCGCCGAGGGTTGGAGATTCCCAGTTGTCTTCTTCAAAACGAATGTCGTGCTCTTTGAGATTAATGCCGATGGCGCCAAGACTCTTCAGGTAGAGATCCTGCACATCAACCGGAGAAGGTTTGAGGATAACCTGAAACTGGGTGTGCTTATAAAGGCGATTGGGATTTTCGCCGTAACGACCGTCGGCGGGCCGACGACTGGGTTGGACGTACCCCACGCGGTAAGCATGCCGCCCAAGCACGCGCAGAAACGTTTCCGGATGCATTGTGCCAGCCCCAACTTCCACGTCGTAGGGCTGCTGCAGCACGCAGCCCTGCCTCACCCAGAACTGCGAGAGCTGCAAAATCAGGTCTTGGAAATTGAGGCCTCTCTGTTTTTTCTCAAGTTTTACTTTAGCTTTCAAGCGCTCTCCAAAAGTTCGAGGGTCATCAGCCGCCGCTCAACGTGGTGCTCGATCCAGGACAGCGCAGCCTCGCGCAGTTCGCTGGCGCTGGCCTGCATGGACTTCTCATACGCGATGCGATCAAGCCGTTCCCCAGCGAATCGTTCTGCAAGGTTCCGTGCTTCGAAGTGCAGCGGCTTCATTCCCGGCCGCCGGCACTTCTCGCAAAAAAGGCCGGCCTCATGGGCATCATAAAAAGCCGGGTGTTGTGCGAAGGGCATGTCGCACGCGACGCAACGATCGAAGCGCGGCAACCAGCCACCTAACCGCACCGTCCAGAAGGCGAAGTAACTCAGCGGCAAGCTCCAGTCGCCCGTACGTTCGACCTCGCGCGCGGCCAAGAGAATTAGCCGGAACATAGGCTCCGAGACTTCGTGTTCCGGCAGAATCCGCTCCGAGATCTCGCTGATGACCGCCAGGCCCGTGCTGAGGCCATAATCGCTCTGGGCCTTGTGAAAGGATTCGAGCAAATCGGCTTGCTGGATGCGCACCAGTTCGCGTGTTTCCTTCTCGACGTACCAAATCTGGACGTGCGAGAGGACTTCCAGCGTCGAACCGTACCGGTTCTTTATGCGGCGGGCACCTGCGGCTACTCCTCGCACTCGCCCCGACGCGCGCCCTAGAAAACTCACCAGGCGGTCTGCTTCGCCCAGCGGAAATGTCTTCAGAATGATGGCTTCCGTTTCCCGCGCAGGCATGAGCAGTCGGCGCGCCGACGCTGCGCCGGTTTTCGGAATTTGCATCCAGGCCCGACGGCAGCGCTAAGGGCCAAAGATTGTGCCGATTGCGGGTGTGAATTTATTCTGTTAACCAAGGGTTCCTACATCTCAACATTATCGGACGCAATAAATCTAGTCCCCGCCCTTTTCATTTCCGTCGTGTTTCGCTACTCTGCTGCGGACCTACTCCATGTTCATCCCCCTCAAGGACCTCAACCCGTCACGGACCTATCCTTTCGTCAACATCACGTTGATCCTTGCCAACATCGCGGTGTTCATCTACTCGCTCGGCCTCGAGGCTACGCTCCCGCACCGCGCCTTTGAGTCCCTGCTACTCTCGTACTCCACGGTTCCCGCCCGGATTCCTGCATTCCTTGCAGGACACGTCGGCTTCGAAGTGGCCTTCCTGCCCTTGGTAACGAGCATGTTTCTCCATGCCAACTGGCTTCATCTTGGCGGCAACATGCTTTTTCTGTGGATCTTCGGCGACAACGTCGAGGACTTTTTCGGACACTTTACCTATCTCTTCTTCTATTTGGTCTGCGGGATCGGCGCGGGTCTGCTTCACATCCTTTTCAACTTCCACTCCAGCATTCCTGCAGTTGGAGCGAGTGGAGCCATCTCCGGTGTGATGGGCGCCTATATTCTGCTCTATCCCCGGGCGCGCATACTCACGCTTGTGTTCATCTTCCCTTTGCCCGTGCCCGCGGTAGTCTTCTTGGGACTGTGGTACGTCATGCAGTTTCTTGCCGGGATCAGCAGCATCGGAATGAGAGTTACAGGCGGCGTAGCCGTGTGGGCCCATATCGGCGGATTTTTGTTAGGCATGCTGCTGACGGCGATGGCACGAGGGAATAAGACTTAGAATCGTACTTCTTTGACAATTCAAGTATTACTTTAATTGGCAGATTAAGTTTTGAGACCGAGACGCGCATCAGTTCAGCGTTGCCTGTCCAGCGCTTCCGCCGACTTTATAGCCAGCCAATCTCCGATTTCGACTGTGCGTTTGTCTCCGCCGAGGTCCGGCGTCACGAAGTTTTCTCTCAGAGCCGCCCGGACAGCAGTGCGAAGAGCGGCGGCTTCCGGCTTCCACCCCAGGAATTCCAACATTATCGCTGAAGCAAGAACGGAGCCAAACGGGTTGGCAATTCCCTTTCCGGCAATATTGGGCGCGGAGCCATGTACCGGCTCGAAAAGTGAAGTCTTCCCGGGGTGAATATTTCCGGACGGCGCCAGCCCCAGCCCGCCCGCGAGCTGCGCGCCCAAGTCGCTGATTATGTCGCCGAAAAGATTGCAGGTCACGATGACCTCGAACTGGCTCGGGTCACGCACGATTTCCATCGCCAGCGTGTCGACATAAAGGTGGCGGGAGTCTACGTCCGTGTATTCCTGCCGGACTTCTTTGAACACCCTCTGCCAAAGGTCGTGCGCAAAGGTCATGGCATTGGATTTGTCGCTCATGCAAACGCGCTTCAGGCCATTCTGGCGGGCATATTCGAACGCGTACCGGATGATGCGCTCGACCCCTTTGCGGGAGTTGACGTCCTCCTGAACGGCAATCTCGTCCCCCGTGCCTTTCTTGAAGAACCCGCCGACGCCCACGTACAGCCCCTCGGTGTTCTCGCGGAAGACCATCAGGCGAATGTCTTTTTCTGAGCGATCGCGCAATGGCGTCAGCCGGTCGTGGAGCAGTTCGACGGGTCTCGCGTTGACGTACAAGTCGAGCTTGAAGCGCAAGCCCAGCAGGATGTCCGCCGCGTGCTGATTGGAGGGCACGCGCGGGTCGCCCAGCGCGCCAAAGAGAATCGCGTCAAACTCGTCGCGCAGCATTTCGACAGCGCCCGCCGGGAGGGACACGCCTTCGCGCAAATACTTGTCCGCGCTCCAGTCAAACTCGACAAATTCGAGCCGCCGCTTGGCAGGCGCGGTCACCGCTTTCAGCACCTTCACTGCCTGCGGGGTGACCTCTTTCCCAATACCATCGCCCGGGATCACCGCGATCCGGGCAGCTGCACCGCCATTGCGCATTGGAATGCCAGGCAAGTCTTGCCTCCTCGATAGGCGCTATTCACGCCGTCAAATAAATCGCTTGGGCTGAAAAGTCCGGGCGCTATTCTTCCATCAAAGCGCAGTTCGCGCCACAATTACCAAATTCTGCGTTCGAACCAAACGAATTGTTACTTCAGTTTGGCGAATTCGGCACGCGCCGATTTGAGGATGGGGATGTTGGCCTCCGCGTCTTTCCACAGCGCGAAGAATTCCTGGTAGGCAGTGCGCGCGGCCGCTTTGGAACCAGCCAGGGCCTGTGCGCGGCCCTGCCCCAAATGGGCGAGCGCACCGGACCAGCAGTTCCCCACCACTCCCCGGCTATCGATCAGTTTTTGGAATTCGAGGTAGGCTTGTGGTCCGCGCTTCGCCCCCAGGTACGCCTCGGCGCGAAAATAAACCGGGATCATGCAGGAATAGCTTAAGTTTCCGATGAGCTGCCCGCGCTCGTAGGGCTTTACGGCCTCCAGTAATTCCAGAGCCTGCGCGGGGTTCTGGTTGATCATCGCGTTCTGCGCTCTAACCGTGGGTACCCATGCGGATTGCACGATGGTATTGGAGACGTTGCCTGCGGCTAGATCGTCCAGCATGGTCTGTGCTCGCCGCACATCGCCGACGCGGGAAAGAACAAGGATGGCGAGAGTCTGAGCGTCGCGGCTATTCGGAGCCATCTCCAGAACTTTATCCGTTCCCTTGCGAGCTTCCTCGAAATTGCCATAGGCGGCTTCCCGCAGAGCGGCAATCCCCTGCCAGATGGCTGCGGGTTCGTTGAGCTGCGCACTCTGCGCGGCCTCCACGGCCCGGCGTGACAGCTCGCGCGCCTTTTGGACATGCCCCGCGTACGCTTCCGTATCAGCCTGCAGAGCCAGCATGCTATCTTCGCCGCCCGCTTTGCCGGACGACCAAGTCACCTCGCGCTCCATGCCTGCGGGCTCGCCGCGTAAGAAGGCCAGCGCGTAAAGATCCGCGTGCATCGAGGGATCGTCGAGTTTGCGGGCAAAGGCCAGGTTCAAGATGTTCTGCGCTTCTTCCAGGCGCTGCAAAGCGATATAAGCCGTCGCGAGGTTCTCGTACCAGGCAGCACTGCCGGGGTCGAGGCGGAGGGCCTGTTGAGCTAACGAAGCGGCCTGCTCGTAGTCGCCGACCAGGAAATACTCCGAAGACAAATTCCCTTTTGCGATATCGTCGCGCGGATAGAGTCGAACCCACTCTTTGTAACTTGCAATCGCTTTCTTAACGTCGCCCGTCGCCAAGTCGTAATACAGCGTAGTGATGTGCAAGCGGTCACGCACCGTCTGGCGATCCGCCAATTCAAAAGCCTGCCGGATCTGATCAGCCGCCAGTGCGTTCTGATTGAGGTTGTAATAGGCGACCGCCAGATTGGAATGCGCCAGAGCAAATCTCGGGTCCAGCTCAACGGCTTTCTTGAGTGCGGGCACGGCCTCCATGGCGCCTTTCTCCCGCGCTAGTCGGCGTCCTTCCGTGAACGCGGCGAGGGCGTCGAGGGACGCCGTGGTAGCCCGCTCCAGGGGCAAATTGAATCCTTGCAGAGACGCCGGCTCTTCGCCAAACTTGCCACGAAGATCTCCAGCGGCCGCGCCGAGCGCATGCAGTGCTTGGCGTTTGTCCGCAGCATCGCTCTTCGCGACGGCTACACCCTCGTCGCCGGAGCACCGGGAAGCATCCAGCCTCAAGGAATATCCGCTCCCATCCTTAGCAACGCTTCCTGTCAAGTACACCGTCGCACCGAGCAGCGGGCAAAGCTTGGGAGCAATTTCCCTCGTGACCCGCGTGCCGGCAGGGCGGCCCAGGGACCGCAGCGCTTCGGCGACTTTTTCCACGGAGATCAGATTCAGCGAAGGCGATTGGGCCAGGCCAACGGCCAGGGCTTCCCGCAGCGTGCCCTCAAAAGCGGGATCGCCGGTAGCATTCGTAAAATCGCCGATCAGGATGCTATCGGTTTCGGAGAGTTTGGTGCCGCGTTCGGAATACCAGTAGAATCCCGCGGCTACAAGGACGAGCAACAAAGCGGCGAAAGCGAGCTTGGCCCTCATGAAGAAAGACCTCTCTTCTTACTAGAGTTAGCCGCCGCATCTTGCGGGCGCGCTACGAGCCTGCTTCCTCGCTTGCATCGTGCTGGAATTACATCGGGGGATCAAGGCTTGGAACAATAGTAGGCACCGCGGTGAAACTCCGTCAACGAAAGCGACACCCAGAGTTTACGGAGCGCCAATAGCTTTCACGACAGCGACCCGGCCTGACTCAATCCAATAGACGCCGCCAAGCGCGAGAGCCCCACCCAGGACTTGTCCCCAGGAGCCCTTTTCGCCAAGCCATAGAATTCCGAGAACCGTCGCCACGACCGGCAGAATATATGTGAAGGCGCTCAATTGCGAGGCCTCCAGATAACGCAGCAACCAGAAGTAAAAGACGTAGGCCACCGCCGAGCTGAAGATGGCCATGTACAACATGGCGGCCCATCCGGTCCAGGCAATGGCGCGGCAGTTTGCGGCGGAGACGAGCATGACAGCCCGATAGGTCGCGACTGGCAAGACAATCAGCGCTCCAGCGTAATGGCTGAAAGCAGTCATGGTCAACGGGTCATAGCGCCCCGCCAGACGTTTGCCAAGCACAACGTACATCGCGAAGCCGATCGACCCGGTCATCGTGATGGCGTCGCCTAGCACCGATGGCGAGTGCGCGGAAATTCCATTCTCCGAGGCCAGCACGGCAATGCCTGCTAACGCAATGACCATGCCTATCGCCTTTCGCCAGGTGGCTGTTTCAAGTTTGAAGAGCACCGCCAGGATCAGCGTATAAATCGGTCCCATCCCCACAAGTACCGCCGCATGGCTGACGGATGTATATCGTAGACCGACCGTGAAGCACACCTGGTTCATCACTACGCCGAAGAACCCCATGTATAGGAAAGTCCACAGGTCCCGAAGCGTAAAGCCGCGCCGCCGAGTTTCGGCCGTTCTGGCAAAAGCTGGTAGCCGCGAACAGAACAAATAGAAAGGAAGCATCGCCAAGCCGGCCAGCACCAGGCGGAACGATGCCAGCGTCGCGGCTGGCAACGACCGAAGTCCGATTTTTGCCGCGATGAAATTAACCGCCCAAATAAGAATGACGAAACCGATGGATGCCGCGAGAACGATACGGCTTGGCGCTCGTCCGCTAGAGGTATCGATTCTCACCGCTCAGGCCAGTCGTTCTTTTCGTACGGTTAGTTTATCGATGCGATCCAGGCGCGGCTCAAAACCGATGCCCGGGCAGGTAGGCACTCGAATCGTGCCTTGCGGTGTCACGATGACTTCAGGATGGATAATATCTTCTTCCCAATAACGTTTGCTGGCGGCCACGTCACCCGGAAGTGTGAAATTGGGAAGCGTCGAGAGCGCGATGTTATGCGCCCTCCCGATGCCTGCTTCGAGCATCCCGCCGCACCACACCGGAATGCTGTGGCGCTGGCAGAGATCGTGGATGCGTCGTGCCACCGTGTGCCCCCCGACCCGGCCAAGTTTGATGTTGATGATTTTGCACGCGCCCAGTTCGATGGCGGCGCGCGCCAGCTCTTCTGAGTGGATGCACTCATCAAGACAGATTGGCGTGTCCAGTTTTTTCTGCAATTCGATATGGCTGTAGAGGTCGTCCCAGCCGAGCGGCTGCTCGATCATCATCAAGTAGAAGCCTTCGAGTTGCTTGAGCAGTGGCCAATCATTCAGCGTATACGCGGAGTTGGCGTCCACCATCAGCTTGATGCGCGGAAAATCCTGGCGCAGGCGGCGCACCAGTTCCAAATCCTTCCCCGGCTTGATTTTTATCTTGATGCGCTGGTACCCCGCAGCAAGTTCTCTTTGCACCGTGGCGGAGAGTTCGTCCAGCGATTCTTTGATCCCCACTGAAACGCCGCAAGCAATCTCTTCGCGAACGCCTCCAATGAGTTTTGAAAGGGGCACGCCCTTTTGTTTGGCTTCGGCATCCCAGACGGCTGCTTCCAGTGCAGCTTTGGCCATGTTGTGCCCGCGGACACGCGCGACCAACTCCCACACCTCTCCGGCGTTGGCGAACTCCTTTCCTTTGACCATCGGCCAAAGGAAATCCCGAAGCATGAGCCACGCCGTGTCGGTCGTTTCCGGACTGTAAGAAGGAGTTTCACCGGCGACGCATTCGCCCCAGCCGATAACGCCGTCCACATCGGCCTGCGCCAGCACGATGCGACGCATTTCCGTGCACTCCATGCTGGTTTCGAATGGGGCCACCAGTTTCATGCGTATTTCCAGGAGCGTGATCTCACGTATTCGCATTTTTTCGGCTGAACTGCCTTTCCTAGAAATCGCTCCAGGGAGTGAGCAGATACGCCCGGTTTCCGCCTGCTGTGCGCAACGCCACTGCCGCGTAGCCTTTGGCAAACCACTTTGTAAACTCCTCGCGCACGCGAGTTTGCACATCGCCGACCTGCGAGGAATCCTCGCGCAGCCAGCGCTCGAGCTCCGCGGGTAACTCGATGATCGCCGGCGCTTCGGCCGGATCTTTGACGAGATTTTCGATCGCCGCTACCACGCGCGCCGAATCGAGATGCCACTCGACCAGCAGGCGATCCGTCGCCAGCCCTCGGTGAAGCGGGCTGGTCGTAACACCGTATAAATTCGGCTGATATTCACGGCAAATGGCGCCCAGCCGGTTCAAATTGAAATGTGCGTTGCGCAATTCGAGCGGATCGAATGTCCATTGAATGAGCCGGATTCCACGGCCCAGGGCTTCGCCGCGTTGAAAAAGTTTGAGCGTGCGGCCCACTCCGCGGTCGCGGTATTCGCTGTGAACCCCGGTCATGTGGGAATGCAGGTATGGCAAACGGTCGCGCAAGCCAACCACCGCCAGCGTGTAGCCCACTAGACGGTCGCCGTCAAATGCACCCAGCACTTGGCCCCCCGTATGCGCGGCGACCACAAACAGAGTGCTCGGCTCGACTTCCAGGTCAGCTTCTCCCCAAATCGCGCGTTGCAGTTCCACGCACCGATGGAAATCATCAAGGCTCTCGCATTTCCGAACGATGATTTCCTGGCTCATTGTTTTGTTTGCGTCCCGCTCATTTCCGGCAACCGCCCCTTCCCTTCCGCTTTCTTGGCCGCTTCCCAGAGCGCTTCCATTTCTTCGCGTGGCAGGTCTTTGAACTCTCGGCCATTTTTCCGGGCCAGCCTCTCCATCTCGCGGAAGCGGCACGAGAATTTTGCGTTAGCTTTCTTGAGCGCGATTTCAGGATCGATCTTCAAGAAACGTGAAAGGTTCACGGCGGCGAAAAGCAAATCGCCCAGCTCCTCTTCCGTTTTCAAAGGATCTGTTTCCTTCAACGCTTTATTCAGCTCTTCGATTTCTTCCTGCATTTTCTCGAAAACACCGTTTGCATCTTCCCAGTCAAACCCGATGCGCGATGCCTTACGCGTGAGCTGAAATCCCTCAAGTGTTGCCGGTAACGCGCGGGAGACGCCGTCCAGCAGTGAAGTTTCCTTCGGGACGTTTTCCTTGCTTTTTGAGTCACTCTGGTCACTGCCGGAGCGCCGCTCTTCCGCTTTGATCTGTTCCCAGTTTCTCAACACTTCGGCGGAATCCTTCGCGCGTGTCTTTCCGAAAACATGCGGATGCCGCCGGATCATCTTGTCATGAATCTCGCGAATCACCTCGGCTACCGTGAAGCGTCCTTCTTCGCGCGCGATCTGCGAGTGAAAAACAATCTGCAAAAGCAAATCCCCCATCTCTTCCGCGAACTTCGCGTCGCTTTCACTTCCGAGGGCTTCGACGACTTCGTAGGCTTCTTCGATTAGGTACGTTCGCAGCGATTGATGCGTTTGCTCGCGGTCCCAGGGACAGCCGTCTGGAGCGCGCAATCTGGCCTGCACGGCCACGAGCTTTTCAAACCACTGCCCCGGCGTCAATTGTTTCTGCTTTGTATGCCTGCTGTTGCTGCGAAGTTCTTTTCTCTTCTTTGCTTTCTTCCGGCGCGTAGGCATGCTTTCCTGACTATTTCCGTTCTGAATCAAGCGTTCCACTTTACGGTGCAACCGCGGCTTTGACAAGGCGAAGCGCTCTCAAATACCCCCTGCAGCGACCCCGGCTGGCAACCCGTGATAAACTGCAAGTGATACAAATCACTAAGGAAAGTACTGTGTCCGACCACAAACCGGAAGAAGCATTTCGCGTAATCGACCGCCGCCCGTTCACCGCCGAGGGAGAATTACGCAAAGAAGTCGTCGAGGAAGAAGAGCGGGAAGCCAAGCGGGAGGCGGCGAAGGTTCCGGCCGCGCCGCCTGAGGAAGCCAAAACACTTGCTCCTCCCCCTCCCGCGGAAACTCCTAAGCGCGTCGCTGCCTTCGAGAATCTCGTCCGCATGCTTGGGAGCAACGCCGCCATGGTCCTTGGCGCCTACGCTGACCCGCGCACCGGCCAGCCCATGATCGATCCCGAGGCCGCGCGCGAGCTGATTGACATGCTCGACGCTTTGCACGAAAAGACCAAAGGCAATCTCGCGCCCGAAGAAGATACCTTGCTCCTGGATCTGCTGGGCAAATTGAAAATGACCTATCTGGAGATCAATCAGGCGGTTGCGGCCGAAGCCGCTAAAGCCAAGGCAAAGGGCCGCCCCTAGGCGGCGCCCGGCGGTCTTATCCGGCTCCGCGTGACGATTGACTCCAACGCTTTCACCATGCCTCCTGCTCCGCTAAAAGTTACTGTTCTCGGATCCGGCACCTCCATGGGTGTTCCCACGCTCGGCTGTCACTGCCGCGTATGCAAGTCCGCCGATCCGCACGATAAAAGGTTGCGCCCCTCCCTGTTGATCTCCCGCGGCGGCCAAGACATCGTGATTGATACCACTCCGGACTTCCGCCAGCAGGCGCTGCGTGTTGGACTCGACCGCCTCGACGCCATTTTGCTGACGCACGGTCACGCCGACCACATTCTCGGCTTCGATGACATTCGTCCCTTCAATATCCGCCAGCGGTCGGCGCTGCCCGTCTATAGCAATGAAGAGACATTTCGCATCATACGGCGGGTGTTTGCCTACGTCTTCGATGACAAGCCCACGCTCAGCACCGTGCCAAGCGTCACCTTGATCTCCATGGAGCGCCCCGTTGAACTTCTTGGTGTCCCGTTTATCCCTGTGCCTCTGCTCCACGGCGATATGGAAGTTCTCGGCTTCCGCTTTGGGCGCGCCGCCTATCTCACCGACTTCAGCAGAATTCCGGACTCTTCCATGGCGCTGCTCGAAGGTCTCGATGAACTCGTGTTGGACGCCCTCCGGGATATTCCACATCCCATGCACCAGACCGTCGAACAAGCTCTTGCATTGATTCAAGAGCTCAAACCGCGCCGCGCCTGGTTCACGCATATTGCTCACGACCTGCCCCACGCCGCTACGAATGAGCGCCTCGTAAAAATGGGCCTCTCACATGTCCAATTGGCCTACGATGGCCTCGAATTTGATGTGCAAGTGGACCCAGCCGATAACTTGTCTCGCGAGCGCGCGCGTTCACAGGAATCGCGAACAGCAGTCCCACAATCAAGGTCCACGAGACTATCCGCCTTCTCGACTTCGCAAGCCTGGGCCTCGCGCTATGCCACGTTTGGCCACACCAGCGTGCTGGCCATCGGCAACTTCGATGGCATTCATTTAGGCCATCAGGCGATTCTTCGCGCCACCGTCGAGCGCGCTCGTGACCTCAATGCTGTGTCCACTGTTCTCACCTTTGACCCCTCGCCGCGCAAAGTGCTTCGCCCGGAAACCGCTCCTCTGCAGCTCTCCACCAACGCGCAGCGCATGGAGTGGTTCAACGCGCTTGGGCTCGAAGCCGTTGTGGTTCTCCCGTTCACACTCGATCTTGCGCGGCTCTCTCCCGAAAAGTTTGTCGAGCAAATTCTCCTCCGTGATCTGCGCATAAAGGCCGTTCTGGTCGGTGAAAATTTTCGTTTCGGGCATCAGCAGGCGGGCAACGTGAAGCTGCTCTCTGAACTTGGCGCAAAACACGGATTCAACGTCGTCATCGTTCCGCCGGTCGTCTATCGCGGAGAAGTCGTCTCCAGCACCATCATTCGCCGCGAAGTTGCTGCGGGCGACGTGTCCCACGCCGCGCGCCTTCTGGGCCGGCCCTTCGTTCTCACCGGCGAAGTGGTCAGCGGCACCGGGACGGGCCGCCGCTTCACCTTCCCCACCCTGAACCTCGCAACGGAACAGGAACTGCTTCCCGCGCGGGGTGTCTACATCACGCGCACCTGCCTCGATGGAGAAACGCGCAGTCACCGCGCGGTCACGAATATCGGTATGCGTCCGACCTTCAACGGCTCGGCGCTCAGCATCGAAACACACTTGCTCGACGTGCAACTTCCATCGACACCGAAGCGCATGGAAGTGCGATTTTGGAAGCGTCTTCGCGAAGAAAAAAAATTCAGCGGCCCCGAAGAGTTGCGCGCCCAAATCGCCACCGATATCGCCCGCGCCAATAAATTCTTCTTACGCCTACGCCATTCCCGCGCCATCCGCCAGCCGACCACCGCTAGCGGTTGACAGTAGGCCGTGGGCGTAAGGCCTGTCACTCGCCCCCCTCGGCTTGCGTCTAGCGGATTTATGAGGTTGCAGGTATTGTTATGTTGAAATCTGGATGGATGAGCCATGCCGAACTCCGTGCGTTACTGCCAAACCTGCCGGTTCCAACTTGACAAACGCGGTTTTAAGCGGCACACGCTTTCCGTTGTTCACAGAAAGGCTAAACTCATCCGCGCTATGTTGGAGCGGAATTGCATCACCCATGCCGAAATTGCCAGACGCATCGGGCTAACGCGGGAGCGCGTGCGTCAACTAGCTCTGCAAATGGGTTTCGCCGACGGGAGATCGCGGCACGCCATTTGCCGAATGGAGCGCCGTAGGAAACAAATGGCGGAGTTTTTTGTGCAAGCGCAAAAACGCGGGTTTGAAGTCGAACTGCTCGGGACGAGGAATGGTTACATAAACGGGAAACTTTGTATTCAACGGAAAGCGTGCTGGCACGACGTAGGGAAAAGCGAACACAAATATACTTACCTTAGTATTCGTCAGCCCAGAGGCCGGTTTGATATCTGCGGGTGGAAACTGCCGGATGGCCGCTTTCTGATTCTGCCTAAGAAGCTAACAGGTTTCAGGCAAACAACCTTCAACCCGGAAGAAAGCGAGCACCAGGGTACTGCCAGCTCGTCGCACTACTATCGACAACATATAGAAAGATGGAGCCTGCTCGGGCGACCCCGCCGCTCGAAATGAGGCTCGGGCAATCCCCGCAAGGGTGCTCCTCCCGCCATCTGGAGTAGACTTGCCCCATGCTCCGTCAGATTGCGCCTGTGTTCTTCACCATGGACATTCCCGCAACGCTCGCCTATTACACAAGCAAGCTTGGTTTCGAATGTCTGGGGACGTGGCAGGATCCGCCGGTCTACGCCATCGTGGCGCGCAACCAGCAGGTGATTCATTTCCGCTGCGCCGAGCCGCCCACAGCCAATCCGGACAAATACCGGGACGAATTGCTCGACGCGTACCTGTTCGTTGAAAATGCCGACGCACTTTATGCCGAGTACGCAGCTCAAGGCGTAGAATTCAGTCGGGGACTTGGCAACATGCCATGGCAAAAGCGGGAGTTCGTGGTGAAGGACTGCGATGGCCGTCTGCTAGCTTTCGGCGCGAACCTGTAGTCTTGTTCCGTCGTCCCCTTGCTTTTCCTGGTGTGTGTCATCCCGAACCCAGTTGCGCTTGTCCGCGGTAAGCGGCGCAAACGCTGTCGCAAAATGGCGGTGAGGGATCTGCTTTCCCTTTTCTCGTCACTCGCCACTGTTCTTGTATGGAGTGGCTACACCCACCCCAAATTCCCCTTTGTAGGGGCCGGGTTTAAAGCCCGGCCTCCACAAATACCAACCGTTCGCCGCACCTCAATCCACGGGCAGGCTATTCTTTTGTCTTTTGCAGGCACTCTTCGCAGTAGCCGCCGACTTCCGTGCGGGAAACCGTAACTTTCATGTGGAAGTCCCGGGCAATCTGTTCCTTCAACTGTTCGTATAACCGGCTCTCGAACTCGCGCACCTTGCCGCAGCGCAGGCAGGCCACATGGATATGATCCCGCGGCCCGTGCGTTTCGTAGTAGTGCCGGTCGCCGCGCAGATGCAACAAGTCCAGTTCGTCAATCAAGCCCTGTTTTTTGAGAAGATCAATCGTGCGGTAAACGGTGACGAGGTGCACTCCAGAGTCGATTTTCTGCGCGCGCGCAAGAATTTGATCCACGTCCAAATGCTGCTCGGCGTCATCCATCACCTGCAGAATCACCCGCCGCTGCCGCGTCATGCGGATGCCACGAGCCGCCGTCGCCTGCTGAAGCTTGCCGGTTGTTTCTGCGGTGTTGAGCCGCTCACCCGTGGATACCCGGTGGGATGGCGATGCAGCCATTCATTGTTCTCCGAAATCGTGGCGAGTAGCCCGAGCTAGGTGTGAAATGGAAAGTAGCTCGCGACGTCATTGTACATAACCACAGCAAATAGCACCAAGAGGAACACCAGCCCTACTTGTACGAAGCGCTCCTTGAATGCCAGGCTGAAGTCGCGCCGCCACAGACTCTCGAGAGTGAGTAGCAGGATGTTCCCGCCGTCCAGGATAGGAATGGGCAGTAGGTTCAGAATTCCCAGGTTCAAGCTGATCATGGCCATCAGGTTCACCACTTCGGACGGCCCTTCATGGACGGCCTGCCCTGCTTGACCTGCAATGCGCACAACCCCTTGCAATTGATTGACAGAAACTCTTCCTGAGAAAAGTTTGCCGACGATTCCCAGCAGTTGCTGGGTGCCGAACCACGTTGCTGCGCTTGCATTTTCTACCGAAGCAATAAAAGTCGCCTTCTTATAGGCATAAACCGGTTTGGGGCCTAGCACCCCAATCCGATAGGTGGGCTTGCCATCTTCGCCAGGTCCGCTTTCGGGTTGCAGCACCACGGATACCAGTTTGCCGCTGCGATTCACCACCGTATTCAGCACCGCACCGTTGGAGTGCTTGATGCTGTCCACGAAGAGCGTCCAGTTTTCGACGGCCTTTCCATTTACAGACACAATCTGATCATCAACCTTGAGACCCGCTCGGTTCGCAGGGAGCCCCTTAGTGACAAGGCCAACAATGGGAGGCACCGGCAGATACCACAATGGTGCATCCACTTGCGCAAGAACACTTCCCGGAGCGTCAACCTTGCGACTCATCCCCTCATGCTCAATGGTGAAATGAACCTGAGCTTGGCTTTTCAAGCCGGCAAGTTGTTCTTCCGCTTTCTCCCACGTCGGCGTCGCCACACCGTTAACCGCAACGATCTTGTCGCCAGCCACCACTCCCGCATTTCGCAGGGGATCCGCCTCATTCAGCCCCGCAATAATCGCAGGTTGATCCATGTAGGCTGGATAAGGGATACCCTTAACGGCGAAAACACCTGTCAGCAGCAGAATCGGCATGATCAGGTTTACCGCAGGTCCGGCAAACGAGATCAACACCCGCTGCCAGCGCGGCTTGCTCATCAATTCATCAGGAGCACCCGTCGGCGCCACGTCATTCGAATCAACCTCAGACAAATCCTGGCCTGCCATGCGCACATACCCGCCGAGCGGCAATGCGCTGACGCGGTAATCCGTCGCTCCGCGCTTCCATCCAAACAACCGGGGTCCAAAGCCGATCGAGAATACGTCCACGCGCACGCCGAAGAAACGCGCCACGATGAAATGTCCCCATTCGTGGACGAGAATCATCACCCCGAGTACCAGGATTGTTCCAATTAAGACGTCTAACGCCATAAGTGCTTTTGTTCCCTTCGTCTGATCTTTACGATGCGCCGACTGCGGTCGCGGTCAGCTTCCCTACTTCTTCCCTTGCCATTCGACGCGCTTCGCTATCGGCCGAAAGCACATCGTCCATCTTCTCAAACTTTACCCGCGGCGTCCGCCCAAGCACCCGCTCAATCACTTCCGCTATTCCCAGGAACGGCAGCCGCCGCTCCAAAAACGCCGCCACGGCAACTTCATCCGCGGCATTCAACGCGCACGGCAACGCCCCGCCCTTTTTCATTGCTTCTCGCGCTAGTCGCAGGCAGGGAAACCTCCGCGTCGAAGCCTTCTGAAAATCCAGCCTCTTTAGCCTGGTCCAATCGAGGGCTACTTGATTAGATGCCACCCGCTCTGGATAGGTTAACGCATATTGAATCGGCATGCGCATGTCCGTTGGTCCCAGTTGCGCCAAAATAGAACCATCCACGAATTCCACCATGGAATGAACAGTGGATTGCGGATGCACTATCACATCGATTTGATCCGGGCGCATGCCAAACAGCCAGCGCGCCTCGATGACCTCGAATCCCTTATTCATCATCGTCGCCGAATCAATGGTGATGCGGTTCCCCATCTGCCAGTTGGGGTGGGCCAGCGCTTGTTCGGTTGTGACGTTCGCCAGCGCTGCCAGCGGCGTCTTTCGAAACGGCCCGCCCGACGCTGTCAGCACCAGCCGCCGCACTTCTCCGTGCGTCCCGCCGCGCAAGCATTGATGCACCGCGTTGTGTTCGCTATCCACAGGAAGCAGTTCGCGCCCAGCCTTCTTCGCCGCGGCCATCACCAACTCGCCCGCCGCCACAAGAACCTCTTTGTTCGAAAGTGCCACCGTCTTTCCCAGCTTTACCGCTTCGTAAGTCGCTTCCAGTCCCACCACGCCCACCGCCGCCGATACCACGATGTCCGCTTTCGAATGCGTCCCAGCCGCCAGCATCCCTTCGCGCCCGTGATGAATCTCCGGTAGCGGTGAAATTCCCTTCTCCCGCAGCATCCGCGACAATTCATCGGCCCGCTTGGCATCTCCAACCGAAACAACTTCTGGCCGATGCCGCTCGATCTGCCCAATTAACTCTTCGAGGTTGCCTCCCGCCGCCAGCGCAACCACACCAAACCGCCCAGGCAAAGCCTCCACCACCGAAAGGCACTGCCGCCCAATCGAACCGGTCGAACCCAAAATAGATAGCGGTTTCAAGGAATCCTTCTTGAAGCGCGAGAGCTTGCTCCCGCTTTTCCTACAGCTAAGCCGCCGCTAGAAGACTTTCTGACCTACGACCGAGGAAGCGTCAATCAAGATCCAATAATACCAGACAACCGGAATCGCGAGGATAAGCGCGTCGATTCGGTCAAGCACTCCGCCATGCCCCGGCAGCAGACTCCCCGAATCCTTAATCCCCGCGCTTCGTTTATATGCCGATTCCAGCAGATCCCCCACTTGCCCCGCCACGTTCCCCACCGCCGCCATTCCCAGCAAATGCCCCACCGGTACCGTCATAAACCGCCCAAAAACGAGTGCCACGATCAAGGACCCGGCAAAACTTGCGATCGTTCCCTCCCAAGTTTTCTTAGGACTCAAATGCGGTGCCAGTTTGTACTTGCCAAACGACCGCCCCACAAAATACGCCGCCGTGTCTCCCACCCAGGTGAGGATCAGTACGAAAAGAAGTAAAAGAGGCCCGCGCGCAATTCCATGAAGCCTGACAGCAAACGACACGGGAAACGCGACGAGAATGAGGCCGCTGGCGCTCATGCCGGCGGAGGGCAGCGATTCCACAAAGGGGCGCTTGGTCCACAGCGTAAGCACCGCGACTCCAACCACGAACAGAAAAAACACCGCTTCGAGCGAAGGAAGTCCGTTGGCGAACCACCACATTCTCTGAAGAGCAATTAAATCGTCCGAAAGCCTGTAAGTCGGCACATGCCCCATGTACCATTGCACAAAAATGAGCAGCAGCGCACAAGTAGCCGTCCAAAACCGATACGCCCGATGGCCAATCGCTTCGCCCAGTGCGAAATATTCGAACAGCGCGAGCATCGTCACCAATCCAACCGCCAACGCCACAATCGCCGTCGATCCCCACAAAACAATCCCCACGGCAAACGGAATCAGTACCGCGGCCGTAGCCACCCGTTTCCAAGTCATAGAAAAGGATTCCCCTGACAATTCGCGGTCTTCATCTCATCACATCGCTCGAAATAAATCACGCAACAGATGGTTCTATCCCATCGAAACTGAGCTTTTCTGTCATTCCGAGCGCAGCGAGGGATCTGCTTTTTGTGAAAGAGACCAAAATGATCCGAATTTCTCGATGTCTGAAAGTACTGAATTGAGTCAACGCTCCAGAATTTCCTTGTAAGCGTTGATCACTACCTTCTTAGGTTTGCGATCCAGGATGAAAGCAACCGTCCGCGTGGAATTCCCGGCAATGGCCACCTGCCCTATCCGCACCATTCCGTTTCCAAAATCGGCGAAGACCGGAACGAACATCGCGAAGTTCCCATCCACTTCGCTCTGGGTGATTTCCGTTTGAACTCTGAATTTCCCGCCTTCCTCCGGCTGCACGTCATACTTGAAGCTGTAGCGCGGCACCTGCGTGCCCCATAGCCACTCTCGAAAAAACCAATCCAGGCGCCCATTCTGTTGCAGGTCCATTTTCTTGGTCATGTGCTTTTCAGCAACGGCTTTGAACGATTCGCTGGATGCGGGAGCCTCCCGGTGATGTTCCATGAAATCGTGCATCATGTCGATGAAAGCCTGATCCGGGTTTCCGCCAGGGCTGTTGTCCGCGTACATCAGTGACCTCAGCATCGACAGCACGTACGCGCCCTTCGAGTAAGTTACGCCCTGATACGCTTGTCCCGACTTCGGCGAAATAAGCCGCAATCCCAGCCACAGCGGGCCCGCCTCGTTTGGCGAAACTCCAAAACTGTTTTTGTCGAGGATGCGGACGCGCTGGCGCTCCCAGAAGTCGATGTAATCCTTCTGCCACTTTGGCCCCATGGCCTGCTGCAGAAACAATCCCGCGGCAAACTCCGCGAAACCTTCGGAGAGCCATTGGTCATGATACGAAGCCCATCCGACTCCGTGGCCAAACCACTGATGCGCCACCTCATGCGGCGTAACTTCCTGCACGAATCCCGTGAATCTTGAATTGATTTGTCCGAACAGCATCCAACGCTGCGTCGAATCGATGTACGCAGAAATCGGCAAGTACACCAGATTGGGCCACGATTGGCCAAAGCTGAAATTGGGCTGTTCCGTGATGTAGATGTTGTCATAAGGAGCCTTCCCAAAATACAGTGTGCACACCTGCATCTGGGCGCGCGCTTGATCCAGCGCGTACTTGGTCATTGCACCTGGCGCCATGCCACCCAGCGCCCCGTTTGAAAAACGCCTCAAGTTGTCCGGCAATTCCGTCAAGTAGTACCCGGAAATCTCGTAATGAGTGATGGAGTCCGGCCAATCCATCTTCTTGTACTGCCCGTAGTTGAAACCCGCCACGGCCACCGGCACCGGCGTTACCCAGTGCGTAACCGCAAAACCGGCCTCGGTCCTTTGGCTTTCGAGCTTGCCAACGCTGATCAACACATTCGACGGAGGAATCTTAAACGTGAGGTCGTACAGTGCCTTTTCACCGAAGCCGTTCAAGTTGGGATACCACGATTGCCGCGCTCCGATGTAATAACTTCCGCTCCCTGCGCTGGTTAGCACTTTGTCGCCGCCGTATTCCACGGTGACCGAGTGGACTTGGCCCATTGCTGGGGCTTCGTCGAGGACCGCGTAGAAAGAGCCGTCTTCCTTCCTGTTTTCCTGAATGAAATGCAGGTCTTGTCCCTTCTCGCCGGTTACTCGCGTGACCCGCAAGTTGGGAAGCAGCCCGAATTTCAAGACGCGTTCGCCGGCTACTAGCGGCTCAAACTTGATCGTGGCGCGGCTGAACAGATGATCGTTCTTCCCGATTACCGTTTCGATGTCGTAGTGGCGCGTGACGAACAGTCGCTTGTCCTCTTGCGAACTTGCGGTATGCGCCGCAAGTTCGGATTTCAAGTGTTGCGAATACCAGATGCCGTCGTTCATTCCCCCGCCGTCGCAGTTTACCAACCCCACTTCTTCGGGCGAATCCAGCTGCGGAATCGCGCCCACCCGGGCGCGTTCGAAGAATCGCAGGTCTTTGTGCGGTGCGCCGTGCATGTAGGCGTTAAAAAACGGAGGATGTTTCGGATTGTAAATGGCCGCAAGCACATCCGCGTCCACGTTGTCGATCGTTTCGCTCTCCAGGAATGCTTGCGTCAATCCTTCCGGCACTTCGTGGCGGTGGCGAAGTTTATCCTTCCAGCGTTGCCACGCGCCGGAGGCTTCGGCCGGTGTCCCCGTTCTGGATCCAAGCACCGGGCCGAATTGTGAATACTGGTCGGGCGTGAAACGAAACACAACTTCGGTGAAGTCTTCCTCGGCGGTCGGACCTCCGGAACGCCGCGCCATCTCGTTGATGTCCACGGTGACCACGGGTTTAAGCGTGAAGTGTCCCTGCCCGACGAAGACCGCTCCCGTTTCCAATTTGTTCACCGGGCTCAGGAACGTAAGCGTTCCGGTTTTCAACTCGAATGTCCCTACGTCCATGGCAAACGCGAAATTTTCGCAGCGGTACGTGTCCCCTAACCCGACGTCGCGCAGTTGCCGGTAGGCCGCGTCTGAATTCGCAAACGCCGTGCTTTTTTCGCTGACGGTGATGCGTATCTCCGGCGCGGTGATCTTCAAGCTAAGCGCGAGATCAGCCGTCCCGTGTAGGTCGACCGTGGTAACGAGGTCGTCGAATCCCTCTTTGCCAACACGGATGGAATAATTCCCAGCAGTCAAGTTGGGCGCAACAAACTTGCCAGATTCATCGGAGGTGAGCAGCACCGGCTGCAACAGGTTGCCGCCACTGATTTCGATGCGCGCCCCGAGGACGACTCCACCCGACTGGTCTTTGACCATGCCGGAAATGGTGTCCGCCCAGCCCTGAGGAGTTAGTAGCAGACAGACCAACGCCAAGATCAGTAAGTAGAACAACTTAAACCGGTCCATGGCCCGAATCGTCCCATTTCGGCACTCTCTTTGCAACACTTCTCCTAGCCCACCCAGTCGAGCCATTACCGACGGATGGTTAACATCAGGTGAAAACCAGAGCCTCAATGCGAGCCTTTGCCCAGTTGTGAAACCCCGTTCGTTCAGTAACTTGTGCTATGAGGAGGAATACCATGCTTGCAAGGCGCGCTGTAAGAACAGATCCCGCTCAGCCCGTAGAACAGTTCATGACCGCGCTATTCGAAGGTGCAGTGGGCACGAATGCTAACGCGCGAGTCGTGGAGTTCATCGCCAAGCCGAACAAAACCGACGAATTGCGGGGCCTCCTCCGCCAGTCCGTGAGGTCGTTCGTTGGTGATCAAACCGGGCTTATTGGCTTGGTCATTTTGACGTTTAGCGAAGAACCGCGTCGCGTCCTGGTGATGACGTTTTGGCGCACGGAAGAGCTTGCCGGGCGCGGTTCTTGGGACGAGACTCCCATGGTTCGCGAATTATTGTCACCGTTGATTGACTCTTGGTCGAGAATTCGCGCCTACAACGTAGATCTTCCCGAGTCGACAGATGCCCGCTGCCACACGATAGGTTTTTCGCCACAGGCCTCGGGCGGGTCGAATCTCGTCTGTGGAACGGCGCAGTCCCGAGTGGTGGCCGTCTTGGAATGATTCATTTCGCGGAAAGGAATCGCAGGATTTCCCGCATTACTCGCTGTCCCTGGTCTGTCTGGAAGAGAAACTGTGCATGCGCGGAGCCCTCGAGAATAATCAACTCTTTCGGCTCAGGTGCTTTCTCATGCTGCGCGCGAATTCCGGGGAGCCGCAGCCCGTCCGCGCTGGCGTCATCACGAGCCACAATGAACAGTGAAGGTGCTTTGAGCTTTTCGGCAGGGCCGTTTGGTGCGGCGCCCAGGAACACCAGCCGATCAATCTCACCAGGCTCAGACAGGATCGATGCGTCACCTGCCGCGCCGCCGCCCATGCTGGCCCCGACCACCGCTACCGTCTTCGCGCCGCCCTTCCGCAGGTACCGCACTGCTGCCAAAACGTCCATGTGCAGCGGCGCACTCATGGGGTCGGAGTCGCCTGGCCCTCTTGACTGGCCGTAGCCGCGAAAGTCGATCGCCAACACGCGAAATCTCGCCGCTGCCAGGGCTTTCGCTTGCTTCTCCCAGCTCCCTTTGTTGAAACGACCCCCATGAGCCAATACCACGCCTTGCTCGCCGACACCGTAAGAGTCAGCCGAGACCACCCCGCCGTCCGCAGTTGGAAAGGAGACCGTCTTTTGCCCGTAGCTGACCGCCGCAAGAACCAGCGTGACCAGGATCACAGAAAAAGCACGCATACAGGAAGTTCTTTGGCCATCATTTGAAACTAGCAGCTGACAACTCATCTAGAGGCTAATGCCCAGCCGCACGCGCTGGCTTTTCGTCGGAAGGCTCGCCTTCGCCGATGCCGCCGTAGCGGCGCTCGCGCTTCTGAAATTCCAGCAACGCTTCCAGCAGACGCGCGCGGTTAAAGTCCGGCCAGAGTGTTTCTGTCACGAAGATCTCGGCATAAGCAATTTGCCACAACAGAAAATTACTCACGCGCATTTCGCCACTGGTGCGGATCAACAGGTCCGGGTCGGGCAATCCTTGCGTGTACAAATGCCGCGAAAGCTGTTCCTCGGTGACCTTATGGGGAATGCCGTGCCCGTTGCGCTCGGAAAGAATCGCGTTCATGGCATCCACAATTTCCGCGCGCCCTCCATAATTGAGCGCCACGCAGAGTTCCATGCCCTTGTTCCCTGCGGTCTTCTCCATCGCCTCGCGCGCGTCTTTCTGCACGGCAGCGGGAAGTTCATCCAGCCGGCCAAGAAAGCGCATGCGAATCTCATTCTTCTGGAGGAGCGGCATCTCCTTGCGCAGATATTCGCGCAGGAGCGCCATCAGGAAGTCGATTTCCGTTTTGGGCCGCCGCCAATTTTCCACCGAGAACGCGTACAGCGTCAGCGCTTCAATCTTCAATCGCGCGCAAGTCTCGATCGTTGTGCGCGCCGATTGCGTTCCCGACCGGTGCCCCGCAATCCGTGGAAGGTGCCGCTTCTGCGCCCAGCGCCCGTTACCGTCCATGATCACCGCCAGGTGCCGGGGCAGCCGCGTCAAGTCCAGCTTTTCCCACAGAAAAGCTTCTTCGGCGGTCATCGCCCCGAGCGGGTGCGACGAGGCCACACGTAGGTTTTTGTTTAGCTTATTGTTGAGCACAAAAGTCCTGAGGACGCTTCCCTTTGCGCCACAAAGTTATCATACGCGGCAAAGGGCGCGCAACGATTTAGCTTCTCCGTGTCTCATCAGTGAATCCACGATGGCCCTGCGGGGCAACTCTCAATGAAATAGTTCGCGGAGCGACGTGTAAGCCACGACCAACGTAAGCACGATCACCGCCACCGTGGAAATCCACGCCACCCAATTGAACCCGCGCGAATTGACCTTGTCGCCCACGAGGTCGCGCCGGTTGACCAGAATCAGTATGAAAATCATTACCACTGGCAGCAGAAATCCGTTTAACACCTGCGACCACAACAGAATCGCATTCGCATGAGAGCCCAAAAACAGCACCAGCCCCGCGCCTAGGATAATTATGGCCGTATACAGCCCGTAGAAGATCTTCGCTTCGCCAAGCTTTCGGTCGATCCCGGACTCGAACCCCAGGGCTTCGCAAACGACGTAAGCTGTCGAAAGTGGCAGAATCGACGCGGCGAAGATCGATGCATTCAAAAGGCCGATCGCGAACAACACGCTGGCGCCTTTTCCCGCCAGAGGCTTCAAGGCCAGCGCCGCGGTCCCCGCGTTGTCGATCTGGTGGATGCCGTTGACGTACAGCGTCGCAGCTGTGCAGACGATGATGAAAAAAACGATCACCATGCAGCTGATGCTTCCCACCAGCACGTCATTGCGGGTGTGCGCGTACTGGCGGGGTCCCACGCGCTTCTCTACCACGGCGGCCTGCAGATAAAAATGCTGCCACGGCGCGATGGTCGTGCCCACCAGCCCGGCGATGATCACCGCATAAGTCGCGTTAAACTTCGGCACCTGCACGAATGGCCTGATGGTTGGGACGAACTGCGTCAAATGCGGCGGGAGCAAATGTAGTAGCGCGATCAGCCAATCCGGCTTTGCCAGGAAAGCGGAAATCACATAAGAAAAATACACCAGGCAGATGGTCAGAAAAATCCGCTCCACCCACTTTGCCGACCCGTGAACAACCAATATCCAAACCAGAATCGCGGCCAGCGGTACCGACACAAACTTATTGATTCCCAGAACATCCGTGGCCCAGAACACTCCAGTGAATTCCGCCATGACATTGCCGAGGTTCACAACCAGAACGACGGCCATCAGAAAAAACGTTACGCGAAACCCAAACTCCTCGCGTATCAAGTCGGACAGCCCTTTGCCACTATACGCGCCCAAACGAGAGCACATCTCCAAGGAGATGTAGAGCACCAATGTCATTGGAATTAGAGTCCACAGGATGGTATTGCCGAATTGCGCCCCGGACTGCGCATAGGTGTAGATCCCGCCCGCATCGTTGTCCACGTTGGAGACAATCAGCCCAGGACCCACAATCGCAAAGAACATGGCGATGCGTTTCCGGAACGGCCGGATCACACCCCGGATCCGGTTCAACCGCTCATCCCAATCCGCCCATCGGGCGGTGATGTCCGCTCGGTTCCACATTTTGTTGAGCTATTTAGTTCCTTATTTCAGCAGATGTGAAACCACATCATCCACTGTGATGGCGCCAATCGGCCGTTTTTCTTTATCAATTACCGTCAACATCCGCAGGTTGTATTTATCAAACAGCTCGAAGACTTCCTTGTCATCGGCATTCGGGGGCAGACTGAGCAAAGGCTCCATTCTCAGCTCCGTCATGCGCTGATCGCTCGCTGCCAGCAGGAGTCGCGCAACCGGGACGGCGCCCGAAAACTTCGCGGCGCTGTCCAGGAGAACAATCGTGTCCAGCTGGTCGAGGTTGAACTCCTGCCCGCGCATCCACGCCAGCACCTCTTCCCGCGTGGAGGCTTCGCCCACGAACACGAAATCCGTATTCATCATGCCGCCGGCGGTCGCGGGGTCAAATTCCAGTAGTTCACGAACTTCGTCTGCTTCCTGGCCCGGCATTTCATGCAAAAGTTCTTCGGAAGTCTCCTTGGACAAATCACCCAGAAGGTCGGCTGCCGCATCCGGAGCCATTTCTTCCAGGATGTCTGCCGCCTTCTCCGGATCGAGTTTTTCCACGATTTGCGTGGTGAGCCGTTCGTCCAATTCGGCGAGGACCGCTGCAGCAGTTTCCTCATCCAGCGAGGCGATAATTCCCTGCCGCTCCGCCGCGGACAAATCTTCCATGATTTCGGCAATGTCCGCGGGGTGCAAGTCCTCCAGTTTTTCGTGGGTGATGCGCAGCTTCAGCCGGCGCATGGGATCTGGTTCGACGAGGTTCACAAATTCCCAGCGAATCCCGCTCTGGGGCAATTTGCTCTGCAGCTTGCGAACCACCCCCGAAGGCACCACTCCTTGGAGCAGTCTTCGGACAGCTCCGGGAAGTCCCACATCCACCTGTGCCAGGCGCAACTCCACGTTTCCATTGGTTCGAAGAGGGGTCAGGTCGACGTCATTTACACGCACAACCTTGCGGCCACTGGTATCAATGATCTGTTGATCCAGCAAATCTTTTTGGACTGCCAGCCACGACTCATTCGGCCGGTAGAGTTCCAGGGCCCGCTCACTGACGCTTAACTCCATCCTCCCTGCCGCTACCGACGCAACCTGATTGTGTTTGGCCACCAGCGGTTGGAAGTGTCCGCGCGACAACAGGTAATGCGAGACGCGGTTGGGCGCCTCCGCAGGCTCAATAAAAAATTCGCGCACGCGCCCCACGTAATTGCCGGTCACGTCGTAAGTTTTGGCGCCTATCAATTCTGTGGCGTAAATATCCATGCGTTTTCCCTTCTCCAGTGGCGGCGGACTTGTTCGAGCGTGTTTACCTTCGAACTCATCTCGGCAACAAAAAACCCGCGCACCGAAAGACTTCGGCCGCGGGCAAGTACCTCACACCAATGGACTTACCTTTAGCCGCCAGGGGACCCTCCCCACCCGACCGCTCGCGCGGTGGCTTGCACCTCGCGCGACCTCATCAGGACGCCCGGCCGAAACAACATTTTTGGGCCGCTCTCCTGCCCGCACCAGCCAGGGCCAGGTTCGAGTTCCCTTCCCGCACTCATTGAGAGGAAATTCACTCCGTTTTGTGACGAATTGCAGTCACCATTTCATTCATAAGCTGCGTGCTTCGCGAAGTCAAGAAAAGAATGACTTTTGAAGCAATTTTTTTATTCGAAGGAGAACGAAGAGGAGTCACTTGCGGTTCGGAAAAAGCATGTGACTGGGCTGTTCGCCCTTACGGCGGCAGTCTTCCATGTACAAGCGAAGATAGTTCTTCAAAACATAGTCGTGCTTCGAATAGCCCAGCTCCTCGGCGGCGCGATCGATCGCCGCGGCCGGCCCCTCCAATTCCACAAAGGTTCCTATGGGCGTTTCGTCGAGCTCAATCAAAAGGCCCTTGGCCCAGGTCCTCGAAACAGGCAATCGAAATGTGGTGCGGTACTTTTCATAGCGAAACCTGCCGTTCATTCCCAGCCCTTCAAAGATTCTGGTCAGAACTCCCGCGTCGGCGACCTCGACTTCAATCTCCTCGCGGACTTTGTATGGCCATTCCGACGCATTTTCCATCTCCGCGCCGGATGGCGGCGCGATGGGCTGCTTGAAGGTCAAGACCACGCGCTGTTTCGGTCCACCCTTGTTCGACTTGCTTGCCGTTTGCGGGGCCTCGGTTCGAATGCGCAGCAATTGGCCGTGCTTCGCCAGGCCACCCTGGGGCGTATCGAAAATCACGTTTTCTTCGTGAACTCTGGAGGTTCCGGGGCCGGCGGGACGCGCGCCGATGCGCTTCAATGTGCGATGAAACGCGGGCACATCGGTGATCTTCAACTTGATTTCAGTCTCTCTGGCCATGGCGTCACTAATGTCAGACCCGGGCTGCTTTCTCCTGTCGCCGAGTTCCGATAGTATAGCGGACGAGCATGAACCCGGAAGCCAACGCCGCAACGTCCACGCCAGCCCAGGAAAACTCAGAAGCGACAGTTCCCAAGCCGCCGGTCGCCCGGCGCGAGCCTGTCGAACATACTTTGCACGGTGACCGCCGTATCGACCATTACGCTTGGCTGCGCCACAAAGAAAACCCTGAAGTCATTTCCTACCTGGAAGCCGAAAACGCCTACACCGACGCTATTTTGAAGCCCACGGAACCGTTTCAGGAGAAGCTCTATCAGGAAATGCTGGGACGCATCCAGCAAACGGATCTTTCCGTTCCCTACCGTCTCCGCGGATATCTCTATTTCACGCGGACGGAGGAAGGAAAACAGTACGCGGTTCATTGCCGTCGGCGCGACACGGAAGGCTCGGCGGAAGAACTGTTGCTCGAGCTGAATCTACTCGCGGAAGGCCATTCGTTTCTTGGGCTGGATTCTTTTGAAGTAAGTGAGGACAACCATCTGCTCGCGTATTCAACTGATACGACGGGTTTCCGGCAATACGTGCTGCAAATCAAAGACCTGCGTGACGGGAAAACCTTCCCGGAGCGGTTCGAACGTGTCACCAGTGTCGCCTGGGCTTCCGACAATCGCACGCTCTTCTACTGCGTTGAAGACGAAACGACGAAGCGTTCGCACCGGCTTTATCGGCACGTTCTGGGCTCGGCGGAGCCGGACCAACTCTTATATGAGGAGGCCGACGAGCGGTTTCGCATTGAAGTGGAACGCACCCGTAGCGGAGCTTTTCTCCTCCTGACTGTCGCGAGTCATACGGCCAGCGAGGTCCGGTATTTACGCGCCGACCAACCCGGCGGAGAATTCCGGCTCATCGCTCCTCGGGAAGAAAACCACGAATACTATGCTGATCATCACCCGGGCGCGCTTACCGCGGAACATCCTGGCCTGGCCCCGAACCCGAGCGGCGGGCTGTTTTATATTCGGACCAACTCCGGCGGGCGCACCTTCCGCCTTGCGACCGCCCCGGCGAGCGATCCTCGCCGGGAATTCTGGCGCGAGATCATTCCCAATCGTCCAGAAGTCATGCTTGATGCCGCGGAAGTTTTCCATACGCATGTCGTGCTTTTGGAACGCGAAGGCGGTCTGCCTTACCTTCGCATCGTGGATTTGGCCGCGGATGACTTCAGAACCCTTGCAGCCTCGAATCGCATTGAATTTAGGGAACCGGCGTACAACGCTTCTATCGGTGAAAACCGGGAGTTTGGCGCTTCCCACTTACGATTCCAGTATGAATCGTTCGTGACCCCTCGCTCGGTCTTTGACTACGACGTTCGTACGCGAGAACGAACCCTTCGCAAACAACAACCCGTTCTTGGCGGCTACGATCCAGCGCAATATACCAGCGAGCGCCTGCATGCTACCGCTTCCGACGGCACGCGTGTGCCTCTATCGATCGTCCACCGCCGCGATACGCCGCTCGATGGTTCTGCCCCGCTCCTTCTCTATGGATACGGCAGCTACGGAATTTCCGTACCCGTCAATTTCAGTTCGAACCGGCTCAGCTTGCTGGACCGTGGTGTGATCTACGCGATTGCGCACATTCGAGGTGGCGGCGAACTCGGAAAGCCGTGGCACGACGCCGGCCGCATGAAAAACAAGAGCAACACGTTCACGGACTCCATCGCCGCGGCCGAACACCTCATCGCGCAGCGCTACACAGCGCCGAAAAGGCTCGTCATTCAAGGAGGCAGCGCCGGCGGTCTTTTGCTGGGCGCCGTGACAAACTTGCGCCCCGATCTTTTTCGGATTGTCATCAGCCAGGTTCCCTTCGTCGACGTTTTGAACACCATGCTCGACGCGTCGCTTCCGCTGACCGTGGGCGAATATGAGGAATGGGGCAATCCGCAAATCGCGGAAGATTATTTCTCCATGAAGTCGTATTGTCCTTACACCAACCTGGGGCGCAAGGCTTATCCTGCGATACTGGCGAGAACGGGACTGAACGACAGTCAGGTGATGTATTGGGAACCGGCGAAATACGTCGCGAAAATGCGCACGTTGAAAACCGACGCGAATCCGTTGCTGCTGAAAGTCAATATGGGTGCGGGACACGGCGGCGCTTCCGGCCGCTATGATTATTTGCGAGAGATTGCTCTGGATTATGCTTTCTTGCTGACGCAACTGGGCTTCAAGGAATGAGCCGGAAGTTGCCTTCTTACAAATGAGCGAGCCCACAACACCGCTGATGCAGCAGTATCACGCCATCAAGGCGCGCTATCCGCACGCGCTGCTGCTCTTCCGCCTCGGCGACTTCTACGAACTTTTCTACGAAGATGCGATCACCGCCGCGCGCGAACTGCAAATCACGCTCACTTCGCGCAACCGCGAAAAGGGGCAGCCCATTCCCATGTGCGGAGTTCCCTACCACGCCGCGGAAGGCTACCTCGCGCGGCTGATTCGTAGCGGATTCAAAATCGCGATTTGCGATCAGATGGAGCAGCCCGGACCCGGCAAGAAGCTGGTCCGCCGCGAAGTCGTGCGCGTCCTCACGCCGGGTACCGCAACGGACGGCGCGCTCCTCGACGCTCGCGAAAACAGTTATCTCGCGTCCGTCGCCAAACATGCGTCGGGTTCACCCATCGGACTTGCGTTCGTCGATCTCTCCACTGGTGAATTTCAAGCCACCGAGTTCTCCGGCAGTGGCGCCGATGACGATCTGCGCGACGAGCTTCAGTTGCTGCGCCCAAGGGAAACTTTGCTTCCCCGGCCACAGCAACTCTTCGAAACGGCGAAGACATCGCTCCTCGAAGGTGTTGGCGGAGTGGAATCGCGCCTCGAAGATTGGATCTTTCAGCGTGACTATGCCGAGCGCATCCTGCGTGAGCAGTTCGGCGTCGCCGAACTTACGGGCTTCGGGCTTGACGATCACTCGCAGGCGTTGGCAGCCGCCGGCGCTATCGTCCACTATCTACGCGAAAACGCCGCGCGCGGAGACCGCTCCGTTCCCTCAAATGAAAGCGTGGACGCGTCGGGCATCGAAGCACTGCGGCATCTCGACCGCGTCCGCTATTACGAGCAGCACGATGCCCTTGTGCTCGATCCAGTAAGTGTCCGCAATCTCGAACTGTTGACTCCTATTTTCACTGAAGAATCCGGCCGCACTAGCGCTCCCACGACTCTTATCGCGGCGCTGGACGTCACCGTCACGGGCATGGGTGCGCGGCTCTTGCGTTCGTGGGTTCTTCGACCGCTCATCGAGAGTGAGGCCATCGAGGCTCGACTCGGGGCGGTCGCACACCTCGTCCAGCAAACTGTTGTTCGCGGCGAAATCCGCAAGGAACTAAAAGGCATCCTGGACCTCGAGCGGCTGACCAGCCGCATTACCCTTGGGCTTGCGACTCCGCGGGAACTCGCGGCGCTGCGTAAGTCTCTTGTACAGCTCCCGGTGCTCAGAAATTTCCTCACGCCGCCACCCGTCGGAGGCAGCGAGCTTCTAAGGCATCTGCACCAGGAAATCGACGAACTGGCCGACGTTCGCGAGCGGCTGGAACGCGCCATCGCCGACGAGCCCCCCGCCCTGGCCACCGATCCGGGGATGATTCGCAGTGGTTACCACGCGGAGCTGGACGAATTGCGCAACCTCAGCCAGCACAGCAAACAGATCATCGCGGCGATGGAAGAGCGCGAGCGCAAACGCACCAACATCAACTCGCTGAAGATTCGCTTCAATCAGATTTTTGGCTATTACATTGAAATCTCGAAACCAAACCTGCATCTTGCTCCGGCGGACTACGAACGCAAGCAAACGCTGGTGAACGCCGAACGGTTTACTTCCACCGAGCTGAAAGAATACGAGAGGAAAATCCTCGCCGCTGATGAACGCATTTTGGAAATTGAGCGGCAACTTTTTATCGATGTGCGTTCGTCGGTGGCCGCTAAAGCCGCGCGCCTGCGCCGCACCGCCGCAGCCGTCGCGCAGATGGACGTGCTCACAGCGTTCGCAAAACTGGCGGCTGATCGCGGCTATGCACGCCCGGAGTTTAATTCCACCGGCGAACTCCTGATCATCGGCGGCCGTCATCCGGTGATTGAAGAACTGCTTCGCCAAAAGGGTGAGCGCTTTGTTCCCAACGACCTTTGCTTCGAGCCCGGCCGGCAGCAATTGCTCTTAATTACTGGGCCCAACATGGGCGGCAAGTCAACGTATCTGCGCCAGTCCGCGCTGATTGTGCTGATGGCGCAGATGGGCTCCTTCGTTCCCGCGCGGCAGGCGAAGCTGCCGATCACCGACCGCATCTTCACGCGCATCGGCGCCAGCGACAATCTGGCGCGAGGGCGCTCAACTTTTCTCGTGGAAATGAGCGAAGTCGCCGCTATTTTGAATCACGCCACTCCCGCGAGTCTGGTGCTGCTTGATGAAGTCGGCCGCGGCACCGCCACGTTTGATGGGCTGTCCATCGCCTGGGCCGTCGTCGAACATCTACAGAAGCACACGCGCGCGCGGACGCTTTTCGCCACGCATTATCATGAGCTGACGGAGCTGGGCGATCTGCTCCCGGCGGTGAAGAATGTTCACGTGTCGGTGAAAGAAACGCCCAGCGAGATTATTTTCCTGCGCCGCGTCGAGCCTGGCAGCGCGGACAAAAGCTATGGCATTGAAGTGGCCCGTCTCGCTGGCCTTCCTCGTAGCGTGATTGAACGCGCCCGTGAAGTTTTGAAGCGGCATGAGCAGAGGGAGCACGAGCTTAGCGAAACGCTTTCCCCGGGCGCTTCCGACATGGCGCACAAGAACGGCAATCAGCAGGTGCTTTTCACCGCTCTCGACCGCGAGGTTCTGGAAAAGCTGCGCGGTGCCGACCTCGATCAGCTCAAGCCGATCGACGCCCTCAATCTCCTTTCCGAACTAAAGAAACAAATTTCATAACGTAATCCAACTCACGGCGCTGAAATGTTAAGGTAACCGTATGAAGGGAAGGCGCGTCACGTTTTCGATCGCAGTATTTCTGGCGTTCGTTTTTGTTAACGCCGCCGAGGCTCAACGGCCGGCGTCCAAGTCGCCGCAGAGATATCCTCTTTGGGACTTCGATGAGAATGGCTGCCGCGCGAAGGGGCGTTTGCAAGACCTGGATTATTGCGCATCGCATCTGATGGAGCGGATCATCAAGGACGGAAAAGGCGCGATTCCCGTGCTCATTTCGCAACTTCGAGAGACACGCGTCACCCCAAGACCAATTTACGACTACTCGGCCCTGACGACGTCAGGCGACATTGCCTATTTCATCCTGAACGATCTCTTTACTGATGCCGATTGGAAGGCCTTCAACATGCCGGGGTTGGAGGCGCTCTACGACAAGGACTGTCACAGCTACGCGGAGGATTGCTGGCGGACGTTCTTGAAGAAGCACGGAAGAAAATTCGTTCAAGATCGGTGGATGGCCGCGTGGAACAAGAACAAAGATTGCATCTACTGGGACGACAAGGCCCGCTGTTATCGCCTGTCCTCGCAACCGAAACAGAACAAGTTGCCTGAAAAGCATTGAGACATCGACACATGCTCGTGCTTGGCCTAATGTCGGGCACATCCGCTGATGCCATTGACGTGGCGCTGGCGCGCATCTCCGGCGCGCCGCCAAGCCTGAACGCCAAGCTGCTTGGCCACACGTCCGTCAAGTTTCCCCGCGCGCTTCGGGCAGAAATTCTTCGGGTCGCCGAACAGCAGGCCATCTCTGCGGGCCAACTAAGTCAGTTGAATTTTCGTTTGGGAGGGCTCTTCGCTGACGCCGTCCTGGCCGCGTGCCGCAAGTTCAAGGTTTCACTCAAAAGAATTGCGCTCATTGGGAGCCATGGCCAGACCATCTTTCATCAAGGGCGCTCCGTTCCGTATTTCGGTTCGCCAACGACATCGACGCTTCAGATTGGCGAGCCATCCGTGATCGCCGCACGCGCGGGAATCACAACAATCGGCGATTTTCGTCCCGCTGACATGGCACTCGGCGGCCAGGGCGCTCCGCTCGTGCCTTTTGCCGATTACGCGCTCTATCGCCATCCGAAACTCGGCCGCGTTTCGCTGAATATCGGCGGAATCGCCAACATCACCGTTATTCCGGCAGGAGCGCAGCCCGAACAGGTGTTCGCATTCGACACTGGTCCCGGCAACATGCTGATTGATGGTCTTGTCCAGCATTTCACACGCGGCCGCCAGAGTTTCGACGAAGATGCGCGGCTCGCAAAGAGTGGCCGTATCAACCACTTCCTAATTCACAGGCTTTTGCGTGATCCGTACCTAAAGAAGGCACCGCCCAAATCCACCGGCCGCGAGTACTACGGTTCGGCCTATGTGCAAGATCTTGTCGCCCTTTGCCGGCGCAATAAAATCAGGTCAAGCGACCTCATTTACACTGCGACCGCGTTCACAGCACTTTCGATCATCAACGCGCTTCATCGCTTTGTATTTCCGAAGCACAAGGTCGACGAGATCATCATCTCTGGTGGCGGAGCTCACAATCCTCTCATCTTCGAGCAACTCATTGCATTTGCAATGTCCGGTGCCGATCCACTCGAATATTACTCAGAGCCAAGAAAGCTTGTCATAGCAATGCGCGTACCCGCTCGCTCCAAGACTGCTCGACCTGAAACAACTGAGTCTTTACCAGAGCATTCGCTGATCTCGGTTGTGCCTTCTTCGCAACTCGGGGTTCCTGAAGACGCCAAGGAAGCTTTCGCTTTTGCGTTGCTAGCCTACGAGACATTTCACCAGCGTCCCGCGAACCTTCCCTCCGCAACCGGCGCGCGCGGTCCCGCAATCCTCGGTAAAATATCCCATGCTCCGCCGCGCTAACGGCACTCGTTCGAGGCCACTGCTTCATTACTTCCTTACTTCATAGCATCGTTCTGCCTCTTTTCGTGTTCCCATTCATCTCACAGCGATCCCTTTTTACTGACGTTCCTCATCGAATCCAGCCCACCAATCTCGACCCGCGCTTTGCCACTGATTCGCAATCGCAGCGCGTCGATGGACTCCTGTTATAGCAACGTGAAAATGTCACCTTAATGGCCCGATGAAAGTGTCACCCCCTTGTTAGTGCGCATGATGAAGCTTGCTGTCTCCGTAGTAGATCTCGATGCTTCCTCGAAGGGATTCGCAGAGCTGCACCTTGGCACCGGCGAAGCTGAAGCGTTTTGGTTGGGGCGGGATTTGGAAACGGCGGCCGTCCCACTGCACGACGTTGTCATTGCTGACGATGCGCTCGTGGACGAAGCAGCAGATGCGGCTGAGATCTTTGGGGGCCGTGCGCCAAGCCTTTTCCGTTTCTCGGGGAGCGCGGCCGAAGCGGCGGTTGTAGTCGGGCAGGAAGCGGCGCAGGACATCGTTGGCGGCGGCTAGATCGGCGGCGCCGAGGAGGCGGAGTTCACTGGTAAGGCGGTCTTGAAAAGTGCCCCACAAGCGCTCGATGCGGCCCTTGGCCTGAGGGCTGTTGGCAGGAATGTAGGTGACGCCGAGTTGCGCAAGAGCGCGACCAAACTGGGTAGGTTGGCGTTTCCCCGCAAGTTGTTCTTCGACCGTCCAGTGGTCGTCGTTACGTAGGAAGACGCCGTGCTTGTCCCCATAGAAACTGAGGGGGACGCCGTAGCGGCGCAGCAAGTGGCGCAGCAGGTGGAAATACCCGCGAGCATCCTCGGTGGGAAAGAACTCAGCAACGGGAACCTTGCGGGTGGCGTCGTCCAGGAAGCCGAGGAGGGTGAGTTGTGGGCCGCGATCTTCGAGCCAGCGATGAAGGCTGCCATCGAGGAGGAGCATTTCGCCCTCCCGAGCGCGGCAAAGACGTCGCTGGCGGTGCGTAGGAGCGCGCCGTTTCTTGGGGGAACCGAGACCGTTCTGGCGGAGCAGACGGCGGAGAGTCTCCCGACCGAGTGAGTAACCTTCCACCTCGCGAAGCTTCTCGCAGAGATGATGATCGTTGAAACCGACATAGCGGGTGCGAGCGAGATGCAGGATACGGTCGCGCATACGCACCGGAAGGCGGCGCGGGCTAGGCCGGCCGCGACTGGCGTGTGCCAGAGCCGCCTCCCCGTCTTCGCGCAGACGTTTCTTCAAGCGCTTGATCTGGCGCACGCTCAAGCAGAGCAGCTCGGCGGCTCTGGCACACGCCACCTCTCCCTTGATACATGCTGAAATCACCGCCACTCGTTGCAACTCTTTCTGACTCAATGAGAATGTCTCCCTGTTCATGGGGTGACATTTTCACCTGGCCATTAAGGGGTGACAGAATTATTGGGCTAAGACACGCGTCGATGGACTCCTGTTCAGCGGCTTGCTTGAGCGCGACAATCAGATGAATTTCCGCGGCGACCTCGCCGAATCTTAGGAAACGCCGAATCTGGTCACTTATGTGTTCCACCTGCATCGTGGTGTTTGCTTCCACGATGGCCGCCCGCTCACTTCGGCTGACGTGAAAAGCACGCTCGACTTCATCGCCAATCCCGCAAACAAATCGCCCAAGCGCGGCGCCCTTCTCCTGCTGTCGTCCATTGAAACTCCCGATGCCGCTACTGTGATCATGCACCTCACCGAACCGTACGCTTCTTTTCCAGTGAATCTGATTGGCACGGCCATCGGCATCATTCCCGCCAATGCCGGTGCGGACTTTTCGCGTCATCCCATTGGCTCCGGCCCGTTTCGCTTCGTTCAGCAGTCGCAGGACGAGGAAGTGCTCGTGGAAGGCAATCCGGCATACTTTCGAGGCACACCGTTGCTAAGTCGCGTCCGCTTTCGAGTTGTCCCGGAGGCTGTCGTTCGCGCCCTCGAACTTCGCAAAGGCTCTGCCGATCTGGAGATGAGAGTACTGCCGCCGGACCACTGGGCATCCGAAAGGAATGTAGCGCAGTATTCGTACGATCCCGCGCGCCGCGCAAGTTCCTGATGCTGCGGCTTCCTGCGCAAGCAGGACGGCGTGCGTTTGCATCTCACGTTGAAGTGCTCTACGGAGGAGCAAGCGCGCATTATTGGCGCCGCGCTTCAGGAGCAATGGCGTGGCGTCGGCATTCAACTGGAAGTCCGGCCGCTCGAACTCGCAACACTATTCGCTGACGTCGCCAAAGGGAATTTTCAGATGACCCACCAGCGCTGGGTCGGCAACACTGATCCCGACTTTTTTGAATATGCTTTCTCGTCGAAGCGCTTTCCGCCGGACGGAGCCAATCGCGGACACTACCGCAGCGCGCGGATCGACGCGCTGACGGATCAGATTCGCTTGGAAATGAATCAGGAAAAAAGGCAAGCTCTATGCAGTGAAGTTCAGAAAATTCTAGCGAAAGATCTTCCCCACCTGCCGATGTGGTTCAATGACCTTGTTTCCGTCCACCGCCGCTCGTTCGGCGCGCTCAATCTTCCCTCGACTGGTAACTACAATTTCCTCACCACCCTTCAAGCTACGGAAAAATAGCAGATCAGAACTGTCATCCTGAGACCATCCGATAAGGATGGGCGAAGGATCTCAACTTGTACAGAATTCTCGAATGCAATTCTCGAATGCAAATTCTCGAATGCAAACTTGTGCGCTACTCGAGCGCCTTTTCGATTTCCGCCACCGGGATGGCCCCTTCCCGGCCAACCCTCCAGGTGTCGCCCGTCAATTCCACGATGGTCGAGGCCAGCGTCCCGCCGGTTTCACCGGTATCCAAAACGAGCGGCACGCGCGTCCCAAGCTGCTTCATCACCTGGTCCGCGTTCGAGCACGACGGAAAGCCGGAAATGTTAGCGCTGGTTCCCGTCACTGGACCCTCGAATTCATCGATCAAGCGCCGCACCAAGGTGCTATTTGGCCAGCGCAATGCGACACGCCCCGTGCCCGCCGTCACCTTCAGGGGGATGCGCTGCGCCGCGTTCACGACCAGCGTCAACCCTCCCGGCCAGAACGCCTGCGCCAGCCTCAAGAACTTCCGCGGCGCTTCCCGCGCGAGCAAAATGGCTTGTTCGATCGAGTTTACGAGGATGGGCAGCGCTCTGGTCTCCGGGCGCCCCTTCACACGATAAATTTCATCTACCGCAGCTAAATTGAACGGATCGGCCGCCAGCCCATAGAAAGTGTCCGTGGGGATGGCAATCACACTTCCGCGCGTTATAAAGTCCGCCGCATAACGCAGCAGGTCCGCCTCAGGGGACTGTGCATTGACTCGCAGCAGTTCAGCTGGCAATTTTTTGGCCTTTGGCGAAGTCGTGACGCCACCCTGCAGCGCCCCGCCGGTGCTGCCCTTATTTGGGCGACGCTACCACACCCCTTTAAGCCACGCAATATCAGTCTGCTGCCTCCAGAGATTTCGAAGTGTGCATGTTCTCTTGCGCTAGGAGCGCATTGACCCAGTCTGCGCCTGGACCTACAATTGCCGCCATCGGGTTACTCCCCTTGCTCAAGAGCCTTCTTAGCGGCCATCCATTTCCGCGGGGAACCCTTTGTGCCTTTGTCGGGTTTGCGTTCATCGCCCTCTACTATCGCCATGCATGGCGCAAGCTCGTAAAAGTTGCACAAGCGCCAAGCGAACCTGTTCGCTCGGAATTTCCTGACAGCCAGTCCTGGCCGGAGCTTCGCTACTTGCAAATCGGAGCGGCTTTATCCGTAGCAGTTTTTGTCCTGGCTGGGGCCGCGGACATGGGAAAGGAATGGTTGGATCAGCTTCGCGGCGCTCTCCTCGGTTTCTGTGGCGCTATAATGGTTGGCATACTCGGGTTCGGATTTGTTTCTTTGATGAATCTGTGGAAGGAATTGATTTTGCAACTGAGGAAAGCCAGTGTCGGTTCTCTGCTAGTCTCCATCCCACTGGCTATCCTATGGCTGGCAATGGGATTTGGAGTGCTCATAGGTGCGGGAATGGTGGCAGACAGATTTGCTCATTACATCGGAGCGCTTCTCAGGCCATTGCTGTGGCTTGTGATTACCCTACTTTTCTGGGGAGTCTGGAGAGGTCGTAGCCGCGCTCTCTTGGTATTACGGCTGATTTTGATGCTTTCTTTTTCTGCGATTATCCTGTCTGCGGCAGTTTTCATGTGTTGGTGGGTATCTTCTGAAACGGCGTCAGTGTTGGTCTTTTTCCTCGCTGTGATTGCTTCCCTCAACGTTTTGTTCTACTCGCGCTTTGTGCGCGATACCGCCTTGAAGGACAATTTGGTAGACACTCGAATCTGAGTTGTCCAGGCTTTCCGGCGCCAAACTAGCGAGTCACCGCACATGACGAGACAGTTGGTTTCTCTGGCAGGAAATTTGCTACGCTCGACGGTGATGGCAACGGCAGGCAAACCCGCTCGTACCGCTCGCGCAGCTGTCGAGGCTGCGCTTCTGACCAGCCGCGACAATCGCTGGCTCAAGGAGTTCCGCGTCGCCCTGCGCGGTGGCCTGCCCACTGAGAGCGGCTTCGTCGGCGTCGAAGGGGTGCGGCTCGTCGAGGAAGCGCTCCGTTCCGGCTGCCGCATGCAAGCCGTGCTCTTCAGCGAATCCGGCGAACGCCACCACGGACGTCTCTCTTCGTTGATCGATCGGCCTGAGATGGCTTTCCCGGTCCTACGCACTACCGACCGCCTCTTTGAAGGCCTTGCCGACACCGAGCACCCGCAAGGCGTCGCCGCGCTGGTTCATCCTCGTGAGACTTCGTTCGATGATTTCGTACGCGCGCCGCTTTCTGCTTGCGCGCCCCTGCTCGTCGTGCTGGCCGGCGTCCAGGATCCCGGCAACGTGGGCACGATCCTGCGCACTGCTGCCGCTTTCGGCGGCACTGGCGCCGCTACCGTCGCTTCCGGCATCAGCGGCACCGCAAATCCCTTCTCTCCGAAAGCGCTGCGTGCTTCCGCGGGCGCTGCTCTGCATCTTCCGATCCTCGCGGGCATGTCGCTTTCAATTCTCCTCGCGCAACTGAAGGTCGCTGGCGTTCGCGCGCTCGCTTCCAGCGTTCACGAACCGCGCGACGGCGAGCAGCCTCTCCTCGCTCCTTGGGAAGTCGATTGGTGCCAGTCCGTGGCCCTCCTCGTCGGCAACGAGGGCGCCGGCCTTCCCGAAGAAATCGAGTGCCGCGCCGACGCGCGCATTCGCATTCCCATGGCCAGCGGCGTCGAATCTTTGAATGCTGCAGCCGCCGCGGCCGTCGTTTTCTATGAAGCTGCTCGTCAAAGGAACTCTGTGCCGTCGTCGCACATCCAAAAATAACGTGAGCCTCTTCTCAAAATTGCCGCCACCGGCCCCCGAGCCCGACGTTCCCGCCACCAACCAGCCGCTCGCCGAACGCATGCGCCCGCGCACGCTCGATGAATTCATCGGCCAGGAAAAGCTTCTCGGTCCCGGCAAGTCGCTTCGCGTTCAGATCGAAAACGACAATCTGGGCTCCATGCTCTTCTGGGGACCGCCCGGCTGCGGTAAAACCACGCTCGCGCGACTCATCGCGCGTCTGACCAGCTCCGAGTTCGTTTCCTTCAGCGCCGTTCTCGCGGGCATCAAGGAAATCAAGGAAGTCATGGCCGTCGCCGAACACAAATCCCGCTCCGGCCATCGCACCATCGTCTTCGTTGACGAAGTGCACCGCTTCAATAAAGCCCAGCAGGATGCCTTTCTCCCTCATGTCGAAGCCGGCCACATCATCTTCATCGGCGCGACCACCGAGAATCCTTCCTTCGAGGTCATCTCCCCGCTGCTCTCCCGCACCAAAGTCTACGTCCTCGATCCCCTCACCACCCCACAAATCGCCGAGCTTCTCCGCCGCGCCCTGAACGACAAAGAACACGGCTTCGGGAATGAATCGGTCAACGTTCCCGACGACATCCTCTTCCGCATCGCCTCCTTCGCGAATGGCGACGCCCGCGCCGCTTACAACACCCTAGAGCTAGCCGTCCGAAGTGCGGCCTCGAACGAAACTGGCACGCGCGTCATCACCCCGGAACTCCTCGAAGACGTCCTGCAAAGGAAATTCCTCCGCTACGACAAAGCCGGCGAAGAACATTTCAACCTGATCTCCGCGCTGCACAAATCCGTCCGCAACTCCGATCCCGACGCGGCTCTCTACTGGCTCGCGCGCATGCTCGAATCCGGCGAAGATCCGCTCTATCTCGCGCGCCGCATGGTGCGCATGGCCAGTGAAGACATCGGCCTTGCCGAGCCCGGCGCTCTCGCCGTCACCCTTGCCGCCAAGGACGCTTTCGATTTCCTCGGCGCGCCCGAAGGCCATCTCGCCCTCGCCCAAGCCGCTGTGTACCTCTCGCTCGCGCCAAAATCCAACGCCGTTTACACCGCCTACGGCGAAGTCATCGACGACGTTCACAAAACTGAAGCCGAGCCTGTGCCTCTCCACATCCGCAATGCCGTCACCGGCCTCATGAAAAACATCGGCTACGGCCAAGGCTACAAATACGCCCACAATTTCGATGATAAAGTCACCGACATGACCTGCCTCCCCGACAATCTCGCCGGCCGCACCTACTACAAGCCCACCGACCAGGGTTTCGAGCAGCGCCTCCGCACTCGCCTCGACGAAATTCGCAAGATAAAATCCAAATCGGTTCCGGTTCCTGAGGTGCGTCCATGAAATCGTTCTGTCTATTGTCGGCGTGTCTTGCGTTGTGTCTTTATTCTTCAGCGCAGAAAAAGGATGAACGCCCCAAGATCACCGGAATCGATAACGTCGTCATAAACGTTTCTGACCTGAAGGCGGCCCAAGATTTCTACGCCACCAGGCTGGGGCTCAATGAAAATGGCGGAGGATGCGATGACCAGCGTATCCGGAACTGCTTCACAGTCAATTGGGTTACGGGACAGCGCGTCATCTTGAAGACCTCCACCTCGTGCCCGCAAACCGACTGCCTTGATGAAGTGGTTTTCCGGACCATCGATGCTCGCAGGCTCCGAGGCTTTCTCGCTGCGCATGGTGTGACTGTCGGCCCATTACAAAAGTACGACAACATTTCCCTTTCGTTTCAGATTCAAGATCCAGAGGGTCATCGCGTAGGCTTCAGGCAACAGGTTGGAATTCCCATCGACGACCCAGGTCCGGGGATCGAGGTCAGTTACGGACGAATCATCCACGCGGGATTCGTCGTCCACGATCGTGCCGCCGCGAACCATTTTTACAAGGACATCCTCGGTTTCCGTCCTTACTGGCACGGCGGCATGAAAGACGACAAGGACGACTGGGTCGCCATGCAAGTCCCCGATGGCACAGACTGGGTAGAATACATGCTGAACATTTCGTCCAACGCTGACCACCATACGCTTGGCGTAATGAACCACATTGCACTCGGCGTTAAAGACATTCATGCCACCCGGCAGCAACTCATCAAGAACGGTTGGAAACCAGGCGAAGAGCCGCAGATGGGCCGCGACGGCAAATGGCAGCTCAACCTCTACGACCCCGATGACACGCGTGTCGAGTTCATGGAATTCACTCCGGTACAAAAGCCCTGCTGCTCCGAATTCACTGGTCCCCACCCCGGACCCAAACAATGACCTGTCCCTGTTCCCTCAGTCGATATCGCTGGCTCCGGCGTCTTTGTTCTCTCGTGTGCGCGGTCGTGGGCTGCTGCTCCCTGCCGCCCGCTAAAGCCCAAAATATCGACAAGCCGCTGCAATCCATCGACGAAGAAATCACCGCCTTCGCCTACGCCCCCGACGGCCGCATCGTCTATTCCGTCTATCGCCATTTCAAAACCAAGGAATACGACCTCGAGCACGACGACATCTGGCTGCAGGACGCAGGCGGCAAGCGCCGTCGCCTCCTCGAAGGTCAAAAGTTCACTCGCGGCAACCGCCCATTCAGCTATATCGTCAACTCCTTCCGTTGGTCGCCCAACGGCCGCCTGATTCTCGTCGAACTTCTCACCACTACCGTCGTCGACGATTCCGGCAAAGCCGAAGACTCCTTCCAGACCATGCTCTTCGATGATTCCGGCCACGAAATCCGCATCAACAAAGGCGACAACGTGATTCTCGACGCCGCCAACCCCGCCTGGCTTCTCGACAATGCCTCCATCGCCTTTCTCTCCGAAGCCGTGAAGCCGCGCCAGCTCTTTTCCTTGAAATTCACGCGTCCCGCGACCGGCTCTTTTCCTTCTGCTTATGAAGGCCGCACCTTTCGCGACATCGCTTGGTTGCCCGGTGCGAACTCCGCCATCGCCGTTGAACAAAATCGCAGCATCACCGGCCCGCCTCGCCTGCAGCGCCTTGATCTGCTCAGCGATGACGACAAGGAATTGGCAACGCTCGAAAACTACGAAGGCAGCCTGAGCGTTTCCCCCAGCGGCAAGCGAGTCGCCTACTTCCTTGACAAAGAGATTCTCGAGATTCGCGATCTCGCGTCTCTCAATCGCGTAGCCCGTGTTCGCATCGGACTTGGCGTCTTTCGCTGGGCGCCCGACGAATCGCGCATTCTCCTCAAGCGCGCCATCGAAAAAAAATCCGGCGATCTCGTCTGGATCGATCTTCCGCCCCTCGCCGCTTCAGCGGGACGCGACGTTCCCGTCTCGGAGCCTCAGCCCATCCCTCTCCTTCACGGCATTAGCTTTCGCGATTTCGCCATCTCTCCCGACGGCCGCTCCCTCGCCGTGGTCATTACCGGCAAACGCAGCCTCCTCGTCTTCCCGCTTCCCCGCTGACTTTCCGTCGGTTCTTCTCTGTGTCCACCGCGTCTCCTCTCCTCTTCCTCTGCGTTAAGACCTTTCCTTTCTTTTTCTAAAATACAAAACCCGCGCAAAAACGCCGCGGGCCACCTCTATTTGCGAATTGTTACTCCTCTATCGCGTCAGCGCACTCGCTCTCCTTCGATGTTCCACCAAAATGCAAGCATCCTCAACCACCACCAGCTCCGCTGCTCTTGCCATTGCCGCCGCCTCTTCATTCTCAATTCCCATTTGCATCCAAACCACTTTCGCGCCAACGCGAATCGCGCTCTCCACCACCGGCGGCACTTCCTCCGCCCGCCGGAACACGTTCACAATCTCAATTTTCTCGGGAACATCTTCCAGCCGCGGGTAACTCTTCTCTCCCAGCACTTCAGTCTCATTCGGATTCACCGGAATAATCCGGTATCCCTTGCCCTGCATATATTCCGTCACGCCAAAGCTCGGGCGCATCGGATTCGAGGATAATCCGACCACCGCGATAGTCTTGTATTTTTTAAGGATTTCCAGAATCGTGTCGGTGCCAGGTTGTCTGGAAAAGTCTGCGCCATCCGGGACCAAGATTCTCATCGCGCCGCGAGTTCGCCTTCACCGGCGCGCTTCAAGATCACTCGCGCCATGGCCGCCAAACATTTCTCGTTTTCTTCCGCTGTCCCTATCGAAATGCGCATCGCTTCCGGAAAGCCCATCCACCCCAGCGGCCGCACGATCACGCCCATCTGCAACAGGTCATCGCTCAGCGCTTTCGCATCCGGGCCCACCACCATAAACACGAAATTCGCCTCGCTCGGCACCGGCCGGAATCCGAGTTTCGCCAGTCCCTCGCTCAACCGTTTTCGCTCCACCGCATTCGTTTCGATGCACCGCGTCACGTGCTCTTTGTCATCCAGCGCCGCAAGCGCGCCTGCCTGCGCCACTCCCGATGTGTTGAATGGCGTTCGCAATTTATTCATGGCGGAAAGCAACTCTGGCCGCCCGATGGCATAGCCGATCCGCAATCCCGCCAGCCCATACACCTTAGAGAAAGTCCGGAGGATCAATAAGTTTTTTCTTTTGCGATACGCCTCGACCGAATCGCGCAATCCCATGCTCACCGCATAATGGATGTACGCTTCATCCAGCACCACCAGCACGCCATCCGGAACCGCCGCGAGAAACACGTCAAATTCTTCTCGCCCAAACGCGCTGCTCGTCGGATTGTTCGGATTCGCCAGATAGACCAGGCCCGTTTTCGGCGTGATGGCCTTCGCCATAGCCTTCAAATCAAACGCAAAATCCCGCTGCGCGACGTGCACCAGCTCCGCACCGCTCGCGCGAATCGCCACCGAAAACGGGGCGTACGTTCCTTCGGAGGTCAGTCCCTGCAAACCGGGGCGCAACAAGACCCGCGCCGCCAAGTCAATCAGTTCGCTCGATCCCAGCCCGATAAAGAGTTCTTGCGGCGAAACTCCGTGCCGCTCCGCCAGTGTTTGCCGCAACGCATGCGTCCCGCCGTCAGGGTAACGGTGCGATTCCCCTAGCACCGCCCGCGCCGCCGCCATGGCCATCGGCGATGGCCCCAGGGGGTTCTCATTCGAAGCGAGCTTCACCGCATGAATCTTCAGCTCCCGCTCCACTTCTTCAATTGGTTTTCCCGGAACGTACACCGGCAGCCCGCGCAGGTAATCCGGAATGAGGTCTTCAATCGTCCGCGTCATCTGTTCCAGTTTACTTCCTCCACTGTCTCACCGCCAATCGCCCCTCCCCTCCCGGTAGCCATTTTCTAACTCTCAAAGAATAGCCGCGCGAGTTGTAGGGGCGCGCTTTCAGCGTCCCCTCTTTGTAGTGGGCCGGTCTTTCGCGTTTTTTGCGTTCCGATCCTGACCGGAAAGACCGGTTCATTTGACTTTTTCTGCGCAAGGTGGGCGAAGCCCGCCAATGTCCCGCTCTCCTCCTTTACCACCTTTATCTCCTTAACTTCCTTTACCTCATTTACTTCCCTTCAGAGGCTCTTCAATTTCGCCACTTCCCGCACCGTCAGCGCTCGATATTTACCCGGCGCCACATCCAAAACCAGCGGCCCCAATTGCACGCGCTTGATTTTCTCCACCAGAAATCCCACGCTCTGAAACATCCGCCGGATCTGCCGATTCCGCCCCTCGATCAGAATGACTTCATACCAGGGATTCGCCCCATCCTCCGCCAGCCGGATTTTCGCAGGCGACGTCTTGACGCGCTCTCCATCTTCCAACTCAATCGTGACTCCCGCCCGCAACTGCGCCAGCGCGCGCTCGTCCGGCTTCCCGCTGATTTTTACCAGATACGTCTTCGGCGCATGGGAACCAGCTTTCATCAATTTCTGCGCCAGCGCTCCATCGTTAGTCATCAGCAGCAAGCCTTCGCTGGCGTAGTCCAGCCGCCCCACCGGATACAGCCGCTCCGAACAATTCTTCATCAACGCCATCACCGTAGGCCGCCCCTCCGGATCGCGCACGGTAGTCACATAACCTTTCGGCTTGTGCAGCATGAAGTAGAGCAACCGCTCCCGCTTCTTAAGTGGCACCCCGTCCACACAAATCACTTCCCGTTCCGGATCAGCCTTAGTCCCCTGCTCCGTGACCACTTTTCCGTTCAGCGTCACCCGTCCCGCGGCAATAATCTCTTCCGCCCCGCGCCGCGACGCAATCCCGCAAGCCGCCATGATTTTTTGCAGTCGTTCCGAAGCCATTTAGATAGGTTCTTCCTTGGGAGTGCGGGAGCTCGCTCCCGCTTTTCCGTCGGCCAAGACGTTTGTACGCGCAACCGAGAGCCTCAGTCGCAAGAAAAGCGGCGGCGATCCGCAGCACTCCAAGAAACGTCGCTCTTTAGACAGGTGCTTTTCTCTCTCTTCTCTGCGTCCTCTGTGTCTCCTCTTCTCCTCCTCTGCGTTAAATCCTTTTCTTCTCTTTCTTCATCTTGACTCTCTCTGCGTTTCCAGCGACCTCAAACTTCTTCAACTTCTCCGCTTCCTTCTGTTCAATCATCCGGTATCTCCCCCGCGGAATCCCCTCCACGGTGAGCGGCCCCAACCCAATACGCTTCAATTTCTCCAGCGGATGCTTCTCCTTGAACAACGTCCGCCGCAACTCTTCCTTCTTCGTATCCCGCATGCGCACTTCATACCAATAATTCGTCGCCCGTCCGCGCGTCGCGTCCGGCTGTCGCACTGTCTGCATACGCACGCCAATCTCTTTGCCCAGCCGCTCCAGGTCCGCCAGCGTCAGCATCCCCTTCACCTTCACCTGATAGACCTGCTCCACGTGCGCCCAATGTTTCAGCAGGTCCGCCGCTAGGTCGCCGTCATTTGTCAAAAACACCAGCCCCGACGTCGCATACTCCAGGTTCCCCACCGGAAACACTCTCTCGGGCAATCCCCGCAAACAATTCCGCAGCGTCTTGCGCCCTTCCGGGTCCGCCATCGCCGACACCACTTCCGGCGGCTTGTTCAAGATAATGTAAACGCGGCGCCCTTCCTTCGCCTCAACGACTCTCCCCGCCGCCTCAATCCGGTCTTTCGCCGCGTCCGCCTTCGTCCCCAGCTCCCGCACCACGTGCCCATTCACGCGCACCTGTCCGCTGGTGATCAGCAACTCCGCATGCCTTCGCGAAGCAATCCCCGCCCGCGCAATAATCTTCTGCAGTCTTTCTTCCATTTCTTCTTTCTTATCTTTTCCGTGTCTTTACTCTTGATTCTCGGTTTTATGCAGTGGCGGACTTCAGTCCGTCAGTCTTTGCTTCTCGTTTCGATGTGGGGCGGGGCTTGCATCGCCCGTCTCATTGAGGCTCTCGTCTTAAATCTTAGCCACCCTGCTACGCGGCTTTCGCATATCGACGTAGACCGCCCCGATCGACGTGTAATAGAAGCAGTTGACCGGCCCAATAACCAACCACACGAGCGCCGAATCGGGTATCGGCAACTCGCCCCCCGCAACGGCCAAGATGTACACGAAATATCCTGGACAAATTGCAAGAGACGCCCATGACATCCAAGTCGCTGCGCAACTCTCCACGAGGGAATCTGTCTTAAAGAACGCGTAAAACATGGCCGCGACCGCCAAGCCCACGATGGCAAAGCGTAGGATGTAACGCCAGTCCTGGCTCATAGAATCCCAGCTTCTCTCAGAGCGATCTTCTTCTCTGCGTCCCCTGTGTCTCTGCGTTTAATTTTCTGTCTTCACTCTCCCGCCACCGCAGCCTTCTGGCCTTCGTCGCCTTGCGCCTCCGGCATCCCCTCATTATTCGCCGTCGTCTCTTCCAACAATTCCTCCCGCGCTTCCATCTCCGCACTCGCGGTGTTCTCCGCCGCTGGCGCCGCAATGCTTCCCTCGTCCGTCGACCCATTCTCCACCGGCGCAAACCCCTCATCGCTCCCCAGAGCTTCCCGCGCCAGGGCCTCAAACTCCTTCAAACTCGGCAACTCCTCCAGATCGCTCAAGCCAAACCGCATCAAAAATTCCTTCGACGTCTTGTACAAAATCGGCCGCCCCATCACTTCTTTCCGCCCCGCCGTGGTAATCAAGTGCTTGTCCAGCAGCGTGCTGATCACCCCCGAAGTATTCACTCCGCGAATCTCCGAAATCTCCGGCGAAGTCACCGGCTGCTTGTACGCAATCACCGCCAGCGTCTCCAGCGCCGGCATCGATAGCCGCAACGGCGGCCGCAAGCTCTTGATAAACCGCCGCACCACGTCATGCTGTTGCGGTTTGGTGAACAGTTTGTGCCCGCCAGCTACCCTGCGAATCTCGATCCCGCGTTCCTCCGTCGCGTAACTCGCCACTAGCTCGTCCAGCGAAGCCTGCACCGCCAGCTTCTCTTCCCCGAGGGCCTTCGCCAATTGCTCGATCGTCGCCGGCTCATCCGCCGCATAAATGATCGCTTCCAACGCCGCTTTTCTCTCTTCGTTAGTCATGGCAATCCTCGGAGGTTAATGAGGTAAAGGACGTTAAGGAAGTAAAGGAGAACCCGACCCGCGCGCTGCGGTTTAACAAAACTAGCGCATTCCGTTGGCACGACTCTTCGTCCTTTACCTCATTTACTGCCTCTATTCCTTTACCTCCTATTTATATTCCTCATCAATTTGCTTTATCCCGCCCGCCTCATCAAACACCAAATCAAACATCTTGTGCTTCCGCACTAAAATGTCCGCAAACTGTTTTTCTTGCACCAGCGCCACCGCCTGCAGCTTAACCATTTCCAGAACCGCCAGGAACGCCACAATCATCGCGTGCCGCGAAGGGCACGCCTCAAAGAACTGAATCAGGTTCACCGCATTCTCCGCGCTTGCCAAAATCTGCGCCCGCAAAGCCGCAATCATCTGCGCTACGGTAAACTCTTCGTGCCGCAGCTCGATCCGCGAAACTTCTTTCTTCCGCTCCAAAACTTGCTGGAACACTTTCACCAAGTCCACCAGCGAAACCACCAGCTCGCCTTCGGTCCCTTCGTCGTTGTAGAGCGACTTGTCCGGCTTCGACCAAACGTTTTCTTCAATCTGCTGCTTCTGGTACAAAAGCTGCGCCGCGTTTTTAAACTTTTCGTGTTCTACCAGCCGTTGCACCAATTCCGCGCGCGGATCGCCAACTGCTTCTTCCGGCCCCGCCAAAGGATCCGGCGGCAGCAGCATTTTGCTCTTGATGTAAATCAGTGTCGCTGCCATATAAATAAATTCCGCGGACACATCCACATCCAGTTCTTCCAATTTGTGCAGGTAATCCAGGTATTGCGCGGTGATTTTCGAAATCTGAATGTCATGGATGCTCATTTTCTGCTGCTTGATCAAATCCAATAACAAGTCGAGTGGGCCCTCATACATCGGGATGTTTATTTTGTACGGCGTCGCCATTCTTCCTTCTTCTCTCTTGCTCTTCTCTTGTAGTGGCCGGTCTTTAGACCGGTTCTTTTCTCTTTCTTCTCTGTGGCCTCTGCGCTCTCAGCGGCCTCCGTGTAAATTTCCTATTTCCTTCTCTTATGCCTTCGCCGCCGATCCACCAATCTCTTTCCTCTTCTTATTCCACCCGAACACTGCTTCGCGTACGCGTTCCATCGTCCCTTGCGCCACGGCTCGCGCCTTATTCGAACCGGCATCGAGAATTTCCAGAACGCCCTTCGGATTGTTCTCCCATTTCACACGGCGTTCGCGGACTGGGGCGATCCACTTGATTAAATTCTCAGCCATGGCGGCTTTGCACTCGATACAGCCGATCCCTGCTGTCGTGCACCCCTGCCGCACCCACTCCAGCCGCCCCGGTTCTCCTGCCGAGAACAGTTTATGCCAGTCATACACGGGACACACGTCCGGATTTCCCGGATCCGTCCGCCTCTTCCGCGCCGGGTCCGTTACCATCACTTTCGTTTTCGCGCGAATGTCCGCGTCACTCTCGCTCAGCGTGATTGTATTCCCGTAACTCTTCGACATCTTGCGCCCGTCGAGCCCCGGTATCCTCGGCGTCTTCGTAAGGATGAAGTCAGGTTCCGCAAGCAAATCGGACAGCTTACCCAAACCATTCGCCAGGTAATAACCTCTCTCTTGTAGCGAAGATGCCGAATATGCGGCTGTCAGCAGACGGAGTTTGTCAGGGTAGGGTGTACGCGCCATCGGAGTAATTTCTGGTCCAATCTTGGAAGATATTCCGCAGGCAGTCGCGATAGCATATAATTCTGTTTCATTACCAAATTTCGCGAAAATCGGATCCGCGTAAGCTAGCTTGAATCGCCGCACGATCTCCCGGCTAATCTCCACATGCGAAACCTGATCCTCACCCACCGGCACGAAAAGCTGCGCGCCCGGTTCGCTATAAATGACAATATCTGCGCACTGCAGAATCGGGTAGCCCAGGAACCCATAATTGTGCAGGTCCTTGTCCTTAACATTCTCCAGCGCCTCTTTATACGTTGGCACGCGCTCCAACCAACCCAGCGGCGTCACCATAGACAGCAACAAATGCAGCTCCGCGTGTTCCGAGATCACCGACTGCTGAAAGAGGACCGACTTCTGCGGATCCAGCCCCGCCGCCAGATAATCGATCATGATCTGCAGCGTATTCTCCGCCACGCCTGAGGTATCCGCGTAATCGCTCGTCAGCGCGTGCCAATCCGCAATGAAGTAGAAGCACTCGTACGCACGATCATTCTGCAATCGCACCCAATTTTGCAGCGCCCCAAAATAATGTCCAATGTGCAGCCTCCCCGTTGGCCGCATGCCGCTCAAGACTCGGCTCTTCTTCCCCTCAATTCCCAATCTTAGCTCCTGTGAATGCACTGCCCAACAAACATCACTTGTAAAACCTCAGCAACACGCAGACCAGCCGAGCCCAGTTAGGGATCGGCCAACCCCATCGCGCTTCCTCAATCTTTGAACACTTCACACCCTTCTTAGCGAGTGCAGCCATTTCCGATTTCAAGCTGTCGCACATGAAATAGAGTTCATGCGCGCCATTCTCAGTGGACGGGTGGAATGCGGCTTCCCCCGGCGGCAGCGCGAAGATTAGCCGGCCATGGCCTGCATCCACAGACTTGAGACCAAGCTCGTCGCGGAAGAAGGCGCGGTCCGCTTCTGCATCTTTGCTGTAAACAATGACGTGAGCGCCAGAGATCATACGCACCTCCTTTTCAACGTCTCTCCGACAAAGAAAAGCACCGGTCTGAAGACCGGCCACTACAAACTACGGGACGCGCTGAAGCGCGCCCCTACAATGTCCTGCTAGCTCGCTGCCGCTTTCTGTTTGTCTGGCGCTCCCAAAAGTTCCCGCGCGATGATCATGCGCTGCACTTCGCTCGTCCCCTCATAAATGGTGATGACGCGGGCGTCGCGGTACATCCGCTCTACATCCGTCTCTCGCGAATAGCCTACGGCCCCGTGCGCTTGCACCGCTTTGTACACCACGCGGTTGACCATTTCGCTGGCGTAAAGCTTGGCTTTGGAGGCGCTTGCGCCCATCTTCGTGGGATGCGCGTCTTTTTGCCACGCCGCGTAATATAGCAGCCCGCGCGCCGCCTCAATTTCCGTCTGCATGTCCGCAATCATCCACTGAATCGCCTGAAACTCGCTAATGTTTTTGCCGAATGCCTTGCGCTGCTTCGCATACTTGACCGTTTCCTCCAGCGCGCCTTGCGCCAAGCCGACCGCCTGCGCGGCAATCCCGATGCGCCCGCCATCCAGCGCGCTCAACGCAATTTTCAGTCCTTGGCCTTCTTCCCCAAGGCGGTTCTCCGCTGGCACCACGCAATCGTTCAGCAAAATCTCCACCGAAGGCGACGACCGCTGCCCCATCTTGTCCTCATGCCGCCCCACTCGAAACCCAGAAAATCCTGGCTCGACCAGAAACGCGCTGATGCCCTTCCCGCCCGCGTCCGGATCGGTCTTCGCAAAGACCAGCAACACGCCTGCAACGCTTCCGTTGGAGACCCAGGTTTTGGTTCCGTTGAGCTTGTAGCAATTCCCGTCGCGCACCGCGCGCGCCTGAATTCCCGCCGCATCCGACCCCGCCGCCGATTCCGTCAAGCAAAACGCGCCAAGAGTTTCCCCTGTGGCCATACGCCGCAGATATTTTTTCTTTTGCGTCTCGTTCCCGAACATCAGGAGCGGCGCCTGCACCGCGGAACATGTCACGCCAATTGCCGTGGACAACGCCGTGAACACGCGCGCTACTTCCTCCATGATCAGTGCATAGGAAACCGTGTCGAGCCCCGGCCCGCCCCACTCTTCCGGAATCAGCACTCCGCAACAGCCCATCTCACCGAGCTTGCGGACCGCCTCCGCCGGAAATTTTTTCGCCTTCTCCATCTCCTTGACGAACGGGCGCACCTCCGCCTCCATGAATTGGCGGACGGTATCGCGAATCAGTTTTTGGTGGTCGTTAAGCGAAAAATCCATCGTGTCGTCGGCCGCTTCGCGGCCGCAATTAAGACAGCACGCGGGGTACGCACGATGCTAACACGGCCCGCCGGGAAGCAGAAAGCAGCTGGCACTGGGTGGTGAGTCAGTTTCCGGTAACCGTTTATCAGGCGGATTGCTTTCGAGTTGCCCGTCACTCGGGACAATGGCCTTGATGCAATATCTGGGAGGGTTGAGCTCAATTCTGCCGCTCGGGCTCCAAAAGGCAGCCGGAGGACACTTATCTACTTGGGACGCTATTTGACGTTTTGTTGGATGCAGTTCGCGATACATGGATGTGCCCGAGAGCAGCTGAATGGACAGCTGGCGCCAACTCATGCGCAATATCGAGCTTATCTACAACTGCAGATGCACCTCGCCGTATGAATTCGTCCGCGCCCAACGGATTCATACTGACCAAAACGAACGGAATGTCATATCCTCGAGCGCTCAATTCTTTAAGGGCTTCAGGTCCAGAGAGAAGCGGCATAGAGATGTCAGTTACGATGACGTCTGGATTGAGAGAGACCGCTGAATCGACAAGTTCCTCGCCATCACCGGCAACGCCAACGATTTTGAAGTCGTTGCTCAACAGCTGAACGATGGCCGAACGTATCTGTTCGTGGTCGTCGGCAATCAAGACTCTTAGTTTACGCATAGACCGCCTACCTCGATCAAATCTCAAGACAAGGTTAGTGTGCCGCGCCAAGGGGCGTCGTTGCTCTGGAGCAACGGTCTATGCAATCGGGTGTTCCGGACACTGGATGAGGACACGGCTCTTTCAGGTAGAAGTTACTTGGTTGTGTACTCTGGTAACGGACATGTGGTTTGAGACGATGTCCGGTTTGTGCGTTTACCGGGACTTGCGCGTCTTCCGGAAACAATTAATGGCTCTTGGGCGTACGCAATCGCGTCAGCTCACCTCGAGCAACATCGCTATATCGCTGCGAGGAGTCGTACATCCGTTGGTCAGCTAGAAGAATGTCCAGCACCGCACGTTCACGCTCGTTGTCTGACCAAATCGTATTTCGCCAAAGCTCATCGTACTGCTTTTGGTCTTGATATTGGAATCTCCTGATGTCACCTAGAAATTCTTTGAACTGCGCATGGGTGCCGAAGTCACGAATGACCCAACACGCGGCCTGAATGTCTGAGTGGCGTTTGGATGCGCCGTTCAGATATGCAAAAGCAGTGTTCATGGCGGTTGCGACGATACTGTGTTGCCCCGCCTTTATGACATCGTAAGCGGCTCCCCCACTCGTTCAGGTCAGAGATATTCAGAAATTGGTTTATTAATTTCTCTTGGCCGTCGCCGGACTTTGCGAGCTTGCGGACAGACATTTCGGCCAGCGAACCTGGCCAACTTGTACCGTGCGCCTCATACCTCCCGGCCATGAAATCCCCGATGGTCGGTCTCGGGATTCCTAGTGCACTAACAAGTGATGCGCTCACCAGTGCCCACCGTCCCGTGTCGCCGCTCATCGCTGAATCAAGGAGCTTCATCATTTCCGCAGCATATCCATTCGTCGTTTGATGTCTCAGGTACGAGGCTTCCCGCAAAATCTCCTCTCGTGTGCCCGCGCTCAGAGCTATAGCGACTTCCTGCAAAAGATACTCTCTCTTAGTCTTTGGTTGGACGGAAAATGAAACCTGATGCTCGATTGCGGGGATAACTGTTACAATCCCTTCGTCAGCAAGCAAGCGCGACGCGTCGCTATCAGGTCTTGGATTCGGTTTTAGAGGCACCACAAAGATTGAACCGGATTGGAGCGGCGGCACGTCTGGCCCATTCATGGGTGAGTTTCCGTCGGGTAGCTGCTCGTATTCCAGTTGGATGTGTTGGCCCGGAAGTAGCGCGGATGAAGGAAAAGCCCGTAGGACAATAAGCTCAGCGCGGCCAAGAAAGGTGCGATTGGGCGATCTCGAAAGCGAACTGCCACGGATTGTGTGTTCAACCCTGACGGTCGCCAGGACCGACGCCCCTGATGCAACCTCGTCAAGCTGCCAAACGGAAGTTGGATACGAGCGAACAATCGGAACCGCAGAGACGCAAAGGCCGATAACAATTGCAATGAAATGTCCAATTGGAATGCGAAGCTTGTCAACTCGCTGCACGGGCGTGTACCTTCGCCACAGCGGACTTATGATGTCATGAATTTCCGAATTGTGCCTGATTAGCCTTACCGGTTTGCGAACTCCGCGACCACAAACCCATTTAATTCTATTCGCCGGCCTGTGGCTCCTGCTTTAAGCGTACCGACGCTTCGACTGTTGTGCCTTTCAGGGGGCTCGACGTAACCTTGCACATTCCATCAAATGCACATACGCGCTCGCACATGCTGGCGAGCCCCATGCCTCCAGTTTGTTGTTGCTCGGGAGTCATGCCAATTCCGTCGTCGACAATCCTCAGCAAGGCGTGCCCACTGCGTACCTTCAATTCCATGGTCGCAAGGCTCGCAT